>Ga0207873_1003613_pt1 | contig 11070 bp, 13 predicted proteins | sample BGWIniCompost_FD_187373 | JGI IMG/M metagenome (GOLD analysis project Ga0207873, IMG submission 187373) | Cellulose adapted compost microbial communities from Newby Island Compost Facility, Milpitas, CA, USA - BGW Initial Compost (SPAdes)... ... | reverse complement strand
TACCATCGCCCCCACGGCGGTCTCGGCGGCCAGACCCCCTACGAACGCCTCAAGCAGAAGACCACGACCCAGGCGTAATCGGTGATCGTCAGTTGCACAAGGGGCGGCCCGGGGTGTGCGTTCAGATTTTCTCTACGAGGTTCAAGGCGGCGTCCCGCCGCCTGAGCTGGCCGAACATCGCCGACCGGCCCACCGTCGGCCGAGCAGCCGACGCCCGACCGAGGTGCTGACGGACGGCCGGACCCGGGCGCGAGCGAGACTTAACTTGGTTCTGCCGGAGCCGAGTTGGGGGGCGTTGGAGCCCTCGCGCTTCGCACAGCAAGTTGTCACCTACGACCGTCCTACGGCCGGATCGCAGGCACAGGGCCGACCAGGGGGCCGACCCTCACGCCCGCCGCCGGACTTGCCGAGGGTGGTGGCCGACGTTGCCTCCGTCGGGGGCTGATTCCTCCCGCCCCGGCCCCGCGCCACCAGACTGGGCGACGCACCAGCCCGGCCGCGCGCTGCCTCTCCCGCTCGGGCCCGATCCTGCCGAAAGAAGCCGACCGTCAGGACGAAGGGGGGCGTACGGGGGTGTGCGACGTTGGAGTGGCTGCGGTCGCGGCGACGGCACACGACCCGACCTACGAAGTCGCGCTCTCGCATCCCGTGCCATATATCATCGGCGATATGGACAGCGGGCGGTACTCGATCGAGATCGAGCCGGAGGTGCGGCTGTGGCTGGAGAACATCCCGCCCATCATTACAAGCAGGCCGAACGTGTCGCCGACCTGCTCGCCGAGCAGCCCACCACCCTCGACGAACCGCACTCCCGCCACCTGGGCGGCAAGCTCCGCGAGCTGCGCTTCCGCCTGGGCGATGCCCATCAGCGGATCACCTACTGGCTGGCGCCCGGCCGACGTGTCGTGCTGCTCACCGTGTTCCGCAAGACCAAGATGCGCGAGCAGGCCGAAGTGGACCGCGCCCACGCCGCACAGCGATTGTGCGAGGCAGAGCATGAAGCCGCCGCCGAGCACGACCTTTACAGCCGCGACCTCAAGGAGAACCGATGAACCACAGCGAATGGAGGACCCGCCGCCACCGCCGGCTGCTGGGCGAACACCTGGACGCCGACCCCGAGTACGACCGGGTCTACGAAGAGGCCGGCCTCGCCATGACGTTGGGCAAGGCCGTCTACGACCGGCGTAAGCAGCTGGGTCTGAGCGAGGCCGATCTCGCCGAGCGCATGCACGTCGACGTCGATGACATCGAAGGCATCGAGACGGCCACCGAGCTGCCACCCATCGCGGTCATCATGCGCCTGGCCCGCGCACTGGACCTCACGGTGGACGTGCACCTCGCCGGCGGAGACGAGCCCACCGTCACCATCGTCGCCCCAGCGGCCTGAGGCGGGGAGGAACCATGCAGGACCCGCCTTCCGCGCTCGCCCGTGAGCTCGGGCAACTCGTCCACGACCGGCGCATCGAGCTCGGGCTGTCCCAGGCCGAGCTGGCCGAGCGGTGCGGGATGAAGCAGCCGCAGATCTCCCGCTTCGAAGGCGGCGGAACCGTGCCCACGCTTCCCCTCCTGCGACGCCTGGCTCAGGCTCTCGGCGCCGACCTGACCATCAGCCTCACCCCGCACGACAAAGCCGCTTGACACGCATTCGGAATTTCTGGAATTCCCCAGACGGTGTAGACCACTGACGGCAGTAGTGACGGCAACACCAGCAGACTCCAGCGCACAAGCACGAACATCCGGCGACTGTCAAACCGCCCGCTGACCAGCAAACTTGCAGGTAGGGGCAGCCTGGCCTGCACACGTACTATGTACTTGCCGGGACCACGCCAGTTCTGGTTCACAACGCCGGAGAATGTCCCATTACTGGGATCCCGCATGGCGCGATGGGAGAAAGTGCCACACTGGAGCGGCTTCAGACCTCGGGCTACACGAATATCACCAGAGAGGTGCGGTTCAAGAATAGCCAAGGTGACGTTTTCCGTGCGGATTTCGTTGCCCAAGATCCATCGGGAAACTGGGTGGCAGTGGAAGTCAAGACTGGGCGCGGAGCGTCCCTGACTGACAACCAGAGGCTTGGATACGCCGAGCTCGGTCACGGTGGGGCAACTCTGAACACGAGCAGGCTCCCAGGACTGAAGAAGGGGAGTAATGTCACCATGAAGGTGGAGGTGGATCTGTGGCATTGCCCCGATTGCGGACCGTGAAATTCCAAGCAGACAGTGATGTGTTCGGAGGTTCCGATGGGATCTAAGGCTGCCCTTCTGGTGCTCACGGATGAGCGCCCGGAAGGTCTCTTCCGTGGTGCTGTCGGGTGGGATCGGACCAGGTCACTGGACCTAGCAGCGAGGTTCCTGGGGGGCACTCCTCGTGAGTCGGGCGTACTTCCACTAGACCTGGCTGTCTGGCCGGAGGACGGGGCAGCGTGTGTGGCGAGTTTTCCGCGCTTTGACGTTGTCTGCTCACGCAAGATAGCTCGGGATCATCCAAGCAAGCTCGTGAGTGAGGCTGCCCGCTTGGCTGGAAAGAGGAGCGCTTATGCGGTATGCATGGAGAGTTCCGAAGATTGGGCTTCGATTCTTGCTTGGTCCCCCACTGGGCTCCTTCGGGCGGTAAGTCTGAGTCCGGGATCGGGAGTGATCGAGGATGTGGGGCAGAAGTTCCCGTTCGAGCAGCCCTTCTGGAATGGTCAGCGTCCAGTTCAGGCGAGTAGCTATCGACTTCCGTTCCATCCAATCGACCTGGGGAATGAGGCTCTCCGATACTTTTTCGGCTTCATCCTTGAAGGGAAAGAAGATGATCTCTGCGTAGATCCCGAAGAGGTTGAGATTCCGGTCTTCGACCCTTCTTGACGGCAACGTTGACGGCAACGCAGCCGGACGCCGGCGGCCCCACGAGGTACCTCGTGGGGCCGCCGGCGTTTCTGAAGGTGGTGCGCGTCAGGGGGTGGCAGCCGTGCCGCTGGGGGCGGTGTCAGCGCTGAGGGCGTTGCTCAGGGTGGTGATGGCAGCTTGTTGGAGGCGGGGGCGGACGTGGGCGTAGACGGCGGCGGTGACGCCGATGTGGGCGTGCCCGAGGAGCTCCTTGATCACGACGAGTTCCACACCCTGCTCCAAGAGGAGCGTCGCAGCGGTATGGCGAAGATCGTGGAACCGGATACGGCGGAGGCCCGAGCGGTTGAGGAGGGTGGTGAAGGCGCGGGTAAGGTTGGTGGGGTCGATGGGGCGGCCGGTGGGCGTGGTGAACACGTAGCCGCTCTCCTGCCACCCGTCCCCGGCAGCCGCCCCTTCCTGTTCCTGCCGCCGTCGATGGCCTTGTAGCGAGTGTATGCAAGTAGCAGGCAGGGTTATGCGGCGTTCGGAGCTGGTGGTCTTCGTCGGCAGGGTGGTCAGGCCCCGGCTGCTGGTGCGCTGAAGGGTGCGACGGATGTTGGCGGTCCCGCTGTCCAGGTCGAGGTCGCTCCACTGAAGACCGAGGAGTTCGCCCTTACGTAGCCCGGTGCGGAGGGCGAGTTCGAACAGGGCCTGAAGGCGGTGGTCTTCGGCGGCACGGAGGAGTTGGCGGGCCTCGGCAGCGGTGAGGGGTTCGGTGCGCTTGGGGCGGGGAGTGCCGGCCGGTACGTTCCGGGCAACGTTGCGCGGGAGTTCGTCCTCGCGGACGGCGTGCTGGAGTGCGGATTTGAGGACGGAGTGCACGTAGCTGACGGTCAGCGGTGAGAGCCGTTTGCCGCAGCAGTTCCCGGCCGAGCAGCAGATGCCTTGGGTGTCGAGTCCTCGGATGCAGCACTGGCACTGGGTGCGGAGTTGGTCGAGGAAGGCGCGGACGTCCTTGGTGGCGAGCCTGCCGAGTTTCTTCTTGCCCAGGATCGGGTTGATGTAGAGGCGGGCGGTGGCGCGGTAGCGGGTGTGGGTGGTCTCGCGGAGCTGATGCACGGCGATGTTGTCGAGCCAGTGCTGGAGATACACCCCGATAGCGCAGTCCGCAGCCGGTGCTGGGAGGCCGCGGTTGTTGGCGGCCATACGCTCGGTCAGCTTGTCCACGGCCTCCTTGCGCGTGGACCCGTAGACGCGGGTGCGCTTGCGGGTGCCGCTGGTGGTGAGGACGTAGCCGGCGGCTTCCCAGCGGCCGTCCTTGCGCTGGTAGACGGTACCTTCGCCGTTGGCGCGGGACTTTCGGGCAGAACGCGGGGACGGCATCAGGCGGTGGCTTCCTGTTCAAGGCGGGAGTGGACGAAGTCGGCCAGCGCGTGGGCAGGGATGCGGCGGGCCCGGCCGATCGTGATCGAGCGGAGCTGGCGGGAGCGGAGGAGGTCGTAGACGGCGGAACGGCCGATCTTCAGGTAGGCCATGACCTCGGGCACGGTGAGGAGTTCGCCGTCACGCACCACCAACCACCCCCGTTCCAGGGCCGGAGGCAGAGCCCGCTCCCGGTGCTGGGGTGACGAGGGTGGCGAGGCGTTCCAAATCGGGGGTGAGGCCGGTGCCGGCGAAGACCCAGTGAGAGATCACCAGCGTCGACTTCTCGTCCTCCGGGCCTGTTCTGTCCGGGTCGTTGAGAGCGTTCTGGTAATCGGCGCGGGCCTGGCGGAGCTGGGCGAGCGTGGTGGAGTACTGGCGGGTCTTGGTGGAGAAGTGGCCCCGGAAGCCGAGCATGTGCGCCCAGGCGCGGAGTTTGAGATGGGCGAGGTCGCGGCGGGCGCCGAGCTGCCAGGCCGTGCGGATCATCCGCTCCGCGTGTATGGGGACCTGGTAGGCGGGGAGTTCCGCGATGAGGCGCAGCCGGCGGTCGAGGGTGCCGGTGGCGCCTTCGGCTCCCTTGGTGGCGTACTTCGCCACATACGCGGCGACAGCCTTGTCCGTGATCTTCCTACCGTCACAAAAGTCGCCGCTACGTATCGGCCGTACGTCCAACTGCTTGCCGAACGTGAACTGGAGGGAAGTGCCGTCAAGTTCGGGTCCGGCGACGGTGGTGCGGGTGGCGGCGGCGTGGATGGCGTCGGTGAGCATCGCGGTGGTGGCCCAGGTGGGTGGTGGGGTGGTGGTGCCGTCAGGTCCGTCGAGGCGGATGACGGCGTGGAAGTGGACCAGGCCGCGTTTCTGGTATTCAGCGACCTTCGCATACGACACCTTCACCACCGAGGCGAGGCTGCGTTGGGTGAGGCCGCCGATACGGGCGACCTCGCGGCGGAGGTTGAGGATGAACCGGGACCAGAGGACGGGCGCGTGGGCGTTCCACAGGACCGCGCCCTGGTAGTCGTAGCGTTCCGGGTCCAGTGGTGAGCCGAGCCGGGCGTCGCCCTCACCGTGAGCATGACCGCAGCGGCAGCGCTGGACGGCCTTGCTGCCGGGGCGGGTGGGGCGGTTGTGGACAGGCCCGAAGGAGGGGGCGGTGAAGGTGGCGAAGACGCGGGGGTGGGAGGCAACCGTTTCGGGGACGGTCTTGCCGCCGCGCAGGCCGGCGGAGATGAGCTGGTAGGTGTCGCGGCGGTAGATCTCGGCGCAGGCGGGGCAGCGGGTGGTGCGGCGGTTGCCGCAGCGCATGAGCAGGTGTCCTGCGGGGAGGTCGGCGGAGTCGAGGTGGCGGAGGATCTCGCCGGTGGCGGGGTGGACTTCGGTGCGGTGGCCGTCGAGGCGGACGGGCTGTGCGCATCCGCGCAGGGAGGCGAGCTGGCGGACGAGGGCGGGGAGTTTTCCGGCGGCGGCGAGCCGGGTGAACGGGGCCAGTGCGGTACCGGACGCCGCGTCGGTGGCGGGTGTGGGGGTGGTGCGGGTGGTCAATGCGGGCATGGCCTTTCTGCCGTACGGCGAACAACCGCAGCGGCGGGAAGACGACAAGGAAGGAAGAGAAGGACGGGAGGGGTGGTGAGAGGGCCGCGGGCCCGGCAGGGGCGAAGGGACGAGAGGCGGTGGTGCCTCTGCCGGGCGGTGGGTGTGGCGGCGTGACGTGGCGGAGAAGCCGGAAACGTCAGGACGGGCTGAAGCCGTGGGAGCCGGAGCCCGAGAAGGGCTTACGCGGCCTTGGTGAAGTCCGTCGTGCCGGGAAGGGGCCGGACTTGGTGGCCTGTGGTGGTGAGGGTGTCGTTGATGCGCCAGCAGGCTTCGGTGGGCAGGTGCACGGCCCGCATGCGTACCGGTGTGGGCGTGCCGGGGGTGGAGGTGATGGCGACGCCTGGGGGGAGGGTGCGGTCGGCGGCGGTGATGTCGAGGTCGCGGCCGTCGGGGAAGAGGTGGAGGTAGTCCTCGGTGGTGTCGACGCGGTGGCAGATCCGGGTGGACAGGTTGGTGCGCAGCGCGGTGGTGAGCACCTCTGCCGAGGGCTTTTGGGTGATCAGCCACAGCCTCACGCCGTATTTGGCGCCTTGGGAGGCGATGGCGAGGAGGTGGGCCTCGAAGCGTTCGCGGGCCTTGCGGTCAGTGTGGCGGGTGTAGTGGGCGACCTCGTCGATCACCACCACGAGCAGCGGCAGTTCCGGGCTGAACTCGGTGATCTTGTCTGTCCGTGCCGTCCAGAACAGGTTTTCGCGGCGGTGCATCTCCTCGCGGATCTCGGCGAGGAGTTCGCTTGCCTGGTCGGGGTGGGTGGTGTCGCTGACGCGGTGGGCGGTGATCCACCACGGCGCGGCGGCGGCCAGGTTCGGGTCGATCACCATCAGCCGCACATCTCGCATGAGGGAAGCGTGCGCGAGAAGCGTGTTGACGGTCACCGACTTGCCCGACCGGGTCACCCCCGCGATCAGCCCGTGTGCACCGGCGGCGAGGTTGAGGCGGACAGGGTGTCCGTCCTCGTCCTGGCCGAGCAGGACATCGTCCCGGCAGGACAGCGAGCCGGGCTCCACCGCCGGTGCCCCGTCGTCACGCACGAGGGGTGAGGGGAGCGGGGTGTCGAGGGGTTCGCGCCGGAAGCCGCGAACTACGACGCTGCCGGGTTTGGGTTGGCTGATCTTCATCCGCTGCATGCCCCACGCGTTGCGCAGGTCGTCGGCGGCGTCCCGCCAGGCTTCGCGACCGATGGTGGGGAGGGTGGTGGCGGTGACGGTGACGCCGAACTCGTCGGCGTTCACCTTGATGCGGGGCAGGCGCACCTTCGGCTCGCCGGGCCGGCCGTCTCTGCCGGGCCTGGCGGGTTCGGTGACGGCGAGGCCGACCTGCGGGGCGAGGTGTCGCCAGGTGCGGCGGATGCGGCGGGACTGCTCCAGGCTCAACCGCGTCTCGGCGTCCGCGCGGAGCCAGCGGACTCCCGTGTAGAAGGTCCGGCAGGTGACCACGGCGCCGCCGAGGGTGGCGAAGGGGGTGAGGAGCTGGAGGGTGACGGTGGCCGGGTCGAGGCCGGCTATCTGGTGGAGGAGGGTGAGGGGTTCGGTCATCGGGCCGCCTTGGCGTTGACGGCGGTGGCGCGGTAGGCGATGCCGTGGCGGGACTGGCCGTTGAAGACCGACTCCCACGGTGTGGCACACAGCCCGTCCACCGATATCGCGGTGCCCGGGAGGGCGTTCTTGGCGATGCCGGTCTTCGGGACGGTGACGGTGATCATTTCGGCGCGTCCGTCGAGGACGAACATGACGTCGGCGAGGACGAGCGGGGTACCGCTGTCGCGGTCGACGGCGATCTCGCCGGTCTGCCGGTCCTTCACCTTCGGGCGGACGGCACCGAGCATCAGCGCGGCGTTGCTGGTGTCGACAGGGATGACACGCATGGAGGGGGCCTCCTTCAGGGGGAGGGCATGGGGACAGGAGTCTGGATCACCAGGGCACGGGTGATCGAGGAGCTACAAGCATAACATCCAATCCCACTCCATCCAACTTCATCCCTGCCTTCTTGGTTCGACCTCATCCCTGAACGGGTAGCCTGGACCTCTCACGCGCCGGCTACGACGGCGTGCGGACTGAGTGGGAAGGCGGCTTGGGTTGGTATCCGGTGACGGGACTCTGCTGGCGTTCGAGCGGATCGCGGAGGACTTGAAGCAGCAGATCCGCGACCACGCCCTCGCCCCGGGTGCGGCGCTGCCGTCGCAGTCCCAGCTGATGAAGCAGTACGGGGCGTCCAGCCTGACCGTGCAGAAGGCCATGGCCCTGCTCCGGGACGAGGGCTGGGCCGTCTCCCGCCCCGGCAAGGGCACCTTCGTCAGCACGCGCAGCGACTTCGGCCACGCCTACGAGACCATCACCACCGACCTCGAACGGCTCATCCGTCAAGGCCACCTCGCCCCCGGCGCGAAGCTCCCCTCACGGCAACAACTCGCCGACCAGTACGAGGCACCCGTGACCGTCGTCGACGCTGCCCTCGACCGCCTCATCGACGACCACTGGCTGAGCCGCGACGAGAACACCACCGACGTCCACGTCCAGGACGCCGACCATCCGGCCATGGCCAACCGACTCGCCCACGCCGCTCTGATCCGGAAGATCGACGACGGCAGCCTCCCCGAGGGCACCGAACTCACCGCCGAGGCCGCAGCCGACCTGCTCGGCACGGACGTACGCACCGCGCAGCAGGCACTCAACCTGCTGATCATGGAGCACAAGGCCGCCCGCGTCCGCCGAGGCGTCACCGCCAACGACGGCGGGATGAAGGTCGAGGAAGTCACCGTCATTGGCCCTGGACCAGGCCAGGCGGCACCGGGAACTATCGAGATCTTCACCGGACTCAGCCCCGAGGAGATGCAGGCACGGGTTCGCATCGACGTACTCGCTGACGCACTCGAGGACGCCCTTGCTCAGATCCAGGAGCTCCGCGACCGACTCGACCGCCTCGAAGGCAAGCACACCCGCGACTGACCACCTGGGGGCACAGCTACCGGCCGAGAACCGCATCCTGGCTGGTCAGGGGCTGTCGTAGTGAGGTTGCGTCGAAACTTTCTCTGCGGTTTCGAGGCGGGCCCGCTGACGCGGACCCGCGCGCGGCCGGGTCGCGGGCCCGGCTGCTACAGCGCCGCCCCGCCGCCCGACCCGAGCCCCTGGCCGCGCAGAGACAGTGCTCCGGGACGGCCGGTCGACCGCAGGGCCTCTCGACGCATCAGCACTCGACAGACCAGGTCAGCCGTGTGTGAGCCATGCCGATACCGTCACCGGCAAAGAGTCTGGCAGCACGCGTGTTCGGAGTCTCGCTCGTGACAGCGAAAGCCCGTGTCAGCAGGTAAGAGCGCCCGTATGCTGGCCGTGTACCGCCTGCCGGGCATCCCGTGGCTCGCAGGGCGGACGAGGAGGTGAAAGGGACATGAGCGTTGCCATCGACCACACGGGGCCCTGGACCGTCGCCGACGTCCTCGCCCTGCCCGAAGACCGCACCACCCGCTATGAACTGCTGGGGGAGTCCCTCGTAATGTCCCCCGCCCCCGGCATCCGCCACCAGCGTGCCTCGCTCAGGCTCGCCATGATCCTTCACGCGGCAGCCCAGGCTGCCGAGGCGCCGGTCGAGGTGTTGGAGGCCATCAACGTCATCCTGCCCTCCGGCCTTGTCGTCCCTGACCTTGTAGTGACCGATGCCGGCGCGACCGCCGAGGACGGCGTCAGCGTCGACGCCGACGGCGTACAGCTCGTGGTCGAGCTCGTCTCTCCCGGCAACCGCACCGTGGACCGCAAGTTCAAGCCGATGCTCTACGCCGAGGCCGCCATCCCACACTTCTGGCGACTCGAGTTCGACCCAGCTCCGATGCTTGTCGTCTACGAGCTGGAAGGCGGCCAGTACGTGGAGCGGACGACCGCCCTCGCGGGAGCGACCACCCGCCTGGATGCCCCGTTCCCTGTTGCAATCGATCCGGCCGGACTTTCCCGGCAGTAGTTGCCTTCTGACGGCAACGCTGACGGCAACCGGGCCCGCTAACGGCGGGCGCCGACGGACTTCCACGGACGAATGAATCGGAGCTGACCTGCGAAAATGCAGGTCATAGACCCATGCCCTGCACACGTACTATGTGCTGGCAGGGGAGACGCCGGTCCTCGTTCACAACAGCAATGGGAACTGTGGCGTCACGGATCTCGCAGCCAAGATTGATGTTGAGAACCTTTCGATGACCAAGACCGTCGAAAACCACACCTGGGACATTGCTGGTACTCGGGATGTCGATGCCCCCAACTTCGGTAAGGCTGCACGCCCTTATATGAACGGCAACAATGGGCAGCTCCTTCGGGGAATCATGGAGGGATCCGCACCCAGGATGGATTCCCGTGGCGCTCCTGGGGTTGTCGAGTGGAGAACGCCCGGGGCGATGAACGGAAGCAACGGGATCTGGGAGCTCAACATCGACGCAAATTCCAACAGGATCGTTCACTTCCTCTTCAAGAGCACAAAAGGCTAGCCAGAAATGAAATTCTCCATCCAAGACGGATCTCCTCTTGAGGGTGTTCTCACCTATGACGAGTCCGAGTACGGATTCTCCTTCAGTGCGCAGAGCGGGGAGTCGTTGAGCGAGAGGCTCGGCTCGAAGGGGGTTGCAAGTGTGCTGATCGGCACGCTCCAACTTGAGGTCGATATTGAGTCTCGGGAAGTTCTGTTCGCCTGGGGATACTTCCCAAACGTTCGGGGTGTGGTGGCCGAGTTGATTGCTCCACAGTTCAATCCCGGACAGGTATTCATCTCGTCGGACCACTCCTTCGAGCCTGGGGTTTCTTTCGAGGTCCCTGGAGACAGGTGGCGGGTTTCGTATGATCCTTCCTCCGGGTGGGTCGCCATTCGTCTGAACAATGCCGTCGGCGCTAAGTTTGTCCAAATCGCTAGCGGAACTGTATTGGGCGTCGACAACGGTGATCTGGTTTCGGTCTGGCTCAATCCTGTTTTTGCAGAGTGACAGGCGATGAGGCGGACGGGTAAGTAGAAGATCCGTTAGCAGCAGCAAAAATGAAGCCCCGCCAGGTGCGTCCTGGCGGGGCTTCTGCGGTGCGTGACGGCAGTAGTTGACGGCAACGTCAGCGGACGGGGACGGCGGAGGGTGGCGGTTCATCGCCTTCGTCCCGGGCCGTATGGCTGCTCTCCGGGCTGCCGAGCGCGGTGCCGAGGGCGTCGATGGCGTCGCGCTGGAGGCGGAGTCGGACGTGGGCGTAGACGGTGGCGGTGACGCCGATGTGGGCGTGGCCGAGGA
>Ga0207873_1003612_pt1 | contig 11072 bp, 10 predicted proteins | sample BGWIniCompost_FD_187373 | JGI IMG/M metagenome (GOLD analysis project Ga0207873, IMG submission 187373) | Cellulose adapted compost microbial communities from Newby Island Compost Facility, Milpitas, CA, USA - BGW Initial Compost (SPAdes)... ... | reverse complement strand
GGAGAAAAAGTCACCGAGACCGGAAACGATTCCGGTGATGAACTCGACAACAGCACCGACAACGTTCCCGATCGCCTGGAAAACACTCGTGACAACGTTGCGGAACGTCTCAGAGTTATTCCACGCGTAGATCAACGCCGCGACGAGACCGGCGATCAGTGTGATCACAAACCCGATCGGTGACGTCGCGAACGCAACCGACAACAACCGCCACGCACCAGTGATCGCGCTGATAGCGCTGCTCACACCAGACGCGACCCTGGTGAACGCCAACAGCCCGGCAACCACCGGCGTGATCGCCGCGGCGATCGGAACCAGCACCGGAGCCATCGCCGCGAACGCCCGGGTAACCGCCTCCAGCGCCGGAGCCAACGCGGACAGCACCGCACCCAGCTCGAACCCGATCACCCCAACGATCTGCCCGAGCAGCGGCAACAACGGTGTCAACGCCTCCACCACACGCAGAAAACCCTGCGCGAACGCGACAATCCCCGGCGCCGCCGCTTTGATCCCGGCGATCAGGTTGGTGACAAGAAGCTCGATCACCGGGGCAGCAGCGACACCGATCTCCCCCAGCACCGGGCCGAGCACCCCGAGCGCCTGCACGATCCCGCCAATGACCGGCATTAGCGCCTTCGCCGCCTCGTGGGCACCGGCGAAGAATTCCGCGAGCGCGGTCTGCCCCTCAACCGAGTTGACGACCGTGGCAAGACGACCGGTGAGGTCCTCCAGCGTGCCAAGCAGCCCGCCACCGGACTGTCTCGCCGCATTGAACACCCCGGCGAGCACCTCACCGATGTTCCCCAGGATCCTGCCGAACTGCGCGAGCGCGGAAATCGATCCTCTAATCCACTCTTCAAGCTGCCCGCTTTCCCTCGCCGCCTGAACCATATTCCGGAGCCGCTCCGCTGCGCCTCCGAACCCGCCGGTGAGGTCAGCGAGCACAGATGCGCCGGTCAACCCAACCAGCACCATCGCCTCGACGAGCGGTGCGAAACCGGCAGCGAGGTTGGACACCACTCGCCGCAGATCGCTGAAACCGGCGCCGACGTCACGAACGGTTTGCGCGTCTGAAAAGAACGCGGTGAGATCACGGGCTGCCTGGTTGAACGAGCCAGCGATACCCGACATCGCCGACCTGAGGATCGGCAGGTAGGCGCTCCCGAGACGCGAGATCTCCTGCCCGAGCCCCTCGAACATGCGCTGCTGCACGTCGAGACGCAGCTCCTCCCACGCCGGGCGCAGCCCACGAATCGCCCGAGCAGTCTCCTGCGCAGCCGGCGCGAGATCGGCGATCGCCTCATTGAACTTCGCGAGATCATCGTCCGCGATCGCCTCCAGGGCGTCACCGAAGCCGCTGAGAGCGACCCTCAGAGTCCCGATACCGACAACGAGAGCGGTGAGACCGGCAGGGGCGAGCGCAGCAGCACCGGCGAGATTCCCCAACCCGCTGGTCAACGCGCCGATCACGGACACACCAGCGCCGAGCGCGGCGTACGACGCGGCTGCGGCGACACCGAGACCGGCGAGAGCAGCACCAGCCCGACCGGTCGCCGACACGAAACCGGTGAGCATCCGCGACACGCGATCGGTGTCTAGGTCCAGCTCAACCTGGACCCTCCCGGCGGCACGCTGAGCAGCGGCGACAGCTGCGCGCACCCTCGTGGCGAGACCGGATGAGTCGACGTCGAATCCAACAGGGACACGCTCTGTGACCATGCGGATCGCGTCACGGATCCTGCGCTGCGCCTCGCTGCGATCAACCTCGACACCAACCGGGACATCAGGCGGGTCGATGTCCCGCATCGTCCGGTCGATCTCACGGTCAGCCTCTTCGGCGAAGCTGCGCCCGAACCGTCGACCCGCCTGGGCGGCCTGCCGCTCGCCGTCCCTCGTGTCCGCGGTGATGCGGACATAGGCCTCGTCGAGCTGGATGGCGATGGCGGGTCACCCCCTTCCCCTGCTGGGACGCCTGGTGTGTCTCCCGCCCCGCGCAAGCGGGAGACACATCTAGACCCTGCGTCGTGGTGGTCGAGTGGCGCGACCACGCGACTCCGTGACTCTCGGGATCGGAGCGCCTGTAGTAGGGGCTCGCGCGGTGAGCCTCGCCATCGCGGCCTGGTGCTCAGGCAGCAACCCCCAGGTTTCCCGGCTCGGCTCGCCTGTCCTGCTGCCGGCGCGGGCGATCGCCTGATCGATGGCGCTGCGAAACCTCTGGACGTGCTCTTTCGGTGGGACACCGTCCAGTTCGACCATCACGAGCAGGTCGCAGGCGGTGTCGATCCGCGTTGAGGCCCGTAGCCCGGCCTGGTACGCCTTGCCGCGGAGATAGGAGGCCTCGTCACTCTTCGCGAAGGCCACCGCCGCTATGAGCGCGGTGACCTCAACGTAGGGCGCTCCGCAACCTGCTCCGCCAAGAACTGGAAGATGTCGATCACCTGCTCGTAGTGGATCACCGCGTCATCGCTGTCGATGAGTTTCACCCATCGGCGACGCGACGACGCCGCCTCCAGCGAGGTGAATTTCTCCAGGTCAGACACAGGATGCTCAGTGCCGTCGGGGGCGGTGAACTTCCCGCCCTTGATCTGCGGCTCCCACTTCGCCGGGACACCGTCGTCGTCGCGGAGAGCGCGGCGGATGATCCGGTCCAAGTAGGTGATCGCGGCACCGCTCGGGTCTTTCTCGTGCCGCTTCAACCCGACAATGTCCCCGTATGTGATGTCGGGTTTCGCGGTGAAGTGGTACTCGACCTCCTGGTCGTCGACAAGGAAGTCGACACTGAACTTGACGTCCGGGCGGTCGTCAACCTCTGGGCGCGTCGCGCGGAAACGCTTGGTCATACCAGTGAGACTGCCGGACACAACACCGCGACGCGACTCCGCGACTCCGCGACTCACCTGATCTTCTCCAGCGCGCGCTGCAGGAACGGGTTCGCCCGGCTACCAGGGTGCCGGACACGTTTCGCGAATCGAACAGCACCGTGATGAATGAACCTGAGCGCTTGACGACGCCGCGGTCGAATAATGTGCGGCTCGGTACCGAACAGCACGTAACCAAGGTATGTGGTCAATCCACGCACACCGGCGATCACATCCACATGCGGGCCCCGAGCGCCCTGCCCCGAGGCGCGGCGGATCGACGCCAGCAGTGTCCCGGTGCGCACCGGCACCAGGCGACGCGCCTCCTGCAACACCACCCGCGAGTGAGCATCCAACAGCCTGCCCACCGGCCCATCAGGCGCCCGGAGGGTCGACCGGATCACGTGATAGTCCGGGTTCGACCGGGAGTGACTCGCCCTCGCCCTGATCATGCCAGGTACCCGGCGGTGACCGCGATCGAGCCCTGCACCCCGGAGAACCCACCCTCGGGTCCGACACTGCTCACCGCACCCACCTCCGCGGAACCGCTGATCACGTCACGAAACGTTGGGTTAGAGCACAGCTCCACAAGCGCCTGCGACAGCAGACCCATGTCGCGGAGATGAGCCACACCGGCCTCGGTGATCTTGTCGGGTTTCGGTGGAACCACGCTCCCCTGCACCGGTGTCGCCTCGGGGTGCTTTCGCACGATCTGCACAGCGAACAGTGCGTGACGAGCACCGACCGCGACCGGGCGGCCCGTCTGCTGCGCGGCCCCACCAACCCCCGGTGCGGGACCAGTGCCGACACCAGAGCATGCGACGATCACCATCGGGCAGTCCCACGCCACCAGCTCCGGTGCGCCCGCCGCGATCACTCTGCGCTGCGGGAGCTGCACACCGCTCGCGGCGAAGTGATCCTCGACACTGGCGAGGATCGCTCTCGCGATCGACGGGAGATCCAGCCCCTGCCCGGCCGCCACGTCACGCCTCGCCGCGGAGCCGCTTGATCAAGTCGGCTTTGGTGCCGTAGTAGGGCAGGCCGCGCTGTTTCGCGAGCTCAACCAGCTCGGCGTGCTTGAGCCGCTCCAGGTCGACACCACTGTCAGCCGGGTTCTCAGGCTCCGCAGACGCCGGTTCGGGTTCCTGCGCGGGTTTCTTGCGCCCGCGTCTCTTCGCTGGGGAGAACGGGTCCCAGTGCCGAACGTTCGCCATCAGATCCTCCTCGCGCGGGGAAGGTCGGGGGACCACACGCTCGCCTCCACCGGGCGGCCATAGGGGTTCACCGACCGGATCCAAGCGTCCACTGTGTACAGACCTGTCAAGCCCTGTGACAGAAACTCCATGTCATCCAAGGTCTCGTAGGTGATCCCCTGCCTGGTCACAGACTGGACACGCTGGGGGAGCCGACACGGCCGATCAGGGTCATCACTCGCGGCACGCCCGAACTCCACCGCCAACTCGACACACGCCAACCGTGCACCACGCGGCGGCTGGAGCCCATGCTCATACCGCACCACCGCACGGTCGTGACACACCGGCCACGGGCACCCATCCGTGCGGGTCAACCAGGCACCGTCCAACCGCCACGCGGTAAGCGGCTCACCGTCGATCTCCACCGACAAGATCCTGGTGACGTCCGAATGCGGCAACCGGATCGACGCCGGCGCCTCGTGCCGGAACGGGCCCGTGAAGTCACGCCACAGCGGAAACCCGTACTCCGACCACCCAGCGAAACACCCGCACGCACCCCACGACCGGTGATACGGGTAGGACCCCTCCCCAGGGCGGGGCGGCGCAGCACGCAACACCACCTCAGCGGTGGATGTGCGGCCACGCCACCGCCGCCCGGTCGCCGCCCACAGAATATCCGTCGCCAACTCCAGGAAAGCGCACCATTCTGCGGGTGAATGCATGCCGACCGCGGACGCGGGAATATCGTCAATCCGCGCCCACGCGTGGCAGTCACACGGCTGGGGAGCAGTCATCCGTCACGCTCAGGACTCGTCGGGGAGAACCTCAACCAGGCCCTGTGACAAATCAGGGATCGTCGCCACCCGGTTGTACTGGTAGATCCGGTCCGTCGGGAACGTGATATCCCCAACAGGGCCGTCACCGAAATTCGGGTTCGACTCCAACGTCCCACTGAACGTCGGTGTCATCGGGTCCTCACCCGACGCGACCAGCGCCTCCGACGGGCGCAACCGGGCACGCGGCAACACCCAATGCCAATACGGGGTGTTCGGGTCGAACGCGTTGTCGCGCACCGCGTTCGTCCACGCCTCGATCGCCACCCCGTTCGGTGTCGGGTCCACGTTCACCTGCGGTGCACGGTAACCGGTGGCGTTCCCGGAACCGTCGGTGATCACCTCACCGCCGGTGAGAAACTCCCGAATATACGGGTCAGGAGTACACACCACCAGCTCGTCGATCGTCCCGCCGAGAAGTGTCGCCGGGGGAGCGTAGTAAACACAGGTGATCTGCTGCCCGTTACGCAGCTCGATCGCGTCCGGCTCCGAGTAGGTGTTGCCGATGGAGATGCGAACAAGCGCGTTCGTGGTGTAGCAGTTATCGGGCCCAACCATTGGCGAGCCGTCGGGGTTGAGTTTCGTGATCCGCAAGCCCAGCGCGAAGAGCGACCCCGCACCGTCGTAGCCAGCCATCAGGACTCCCCAGTGTTAATCGCGATCTCGGTTGCGAGGTGCACGCACGGGTCAAACGTGGCGAGAAACTCGCGCTCCGCCCACACCGTGCGCGTATTCGAGACGTGGTCGACTGTGTGCGCGGGGGAGTCGACCAGCCGGACAGCAGACATGAGCACAGAGACGGGAGACGTCGCGTACGCCCACACCGTTTCCCCGGCCGGCTGACCGTCCGGCCCGGTGCCGGGGTACCCGGCGTCAAACACCACGACACTCCCGGACGATGTGACCATCTGCTGCCCGACCCTGTGCAGCGCCTCACCGACCAGCCAGGACACGGACACCGGGACGTGCAGCATCACCGCCTGCCCGCCCGACGCCTCCAACGCGGCCTGCTCCAGCAAACCGAGGGCGACCGTGGCGGGGAGAGGCCCAGACCCGACCACATCCGCGTCCGGCGACGCGAGATACGGGTTCGTCCGCGCCGCACCGTCGACGGTGAACGGGTCAGCCTGGGTGCCCTCACCGGTCCACAGCTCCCGGGCCACCACGAACGGGGTGTGCGCCTCCACCGATCGGCGGATCCGCTCCATGTCCGGCTCACCCGAGAGCGTCGTGCACTCCTCAGCCCACTGGACACCGACAGGCCGGGCGTGCACGGCCCCGGGGCGGTTCGGCTCGTACCCGGACTCGGGCTCGTCGCACCAGGGGACGAGCCGATACCGGGTGCCGCACCGCTCCGGGATCCACGCGACGCCCTGCTCCCAGCGGTCGATGGTGGGGCGGACCGCGGCGGCCACCAGCCCGGTGACCGGTGCCGCCGCGGCAACACCCTGTACAGGGGTGAACATGATCTACCGCCCCTTCTGTCCTGTCAGGACTCGACGCAGCTGACCTCGGTCGCGCCGGAGGTGGCTCCGGTCGGGCAGACCTCGATCACCGGGCGGAGAGACTCGACACCGCGGAACGCGACACCCTCGAAGGTCTCACTGAACTGGCGGTACCGGTTCTTCGCGGACAGGTCCGAGTCGCGCACCAACCCCAAGTCGAGCGACCCGCCGTCGAGGAACAGGTAGTCGCCGCTGAAGAACAGCAGCGTGTCAGCGGCAGGCGGGAAGTCCGGGATCGCCGACCCGGCAGCGACATTGCCGTAAACCTGCGGCGGGATCACCACCCCGTTCGCGGTCTGCTGCGCGGCGGCGCCGTCCAGGTACCACACGGGCCGCACGTTCCGGCGAGCGAACCAGCCATCGATCATCTGCTGCGACACGCCGAGCGCTTCAGCCCAGTCGCCGGCAGCCAGCTGGTAGGCGATGTCGGCGCGCATCAGGTCACGCAGCCAGTGCGGAGCCACCCACACCAGCGAGATGTTCGGCTCACGGTGCCGGTCACGCAGATAGGCGACCAGCTTGTCGATCTCGCCGAGCACGTGCCGGGTCGCGCCCACCTGCTGCGGGTTCCCGGTGACCACCTTCGCGGAGGAGGCCATCTGCCGGTACAGCTCACGCTCCGCGACCCTGGCGTGAGCGATCAGGCCCTGACGCACGTTCGCGGCCGTGGACTCAGGGTCGAACCGGGCGGAGATGTTGCTGAACTCCAGGCAGGTGTAGATGGCCTGGACAACAGCCTCCTCGACAGCGGGGCACTCCACCGGCCAGCACTGCTTCAGCGTCGGGTCGGACTCGTTGTCGACCGCGGCGTCGTCCTCGACCGTCCACGCGCCGGCGCCGACAGCGGACGCGGCGGAGAGGTTCGACCGGAACTGGATACCGCCGCGGTCCACAGCGAACCGGGCGAGAGCGTCACGGATCGGCCGCTCGGTGCTGCCCACCACCTCGACGTCGTAGATCGTCTCCAGTGGGGCGCACAACCCACCGGCGGCGACCAGAGCACCCGGCGACGTCACCGCGTCGATCTTGCGGAAGTTGCTCTCGGCGTCGTTGGTGAGGATCCGCGACTCAGGGTAGCTGGTCTGCACCGTGAGCACCGGGAACCGGCCGCGACGAGCCTGGTAGTCACCGCGCCACGTGTCGTAGATCGCCTTCGCGATGTCCAGATTGGACGTGATCTCGGCGCCATGCGCGGAGTGCGACCCAACGTACACCTTGGCGACCGCGACCTCGTCGCGCTGCGGAGCCGGGGCGTCCACCTTCGCGGGCCGAGCGGTGCGACCAGCCGGCTTGCCGTCCTCACTCACCGCAGCGGGAGCAGGCGAGAACCGCGACAGCACCTTCTCCAGGCTCTGCGAGATCAGGTCCGCGACCGCGGACGCGGCCAGCACCGGCTCACGAGTGTCTTCGGTCACCTCGGTCTCCTCAACGGACTCACCGGTCTCCGCGACCGGCTCAACAGGGGTCTCAGCAGCCGGCTCCTCCACCGCCTGCTCCTCAGGCTCACCGGCCTGCTCGGGCTCTGGGATGTCCAGGCCCTCGATCAGCTCACGGGCCTTCTCCGCGTCAGCAGCGGCCCGCTCCACACGCGCGTCACGCTCAGCCACTACGGTGTCACGGATCTCCCGCAGCGCCTCCAGCTCCGACACCAGCTCGGGTGTCGGGTCCTCCTCGCGGGCCTGCGCGACACGCCGGCGGATCGCGTCGATCGCGGACTTGATCTGCTCGTCGCTGACCGATCCCGGGTCGCTCTCCAGCTGCGCCCGGAGTTCCCTCAACTCTTCGAGGTTCATCGCCTTCTTCCTCCTGGCACGTCCTCTTGCGAGGTGGGGAGCTGTCCCGGCTAGGCCAGAGCGCCAGGCCCGCTAGGCGGAGGCGCTCGCATCCCCTGTCCTCCTGATCACGCACGATCCACGGGCACGGAGGGGTGTGCAGGAGAGTCGCGTGTCGCTCGGGATCCGGCTCTACAAGAGCACTGGATACCCAAAATGACGCAGACCCCTGCACGCGACTGATCACCGCGGCCGGGCCGGGTGTGGCTCACTCACTGCGTGGATGTGGTCTTCCCAGTCCGGCCCGGTGACTCCAACGAGGAGCTGCGCTACAGCCTTCGCTCACTCGCCAAACACGTGCCCCATCACCGTGTTTGGATCGCCGGCTACCGGCCGTCGTGGGTGTCCGGCGAGGTTGGTTACATCCCCGTCCACCAGTACGCGCCGCGCGTCAGAAAGTGGGCGAACGCCCGGGCGAACCGGTGGGCGGCCTGCCACCACCCCGAGGTCAGCGAGCAGTTCTGTCTCTTCAACGACGACATGTTCGTCATGCAACCGGTCAGCGAAATCCCTGTGCTGCACCGCGGACGCGTCACCGACGTCATCCGTCGGTACAAAGACCGCGGAATCCAACCAGCCAGAGGAGTGAAAGGCTCCTATCTGCGAGGGATGATCGAAACACTTGCGGTCCTCCGCGACCTCGGAATCCACAACCCACTCAGCTACGAGCTGCACATCCCGCTACCGGTGACAAAACACGGCCTCGCCGCAGCGATCGACATCGGTGAGCAAGCCAAGATCGAAGTACCGCATATTAGAACAATCTTCGGGAACCTCTACGAGCTCGGTGGCGTCGAAACCGAAGACGTGAAAATCAAAGACCTCAACAGCGTCCCACCCGATGACGCGGTGTTCGTGTCCACCACCGACGCGTCGTTTCGTCGCGGCCAGGTCGGGGAGTGGATCCGCGCCCGGTTCCCCGATCCCTGCCGCTACGAGCGCCGCTAAAACCTCTGAGAGGCCGCCCACTCGTCGATCGTGACCGCGGCCAGCGACGGCGGGTCAGGGTCACGGACGATCGCCGCATCCCATCCTTCGACGCAAAGCCTCGGGTCACGGTTCCAGGTGGCGACTCGGCCACCAAAGTTCGCCGATCGCTGCGCCACCCAGTCCGCTTCGTCAGCCATGAGCCCACCGAACTCGACACCGGACACGAGCACCCGAAGCCCGAGCGCCTGCATCTCCAACAGGCACCTGCCGACACCGACGCCGTACCGGTAATGCGAGACGACCTCCCAAGCCTCGCTTTGAGTGAGCTGACGTGACCCCATGCGGCCGTTGGAGATCACGTCCACGTTCCATCCGGCTTCACGGAGCGCGGTCATGGTGCGCTCGTACGCGGACTCCTTGGTTTTGGTGACGTTGCCGAAATATATCGCGCAACCCTTCCGGAAAGACTTTCCTGCCCGGTGTTTCCGAACCGGTTCAGCGTCGAGTGTCATCGGCACGAACACCGCCTCGAACCCGGCCGCGACAGCGAGATCCCGCAGCGAACGGTACGCGGTCACAAACACCAGCCGGTCACACCGGTTCGCAAGCCACTCCGAGACGCGACGGATATCGCGCAGCGGGTCGTCGTAGATGAACGTGTGCAGATACTGGACGATCAACGGTGCGCGCACATCACGGTTGATCAGCAGCGGGCAGGTCGACACCAGCGACCCGCGCGGGAGCACCGACCGCCACACCGGGATGTGATGCTTGACGATCTCACGCGAATAGGTGGCCGCGCCGTTCTCCCGGCCCCTGCGCGCGTACACCGACGCCCACCGGGGCTCGGTGTGATCAACCACCGTGATCGTCATGACCGGATGGTCGGGTCTCAACACGCCAACCAAGCCGGACACGCGAGTCGACACGCGTGGCTGGGATGGCCGAGCAGGCCGGGTGGCGCAAACATTCAGCCCCCCACCGGGCCTGGTGGGGGGCTGAATGTTGAGAGTAGGAACCCTTGGCGGCCTCGCCCCGGAGGATTAGACCACCACCACCATTATCGCACCCTCGTCACCGGTTCCGGCGGTCCCCCGGCCACATCCCGGTCGCCTGCCGGTGCAGCATCGCGCACATCCCAGGGATCATCCGCTGCGGCACCCCGTGCCGACGCGCCTGCCGCATACAGCGACGCATGTCCCCCGGGGTGTTCCACCGGATCCGCGCCGCCACCTTCCCGGTCAGATAGGAGCGGCGAAGCTGGGGCGGCATCCGGGAGATAAACGCCTCCTCATCCCAGTCGACCTCACGAGCGAGCTCAGCGAGCTCAGCGAACGCGCACTCGTCGCACTCCCCGCCGTCGTCGAGGTCCGCCATCAACTCCGCGTACCGGTCCGGGGTGTCGTCGAGCTCAGCGAGCAGCTCAGCTGCCCGCGCCGACAGCGCCTTCCGCTCCTCCCGCTCGTCGAGCCGCGCGGCGATCGCGTCCGCGAGAGCGTCCACATCGATCCGCTGCGCCTCACCGCTCTGCCCGTCGCGGCGGATCACACCAGCAGCCACCAGCGCCAGCGGGGCACCGGACGCGACACGCGCCCGAGGGATCGGGAAACCCGGGGTGTTCACCGCGAGCGCCGCAACCAGCTCCAGGTGACCACCGATGCGCCGCCAGTCACCGGACAACGCGGAGGCACGCAGCTTCGCCGCGGTCTCCTCGTCCACACCGGGGCGGAGCGAACCCGCAACCCAGATGCCGTGATCGTCCTCACCGGCGGCGACGTCAGCGACCACGGTGCCGGTGTTCTCGTAGTGCGCCGCCGCGGCGTGGTGGCTGAGGCCGGTGTCGGCGTGCCCGGTGTCGAGGGTGATGTGCCCGACAGGCACCTCCGACCCATCCGAGCAGATGATCGCGCCGGTACAGAAG
>Ga0207873_1003608_pt1 | contig 11084 bp, 7 predicted proteins | sample BGWIniCompost_FD_187373 | JGI IMG/M metagenome (GOLD analysis project Ga0207873, IMG submission 187373) | Cellulose adapted compost microbial communities from Newby Island Compost Facility, Milpitas, CA, USA - BGW Initial Compost (SPAdes)... ... | reverse complement strand
CAGGTTGTTATCCAATTCGTTTCTAAGTCCAAGAATAAGGGCCAGCGCCACCGATCTTTCCCTGGGGCTGGCTACGTATTGCCGGATTCTGGACGACGCGGCTTCCCTCAACCCCAAAATCCAGGATTTAAAGGAGTCGCCTCCATGTCGCACAAAATACGCGCCGCTGCCGGAGCGGATGAAATGCGTGTGAAATATGTTTTGCCTGGAAAGGTATTGGCGATAATCAAATTCGCCCGGATTGGCGGGCGGCGACACGTTGTTGGGCGGTCCTTTGATCAGGACGAAATCACCGTATCTGAATGCGCTATTTTTTGGGAAATAAACCTGGACGGTTCCTCTTGCCTTGGTCCATCCGTCGCTTGTCATGACCATCCGTACGCGGACAGTAGTCTTCCTGAACTTTGGCGTCTCTTCGAAACCGTCGTTGATTTTACCATAGTAAAATTCAAAGGGTTTGGCGTACATGAAATGAAGCGGATCGTTTTTTTCGTTAAACAGGAAAGCATGCAGCGCGCCTCCCAAAAAGAATACGGATAAGATCGCCGCTCCAATGGCCCAGTTCAGGGAATAGAACAAGCGCTTTACTTTGAGGAGCAGAATCGTCGCCGCATACATCAATCCCATGGCCCAATAAAGGATTGTTGGAAAGCCTTCGAAGTGATTTCCCACCAAAATTCCGGCAATCCACGCGGCGGTTATCCTCAGGAAGGGATATCTGGACCATTGAAACATGGGTAGGATAATTTTTATTAAACTTAAACAAAAAATATAATTCCCGATTTAATATCCTAGGAAATAATTTGGATTATTCTAAACAAAAACACGTCGACTATGAGAAAGAAAGGCTCGCTTACACAGAAGTTATTAGGCGTTTTGATTGTTGCGCTCGGACTTTTCGCATTCGTCCAGTGCAACACCGGCACATCAACGCGCCAGGAAGATCAGGCTGCCGGACGAACGGAGGATATTGATCGGGAAAGGCGGGAATTGGCCAACGATATCCAACGGGAAAGAGACGATCTTGAAGACAAGATCAAGAAATATGAAGATAAGCTGACGGACGAGAGCTTGAGCGAAGAAGCCAGGGAAGGTTATGAGCAAGCGCTGGCCGACCTGCGCAGCGCCCGGGAAAAACTGGAACGGCAGTTTAACGACGTAGAAAATGCTACGGCGGAGGAGTGGTCGGAGATTAAGAACGACGCCCGCCAGGCGATGAACGAAATTGGAACCGAAATAGACCAGGCCACAGCCAGAGTGGAGGACCAAATTGAGTCGATGATGGAATAAGAAAATGCACATGGTTTAACTTTCATACCCGGATTCATTGATGATTCAATGGCCGGGTTTTTTACTTTGACGATTCGACGGCGGGGTTTTGGCCTTGTAGTGACCCGCTAGTACAGGCAGTATCCTATAAGAGCAAGCATGGGAACGTTAATGCCCATTGATTTAAGATGAGATTTCAGTTTTAAGCCGGCGCGAAACAGATGGTTCTGAACCGTCCTGGTTGAAAGATCGAGCATATCGGAAATTTCCTTGGCGCTGTAATTCTCCAGCTTATGCAGCCTGAAGATTTCCCTTTGCTGCGGAGGAAGCGATTCGATAAATCCATCGGTAATTTTCAAAAGATCTGCAAAGACGATCATCGCTTCCGCTTCATTCTGACGTTCATTGGCCTGGTAGCTCAGGTACTTCCTCGCCGCTATTTCATGCACCCGGCTTCTGAATTTCTTGAGAATAAGATTTTTTGTTATTGTAAGCAGGTAAGCGTTAAAAGAAAGATCGGTCCGGATATCTTTTCTCTTCTCCCATACTTTCACAAATACTTCCTGAACAACTTCGGTTGCGTCGTCATGATCGAGCCCGAATCTTGCAGACACCCAATATATCTTATCGCAGTAGCGCTCATAAATCGCTTTGAACGCAAGCGGGTCTCCGTCAATTACTTTGTTAAGCAATGAAGTTTCTTGTTCCAACATGGCGGATGAAAAGAATACATAAAAATAGATAAATAATTTTAAAATAAAAATATTTTGTTCAGAGTGAGTATTTCCCGGCTCGTCGAGGGTAAATAGGGCGGCTATAAAAAAAAGTAGTCCGTGGATAAGAATTTATATAAAAAAGTTTTAGCTGGACAGTGCTCGCCTGAAGAGCTGCGCCGTTTCATTAAATGGCTTCAATCTGAAGACGCCGAATTCGAGTTTTCTCAGGAGATTGAAAGGTTATGGTCTGAATATCAAGTCAGCGATCAAGAGCCATTCAACAAGGCGAAGTTGTATGACCGGATACTAAAACGAATTGGAGCGAGCAAAGAGAGTCATATAGTTGCGCCGTTTGAACCTAATTCCTCCCGTCCGAAAAGTTACGTGTATTACAAGATTGCCGCGTCGTTCCTGATTGTGGCTTCCTTGGGATTGGGATTACTTAAAACCTTGTCGACGATCAATGAGGGAGAAGCCAACGACGTCCAGCGGGAGATTGTAAAGACCGCGTCGAGAGGACAAAAGTCGACCGTCTTTCTGCCCGATGGGTCGAGAGTGAGACTCAATTCGGATAGCGAGATCAGGTTTATGTCCGAGTTCTCCGACTCGGCCAGGACCGTATATCTGGAAGGAGAGGCTTATTTTGAGGTTTATTCCGATTCTTTACGGCCGTTTGTCGTCATCTCCAAAAATCTTGCAACCATCGTCTTAGGCACTTCCTTTAACGTCCAGGCATATCCGGAAGACCGGGAGATTAAAGTATCGCTTACCTCGGGGAGAGTTAAGATTAAGCAAAACGACAGCCATCGCAGCCAGGTCTTTGAGCTCTTTCTGGAGCCGGGCTATCAGGCGATATATAATACGCAAAAGTCAACCATCAGAAAGGCGGAATTTGATCCCCGTCAGACGCTCTCATGGAAAGACAACATTCTTTATTTCGAAGACGCCGAATGGGGAGAAATTGTCGAGCAACTCGAAAGATGGTACGGCGTCCACATCATTGTGGAGAATGAAATTTATGAAGATAAGTTATATAGCGGCGAGTTTAAGGACGCCGCGCTGAAGAATGTGCTGGAAAGTCTAAGCTTTACCAAGGGGTTTGACTACCAGATTAAAGAAAACAAAATTATTATCAAGTTTCACGCTCAAAACTAAGATATGATGGAGAATACCGATACGTCATAAAAAAAGGCAATGTACGAATACATCGCCTTTTGGTTTCCGGAAAATGTATTGGCCGTACACGCTCCGGACATTTGAAAATTAATTATTAATCAAACGCTACAAAGTTATGAAACAAAAACTTACTCAAACACTTATTATGGTGTCTAAATACGCTTTAATTGGCGTCGTTATGCAAGTATTTTTCATTGGCATTCTGCTTGCATACGAAACCAACGCCCAGAACAATGTGAGCGTAAAGGAAATCAAAGTCTCCGTTAATTTAAAGAACGCCACATTGGCAGAAGCCTTTAGTCAGATTGAGGCGCAAACCAATCTGAAATTCAATTATCATAAATCCGATTTAGACGCCAGGTTCAGGATTAACTATTCCGGCCACGAGGTGTCGGCGGAAGAATTGCTGCTTTACATTTCGAAGGAGGCCGGATTGCGATTCAAACAAGTCAACGAAAACGTGAATGTCGGCCGGATTTCCAGTTCGAAAAGAGAAGCGCCGCTTGAAATCGTGATTCAAAATAAGGAGATCACGGGAAGAGTGACCTCGATGGAAGACGGAGAAGGCTTGCCCGGAGTTAACATACTCGAAAAGGGCACGAATAATGGAACAGTCTCCGACATCAATGGGTCCTTCAAATTAACCGTTTCCGAGAACGCTGTGCTTGTCTTCAGTTCGGTCGGATATATCACGGAAGAAGTTTCCGTAGCTGGCAGATCGGTGATTGACATGGCGATGACCCCGGATATCAGACAACTGCAGGAATTGGTGGTGGTAGGATATGGCGTGCAAAGGAAATCGGACGTAACGGGGGCTGTTACCTCGGTAGGATCCGAAGAACTGAGCGCAATGCCGGTTCCGAACGTTATTCAAGGGATCCAAGGTAGGGCGGCTGGCGTGGACGTTGCAACCAGCGACAGGCCCGGTTCTGTTTCTTCCATGCTAATTCGTGGAAGACGGTCATTAACCGCCACAAGCTCTCCATTATATGTCGTTGACGGGATTCCTTTAGCGGCTGGAGGTATAGAAGCGTTAAACCCTCAAGACATTGAATCCATCGACATTCTGAAGGATGCATCCGCAGCCGCGATCTATGGTTCAAAAGGAGCCAATGGAGTGGTTCTGATTACCACAAAAAAGGGAACATCGGGCAAAGTGAGCCTTACATTGAACAGTTCTGTCACTTTTAGCAGGCTACATGACAGAGCTGAAATGATGGATGCCGCTGAATACATTGAATTCCGTCGCGAGGCATACAGGACAGCTAATCTATATCCCGCACAACCTTCATTGGCTGATGATGAAACAATTTTTAATGCTACCGGCGATCCGACTGCGTGGGCCAATATTTTGAAAGGATGGGAAGGCGGAACCTGGGACGGCAGCAAAGTGCCGACAACCGATTGGGGATCGATGGTTATCCGCACTGGCGTTACCCAGGAACATACTTTGAGCGTAAGCGGAGGTAGCGAAGAGATACAGGCATATGGGTCTTTCGGATGGCTGGATCAGCTCGGAACCAACTTAGGACAAGATTATGAAAGATACTCCACTAAACTTGGATTGGACATTCAGCCGACTAAATGGTTCAAAATGGGCGGCAATATTCTTGGTTCATGGGCAATACAAAACTATGGCTATGCCGGCAGCGGATCGCGAGCTGCAAATGGAATATATGCGGCCGCCAGAGGGATGTATCCTTATGCCTTGCCATATGATAAAGATGGGAATTGGATTTATCAGCCCGGCGGTTACACCAATGTGGTGAACCCAATTGAAGAACATAAAAACGTAGTAGATGAACGTAAAAACTTGCGAGTTTTAGGCAGTTTCTATTCAGAAATTAAGTTTTTTGAGGGTCTCAAATATAGGATAAATTTCGGACCTGATTTTAGACAGTATAGGCAAGGCGTATTCCGCAGTGGAGCATCAATACTTCAAGGAACCGGAAATGGGAAAAACATGGCGAGGGCCGTTCCATCTCAGAGCATAGCGTACACCTTAGACAACTTGGTCTATTTTGATAAGAAATTTGATATTCATAGCGTTGGCTTGACATTATTGCAGTCGTCATCCTTAAACCGGTATGAGGAGTATTCCATGGAAACCGAAGGAATGGAATGGGATGAGCAAAAATGGTATAACTTTGGTTTGAACGACTTAACGCGCAAAGGGTCTCTTTACAGAAAAACCACAGGACTTTCCTACATGGCCCGAATTAATTATGGGTTAATGGATAAATATCTTTTAACCGCTTCCGTGCGTTGGGATGGCGCTTCGCAACTATCTGAAGGGAATAAATGGGATGTTTTCCCGGCAATGGCGGTTGCATGGAAGTTGGATGAAGAGGATTTTATGAAATCAATCACTTGGCTAGATCAACTTAAATTGCGATTTGGCTTTGGCACAATCGGAAATGCAGCGATTGACGCCTATGATACGCAGGGAGCCGTAGCCCATGTCTTTTATCCCTTCCATAAAAACTATGAATCAGGATATTACGCCTCAGATTACCTCTTGGCTAATCCGCCAATGATGGCAAATAGTAAGCTTGGTTGGGAAAAAACAACTCAGACTAACATTGGAATAGACTTTTCTCTCATTAAAGGAAGGGTGGGTGGAACAATCGATGTATATAAATCCAGGACCACCGATCTCTTAATGGAAGCGACTATTCCCGCTTTGACGGGTTATACGAGAACGATGGCAAACATTGGGGAAACTTCTAACCGCGGCGTCGATATTACTATCAACTCTGTCAATGTTTCCCAAAATAAATTCCAATGGTCGACCGATCTGATTTTTTCCAGGAGTAAGGATAAAATAGAAGCGCTTGCTACTGGAGTGGACAAAGATATTAACATGAGATGGTTTGTAGGACAACCTATCCAGGTCGCGTATGACTATGAGAAGATTGGCATTTGGCAAACAGAAGACGCTGATGTAATGGCTGTTTTTAATAGCAACGGCAATGATTATAAAGCAGGAGATGTGAAGGTTAAAGACCAAAACGGCGACAACCTTATCGACCCCAATGAAGACCGTGTTGTAGTTGGACAATACTTGCCAAAATGGACGGGAGGTCTGACTAATACCTTCCGATATGGGAACTTCGAACTGACAGCCTTCATCTACGCTCGATGGGGATTCATTATGGATGGCGGCGCAGCCGATGTTCAGGGAATATATCAATCGCGCAAAATTGATTATTGGACTCCGGACAATCCAACAAACGCTTACCCAAGGCCCGATTACAATAATGGCGGCCAACCCATACACTATTCTGCCATGAATTATCAGGATGGTTCCTTCATAAAAATGAGAAACATTAGTTTCGGATATAATTTGCCCAAAGCCTTTGGAGACAGGCTTGGAATTAGCAATGCAAGGATTTATGTTCAGGCCATGGATCCCTTCATGGTTTACTCTAAGTGCGATTTTATGGACGGCGATGTGCGTTCTTCGGTATCCACCAAGAGTGTAGTCCTGGGTTTGAATGTAGGTTTTTAGGACATTAAAATGTAACTGACATGAACAAGATAACTAAAAATAAATTCGCTTTCAGCCTTTTGATGGGTACGTTTATGGTTTTGTATGCCACCTCATGTAAAGATTTTCTGGCTGAAGAAATGGTGAGCAACAGAACTACGGCAATATTTGACACGGAGGAAGGACTTGCCAGTTTGGAAGTCTCCCTATATCAGGGATTGAGGTTTTTCTATGGCGATGAGCATTCTTATACAATGACAAACTACGGGACGGATGAATTCCAGGTAGGAGGGGGCACCGATTACAGATGGATGAACGATTATTCAAACATAAATCCCGTGGATCCCAAGGAGTATTTTTCAGGGTTGACGGGCTGGTTTAATGGCCTTTATGGACATATTAATACCGCTAATCTAATGCTGGAGAAAGCGGACAAAATCCTGCCTGAAGGAGACAAAAAGAATGTGTACAAAGGGTCTGCACATTTTTTAAGAGGTTTCCTTTATTTCAGATTGCTGAATCAATATGGCGGAGTTCCATTAAAGCTTACTCCCTCTAATTCCGTTGAATATGAATTCAAGCGAAACACTGAAGGAGAAGTATTTCAGCAAATAATTATCGATCTAAAGGAAGCGGCAAACCTTCTTCCCGCCACTACGAGCGATGGAAGGTTTAATAAGGCCGCCGCATACCATTTTTTGGCTAAAGTTTATCTATTTCGCGCCAGCGAAAGATTTTCCGCATACACGGAAGACGACGATCTGGCGAATGCCGTTGAGTACGGCTTAAAGGTCATTGACCAGAAAGATGGAACCGACAGGGCTTTGGCCGCTAATTACTACGATATTTGGAACTACTTAGAAGAAGGCCCGGATGGGAATGCTGAAAGGAACCCTGAAATAATCCTGGCCGCCCAGTATTCGAATGACCCTACAAAATTCGATCGTTTGTGCAATAGAACTCATTTATATTATTTGCCCAGATATGAAAATAATATAGTAGGTATGTCGCGGGTTATGGAATACGGCAGGCCATATCAGCGGATGCGTCCAACAGATTATGCTTATGACGTGTTTGACAGGGTGAATGATTCGCGTTTTTGGAAATCTTTCAGAACCCTCTATATCAGCACGGTTTCTGCTGAAGGCGTAGACCCTGAAGGCGTAACCAGAATGCATGTGCCAGGCGTAACTCCAGGAATTAAAATTATCATCAATGATAAGAACGATACGAGGTACGACAGCACATATGCCAAATCTAAATTCCCGAATTATTGGTTGAGGTATTACATTGACAAAGACGGTAAAACTGCTACTACATTAAGCGTAACCCAATTTGCAGGACTTGATAAATATCTGGATCCCCATAGAACTGGTTCAAGCGCAAATGACATCAACGGCGTAAGAGACGGATTCCTTGCGAGAATAGGGGAGACCTATTTGATTGTGGCTGAGGCCTACGGACGCATGGGCAACTATGCAAAAGCCGTCGAATATCTTAATGTGCTTAGGAGACGCGCGGGTTATGCCGAAAATGAGCCTAGAAATCCAAATGCAAACGGGACTAAGCCTTACCATGTTGGCGGCACATACTACGAATCGACAGGCGTGCCTGAAGGTACGACTACAGAGACAAAATCCAATATGGAAATCACCGAGGCGGTGTTCGATGCCGAACAGGATGCCGGTATTCCTTATTCGGTGTTTGGCGCAACTACCAGGGAGCAAAGGTTCATCCACTTTATCCTGAATGAAAGAAGTAGAGAATTGATGGGCGAATTCTTGCGATGGGAAGACCTTTCCCGGACAAAAACATTGCACGTTAGGACGATTCCCTTTAATAAGGATAATGCTGACGAGCAATTAGAACAGGATAAGAATGTCGGCAAATACCTGTTGAGACCTATCCCTCAGACTTTCCTTGATGGGATACAAATTGATGGCCGGCCTTTGACTCCCGAAGAAAAGAAAGCTATGCAAAATCCTGGATACTAATCGTTTCAATAAAAAAGCCGCTTCAAAGCGGCTTTTTTTGTATCTTCTCATAGCGTTCTCCCCACGCCCGAATTATTCCTCTTCCCTTATAATATTTAATTGGTATTTTTGTTGAAAAATAAAACCACCTTAATATTTATAGAATGGAATTTGCCCGCTTGGTCGAAAAATATAACGTGCCTGCGCCGCGATATACCAGCTATCCTACCGTTCCTTTCTGGGAAAACCAGTTGACTCCAAAGGAATGGATGGAGACTGTAGCAAGGTCGTTCGGCGAATCGAACGCGTCAAAAGGAATCAGCCTGTATTTTCATCTTCCTTTTTGCGAAAGCCTCTGCACATACTGCGGATGCAACAAACGGATCACTAAAAATCATGGCGTTGAAGGAGGATACATCGACGCGCTGCTCGCCGAATGGCAAATGTATGTCGATGCGTTCGGCCAGACCCCCATAGTCCGCGAAATTCACCTTGGCGGCGGCACCCCCACATTCTTCAGCCCCGCCAATCTTGAGCGGCTTATCGAAGGCGTGTTCAAAAGCGCCGAGGCAAGTCCTTCGCCCGACTTCAGCTTTGAAGGGCACCCCAATAGCACAACCGCCGCTCACCTGAAAACGCTCTATAAACTGGGCTTCCGGAGGATGAGCCTGGGCGTACAGGATTTCCATGAAAAGGTGCAAAAGGCGATCAACCGGATCCAGCCTTTCGAAAATGTAAAAAGAGCTACCGACGTCGCGCGCCAGGAAGGATTCAGATCCATCAATTTTGATCTCATCTACGGGCTCCCCTTCCAGACGCTCGATATCGTCAATCATACCATCGACAAGGTAAGCGAGCTGATGCCCGATAGAATTGCGTTTTACAGCTACGCCCATGTGCCCTGGAAAGCTCCCAGTCAACGCGGTTACTCCGAAGCCGATCTTCCTGAAAGCGGCGCCAAGAGGGCTTTATATGAAACCGGGAAAAAACGATTTCTTGAGATTGGCTACATGGATGTGGGCATGGATCATTTTGCGCTTCCAGGCGACGACTTGTTTAAGGCCAAGGCAAATAAAACGCTGCACCGCAACTTTATGGGATACACGCCCTATCCTACCGACCTGCTGATCGGGCTTGGGTGTTCGTCCATCAGCGATTCCAATTACGCCTACGCGCAGAATATAAAAACCGTGGAAGAATATGAGGGAAAGATATTCAACGGCGAGATCGCCTTGTTCAAAGGCCATATGATGACGGAAGAAGACATGCTGGTTAAGAAGATCATCCTTGACCTATCCTGCCGCGGCGAAGTCCTGTTAAATTCCGTAATCAAGGACAGGATGGACGAACAAGCGTGGGCGGAGCTTAACGAAATGGAATCTGAAGGACTCATACAGACGGGCGGCGACGTGATTTCTGTAACCAATACAGGGTTTGCATTTATTCGCAACATCTGCATGGTTTTCGACATGCGTCTTCGAAGAAATCATGAAGCGCGGGAAAAGATGTTCAGCAAATCCATTTGACGCGGTTTGCACTGTGGGACAATTGTCGTTCGCCAATTATTAAAGCGATTCATTTAACATTAAAAAAGAAATAGTATGAAAAGAGCATTCGTTTTTTCAATCTTTATTCTCCTATCTCTTAATCTGTATGCGCAGAAAGAGGCCCATAAAACAGAGCTTAATATCCCTTATTACCCAGCCGCGATGCAGACCGACGAATACCTGAAAGAGCGATGCAAACTGGACATTCATTATCCGCTTAATTCAAAGGGGTTTGCCACCGTAGTTTGGTTTCATGGCGGCAATTTAGTGGAAGGCGAGAAATTCTTTCCTGAAGAGCTGTTGTATCAAAACCTTTGCGTGGTCAGCGCCAACTACCGGCTGTCGCCCAAAGTCAAGGCGCCGGCTTATATCCAGGACGCCGCCGCTGCCGTAGCCTGGGTATTTAAGAATATTGAGAAATATGGCGGCGATCCCCGGAAAATATTTGTTTCAGGACATTCCGCAGGCGGCTATTTGGCAAGCATGGTGGGACTGGACAAACAGTGGCTGAATGCGCATGGCGTTGACGCCAATCAAATAGCGGGCTTAATTCCTCTCAGCGGCCAAACGGTAACGCATTCCACGGTGCGCGACGAGCAGGGATTGCCTCAAGGGAAAGTAATTGTCGACAAGTACGCGCCGATATGCCATGTCCGCAAAGATGCGCCGCCCCTGCTGCTCATTACGGGCGACAGGAATTTGGAGATACCAGGCAGATATGAAGAAAACTTCTACCTGCATCGCCTTATGGAGATTGCTGGCCACAAGGAAACTGGCTTGTACGAACTGCAAGGTTACACGCACATGATGATATATCCGGCGCTTCCGCTCCTGATCAATGAAATAGAAAGGATAAGCGGGCTAAAGGCCAGAAACTAGAAAAAACATGTTATTATATGGCGGCAGCCGGGCT
>Ga0207873_1003605_pt1 | contig 11093 bp, 12 predicted proteins | sample BGWIniCompost_FD_187373 | JGI IMG/M metagenome (GOLD analysis project Ga0207873, IMG submission 187373) | Cellulose adapted compost microbial communities from Newby Island Compost Facility, Milpitas, CA, USA - BGW Initial Compost (SPAdes)... ... | reverse complement strand
TCCCGCTCCAGCCGCCCGACTGGACCTTCGATCGGGACGCGTTGGCCGCGGCCTTCAACGAGCGTACCCGCCTGTTCCTGCTCAACACGCCACACAACCCCACCGGCAAGGTGTTCACGCGCGAGGAGCTGCAGTTCATCGCCGACCTCTGCATCCGCCACGACGTCATCGTCCTGGCCGACGAGGTTTACGAGCGCATCGTCTACGACGACTGGCACCACGTGCCGATCGCGACGCTGCCGGGCATGTGGGAGCGCACGCTAACGATCAACTCGACCGGCAAGACGTTCTCGGTGACGGGCTGGAAGATCGGCTACGTGACCGGCAGCGCCGACCTGCAGTCCGCCCTGCGCACGACGCACCAGTTCAACGTCTTCGCGACTGCCACCCCGCTTCAGCAGGGCGTCGCGGTGGCGCTGGAGACGGCCGCGCGGGTCGGCTACTACGATCAGCTCAAGGCGGATTACCAGGTGCGCCGCGACCGGCTGATGGCGATCCTGGGCGACGCCGGCCTGCCGCCACTGCCGGTGCAGGGCAGCTACTTCATCATGTCCGACATCTCCGGCCTGGGCTTCGCCAACGACGTGGAGTTCTGCAGGCACCTCGTTACCGAGGTTGGCGTGGCGGCCATCCCGCCATCCGCCTTCTACCTGGACCCGGCCGGCGCGCCGCTGCTCGCGCGCTTCTGCTTCGCCAAGCAGGAAGCGACGATGGAAGCCGCCGCCGAGCGACTGCAACAGCTACACAGCCGCTAGCAGCCGGCGCGCTCCTCAGCTGGGCCCTCCTGACGTGACAATGTGACAAATCTTGAATCCTCGCGGATGTGTCCGTACGCTTCGAACGTACACACTCGATCTGAGTGGAAGGCACTGTGAGGATACGCATGCATTACCGCCGCAGACTGCTCGCCGCGTTGGCAGCCATCGCGCTAGCGGCCATACCATTCCCCGCCTTCGCAGGCTGGCACACCGTCCAGCCCGGGGAAACGCTTTGGATGATCGCCGCCCAGTATGGCGTGACCTCCGCGGAGATTGCCGAGGCCAACGACATCATGAACCCTGACGTGATCGTGGCCGGCACCGAGCTCTGGATTCCCGAGGGCGGGGCGACCGGCGGAGGCGAAGTGACCTACATCGTCGAGCCGGGGGATACCCTGGCCGGCATCGCCGCGGCCTTTGGAGTGGACACCTTCGCGCTGGCGATGGTCAACGACATCGACCCTCCATACGTGATCTTCCCGGGCCAGGAACTGGTCATCCCGATCTCATCCGGCGGGCCGCGGCCCGGCCCGGCGAGCCGGGACACGATCAACGAGGCCGTGCCCTACTACGATCCTGAAACGATCCGGCAGACCGTCGTAGAGCTATCGCGCATCTACGGCTGGGACGCCTACCTGATCCTCTCGCTGGCCTGGCGCGAGAGCACCTGGGATCAGCGCGCCATCTCGTCCTCAGGCGCGGTCGGGGTCATGCAGCTGATGCCGGCGACCGCCGAGTGGGCCGGTCCGGCGCTCCTGGGGCGGCAGACCGATTACGTCAACAGCGCCTGGGACAACATCGAGTTGGGCATCGCTTACCTGTCGCACCTGCGCTACGTGATGGGTAGCGACTACCTGGCCCTGGCTGCGTACTTCCAGGGTTCAGGCAGCGTCGAGCGCGACGGCATCTTCGCCGCCACCCGCGACTATGCGCTCGGCATCATCGAATCACGCGATCTCTTCGCGAGCGGGGCGCTACCATAGAAGTCCCCCCTTGTAGGTAGACCTCCGCTTCGCGAGTGGATCTCGAGGGGCCGCCGGGGGGATTTGCCCCAGCGGCCCTTCGCTATTCCCCGGGGACTACGAGGCGAGGCGCTGTTCGAAGAACTGGAGGGCGCGCGCCCAGCTGTCCTTACTGGCCTCGTAGTCCTCGCTCGACTCGTCAAAGGTCAGGAAGCCATGCCCACGGCCGGGGTAGATGTGGAATTCCTTGTCCTTGCCGGCCTGCTCGAGCAGCTCGGAGTATTTCTGCACGTTGTCCATGCCAACTCCGTGGTCCTGATCGCCCCAGAAGCCGAGCAGCGGAATCTTGACGAGCGAGGTCTCGCGCAGCGGCTCTGAAGGCCGGTTCGCGCTGATGTTCGGGTTGGCCGGGAAACCGTAGTAGATCCCCCCGGCGCTCAGGCGGTCTTCCTGGGATGCCAGATGCATGACCAGCGTGCCGCCCATGCAGAAGCCCACAACGCCCCAGCGCCCGCCAGCGCCCTCATGGGTGATCAGCGCGCCAATATCTTTCATCGCCTGGGGATACGACAACATCGCGCCGCGCGCCCTGGCGTACTCGCGCGTCTGCTCCTCCAGCGGCCCTTGCCGCACGAACAGATCGGGCAAGTAGGCCCGGAACCCCGCATCGGCCAGCCGGCGCGCCAGGTCGTGATAGAAGTCGTTGGCGCCGTAGATGTCGTGAATGATGATCACCCGCCCCTTCTCGGCATCGCGAGGCGCTGCGCAGAAGACCGGCATGACGGCGTCATCGGTTTGAATCGTGAAGCGGGTCTCGCTGAGGTCGGCGGCTTGAATCGGATCATGGCCAATCGTCTCGTGACACATGCTGGCACACTTCCCTTCGGACTCCTGTTGGCGGTATCGCAGGAACGCCAGAGTAGCATAGGGTCAGCGCGTGTTCCGCACTGCGGCTGCCGCCCGCCGCTGCCGCATTCGTAGATGGAGAGCAAGTCCAATGACACCAGACGATCTCACGACGCCGGTACTCGAAGCGCTGCGCACCACGCGCTCGATGCGCCGCCTCAAGCCAGATCCGATACCCGATGACGTGCTGCACGCCATCCTCGACGCGGCCATCCGCGCTCCCAGCGGGAGCAACCAGCAAAGCTGGTCCTTCATCATCGTCACGGATGCGGAGCTAAAGCAGAAGCTCCAGCAGATCTACTACGACTGCGCGCAGCGTTACTTCGCGGCGGCGCCCCGCACGATCTCCGATGGCTCTGGCGAGGAGACGATGAGCCGTGTGCGCGCTTCCGCCCGCCACCTTGCCGAGCACCTGCACGAGGCGCCGGTGCTGATCCTGGCCTGCATCCGCGGCAACCGCAGCTTCTCGCTCGGCGCGTCGATCTACCCGGCCGTTCAGAACCTGATGGTGGCCGCGCGGGCGTTCGGGATCGGCTCGACACTGACAACCTTCCACCTCGGCCGCGAGCAAGACGTCAAGGACCTGCTCGGCATCCCCGACGACGTCCATACCGCCGCGCTCATCCCGCTCGGCTACCCGGAGGGTCGCTGGGGCGAGGCGAAGCGCCTGCCCGTCGAACACGTCGTCTACCGCGATCAGTTCGGCGAGCGCTACTGGAACTCCTGAGGCGCGCCAGTCCCGGGGCGTAAGATTTCATCATCTGACCGGTCATACAACTGCGCGCCAGCGACCGCGCCGGCGCGCCGGTCAGAGCTGCTGGGAGTCCTGAATTGATGCACTCGCGTGCCTGGGGTCTCGTTTCGATCATCGGCGCCGTCTGCCTGCTGGGCGTTGCGCTCGCCCCGGGCCGCGTCACGCCGGAGCCGGTCGCTGCCCGGCAACAGTCGCCGCTCTGCGCGATATCGCTGGAGGTGGGAGGCGGCCCGACAATCGAGGCGGCGCCCGGTGAAACCGTCACCGTGCCCTTCAACGTCTCGGTGACCACCGCGATCGTCATCCGAGCATCGGTCACGATCTCCATCGCCCTGCCCGCGGGCATTGAGGCTGGCTACGCGCCGCAGGGTCAGACGTTCTCCCCGCCGGAACCTGGCAGGGTGAGTACATTCAACATCCCGGGCGCGATCACGGCCACGGTCCCGGCCTCGGCTGCTAATGGGGACAGTTGGGCGTTCGCTTCGAACAGCGCCTCGCTCGCCTGCGAGTTCGACGGTTCCGTGCCGCCGTCCGTAGCGCATGCCGAGGCCATTGGCTTCAGGATCGTCGCGGCGGGCGCGCCCCCGAGCCCAACGCCAACGGAGACGCCAGAGCCCACTCCTACAAACACCCCGGAGCCGACCGCGACCGCCACCGCGACGCCTGAACCGACAGCGACATCCACAGCGACCCCGTCGCCGACGCCCTCCCCCACCGCGACCACCCGCCCGGCGCCGCCGCGCCCGGGCACGTACGGCAGCCGCGACGCCATGGCCGGCACCCGACCGGCCCGCCGCATCGTGTCGAGGTATATGACGTCGGCGACCGCCATGGCCAGCATGAGCTGCCCGGGGCCGGGGACGGGCTCCGGCAGGTCCACGGGCTCCAGGACGTCCGGGCCGCCGAACTCCCGCACCTGTACGGCACGCATCGTGATCGCACTCCCAAGGTCTTAGGACCGCTTCGCACGACAGTCTCGAACCTCAAGTTCGGTTCATGTCAACCGCGCGCCGACCTGTGCGATCAGGCCCGGTACGAGCGGGGAGCGGGCAGGACGCGATCAGGGTTTGCGGCCGATGCCGCCGATCGCGCTCACCTTCGGGGCGTCGATGTTCGGCAGCTCGGGCCGCCACTCGGGCAGCGGGACGACGCCGGGCTCCACCAGCTCCAGGCCGTCGAAGAAGCCGACGATCTCCTCCCGGGTGCGCAGATGGTAGGGGACGGCCCCGCGGTTCTCGTAGTCCTCGAGCGCCGCGTGCGCGCCCTCGTCGCCCACCACGTCGTCGTAGAGCGCGAGGTAGCTGCCGGAGGGCAGGGCGGCCACGAGGCGCTGCACCAGGGAGCGGGCGAGCTCGTAGCCGGTGATGTGGCCGAGCACGCCCATGAGCATGAGCGCGATCGGCTTGTCGAAGTCGAGGGTCTTCGCCGCCTCCGCGAGGATCCGGTCGGGGTCGCGCAGGTCGGCGTCGATGTACGCGGTGGCGCCGGGCGGGGTGCTGGTGAGCAGGGCGCGGGCGTGCGCCAGCACCAGGGGGTCGTTGTCGACGTAGACGACGCGGGACTCCGGGGCCGCGCGCTGGGCGAGCTCGTGGGTGTTGTCCACGGTCGGCAGACCGGTGCCGATGTCGAGGAACTGCCGGATGCCGGCCTCGCCGGTGAGGTATCGGACGAACCGGGCGAGCAGGTAGCGGGACTGGCGGGCGGTGTCCACGATGCCCGGATAAAGCTTGCGGAACGCCTCACCGGCCTCGCGGTCGACCGGATAATTGTCCTTTCCGCCCAGCCAGTAGTTCCAGATGCGGGCGGAATGCGGGACGGTGGTGTCGATTTTCGGCAGCGGCTGCTCGCCGGGGCCCGAGGAGCCGGTTTCCACCATCATCATCTCCTCTCGCGCGGTACCTTGACCGTGCGGTGCGAACGGCGGCGCCGACGGCGTTCCGTTCACGCCGGGGGCGTATTTCCGGACCGACTTTCACACGGGTCGGCGACGCCGGTCAAATGGTGCGCGAAATATTCTGGATGACATGCGTCCCGCGTGACGGGCGATTATCGCAGCGTGATCGATTCCTGTTTTCCGGACCCGGGCGGGCGAGGGCGCAGACCGAACCGAAAACGCGCGCGGACGGCCCCGGCGCCGGGCGGGGAAACGCCATCACGGGGTGGTCACCAGGGTGACGGCAGCACCTGTGGCGTCTCGGGCACGTCGCCGCGGGCGAGGCGGTCCACCAGGTGGGCGAGGCCGCACGGGAAGATCCGCTCGTTCGAGGCTTTGATCTCCGCGGGGCTCCACCACCGGAAGCCCATGATCATCTCGCGCTCGTGCGCGTCCCAGCCCGAGGCGTCCACCTCGCACCCGCGTACCCGCAGGTAGAAGTGCCAGTCGAAGCCGAGCACGACCCCCCGCTCGGTGCCCCAGGTGCCGACGCCGACCGCGACCGCGCGCCCCAGCTCCGCCGGGGCCGCCACCAGGCCGGTCTCCTCGCGCAGTTCGCGCGCCGCCGCCTCGGCGAGGGACTCGCGCGGCCCCACCCGGCCGCCCGGCGCGGTCCACTCCGGCCGGGCACGACGGGTGCCGCCGCCGTACCCGTGGAACAACAGCACGCGACCATCGGAGTCGATGACCAGCACGCGGGCGCTGGTGCGCACCAAGCACATCTCCCGCATTATCGCGAAATAGATCTACCTTTCGCCGAGCCCGGCCGCGAAGACGGCTCGCCCGAGCCGAATGCCTTTGCCACACAGTGGCCGTCGTGGTGATCCGCTCATCGTTCGGATACCGCTCGCGGGGCGATCCGAGGCTCCCCGATGTACCGATATTGGACCTTATGTACCTATATGGTCGATTTTGGGTACGAGGTCTCGGGGGGTGAGTGTGATGGAGACCAAGGTGGACTACGAGGCGGTGTTTCACGCCATGTTCGCCCCGTTCGCGGTCTTGACGCCGGACCTGGTGGTCGTGGCGGTAAACGACGCCTATCTGCGCGCCATCGGGCGTACCAGGGAAGAGGTGATCGGCCGCCCGATCTTCACCGCCTTCCCCGCGAACCCCAAGGCACTCGACAACCCCGACGCGCCCGGCGTCGAGCCGCTGCGCGCCTCGCTGGAACGCGTGCTCGCCAAGCGCACCACGAACGTCGCCCCCCTGGTGCGGTGCGACGTCCCACGCGACGGCAGGCCGGGCGAGTACGAGGAGCGGTACTGGAACATGGTGAGCGCGCCCGTGCTCGGCCCCGACGGCGAGGTGCGCTACATCGTGCACCGCTCCGAGGACGTCACCGCGTTCGTCAAGCAGGCCCGTGGCGCACAGGGCGACGGCGCCGCCGACGTACATCACGAGGACCTGCAACGGGCCTTCTACGCCCGCGCCCAGGACCTGGTGGGCGTGAGCGACCGGCTCAAACACGCCTACCGGCAGGAGCAGCAGACCGTGTCGGCGCTGCAGGAGGCGATCGAACAGCAGCAGCGCTTCCTCTTCGACGCCACGCACGACCTGCGCACCCCGATCACCGGTCTGCTCACCGAGCTGGAGGTCGCGCTCACCGACCCCGAGTGCGACTACCAGAAGACGCTCGTCAAGCTGCACCGGGACGTGGAACGGCTCAACGCCATCGTCGACGACCTGCTGTCCCTCGCCCGGATGTACGCCGCGCAGCCGCCCGCCCGCGAGCTGTTCGACCTTACCGAACTCGTCGAGCAGGAGCTGGAGGCCCACCCGCCGAGCGGCAACGTGATCACCCGCTTCGAGCGCCCGGCCCCGGTCCGCGCCTCCCGGGTACGGCTCGCCCGGCTGCTCTCCAACCTCGTCGCCAACGCGGAACGGCACACCACCAACAAGATCGAGATCGTGGTCACCACCGACCCGCCGGACGCCGTCCTAGAGGTGATCGACGACGGCCCCGGCATCCCGCCCGAGGACCGCGAACGCATCTTCCACCGCCTCTACCGCCGCCGCGACGCCGAGGCCACCGACTCCGGCGGCTCCGGCTTCGGCCTCTCCATCGCCCGCGAGATCGCCCAGGGCTACGGCGGCCACCTCTACGCCGCCGACCACCCCACCGGCGCCCGCTTCGTCCTCCGCCTCCCCCTCGCCACCGACGCCGAGGACGGCTAGTCCGCGTACCGGGAGCCTGGACCGGGCCGGTGTGGCGTCCAGGCGCGGCGGACCTTACGGCGTGGCGACCGTCTCATTCGACCATCGGTAAATTCCCGGTGATTCTCTCCTGCGCCGTCCCGCATTCTCCGACACGATGCGGCGGTAATGATTTCCCGAGGCACCCGGCAGTAGCCTGGGCGGCGTTCTCGGCGGTACTCACGTGGACGACGGAGGCGAAATGCGGCCGTTCGGCAGATGTGCGGTTGCGGCGACGGCGGCGGGGGCCGCCGTCATGTCGGGGGCGGGCGGACCGGCGTACGCCGAGGCCGCGCCCGCGCAGCGCTCCACGTTGGCGCAGCTCACCGGGGCGGATCTCGGCACCCTGTTCAACGCGGTGCCCCAGGTTTTCTGCGGAAACCGGCTGATCGCCTACAACTCGCCGTCGTCGAACTCCCCCACGAAGTGCGTCAACGGGGCGGAAAACAGCGGCAACTCGACCAACAGCGGGAATTACTACAGCGAGGGTAATCCCATCAACAGCGGCAACTTCTCCAACGGAAACGGCGCCACCGGCAGCAACAACGTGGCCGACAGCGGCAACGCCGCCAACGGCAGGCAGACGTTGGACATTCGGTGAGGGGTCTGCGGGAGGCCGCAGGGCGCGGCGAGCCGGCATCGGACGCCGCCCGAAGGGGCGGCACGACGTGTGGAGCACGGGGGCGATGAGGTATCTGACAAGTCCGCTCGGCCTCGCCGTACTCGGCTGGGCCCTGATGGCCGGCGGAGCCGGGACACCGGCCCTGACGGAGTCCGCGTCCGTGGAGCACGGGCGCGCCGTCTCCCGGGACATGTTCCGGATGTACGCCTATGGCGGCCGGATGTCGCCGGAGGTCGCGCGACAGATCGACCGCCCCCGGCGAAAGGGAAGTTCGAAGAACAGCGGCAACTACTACAACCGGGGCCGCTCCATTAACAGCGGCAACTTCTCGAACGTGGTCCGATCGCGCAACTCCAATAACTCCTACAACAGCTCCAACAACCCCAACGGGCCGCAGCGCATCATCATCCGCAAGGGATGAGCGCAGGTCGTACGGCGTTGGAGGGCTTCGCGGCGCTGGAGAGCACGAGGCTCACAAGCCACCTGACCCGTCACCACGCGACCACCCGCCTCCGAGTCGGCGGACCTGACCGACCGATGAGGACTCAGGCGGAGGAGCCTTCGCCCTCCACGACCTTGGACTCCCTGGGCTGTCCGACGAAGCTGCCCAGGTGCGGGACGGTGTAGATGAGCCCCTCCTCGCGGAGCGCGCTTATCGCCTTACGCGCGGTCCCCCGCGCCACCCCGAACTCCTGTACCAGCGAGAGTTCGGACACCAGTCGTTTGGGTTGGTACGCCCCGGATTGGATGCGCTCCCTGATCACGTCCGCGATCTGCTGCCAGCGCGGCCGGTCCGGTTCGAATTCGAACATGAGACAACCGTAGAAAACGGTCAACATGGACAGTTAACCGGCTACGTCTATAGACAAGGATGGACAACCATCGAGTAGCGCGCCTAACCTCTTCCCCGTGGCTACAGAGCGGAGCAGCACCGACACGTTAGGCAAGACGGGAGTGGCCGACCCGGCGCGATCAGAGGCGCCGACGGGTCCCCTGTCCGTCAAGGCGCTGCCGCCACGGCAGCGGGAACCGCGCCGTGACGACGCGCTCGCGACCGGTCCCCGCTCCCGTGCGCTGTATCTCGCGGCACATCGCGCCCTGACGGACCTGACCGGGTGGCCGACACCGATCGACGCCGCGGCGGCGCGCGACTGTCCCCCATTGCCCGTGACCGAAGGGATGAACGTCGTGACGAAAGGCGGCCTCCTAGGGCTGATCGACCTGGTGGGAAAGCCCGAGTGCGTACGCGAGGCGCGGGCCTTCGTACGGGAGCGACTCGGGCCTGGTCATCCGGCCCTGGAGGACGTCGAGCTGCTCGTATCCGAACTCGTCACCAACAGCGTGCGGCATTCGAACTCCCGTGACGGCGGGCCGATCACCGTCGTGCTGGCCGGCATCCCCGACGGCATCCTCGCGATGGTCATCGACGACGGTGCGGACACGACGCCGCGCATCCGCACCGACCTCGACGGTGAGGGAGGCCGAGGCATGTTCCTCGTCGACCAGCTCGCTCAGCGATGGGGCACCAAGGACGACGCCGCAGGCAGGGCCGTATGGTTCGAGGTCAAATGCTGACCTCGCGGCCCGCGGCCGCTAGGCGTACAGGGCCGGGTCGAGGTGGGCGAGGCGGTCCGGGTCGAGGAGGATGTCGATCGTGGCGATGCGGTCGCCGCGGACCGTGAAGGCGAGGAGGCCGACCGGGCGGCCGTCCACGGTCTCCAGGAGCCCGGCCGTGCCGTTGACGATGACGTGCCGCGAGGCGCCGGCCTCGCGGGCGCCCACGATCGCCGACCTGGCGACGTCCGCCGCGCCGCGCACGTGGCGGCCCGGGAGGGCGGGGCCCTCGTCGACGCGCAGCTCCACGTCCGGGTCGAGTACGGCGAGCAGGGCCTCGAAGTCGCCGCCGCGGGCGGCGGCGAGGAAGGCGTCGACGACGCGGCGCTGGTGGGCGAGGTCCGCGTCCGGGGCGGGGGCCGCGCCGCGCACCCGCTGCCGGGCGCGGGAGGCGAGCTTCTTCGTGGTGGCCGGGGTGCGGCCGACGATCGGGGCGATCTCGTTGAACGGGACCGCGAACAGGTCGTGCAGCACGAACGCGAGCCGCTCGGCGGGGGAGAGCGTCTGCAGCACGACGAGGAGGGCGAGGCCGACCGAGTCGGCGAGCACCGCCTCCAGCTCGGGGTCGAGGCTGTCGGCCACGATCGGGTCGGGCAGGCGGACCTGCGGCAGGGGTTCCTCGCGCCGGGCCGTACGGGAGCGCAGCATGTCGAGGCAGACCCGGCCCACCACGGTGGTGAGCCAGGCGCCGAGGTCCTCGATCGCCGCGGCGTCCGAGCGGCTCAGCCGCAGCCATGCCTCCTGGACCGCGTCCTCGGCCTCGCTGAGCGAGCCCAGCATCCGGTAGGCCACCGCGATCAGGCGGCGGCGGTGCTCGGCGAACCTGCCCGCCAGAAGCTCTTTCTCGTCCATCGTCACCTTTGTCGCTCGTGCTCCGTCATAGCAGGGACGAAACCGGCCCGACGAAGGTGACCGGTGAACGAGTAAAGGAGCACTTCTCCCATGGGGGTTGACAGCGAACTGCGCGCCGCCGTCTCCGGCCGGGTCCTGCTGCCCGGCGACGATGGCTTCGACGAGGCGGCCAGGCCGTGGAACCGGGCGGTCACCCAGCCGGTGGCCGCGGTGGTGGAGGCCGCGAACGCCGACGACGTCGCCGCCGTGGTGTGGCACGCCCGGCGGACCGGGCGCACCGTGTCCGCCCAGGCGTTCGGGCACGGCGCCGTCCCGGGCGCGGACGGGGTGATCCTGCTGCGCACCGGGCGGCTCGACGAGGTCGAGGTGCGGCCCGAGGAGCGGCTCGCCCGGGTCGGCGCGGGCGTGAGCTGGGGGCGGGTGCAGGCGGCGGCCTCGCCGTACGGGCTGACCGGGCTCGCCGGGAGCTCGCCGATCGTGAGCGTCACCGGCTACA
>Ga0207873_1003604_pt1 | contig 11095 bp, 6 predicted proteins | sample BGWIniCompost_FD_187373 | JGI IMG/M metagenome (GOLD analysis project Ga0207873, IMG submission 187373) | Cellulose adapted compost microbial communities from Newby Island Compost Facility, Milpitas, CA, USA - BGW Initial Compost (SPAdes)... ... | reverse complement strand
GGTGTAGAGGTCGCGGATCGCACGCTTGATGAGGTTGCCTTCCTCGTAGACGAGCGTCGGAGCCGTCGAGCGCAGCGTCAGCTCGCGGACGCTCTCCCAAAGCCGCAGCAGGTACTCGAAGTCGCGCTTGATCTCCTGCTTCGTCCGTGAGGCGCCCGCCGTGCGAATGATGAGCCCCATGCCCTCAGGCACGTCGAGCTCAGCGGCGATGGCTTTGAGCCGCTTGCGATCCTGGATGTTGGTGATCTTGCGGCTGATGCCGCCACCGCGCGCCGTGTTCGGCATGAGGACCGTGTAGCGGCCGGCGAGCGAAAGATAGGTGGTGAGCGCCGCACCCTTGCTGCCACGCTCCTCCTTGACGACCTGCACCAGCACGATCTGCCGGCGCTTGATCACCTCTTGGATCTTGTAGCTACGCAGGCGACGCCGGGGACGCGACGGAACCTCCTCGAGAGCATCCTCGGCGCCGATGTTCTCGAGCTGTTCGACCTCTCCATTCCCGTTGCCGTTTTCGCCATCGCCTTCGACCTCCTCGACGCCGACGTCCTCGACGAGGCCGATTGCCTTCGGCGCATCGGGGAGATCCCCTGCCTCCTCGTCCGGAGCGGTAGTACGCTCAGCTACGGCCTCGGCTGCATGACCGTTCTCAGCCGCCCCCTCTGGAACAGTCTCCGTCAGCCGTTCATCGGGCTGGGCCGACTCGGCCACCGTCTGTGCCGCGGTGTCCTCCGCAGCACACTCTTCGGGAGGGGCAGTTTCACTCTGCTCTAACGAAGCTGGCGCTTCCGGTTCTGGCGGCAGGAACTCGGTTACGTCAATGGCCCGCTCTTCCAGCCGGTCGATCTCGTCGCCATCCTCAGCTTCTTCCCGATGATCCTCCTGCTGTTCGGCTTCCCGATCGGCCGCCGCTTCCTCCTCTGCCTCTGCGGCAGCCTCCTCCTCGAGCAGCGCCTGACGGTCAGCGACAGGGATCTGGTAGTAGTCCGGATGGATCTCGTTGAAGGCGAGAAACCCGTGGCGGTTGCCGCCGTAATCCACGAACGCCGCCTGCAGAGACGGCTCTACACGCGTGATCTTCGCGAGATAGATGTTGCCCCTGAGAAGCTTGCGGGCCGCGGACTCGTAATCGAACTCTTCTACCCTGCCTCCTTTGAGAACCACCACCCTCGTCTCTTCTGGGTGGGTGGCATCGATGAGCATCTTGTTGCTGGACATGTGTTGTGTTCCTTGTCGCGCCGGTGCGGCTGGACCCCGTTCATGGATCTCGAGCTAGCGTCAGCTCGGCCAAGCCATGAGGGTCGCCGGGACACGGCGCGAATGTCTTGTTGCTGAAGATGTTGAAGCTCGGAAAGGGGTTCAGACCACGTGAACCGCGAAGCATGTGCCACGCTCGGCCGGCAATGCAGTCCCAAACGGGATTTGCAAATCTTCTGCCTGCGCCTCGTTTGTGTGAGCGTGTGTTCCATACGGTTACTTGGCGAACCGGCTCTCACGTGAGCCATACCGAGGCTCGATGGAGAGCTAAGCCCGTCACCGGGCAAGACAAAGTGGCGTCCTTGTGCAAGCCGCCGCTGAAGTATCCCGCTAGCCGCACCCCTTTCCCGTGCGGCAAGGGCAGGACATATGTCTCTCGGGTGGCGCCGGCAAAATCGCGCTCACTCCTTTCCTGGACGCGACCACGCCGAGGAACGGACGCCGCCCGTGGAAGCCGGCTGTTCACCCATCCGCGCCAGTTAGGCCATCACGCGTGACCCGGTAGACCAGTTCGCGGTGCAGCGAAGCGCTCGCTCTCAGAGGTCCTACCTGGCTCGCTTCGAGAATCGAGCCCCGGCGCTTACCAGACTGTTTAAGTGCTCCCCCCTGCCGAAGCAAGAGTGTTGTGTGTGTCACGTCCGAGGCTCAAAGCGCCAGAAGCCTCTTGTGCTGCGGCAGTTTGCCCAATAACCCGTTAAGCTCTGATAAATCGCGACAAGAAATGTGAACAAGCGGGGGGCGTTGCGGCGTATGCAAGCTAGGGGGCGAAGGCTTGCCACCACCGTGGCGGCATTGGTTCTCGTAAGTGTGGCCCATTGCACCAAAGCCTTGGCGCAACCGGCCGGCCTTGGAGCGGCCATGCCGGGCTGGACCGTCGAGGTGAGCCCGAACAAGCCCGCCGTCACGCGCGCCCAGCTGACCACGACCGCGGATCTGACCCGGCTCATATTTGATCTGACAGAGTGGGTGACGCCAAAGGTCACCACCGTCTCCAAACCCGACCGGGTGATCGTGGACCTGCCCGAGGTCGAATTCCGCATCGATCCTGCCAGCGGTCAGAAGGGCAAGGGGTTGGTGAAGGCGTACCGATTTGGGCTGTTCCGATCCAAGCAGTCACGGATCGTCATCGACACGAATGGGCCGGTCCACGTCAAAACGGCCCGGGTAGAGGGACGCAAGCAGCCTAAGCTCATCATTGAGCTCACCCGCATCAAATCCGGGCAACCCACTGCCCCCACAGCTCAGCCTGCGCCCGCGGATCTGCGACCGACCCAGTTCGAAGATCCCCCCACTTTGGTTGCTGCGAGCAACGCGCGCCCGGTCATCGTCATCGACCCGGGTCACGGCGGATTGGATCCGGGCGCCGTTGGCTCGACCGGGTTGCTCGAGAAGGACGTCGTTCTTTCGGTCGCGCGCCGTCTCAAGACCCTCCTCGATCAGACTGGCCGCTATGTCGTCGTCCTGACGCGCGACAGGGATATCTTCGTGCCGCTGCAACAGCGCGTGGACATCTCTCGCCGGCACAAAGCCAATCTCTTCATATCATTGCACGCCGACGCCGTGCCTGAGGAAAGCCTTGCCGGCCTGGTCCGAGGGGCGAGCATCTACACCCTTTCCGAGTTTGCCTCGAATGAGCAGGCTCGCCGGCTTGCTGAAAAGGAGAACGCCGTTGATCTTCTGGCCGGCCTCGCGCCCGCCTCGCTCGATACTCAGGACGAGGTCCGTAACATCCTCATCGACTTGCTCAGGCGGGAGACGGACACCTTCTCTGCAGAGTTCAGCAATCTCCTCACCAACGAGTTGCGTAAGCACATGAAGCTTGCCCGCGATCCTCAGCGGTCAGCTGCATTCTTGGTGCTGCAACAAGCCGAATCCCCCTCTGTCCTCATCGAGCTGGGGTATATGAGCAACGAGGAGGATCAGAAGCTTCTGCAGTCGCTGGAGTGGCAAACCAACATCGCCCGAGCTATCGTTGCAGCCGTCGATGCGTTCTTCGCGAAACGAGCTATGGGCGCGGTCCACGTTCCGTGATAACCTTAGTGAATCTCTTAAAATACTCACATTCGTCCAGTTAATCCGATACCGGCCTGTGAAATTCTTTGGCCGAACTACCCATTTTTCGGAGCAAGCTGGCCGAACCATGCTAGCTATGTTCCCATGCCGTTTTGTTGCCGCCTGACTGTGTGAGGAAGCCACAACCGATCCTAGAAGCTGAAGGTCCATGCGAGCACCGATCCTGCCTCCGCCTGTCGCGCCGAAGCGAAGACGAAAGCGCCGGAGTCTCCTCCTGAGCGTGCTGGGTTGGATGTTCGCGGCAGGGGTAGTGGCTTTTCTGGCGGGATCGGCCGTTGCCGGATATGTGCTCTGGTATGTTTCGCGGGACTTGCCGAGCTATGAGAGCTTGGCGGAGTACGAGCCGCCCGTGATGACGCGCATTCATGCGCACGACGGACAGCTCATCGCCGAGTACGGGCGTGAGCGGCGCATCTTCGTGCCGATCAACGCCATACCCAAGCTCGTGATCCATGCTTTTCTGTCTGCTGAGGACAAGCGCTTCTACGAGCATGGCGGGCTAGACTTCATCGGCATCGCACGCGCTGTCATCAGAAACCTGCAGAATCCTGGGCGACGTCCCGAAGGTGCATCGACCATCACCCAGCAGGTCGCCAAGAACTTCCTTCTTTCCAGCGAGCAGAACTACGAACGCAAGCTGAAGGAGGCGATCCTCGCGATCCGCATCGAGCGGGCCTTCTCGAAGGATAAAATCCTCGAGCTATACCTGAACGAGATTTACCTGGGCATCGGCTCCTACGGCGTGGCCGCAGCCGCCCTCAACTACTTCAACAAGGAGCTGGACGATCTGACGCCAGAAGAGGCGGCCTACCTGGCGGCGCTGCCAAAGGCTCCCAACAATTACCATCCCTTCCGCAAGACTCGCGAAGCCACCATTCGGCGGAATTGGGTGCTCGATCAGATGGTCGAGAACGGCTACCTCAGCCGCGAGGAGGCGGAGCAGGCCAAGGCCAAGCCTTTGCAGGTCAACCTGCGTCCCTTTGGGGCGCACATCTTCGCTGCCGAGTTCTTCGCGGAGGAGGTGCGCCGGACGCTTCTTGCGCGCTACGGTGAGGAGAAGCTGTACGGTGGCGGGCTTTCGGTACGCACCACGCTCGATCCCGAGCTGCAGCGCCACGCGCGCAAAGCTTTGATCGATGGCCTCGTTGAGTTCGATCGCGAGCGCGGCTGGCGCGGTCCCGTCGACCATATCGACGTCAGCGGTGACTGGGGTGCCAAGCTGGCGGAGATGAACGTCCCCTCGGACATTGATCCGTGGCGGTTGGGCGTCGTCCTCGAAGTGGAAGCGGCCAAGATCATCGTCGGGCTCAGGCCCACGCGCGAGCCGGACGGGAAGATCTCCCCGAAACGGGAAGCCGTAGAAATCTCCTTCGAGGAAATGAAGTGGGCCGGTAAGTTCCGTGCCACCGATCGCCCGAAGGGGCCAGCACCAAAGAAGCCGTCGGATGTCGTTCAAGTGGGGGACGTGGTCTACGTGTCGCCCAAGGATCCGAACGATCCCACCGGCGCCTGGAGCTTGATGCAGATCCCGGAGGTTGGTGGCGGCCTCGTGGCGATGGACCCGCACACGGGCCGCGTGCTGGCAGTTGTTGGTGGCTTCTCCTTCTCGATCAGCCAGTTCGACCGCGCTATCCAGGCGAGGCGCCAGCCAGGGTCCTCGTTCAAGCCTCTCGTTTATGCCGCTGCCTTGGATAACGGCTACAAGCCCACGAGCATTGTGCTCGATGCGCCCATCGAGATCGACCAGGGGCCTGGGCAGGAGGTCTGGCGCCCGCGGAACTACAACAAGGAAGCTTCGTACGGCCCCTCCACCCTACGAATCGGCATCGAGAAGTCCCGTAACCAGATGACGGCACGCCTGGCGCAAGAGCTTGGGATGCCGATCATCGTCGAATACTCCAAGCGGTTCGGCGCCTATGATGATCTGCTCCCCGTGCTCGCGATGTCGTTGGGTGCGGGAGAGACGACACTGCTCCGAATGACAGCCGCGTACTGCGTGTTTGCCAATGGCGGCAAGCAAGTCAGACCGACCCTGATCGACCGAATCCAGGACCGCTGGGGCCGAACGATTTGGCGGCACGATCAGCGCGAGTGCGTCGGTTGTAACGCGGATGAATGGCGCGGTCAGGAGGAGCCCGAAATCCCGGACGACCGGAGGCAGGTCATAGACCCCTACACGGCGTTCCAGATGACCTCGATTCTTGAAGGCGTCGTGCAAAGGGGCACTGCGACGATCGTGAAGAAGATACTGCCCGGCACGCCTCTGGCGGGAAAGACAGGCACGACGAACGAATCGAAGGACGCGTGGTTCGTCGGATACTCGCCGGACCTCGTCGTTGGCGTCTACGTCGGGTACGACACGCCCAAGCCCATGGGTAAGTCCGCGACCGGTGGACAGATTGCGGCGCCGATCTTCGCCAACTTCATGAAGCTCGCGCTCAACGGCAAGAAGGTCCCGTTCCGCGCTCCGCCAGGCATTCGCTCGATACCGGTCAACCGCTACACGGGCATCCGAGCATCGCCAGGCGACAGCAATGTCATCTGGGAGTACTTCAAACCGGACGAGGAGCCGGATGACCCGAACTCGTTCCTCGGTTATGAAACGAGCTCATACAGCGATAGCGACAGAACATACCCGCCGGCCCGCAACGTGATTTCTGGCTTTGGGAATGTTTATTGATAGGCGCGCCTATCACGGCGCGCCCTCTGGGCTCGGCTTCAGCCAAGTTTTTTCGTTGCTCGCGCTAACTCGTGAGTGAGGGTGCCAATCGCATTTACATGGCAGCGCAGCACACTTATATCGTAGACACATCAGAGACCTGTCAGACACATCCAATCCCGACCGAATCCTGACATTTGGAGGTTTGCCGATGCGGGCGGAGCCGCAGAAGCACGTTGATGCCATTCGCCGGTCACTGTCTCTCCTACGGAGGCATCTTTGACTGGGATACAGCCGAAGCACGACTAGCCGAACTCAACGCACGGGCTGAGGACCCGAACCTTTGGAACGATCCTCGCGCCGCCCGCGAAATCATGCGCGAGCGTGATTCGCTCGATCGCAAGATTTCGTCCTACAAGCAGCTGGAGCGGGAGCTCGAGGACGCAATCACACTGATCGAGCTCGGCGAGGCAGAAGGCGACGAGGAGACGATCGCCGAAGGCGAGGCGGCGCTCAAGGCGCTGAGTGAGCTTGCCCAGAAGCGCGAGATCGAGGCCTTGCTCTCGGGCGAGGCGGACGGCAACGACGCCTATCTCGAGGTTCACGCGGGTGCTGGCGGTACGGAAAGCCAGGACTGGGCCGAGATGCTCGTGCGGATGTATATCCGGTGGGCCGAGGACCATGGGTTTGAAGTGACCATGGTCGAGGCGAGCCCGGGCGAGGAAGCCGGCCTGAAGTCAGCCACCCTCGAGATCAAGGGTGAGAACGCATACGGCTGGCTGAAGACCGAATCTGGCGTGCACAGGCTGGTGCGCATCTCGCCGTTCGATGCCAACGCCCGGCGACACACCAGCTTCGCGTCCGTCTGGGTCTATCCGAAGGTCGACGACACGATCGAGATCGACATCAAGGAGAGCGACGTCCGGATCGACACCTATCGGGCGTCTGGTGCCGGTGGCCAGCACGTCAACACGACCGACTCGGCGGTGCGCATCACGCACCTGCCCACGGGGATCGTCGTGGCCTGCCAGCAGGAGCGTTCGCAGATCAAGAACCGGGCCATTGCCTGGGCCATGCTTCGGGCCAGGCTTTACGACCTCGAGCTGAAAAAGCGCGAGGAGAAGGCCAATGCAGAGGCGGCCGCCAAGACGGAAATTGGCTGGGGGCACCAGATCCGCTCATACGTGCTGCAACCGTACCAGCTCGTGAAGGACCTGCGGACGGGCGTGGAGAGCAGCAATCCCCAGGCCGTGCTCGACGGTGACTTGGATCCTTTCATCGAGGCGGCGCTTGCTCAGCGATTGAAGGACGAGCAACGGGCGCACGCCAGCCAGTAATTCAGCAGTAGGCCGCCTTTGCTAACTCCACCAACTTTCGGGCCGGGCTCCTGTACAATGGTGCCCGGCTCGAGTGTGGTATCGGCGAGTAAGAGTGCTGGCTCCGCCACTCGTGCTATCATCCCGGCGCCTGCAACGAGGATAAGCAATGACCACTGCAACGAGAGCCGCATGCGTGATCGGCTGGCCGGCGAAGCACTCCCGCTCGCCGAAGATGCATCGCTGGTGGCTGAAGCATTACGGCATCGACGGTGATTATCGTTTCGAGGAAGTGCCGTCCGAGGAGTTCCCCGCCTTCATCGCCAACCTCCGCGGCAACGGCTACATCGGCGCCAACATTACAATCCCCCACAAAGAGGCAGCATTCAAACTGACGGATCCCGATGAGCGTGCGCGCGCCGTGGGCGCGTCGAATACGCTGTGGTATGGCGATGATGGCGTGCTGCGCTCGACGAATTCGGACGTCGACGGCTTCCTCGCTGCATTGGACGTCTCAGCTCCAGGTTGGAGCGAAACAGGCAAGCATGCGGTGGTGGTTGGCGCCGGTGGCGCGGGGAGAGCCGCGGTCTGGGGCCTGCTGGAGCGGGGCATTCGGCGCATCCATGTCGTCAACCGGACCTTCGATCGTGCGGTGGCCCTAGCCGAGCGCTATGGCGATCGGGTCGTGCCCACCAGGTGGGAAGATCGGAACAAAGTCCTTGATGGTGCAGGCCTCTTGGCCAATGCCACAACGTTGGGCTTCAGAGGCAATCCCGAACTCGACATCGAGCTTTCCGGCATGGCGCCGGATGCCGTTGTCATCGACATCAATTACGTTCCGCTTGAAACGCCGCTATTGGCCCGCGCGCGGCAGCTCGGCCTCAAAACGGCCGATGGACTCGACATGCTGCTTTATCAGGCATGCACTGGATTCGAGTTGTGGTTCGGGGTGAGGCCGCAGGTAACTCGCGAGCTCCGCGAGCTCCTTGCGGCCGACATTCCGAAATCTTGATCGCGGTGCTCGATAAATTGCGCGAAGCCGGCGCGTTACGGCTCCAACGAAAGGCCAGCTCCGCTTTTCTTGAGCTGTTCAATGATCGTTTGACTGATCCCCGGCACACGCGCGACCTCCTCCCAATTTCGGAAAGGTCGCCGCAGCTTCAGCGCCTCGATACGTGCCGGCCCGACAGCAGATAGCGAGGAAACCAGCACATCCTCCGGCGCCGTGTTCAGATCAATTCGGACAGGCGTGTGATTTGCCTGCGCGTCCTTATGATCAAGTTGTGTCGGAGATGTCATGGCTTGGTCTGCCCCTACTCAACCCAAGTCGGCTCCTGAACGTATGGGCGATCGAAAGGTTCCTCGCGATAACGGCCTACAACGGCAGATTGCGGGCTCGGATAGTCACAAATTGTTTCAGCGATAAAGATCAGCTCGCGTCGGAGGAAGCGGCGGTGGACGTTTCGCCGTCTTGCTCGCCAGTGTCTGGAAAATCCGTGCACCGCCACGTGCGAACGTGAGTGAGACGGCCGCGAGATAAGCAACCCAGATGCGATACTTTTCCTCACCGACCGAACGCACTGCCTGCTCCCGCGCAGCGGTGAGGCGCTCGCACCAGAGCTGGCAGGTACGTGCGTAGTGTAACCGCCAGCCTTCGACATCGTGCACCTCGAAGCCAGCGCGCTCCATGGCCATGATCGTGTGGCCGATGTCATCGAGCTCACCGCCCGGGAAGATGTATTTTGCCAGAGCGCGCTGCTCAGGCCGCATCCGCCGGCCCCGCCAGGAGGACTTCGGCGCCCGCCGCGAGATGGCGTGATTGAGAAAGAGGCCGTTGGGGGCAAGAAGCGACTGCACCTTGGCCATGTAGCGCGGAATGTTCGCGCGGCCGATGTGCTCGTACATGCCTATGGAGGCTATTTTGTCGTATACGCCCTCTACTGAGGTGTAATCCTTGAGCTCGAGCGTCACCCGTTTTTCGAGGCCCAACCGCTTGACCTTCTCCTGAGCGTAGGCGAGCTGCTGCTCGGAAAGTGTTATTCCGTGCGCAGTCACTCCGTAGTTCTGGGCCGCATAGCAGACGAGCCCGCCCCAGCCACAACCGATGTCGAGCAAGCGCTCACCTGGCTTGAGCCGCAGCTTACGGCAGATCATCTCCAGCTTGTCGCGCTGCGCCGTGGCGAGATCATTCTGCCAGTCGGTGAAATAGGCGCAGGAGTAGACCATCTCAGGATCGAGAAAGAGCGCGTAGAACTCGTTCGATAGATCGTAGTGGAACTGCACGTACGCCTTGTTGTCCCGCCGGCGCTGCGATCGCCCCGTGATGTCGCCGCTGAAGCCATGTGTGTCGGACGGCTTGTCAGCCGGAACAAAAAAGAACGGCCACAGCGCCTTGAGAAGCTCGAGCTTGCTTATGCCCTTGAGGGTGGCCGAGCGGCCTCTACGGCTCAGTTGCGAGCCGAAATCGATCAGTGTTCCGCCTTCGAACCCGAGACGGCCCTCAGCATAATGGCTGATGATGTTGTCGAGCGTTGGCCGCCGCACCAGCGAGCCGATCACTCCCGGCCCGCTGATCGTGAATGTGAACGCCCCGCGGACGTCGCGCCCGAGCGGCACCCGTGATCCGTCCCACAAGCGAACGGAAGCATCGACATCGAGCCGTTCCGCCAAAAGGTGAACGAGTTGGCGCGCGGCTGCCAAAAGGCGTTCGTCATTCGCTGATCCCATCCGCGGGCGCCTTTCTGCGGAATTCGATCGAATAGAAGTCACACGGATTCCGTCCGCAATGCAAAATCGGACCCGCAGTTATCCCCGCTTGGCTCGTGCAACAGCGATGGGCCAACAGCTGCAAATAGGAGTGACAGACTTTCCGCCCAAAATAACAAAGAGCGCCGAGTTGGCCTCGGCGCTCCCAATTCATCCGCAGATCTCCGACAATCAAGCCGACTTGGCGAACATGTCTGTGGTGATACTTTCGTACCAGGCAACGCTCTCCTGGTAGTTCTGCTTGCGTACCTGCGCATCCTCGCCCGGCTGGGAGACGAAGGAGCCGGAAGCCGCAAGCTTGCCGCCCTCTGGCGCGTAATTGGCACCAATCTTCACGCAATCATCAGGCGCCACCAGCGACCAGCACGTGTTGCGGAACCGCGGCGGGAACTTATCCTGGCCGGCAAGCTGCGCCAGGATGTCGGCCGCCACCACCTTCGCCTGACTGTTGGCGGAGAAGGCCGATTTTGGCATCTCCGTCGCAATCGAGGCATCGCCCAACACGTAGACGTCTGCGACCTTGGCGGATGAGAAGTTCTCAGGATTGATGGGGCACCAGTCGCCCTCGGCGCAGCCAGCTTTGATGGCAATTTCGCCAGCGCTCTGCTGCGGGATGACGTTGATGACGTCGCCCTTCCATTTCGTGCCGTCCTTCGTCTCGACCTCCTTCGTCTTCGGGTCGACGCGGACAACGGAGAAGTCGTCGATCTCATTCGACAGATGCATCTCCACGATGTCCTTGTAGTACCGCTCGATCGCCTCCATGAAGACGGCCTGCTTGGAGAAATTCTTCTTGGGATCGAGCACGATCAGCTTCGATTTCGGCTTATTGGCCTTCAGGTAATGCGCGATCATGCACACGCGCTCATAGGGTCCTGGCGGGCAGCGGTAGGGATTGTTCGGCGGCAAGATGAGCACCGTCCCACCATCCTCCATGGCCTCGAGCTGGTCCTTGAGCAGCTTCTTCTGCGCCCCGTCCGTGTTGTAGGCGTGCGGCATCACCTGCGCTGCCTCGGGCGAATAGCCT
>Ga0207873_1003603_pt1 | contig 11112 bp, 6 predicted proteins | sample BGWIniCompost_FD_187373 | JGI IMG/M metagenome (GOLD analysis project Ga0207873, IMG submission 187373) | Cellulose adapted compost microbial communities from Newby Island Compost Facility, Milpitas, CA, USA - BGW Initial Compost (SPAdes)... ... | reverse complement strand
ATGCTGCTGACGATCACCACCACGCACGAGCCGGCGACGGATCTCGGTTACCTGCTCTACAAGAACCCGGCGCGGGCACAGAGCTTCGATCTCCCGTTCGGGAACGCGCACGTCTTCTACCCGGAGGCGACGCCGGAGCGGTGTACGGCGGCGCTCCTGCTGGACGTGGATCCGGTCGGTCTCGTCCGCGGGCGGAAAAGCGCGGATGCCCCCCTGGAGCCGTACGTCAACGATCGGCCGTATGTCGCCTCGTCGTTCCTGAGCGTCGCGATCGCGCGGGTCTTCGGGACGGCGCTGTCGGGCAAGAGCAAGGAACGCCCGGAGCTCGCGGAGACGCCGATCCCGCTCACCGCACGGATCGCGGTCGTACCCTGCCGCGAAGGCGAAGACCTGCTGCGGCGGCTGTTCGAGCCGCTCGGCTACGCGGTCGAGGCCGAGCGCCACCCCCTCGACCCGGAGTTTCCGGAGTGGGGCGAGAGCCGCTATTTCACGCTCACGCTGCGCGCGACGACGCGGCTCGCGGACCTGCTCCGGCACCTGTACGTCCTCGTGCCGGTGCTGGACGATGCGAAGCACTACTACGTGGGCGAAGACGAGATCGAGAAGCTGCTGCGGCAGGGGGAGGGCTGGCTCGCGTCGCATCCGGAGCGGGACCTCATCGCGCGCCGCTACCTGCGCCACCGCATGAGTCTCACCCGCGCGGCGCTGGCGCGGCTCACGATGGAGGAGGAGCCCGACCCGGACGCCGCTGCCGAGGCCCGTGATGCGGCCGAGCAGGAGGTGGAGGAGCGGATCGGGCTCAACGAACAGCGACTCGGCGCCGTCGTGGCCGCGCTGCGCGCGAGCGGGGCACGGCGCGTCGTCGATCTCGGTTGCGGCGAGGGACGGCTGCTCAGGATCCTCCTGAACGATGGGCAGTTCGAGGAAATCCTCGGGATGGACGTCTCGGTCCGCGCGCTCGAGATCGCGCGGGAGCGGCTCCGCCTGGACCGTCTGCCGCCCGGGCAGCGGCAGAGGATCCGGCTGATCCACGGGTCGCTCACGTACCGCGACCCGCGGATCGAGGGCTTCGACGCGGCGGCGGTGGTCGAGGTGATCGAACACCTCGATCCCCCGCGCCTCAAGGCGTTCGAGCGTGTGCTCTTCGAGTTCGCGCGGCCCCGCACCGTGGTCATGACCACGCCGAATCGGGAATACAACGAAAAGTTCGAGCGGCTGCAAGCCGGGGCCTTTCGCCACAGAGACCACCGCTTCGAGTGGACGAGGAGCGAGTTCGCCGCCTGGGCGCAGGCCGTCGCGGAGCGATTCGGCTACGCCGTGCGCTTCCTGCCGGTGGGCCCCGAGGATCCGGTGCTCGGCGCGCCGACGCAGATGGGAGTGTTCGCACGTGGGTGAGAAAACTGTCGACGTGCGGTGAACGGAACGGAGGGGACGAACGATGACGAAGGAGGAGTTCGAGAGGGTCGCCTCGCGACTCGGGGCGGAGGCCCGGGAGCATCCTCGACGCTACCGCGCTCGCGTCCTCGCCTTCGGCGCGCTCGGGTACGCGTACGTCTTCACCGTCATGGCGGCATTGCTGGCCGTCGTGATCGCCCTCGGCTGGCGTATCGCGAGGGAGGGCGGCGCAGGAGCGCACGCCTTGGTGAAGCTGGCGATCTCGGCGGCGGTCCTGTGGGTTGCGGTGCTGAGGTCGATCTGGGTTCGCATCGATCCGCCGGTGGGGACGGAGCTGCGGCCGGAAGAGGCGCCGCAGCTATTCGCGGATGTCGAGGCGATCCGAAGGCTTCTGAAGGTGCCTCCGATCCATCGCACGCTCGTGACCGACGAGCTCAACGCATCGGTCGCTCAGATCCCGAGGCTCGGCTTCCTGGGGTGGCACCGCAACTATCTCGTGCTCGGCGCTCCGCTGATGCGCGCACTGCGCCCGGCGGAATTCCGCGGCGTGCTCGCGCACGAACTGGGGCACCTGTCTCGGGCGCACGGCCGCATGTCGGCGTGGGCGTATCGCGTTCGGGAGCGCTGGAGCCGTGTTCTCACCGAGCTCGAGCGGTCGGGGTCGTGGTTGAAGGTCGTATTCGAGCGGTTCTTCGAGTGGTACTCGCCGCGCTTTGCCGCGTACACGTTCGCCCTCTCTCGGGCTCACGAATTCGAGGCCGACCGTGCCGCAGCGCGCATCGTCGGCCGGGCGGCGTACACCTCGGCGTTGAAGCGACTGGCCATCGTCGAACGGATCCTTGCCGGACACTGGTCGGCGGTCTGGTCGCGGACCGCAACCGAGCCCACGCCGCCGGCGGAGGTCTACGCGGCGTTCCACGCCAGGCTCGCGGATCCGGTCGCGCCGGCGGAAGCGGCGGAGTGGCTCTCCGAGGCTCTCGCTCAACGGACCGAGGGCTTCGACACGCACCCGTCGCTCGCGGAGCGGCTCGCGGCGGCCGGCGACCCGGATCCGGCCGCCCTTCCGGACTGGGCAATGCCTCCGGGAGGTAGCGCGGCCGACCACGATCTGGGTGAGCACGCAGAGCGCATCACCGCACAGCACGAGGAGGAGTGGCGCCGTGCGGTGGCGGATCACTGGAGCTCCCTTCACGCCGAAGCCGTACGCCGCGCGGCGCGCCTGGCCGAGCTCGATGCACGGGCGACTACCGGGATGCTGACGCCGGAGGAGCGCTGGGAACACGCCGTGGAGGTGGCGCGCGCCCGCGGGTCGGAAGAGGCGCTGCCGATGCTGCGGGATTTGGTCCAGGAGGGGGGCATCGGCGCGGAGCCGCGCTTTGCCCTCGGCCAGATGCTCCTCGAGCGTGGGGACCCCGAAGGTTTGCGGCACATCGAAGACGCGATGGAGCTCGATCGCGACTGCACGCCGGCCGGGTCGGAGCTGGCGATCGAGTTCCTCGAGCGGGCCGGGCGCGAGCCCGAGGCCGAGCGGTTCCGCGAGCGGCTGCGCGCCTACAACATGGAAACGGAGAAGGCGATCGAAGAGCGAAAGCTGGAGAACCTCCGCGCGCGCGACAGATTCCTTCCGCACGGGCTGGATCCGGACGCGCTTCGTCCCGTGGTCGACGCGCTACGAAAGAATCCGATGGTAGTTCGCGCGTGGCTCGCCCGTAAGGAGGTCGAGTATCGCCCCGAGCACCCGCTGTACGTGCTCGGCGTCCGCCCCTCCTCGTTCCTGGGCTACGTGTCCGCGAGAAAGATGCGAGCGCTCGTGGACTGGCTCGCGACCGAGGTGCAGTTCCCCGGCGAGACGATCATCGTCGCGACGGTCGGGGAGTATCGGAGGATCGGCAAGAAACTCCGCAAGATCGCGGGCGCCGAGATCTACGAGCGGCGCCGCTGAACGATAGTCGAGCCGTGAAGATCACGATTCCGGAGCTGTCGCTGGTGGTGCTCGTCGGTCCGTCGGGGGCCGGCAAGTCCACGTTCGCGCGCCGGCACTTCGGCCCGTTCGAGGTGCTGTCGTCGGACTACTGCCGCGGGCTGGTCTCCGACGACGAGAACGACCAGAGCGCGACCAACGACGCGTTCGAAATACTCCACTACATCGTGGCCAAGCGTCTCCGGCGGGGCAAGCTCACGGTGGTGGACGCCACGAACGTCCAGCCGGAGGCGCGGCGGCCCCTGGTCGCGCTCGCGCGCGAGCACGACGTGCTGCCGGTCGCGATCGTGTTCAACCTCACGGAGAAGGTCTGCCGGGAGCGGAACCGCGCGCGGCCGGACCGGGACTTCGGCCCGCACGTGATTCGCAACCAGATGAGCCAGATGCGGCGCTCGCTGGGCAACCTCCAGCGCGAGGGATTCCGGCACGTCTTCGTGCTGAACTCGCCGGAGGAGGTGGAAGCGGTCGAGATCGTGCGGCAGCCGCTCTGGAACGACCTCAGGCACCTCCACGGCCCGTTCGACATCATCGGGGACGTGCACGGCTGCCTGGACGAGCTGGTCGCGCTGCTCCGGGAGCTGGGCTATTCCGTCGCGCTCGAGGCAGGCGACGACGGTGCGCCGGCGTACATTGTCGAGCCGCCGGCGGGCCGGATGGCGATCTTCGTCGGCGACCTCGTGGACCGCGGGCCGGACACGCCGGGCGTGCTGCGACTCGTCATGAGCATGGTCGAGGCGGGCACCGCGCTCGCGGTCCCCGGCAACCACGACGTGAGGCTCGTACGGGCGCTCAAGGGCCGCAACGTCCGGGTCACGCACGGCCTCGCCGAGTCCCTCGAGCAGTTGGCACGGGAGACGCCGGAGTTCCGGCAGAAGGTCGTCGAGTTCCTGGACGGCCTGGTCAGCCACTACGTCCTCGACGACGGCAAGCTCGTCGTCGCGCACGCGGGGATGAAGGAGGAGTACCAGGGCCGTGCTTCGGGACGCGTGCGCGAATTCGCGCTCTACGGCGAGACGACGGGCGAGACGGACGAGTTCGGGCTCCCCATCCGCTACGACTGGGCGGCCGAGTACCGCGGCCGGGCCATGGTCGTCTACGGCCACACCCCCGTGCCGGAGCCGCAGTGGCTCAACAACACGATCTGTATCGACACGGGCTGCGTCTTCGGCGGGCGCCTGACGGCGATGCGCTACCCGGAACGGGAGCTGGTCTCCGTGCCCGCGAAGCGGGTCTACGCGGAGCCGGTCCGGCCCTTCCTCCCCGAGACACTGGTCGCGCCCCGTCTCACGGAGCAGCAGCGCCTCGACGACGTGCTCGACATCGAGGACGTGATCGGGAAGCGCATCATCGCGACCCGGTTGCACGGCAACGTTACGGTGCGCGAGGAGAACGCGGCGGCAGCGCTCGAGGTCATGAGCCGCTTCGCCGCGAACCCGAAGTGGCTGATCTATCTGCCGCCCACGATGTCGCCTTCGGAGACGTCGCGGGAGCCGGGGTTCCTCGAGCACCCGGCCGAGGCCTTCGGCTATTACCGGCACGAAGGCGTACCGCGCGTCGTCTGCGAGGAGAAGCACATGGGCTCGCGGGCCGTCGTCATCGTCTGCCGCGACGAGGACGCGGCGCGCCGCCGCTTCGGCGTCGATGACGAAGGGATCGGCATCGTCTACACCCGGACAGGGAGGCGATTCTTCGCCGACACGGCGCTCGAGGCCGAGCTGCTCGCACGGCTGCAGGCGGCGATCGGCGCCGCGGGCATCTGGGAGGCGTTCGAGACGGACTGGGTCTGCCTCGACGCGGAGCTCATGCCGTGGTCGGCCAAGGCGGAGGAACTGCTCAGGCACCAGTACGCCGCGGTCGGCTCCGCGGCACGCGCGTCGCTCGCGGAGGCAGTCGCGGCGCTGGAACAGGCCGCCGCACGCGGCCAGGGCGCCGACCTCCTGGAGCGCTACCGCAGCCGTGCCGAGGCGACCGAACGGTACGTGGATGCATACCGGCGTTACTGCTGGGATGTTGCGTCGGTCGCTGACCTCAAGCTCGCGCCGTTCCACCTGCTGGCGACGGAGGGCGCGGTGCACACGGACCGCGACCACGTCTGGCACATGGAGACGCTCGCGCGGATCTGCGCGGCGGATGAGGAAGTGCTCCTCGCGACGCCGTACCGCGTCGTCGATGTGACCGATCCCGCCAGCCAGGCGGAGGCGATCCGCTGGTGGGAGGAGCTCACCGACCGCGGCGGCGAGGGGATGGTGGTCAAGCCGTTCGATTTCGTCGTCAGGGGTCGGCGCGGCCTCGTGCAGCCAGCGGTGAAGGTCCGTGGGCGCGAGTACCTCAGGATCATCTACGGCCCTGAGTACGCGGCTCCGGAGAACCTGGAGCGACTCCGCTCTCGCGGGCTCTCGCACAAGCGCTCGCTCGCGCTGCGGCAGTTCGCGCTCGGCGTGGAGGGGCTCGAGCGGTTCATCCGCCGCGAGCCGCTGCGGCGCGTGCACGAGTGCGTGTTCGGGGTCCTCGCGCTGGAGAGCGAGCCGGTGGATCCGCGGCTGTGATGCGTGAGAATCACTCCTGCCGAAGCGCCTCCATCGGCTGGACCCGGAGCGCCCGGCGCGCCGGGCGGGCCGTAGCGAGTAGCCCGGCGACGATCACCAGCGCCGCGACCATGGGCACGAGCACGTGCTCCTGGCCGTTCAGGAATTCACCGCCGCTGATTCGGTCGAGCAACGCGGTGAAGATGGCCCCCACGGCCACCCCCAGCCCGAGCTGGAGCGCGGAGCGCGAGAAGATCGTCCGCAACACCTGGCGCCGCGATGCGCCGAGCGCGGACCGGATCCCGATCTCCCGGTACCGTCGTGTGACGGCGAACGACATCATCGCCGAGATCCCCACCGCGGAGAGAAGGAGCACGCTCAGCGTCACGAGGCCGACCATGACGACGGCGAATCGAACCGCACGACCGCCGTCCCCGAGGAAGCGGCGGACGAAGGAGCGGCTCACGACGGCGGCCGCACCGCCGGGCGCGTCGCCGGGCCCGAACGGCCGACCCGCCAGCACCTGGACGCCAAGCACATCGAAATAGTCGGGCGCGACGCCGGTGGAGAGGGCGACGGGGCGCGCCGCGCTCGTCGTCGTCACCCCGCCCTCGACCTCGATGAGCACGCGCCGGCCGGAGCGCGGGGGCGCCGACGCGTACGTCACGCCGAGCACGCCCGGCGCCGCGGCGATCCGGCGGATCAGCTCGGCCTGGGTTTCGGCGAAGGACTCGCCCGCCGGTTCGACGGACGGAGCGGCCGGCGCCTCCCTTGCTGCGGCTTCGGCCCGATCGAGCCGGACCGTGAGCATCTCATCGACCGGCAAGGTCGGCTCGCCGCGCGATTCCTGATAGGTGAGCCAGGCGATCGCGATCACGGGCGGGAGCACCGCCATCGCGACCCCGACCTGCGCCACGATGAGCGCCGTCCAGGTCTTCCCGAGCTGCATTCCGGTCGCGCCGCCCATCTGCCGGAGCGAGGACTGCAGCCGCTGCCCGGTGGCCGCCAGTGCGGGGATGATGCCGACGATGAAGGCCCCGAGCACGGCGAGCCCCACGGCGTACGCGACCGTGGACGGCGGGAGACCGCGTTCGATCCAGTACGGAAGCTCCCCCGGATTGATCGCGACGATTTGCCGGAACCCGAAGTTCGCGATCAGCAGCCCGATCGCCGCCGCGAGCGAGGAGAGCGCGAGCGCCTCCACGAAGAGCTGCGTGATGATGCGCCGGCGGCTCGCGCCCAGCGCCGTGCGGACCGCGATCTCGGCCTGGCGAGCCGCCGTCCGGGCATAGACCAGCGACGAGACGGTCACCGCGACCGCGGCCAGGACCAGGACCCCGAAGAGCTGCATCGTCCAGACGATCCAGGCCGGGTACTGGTGCACGTCGAGCAGGGCGCGGACGTACGGCGCGACGATCGGGCGTAGGGTGGCGTATGCCGCGGGGAACTCGCGCGCGAGCCGCGCGCTCACGGTCCTCAATTCCGCTTCGGCCGCCGCCGTGGAAACGCCCGGGGCGAGCCGGCCGAAGATCGTCACGCGTCCGCCCTCGCCCGGGCCGTGGAGCGCAGCGACTTCACGATCGCGGGTTCGCTACAACAGGGCGTTCCAAATCCAGAAATCCCGCCGACCGCAAGAATGCCGTAGTGCGTTCGAGTTCCGAGTGGCGACCGAGTTCTTCGAGGTATTGCTCCGGCATGAGGGGGTTCCTCGTCAGAGAAACCCGATGAGCCTCGGCGGCGCGAACGATAAGGGATGGATTCGTTGCACTGAGAAGGGATATGAACTCGTCGACGGTCAGCGCCACGATGCCGTATGTCGTCGTCGTAGGGTGGGGGAAGTCTTTGGTGTTCTGCGTGACGATGTAGTCGGCTTCGTAGTGAATGGCGAGCGCTAGTACATGGCGGTCGTCATCATCCGGAAGAGTGAGCTGGTCGATCAGCGGCTCGTAATTCCGGCCCCACGCGTCCGGAAAATACTGTCGCATCTGGCCGATCAGTCTTTCCAACCGCTCTTCGGTGACCACTCCTGAGCCGAGCAGGTGCCGCGAGAATTCGGACACGATCGCATCCGACCAGAGCGGATCGAACGCGCCGAACTCCGCGATGTGCAGCAGGAGATTGCGGACCTGGAAGGGGTAGAGAACATTCGCGTCGAGAACCGCGAGCGGTCTCCCCATCAGTAGCCCAGCCCCAGGCTCTCGGTGAGCTCGGCCATCTCCTGCAATCCACGCAGGCGATCCGCCCGCGGGCGCGTCCCGGCCGCCGACCCACGCCGCTCCGTCCGCTCGCGATACGCGAGTACTTCGCTCCGCCGCACGCGGCGGTGCGTGCCCACCATGCGGTACGGAATCTCACCCTGCTCGAGCAGATCGACGAGCTTCGGGCGCGACATCCCGAGCAGCTCCGCGGCTTGACTCGTCGTGAGCTCTTCGTCGTCCTCCCGGTGAACGGCGATGTTTCGCCCTTCAGCCACGGCCTCGAGGAGTTTGAGCGCAAGATCCATCTCGGGCGACGAGAAAAGCGAGGACAACTGAGCCAGGGCATTCGGATCGCGCGCCGCACACCGCTCCCCCAGTTCGCGTAGATCCCTCGCAACGCGGCCGACGGCCTCGAGGTCGGAGCGGGAAGGAATGAGCTCATCCGGGGTTCTGGTGATGGTCATGGCACTTCACCTCCTCGACACGTTCTGGCATCGAAGATAACCGACAAACGAAACAAACGCAACAAACGAACCAAACGATATCCGGCCGGGCGCTCGCGGCGCGCGCCATCGCCAAGCGCGGCAACTCCGTTTCCGCTGGCGCGTCACGCGTCGGCGTTGCATAGTCGTATCGATTTGCGGGCCCAGGTCGGATGCCGACGATCTCACGACTCGTCGTATGCCTACGACTTCGGAACCCAACGTGAATCGAAAGGCGCGCAGGCTCGGCCGCGTTCTCGGACCGCTGCGCGCGACCGCGCTCGGGCGCGCGATGAGCGTTGCCGTCGAGCAGCGCCGGGCGGCCCGGTCGTGGCGGAGGGGCATCGCGGAGATCGCGTCGTATCATGAAGCTCGCCGCGGCCGCGAGCCGGGCGAGGCGCTCTCGGACCGGGTCTGGTCGGACCTCGAACTGCAGAGCGTGTACGAGCGGATCGATCGGTGCGGCTCGCCCGTCGGCCAGCAGGTCCTGTACGACATGCTGCGGCGGCCGCTGTACGACGCGCCGGCGATCCTGCGACGCGGCGCGGCGATCTCCGCGTTGCGCGCCCGGCCGGAGCTCCGGGACCGGATCCGGGCCGCGCTGCATCCGCTGGCGCATCCGGTCTCGTACGACCTCCACCATCTGACGGCGAGCGAGCTGCCCGGCCGGCCGCGCTGGTACTTCCTCCTCCCGCTCCTCGGTCTCGCCGCGCCCGGCGCGTTGTTGGCGATGTCGTTCGCGCCGTTGGCAGGGCTGTTGATGCTCATCGGCGTCGCCGGGATCAACATCGGGATCCAGATCTATTACCGCCCTCGCGTCCAGCACCTCATCCGGGCGATCGCCGCGCTGCCGGGCCTGGTCCGCGCGGCGCGGATGCTGGGCGCAGTGCGGGCGCCGGAGCTCGAGGAGATCCTCGGGCCCCTTCGGGGTCGCGTCGACGCCCTGCGGTGGGTCCGCTGGCTCTTCGTCTACATCCGCCTGGAGTTCGAGGACGACCCGCTGGTCGGGTCGATCATAGGCTATCTCAACCTCCTGCTCCTGGCGGACGTGAACGCCTTCGTCTTCAGCGTCGACGCGATCGCCCGGCGCCGGCGCGAGCTCGACGAGATCGTCCGCGCCGTCGGCCTCCTCGATGCGCTGTGCGCCGTCGCCGAGTTCCGGGATTCGCTGCCGCACTGTTGCGCGCCGGAGTTCGACGGCCCGGCGAAGACGTTGCTGGGCGAGGCGATCTATCATCCGTCGCTGGACGACCCGGTCCCCAACGACCTCCGGATGGAAGGCGCGTCCTGGCTGATCACCGGCTCCAACATGGCCGGGAAGACGACGTTTCTCCGCGCCGCCGGCGCCTGCGCCGTCCTCGCGCAGACGATCGCGACATGCCCCGCGCGCCGGTGGCGGGCGCCGATCCTGAGGGTTCACACCTTCATCGGCCGGCGGGACGATCTCCTGAGGGGGAAGAGCTACTTCTACGTCGAAGCGGAGCAGTTGCGGGAGATGTTGATCCGGAGCGCGGAGGCCGCCGCGTCGCTCTTCGTCATCGACGAGCTGTACCGCGGGACGAACACCGGCGAGCGCGTGGCGGCGTCGCGCGCGGTCCTCGAGGCGCTGAACGCCGGCGATCACCTCTGCCTGGTGGCGACGCACGACCTCGAGCTCGTCGATCTCCTGCGCGGCCCCTGGGCGTTCCGGCACTTCCAGGAGACGATCGCCGACGGCGAGATCCATTTCGACTACCGTCTCCGGCCGGGCGCGGCGACCGCCGGCAACGCGCTCAAGTTGCTGGAAGCCTTCGGCTATCCGGCGGAGGTGCTGAGCAATGCCCGGTCGACGTTCGACGAGCTGCTCCGACGGTCCGGGGCGGTGGTCGACGCCGGGGCGGAGCAAAGGACGGAGAAGAGCCCGGCGAGCTGAAGGCGGCGGACGCGAGGCGTTACGTTGCAGTCAATTTGTTGACCACCGCCGCGGCGATCGACTCGGCGAGGGCGCGGGAATTCGACAGCCGCTCCTCGAGCTCGTCGCAGAGCACCATGAGGCGGTCGACCTTCGCGACGATGCGGTGTTGTTGTTGGAGTGGAGGCAGCGCTATGGGAAGTCGGAGCACATCCTCGCGACTGATTCCGGGAATAGCGATACCCACTTTCTCCTCCTGGAGCCGGTCCCATGCCGCACGCACCAGGAGTAGGACGAACTTGCGCGACACATAGATCGGCCGAATAGCCATCAGTTGTCTACTGATGGCCGCCTCCGGATACGCCAGTACGTTGACCTTTCCAATGCCAGCACCCTTAACCGTGAGCAGAATGTCCCCGCGTTCGGCTACGGCTTTCCGTGTATGCGTCCACCGGGTGGCTACGGGCGAAATCTTGCCAAAATCCGCTGGCCCCGTGAGATATGGAATGCCATCGCTATTGTGGTGGTATTCTCCAGGGGGCAGATGCTGTCCCGATATTAGCGTGATAAGCTGTCCCATCCTCACCCACACCCACCCCTCCGGCACCTCGAACGGCACCTCGTCCGGCCCCACCGGCGG
>Ga0207873_1003602_pt1 | contig 11115 bp, 10 predicted proteins | sample BGWIniCompost_FD_187373 | JGI IMG/M metagenome (GOLD analysis project Ga0207873, IMG submission 187373) | Cellulose adapted compost microbial communities from Newby Island Compost Facility, Milpitas, CA, USA - BGW Initial Compost (SPAdes)... ... | reverse complement strand
GGCGCTCAGCACGCCGCCGAGGAGCCGCTCGCCGAGGTCGGCCAGCGTGGCGTCGTCGATGTCGGCCGGCGCGTCCTCGATCCACTCCTCCACCGCGCCCGCGGCGTCGGCCTCCTCGAGGCGGGGCCCGACGATCGGCCACGAGTACATCTCCCGCACGGTGCGGGGGAGCTCGTCGCTGAAGTCGCGCGACTGCTCGACCGCCGCCGGCGCGACGAGCACGACGACCGCGGCGACGGCGAGGGTCAGCGCGAAGCCGACGACGACCACCGCGAGGCCCCGGGAGGCGCCGGTCCGCTGCTGGACCGCGCCGACGACCGGGGACAGCGCGACGCCGACCAACACGCCGACGCCGATGCCGGTGAGGACGTCGGCGGCCGCCGTGGCGACCGCCATCACCGCGGCCGCGGCGAGGGCGACGCCCGCCACCACGACCAGCGACCAGGTGTCGATCTCGACGACGATCCGACCGCCGCCGTCGGCGGGCCCGGCGCCGCCGGCCTCGCCAGCAGGCGGCCCGGCCGCGGTCGAGGGACGGTCGAGCGGGACCGTGGGGGTCGCCTCGTCTGCCTCGTGGCCCACGGGCCAACCGTAGGCGAACGGCGGCCCGTCCCGGCCCGGTACGGTACGCGCCCGTGACCGCACCGTCGCCGCGACCGCCCGTCCGCGTCGTACGGATCACCGCGGGCACCGCGGTCACGGCGATCCTCGTCGCCGTCGCCGCCCTCGCCGCCCGGCGCATCTTCGTCGCGGCCCACGCGCCGCTGTCGTGGGCGGCGGCCGCGGCGGTCGTCGCGGTGATGATCGACCCCATCGTCGACCGGCTCGACAAGCGCATCCCCCGCCTGCCGTCGGTCGTCATCGCCCTGCTCGTCACCGCGCTCGCCGTGTGGGCGGCGATCTACGTCGCCCTCGACGACCTGTCGCACGGCATCGACCAGCTCTCCGAGGCCGCGCAGGAGGCGGCGGACGACCTCGAGGACCGCGACGACCGCATCGGCGAGCTTGCCCGCGACGTCGAGGCCTCCCGGCGGGTCGACATGTTCGTCCGGGCCCTGGACGAGCGGGTCACCGGCGGCGACGACGTGCTCGCCTCGACGCCCGGCATCGCGCCCACCTACTTCGTCGGCGGCATCCTCACGCTGTTCCTCATGTCCTACGGCCCGGGCCTGGCGCAGGCGGCGCTGGACCAGGTGCCCGACCGGGCGCGGCGGGAGGAGGTCGCGACGATCGTCTCGAGGGCGCTGCGGCGCGCCCGGCTCGCCCTCTACTTCACGCTGGCCGAGGGCGCGCTCGCCGGCGTCGCCGTCGGCGGGGCGGCCGCCCTGCTCGACCTGCCCTCGCCGGCCGCCATGGGGCTGGCCGCGGGCGTCATGGGGCTGCTGCCGCACGTCGGCCTGGTGCTCGGCACGCTGCCGCTGGTTCTGCTGGTGGCCGCCCAGCGCACGGTGTGGGCGCTCGTGGCCACCATCGCGGTCATCGTGGCGGCCCAGCTCGTCGACTCGTTCTGGCTGCGCCGGCGCATCGCCCGGCGGAGCGTGCACGTCGGCCTGCTCGTCCCCTGGGTCGTCGCGCTGGTCGGCTACGCGGTCTACGGCGTCGGCGGCACCGCGTACGGCCTCGCCTTCGCCGTCTTCGTCGTGGCGGTCCTCGACGAGCTGAGCCGGCGCCCGGGCGCCGCGGTGCCGGGCGACGGAGCGCCGGGCGAGGAGGCGGCCGGCGCCCCGGGCGATGGCGGGGACGACAACCGGGGGGCGGGCGCTGCCGGCGGTGGGCGACCGGCCGGCGAGCGCGGCGAGCCGGTCACGGCCGCCGGGATCGAGGACGGCGCCGACGCGGTGCCAGGGTTGTCCCGTGCGGACTGACGACGAGGGCACCGAGCCCGACTACCGGTTCACGCTCGCCAACGAGCGCACGTTCCTCGCCTGGATGCGGACCTCGCTGGCGCTCCTGGCCGGCGGCATCGCGCTCGAGGAGGTGGCCGGGGAGTTCTCGACGGCGGCCACCCGCACGGCGCTGGCGGTCACCGCCGTCGCGTTCAGCCTGGTCCTGGCCGTGTCGGCCTTCGTCCGGTGGCGCCAGGTGCAGCGGGCCATGCGCCGCGACGAGCCGCTCCCCCACCCGTGGGCCGTGCCGCTGCTGGCCACCGGCATCGTCGCGGTGGCCGGCGTGGTGGCGCTGGTCCTCGCCTTCTGATGGCCGGCCACGGGGACGCCGGGGCGCGGGCCGCCGAGCCGCCGGTGCCCGAGACCCAGCCCGAGCGCACCGAGCTCGCCTGGATCCGCACGTCGCTGGCCTGCGCCGGCCTGGGGGCCGCCTTCACCCGGTTCGAGGGCGCCGTGGCCCGGCCCTGGGCGATGCTCGCCCTGGCGGTGGGCGTGTCCCTGCCCGGGCTCGTGGCGGCGACCTGGCGCACCTTCGACCTCCGGCGGTCCCCGGTCCCGGCCCCGCCCCGCACGGCCGCGGTCGGCATGCTCGCCGGCTCGGTCGTCCTCGTCGACGCGCTGGTGCTCGCCGGCCTCCTGCTGTGACCGGTGTCGCCGGCCGGCGCCCGCCGTTGGTAGGGTGCCGACCCCTGACCGCCGGTCAAGCGAGGCCGGCCCGCCGCCCGCCGGGCGCCGCCGGGCCCGCCGTCACCGTCGTGGGAGGTTCCGTGGGATGCCGATGAGCTACGCCGAGGCGATCGCCGCCGTCACCGCCCCCGGTCAGCGCTTCGAGACGGGCACCGAGGTGGTGAACGGGGTGCCCATGACGGTGTTCGTCCACGGCCCGCGCACCCTCCGGGACATCTACGAGCACGCCCGCACCCGCGGCGACGCGCCGTTCCTCGTCTACGAGGACGAGACCTGGTCCTTCGCCGAGGTCATGCGCCACGTCGACGCGCTGGCGGCGCTGCTCGTCGACACCTACGGCGTCCGCCGGGGCGACCGGGTGGCCATCGCCATGCGGAACTACCCGGAGTGGATCGTGTCGTTCGCCGCGATCACCTCGGTGGGGGCCATCTCGGTGTCGCTCAACGCCTGGTGGACCGCCGACGAGCTGGCCTGGGCCCTGGACGACTGCGGGGCGACGGTGCTGATCGCCGACGCCGAGCGGGTCGAGCGCACCGCCGAGCACGCCCGGGCCCGGGGCCTGCGGGTGCTGGGCGTCCGGCTCGGCGACGGCGTGGCCGAGCACCCGGGCCTCGACCGCTGGGAGGACGTCCTCCCCCTCGGCGCGCCGATGCCCCAGGTGGAGGTCACCGCCGACGACGACGCCACGATCCTCTACACCTCGGGCACGACCGGCCGCCCGAAGGGCGCGGTGTCCACCCACCGCGCCGTCACCCAGGCCCTGCTCGGCTTCAGCTGCCGGGCGGCGGTCGACCGCCTGCGCCGGGGCGAGGCGGCGCCGTCGGCGCCGCCGGTGTTCATCCTCATCGTCCCGCTGTTCCACGTGACCGGCGCCGTCCCGGTCATGCTCGGCTGCTTCGCCAGCGGGTCGAAGCTCGTGATCATGTACAAGTGGGACCCCGAGCGGGCGCTCGAGCTCATCGAGCGCGAGCGGGTCACCAACTTCGTCGGCGTGCCCACCCAGGCGTGGGACCTGCTGCAGTCGCCCCGCTTCGGCGAGTTCGACACCTCCAGCCTGGTCAGCTTGGGCGGGGGCGGGGCCCCGGCGCCGCCGGAGCTCGTCCGGCGCGTGTCGACCGTGGCCAAGGCCAGCCCGAACATCGGCTACGGCATGACCGAGACCAACGCCTACGGCCCGCAGAACTCCGGCGAGGACTACCTCACCCACCCGACGAGCGCCGGGCGGGCCACCCCGATCCTGCAGGTCGAGGTGCGGGACGAGGAGGGCCGGCCGGTCCCGGTCGGCGAGCGGGGCGAGATCTGGTTCAAGGGCCCCAACCTCATCCGCGGCTACTGGAACCGCCCGGAGGACACGGCCGAGACGATCGTCGACGGCTGGCTGCGCAGCGGCGACATCGGTCGCGTCGACGAGGAGGGCTTCATCTACGTCGAGGACCGGGCCAAGGACATGATCCTCCGGGGCGGCGAGAACGTGTACTGCGCCGAGGTCGAGGCGGCCATCTACGAGCACCCCTCGGTGCACGAGGCGGCGGTCTTCGGCGTCCCCCACGAGCGCCTGGGCGAGGAGGTGGCGGCGGTCGTCGTGCCGGTGGCCGGGGCGACCCTGACGCCGGAGGACCTGCAGGCCCACCTGCGGGACCGCCTGGCGGCCTTCAAGGTGCCGACCCGCATCCTCGTCGACGCCGCGCCGCTCCCCCGCAACCCCGCCGGCAAGGTGCTCAAGCGCGAGCTGCGGACGCGCTTCGAGCCCGCGGCCGACGCCGCCGGCTGACGGCCGCGCCGGTCGCCGGGTCCGCCGCGCCGCGGCTCAGAGCGGCGGCTCGGGCGCCGGGATGCGCGCCAGGGGCGAGTCGACCGTGCCGAAGCGGTCGTGGCCGGCGTTCCAGTCCCGGGCCGCCTGGACGAGCTCGTCCCGGCTGCGGCCGACGAAGTTCCACGCCATGAGGACCGGCTCGGCGAACGGCTGCCCGCCGAGCAGCAGCGCCCGGGCCGGCGCGGCCGCCGCCAGCACCAGCTCGTCGCGACCCGTGCCGAGGTAGGCGAGGGCGCCGGGCTCGACCCGGGCGTCGCCGACGCCGACCGCCCCCTCGAGGACGACCAGGGCGTGCTCGAAGCCGGGGTCGAGCGGGACGGCGACGGCGCCCCGGCGCAGGTCCAGCTCGGCGCCGACGAGCGGGGTGTCGGCCCGGGCCGGCGAGCGGTGGCCCCCGAGCTCGCCGACCAGCACCGTCGCCGTGGCGTCCCCGAGCACGAGGCGGGGCAGCTCGGCGTGGTGCTCGAAGGCGGCCGGCCCCCGCCGGGTCGCGTCGGGCAGCGCGACCCAGAGCTGCACGCCGTGGACGACGCCGTCCCGGGTGATCTGCTCCTCGGCGTGCGCCACGCCGTCCCCGGCGGTCATGAGGTTGAGCTGGCCGGGGCGGATCGGCTGCTCGCTGCCCAGGCTGTCCCGGTGGAGGATCTCGCCCGCCACCAGCCAGGTGACGGTCTGGAGGCCGGTGTGGGGGTGGGGGCCGACCTGCATCGACGCCGGCGGTCCGGCCGGACCGAAGTGGTCGGCGAAGCACCAGGCGCCGACCGTGCGCCGCCCGCGGCGGGGCAGCGCCCGCCGCACCCCGACACCGCCGACGGTCGCCTCCCGGCTGACCAGCACCTCGACCTCCGGGGCGTGGGGGACGCCGTGGTCCGGCTCGCCGGGGGCGTCGACGGTGCCGACGGGGCCGCTCACGCCGGTGCCCTCCCCGTGGCGACGATCGGGCGGCGGGCGGTGGGGCGCACGGGACCAGTGTCGCACCTCACACCGTGCCGCGCGCCGGCGGACGCCTCCGGACCTCAGAGGCCGGCCTTGTCGAGCTCCCGCTCGGCCAGCTCGCGGCCGAGGGCGATCATCTCCTCGGCCCGGTGGAACTCCAGGCTGCGGCAGGCGTCGCGGGGCACGGTGATGAGCACGTCCGGCGGGTAGCCGGCCAGCCGGTAGCGGACCAGCACGCTCTGCATGGCGTCGAGCGAGTGGTACATCACCGCCATCTTCCCCATGCCCGAGGGCAGGTCGTCGAAGTCGTCGAGCCCGTCGTCCCGGCGGCGCCGGCCCGCGCCGTTCGCCCCGTTCTCGTGCCCGGCCGCGCGCTCGACCTCCTCGACGGTGTCGGCGTCCGCGTCGTCCTCGACCTCGACCGGTCCCGGCGCGGCGCGCAGGCGGGCGAGCAGCGAGCGCACCGACTCACGGTCGAGCAGCTGGGCGGCGCCCGCCTTGAACCGGTCGGTCCACTCCTCGACCGGGCGGGCCTCGGCCGTCTCGGTGACGGCCGCGCCGCCCTCGAGCCCCCGGGTCTCGCCCCCGAGCGACACCCCCACGGTGACGTCGGCCTGGGCCGAGGCCGTCGGGGCGATGGGGACCGGGTTGGTGATGCCGCCGTCGGCCAGCAGCCGCCCGTTGAGCATCACCGGCGTGATGACGCCCGGGATGGCGATCGAGGCCCGGATGGCGGCGTCGACCGGCCCCCGCTGGAACCACACCTCCTTGCGGGCGTAGAGGTCGGTGGCGACCGCCGTGTAGGGGATCGGCAGGTCCTCGATGCGGACGTCGCCGAGCAGGTCGCGCACCCGGGCCAGGATCTTCTCGGCCCGGATGGCGCCGGGCGCCGACAGCTTGAGGTCGAGCAGGCGGACGACGTCGCGCTGGCGCAGCGTGCGGACCCAGGCGGTGTACTCGTCGAGGGCGCCGGCGGCGTAGAGCCCGCCGACGACCGCGCCCATCGACGAGCCGGCCACGCTGACGATCTCGTGGCCACGCTCCTCGAGCACCTGGATGACGCCGATGTGGGCGTAACCCCGGGCGCCGCCGCTCCCCAGCGCGAGCGCCACACGAGTCGGTCCAGACATCCCGGCCATGCTAGGGAGCCGGGCCGTCGACCCGGCGTGGCCGCCCGTCGCGGTCCGCGGCCCCCGAGGGGCGGGCCGCTCAGCCCGCCGGCCGGGCCAGGGTCTTCAGCTCGAGGTACTCCTCGAGGCCCGCGACGCCCATCTCGCGGCCGATGCCCGACTGCTTGTAGCCGCCGAAGGGCGCGTCGGGCGCGTACCACATCCCGCCGTTGATGCTGACGGTCCCGGTGCGGATGCGGCGGGCCACCGCCGTCGCCCGCTCGACGTCGGCCCCGTAGACGGACCCCGACAGGCCGAAGATCGAGTTGTTGGCGATCTCGACGGCGTGGTCGTCGTCGCGGTACGGGATGGCGACGAGCACCGGCCCGAAGACCTCCTCTTGGGCGATGCGGGCGTCGGGGTCGACGCCGGTGAGGAGGGTGGGCTCGTAGTAGAAGCCCTGCGCCAGGTGGTCGGGCCGCTTGCCGCCGGTGACGACCTCGGCTCCCTCGGCCCGGGCGCCGTCGACGTAGCCCTCCACCCGCCGGCGGTGCTGCTCGGTGATGAGGGGGCCCATGAGCACGCCGGGGTCGCGGGGGTCGCCGTAGGGGACGCCGGCCAGGGTGCCGGCCACCTTGGCCACGACGTCGTCGAACATCCGCTCCGGCACCAGCAGCCGGGTGGTGATCGCGCAGCCCTGCCCGGCGTGGGAGCAGACGGTGAACCCGGCCATCATCGCCGCCAGGTCGACGTCGGCGTCGTCGAGCACGACGAAGGCCGACTTGCCTCCGAGCTCGAGGAAGACCTTCTTCACGGTGGCGCTGGCGTCGGCCATGATCCGCCGCCCGACCGCGGTCGAGCCGGTGAAGCTGACCATGTCGACCCGGGGGTCGGTGACCAGCGCCTCGCCGACGGCCTGCGACGACGAGGTGAGCACGTTGACGACGCCCGGCGGGATGTCGGTGTGCTCGGCGACCAGCCGCCCCAGCGCGGCGACGGTCCACGGCGTCTGCGGCGGTGCCTTGACGACGACCGTGCAGCCGGCGGCGAGGGCGGGCACCAGCTTGGCCAGGGTGATCTGGACCGGGAAGTTGTAGGGGACGATGGCGGCGACGACGCCGGCGGGCTCCTTCTCGACCCACCGGTGGTGGGCCTCGCCGCGGAACTCGGTGACGCCCAGGTCCTCGGTGAACTCGTACTTGTCGAGCAGCTCGACGTGCCAGTCGACCATCTCGGTCGGCGCGTCGAGCCCCGCGTGGTGGGTGAGCATGACCGGCAGGCCGGTGTCGGCGACGACGAGCTGCCGGAGCTCGTCGGCCCGGTCGAGCAGGGCCTGGTGCAGCTGGCGCAGGCACCGGGCGCGGAAGGCCACGTCGGTGGCCCAGTCGGTGGTGTCGAAGGCCCGCCGGGCGGCGGCGACGGCCCGGTCGGCGTCGGCGACGGTGGCGTCCGCCGCCCGGCCGAGCTCCTCGCCGGTGGAGGGGTCGATCGTCGGGTACGTGCGACCGTCCTCGGCCGCGGTGAGCCGCCCGTCGACGAGCAGCCGCTCCTCGTGCCACAGATCCATCGCGGACCCCCTCGCCTCGCAGGTCGTTCCCCCGTGACGCCCGCTTCCCACAGCGGTGCCACGACCGTACCTCGGCGGTGCGCGCTGCTCGGACGGCGCCGGTGGCCGGGGCCGGGGGTGGGCGGCCGCCGGTGCCCGCTCACCCCCGCAGCGGGGCGATGACCTCCGTCGCGTAGTGCTCGAGCGCCTCCAGCGCGGCGTCGAGGCCCTGCCCGGGGACCGTCGTCGCCGTCCAGGTGACGCCCAGCTCGGCCAGCCGGCCGAGGGTGTCGAGGTGCCGCGCCGACTCGAAGCCCGACGTGCCGGGCGGCGGGCAGCCCAGCGCCTCGACGGCGACGTCGACGGCGGCGCGGTCGCGCCCGGCCTCGTCGACGCACCGCCACAGGTGGTCGAGCAGCGGCACGAGGTCGTCGACGGTCTCCAGGGGGCGGGTCCGGGTCGTGCGGGCGAGCGCCGCCGGGGCGGCGAAGGGGATCCAGCCGTCGGCGGCGGCCGCCACCCGCCGGCGCGCGCGGGCGCTGTTGCCGCCGACCCAGATCGGCACGTGCGCCGGCTTCGGGTTCACCGTCTGGCCGGTGGCGGTGAAGTGGCGGCCCTCGTAGACCAGCTCGTCGGTCGTCCAGGCGGCCCGGATCACCTCCAGCGCCTCGTCGAACAGCTCGTTGCGCTCGTCGAAGTCGACGCCCAGCGCCCGGTACTCGCCCCGCTGGTAGCCGGTGCCGACGGCGAGGGTGAACCGCCCCTCGGAGACGAGGTCGAGCGTCGCCGCCGCCTTCGCCACCAGGAAGGGGTTGCGGTACGGGAGCACGAGGATGTGGGGCAGGAGGCGCAGCCGCTCGGTGACCGCGGCGACGACGCCGAGGGCCACGAACGGGTCGAGGGCGTCGTGGCCGCCGTGGGTCAGCCAGCGGTGGGACGGCGCCGGGTGGTCGGTGAAGCCGACCGCGTCGAAGCCCAGCTCCTCGGCCCGCCGGGCGAAGCGGACGATGGCCTCCCGGGACAGCAGCTCGGGGCTGGCCGGGTGGGCGGTGAGCGGGTATGTGACGAGGTGGCGCACGCCGCTCACCGCCCCCGCGCGGGCACCTCGCCGGTCGGCACGAGAACCATGCGGCACCTCCCCCGTCGGCGTCTCCAGCGCGGGGGACGCTAACCGTCGCCGCCCGCCCGCCTCCACCGCGCGGCGCGGGCCGGCGGGAGCGGGCACGATGGGGTGACCCGGCCCGGAGGGACGAGCGACCGATGACCGAGAGCCACGACCCGTTCGACGAGAAGGCGGCGACCTGGGACGACGACCCTGCGAAGGTCGAGCGGGCCCGGGTGGTGGCCGACGCCCTCCGCGACGCCGTGCCGCTCGGCCCGACGACCCGGCTGCTGGAGTACGGCGCCGGCACCGGGCTCGTCACCCAGGCGCTGCGCGACGCCGTCGGGCCGGTCACCCTGGCCGACACGTCGGCGGGCATGCGGGCGGTCATGCAGCGCAAGGTCGAGACGGGGGCGCTGGCCGGCGCCCGCATCTGGGACCTCGACCTCGGCACCGACCCGGTGCCCGACGAGCGCTTCGACCTCGTCGTCACCGTGATGGTGCTGCACCACGTCCCCCGGCTCGAGCCGGTGCTCGCCGCCTTCGCCGAGCTCCTCGACGACGGCGGGCACCTGTGCGTCGTCGACCTCGACGCCGAGGACGGCACGTTCCACGACGAGGGGATGGACGTCCACCACGGCTTCGACCGCGACGAGCTGGCCGGGCAGCTGGCCGACGCCGGCTTCGTCGACGTCACCTTCCGTGACTGCCACGAGGTCGAGCGCGACGGCGTGACCTACCCGCTCTTCCTGGCGGTCGCGGTCCGGCCTCCCCGGTCCGGCGGAGGTTGACGGCCCGGGACGGCCGCCGGCTCAGCCCTCCGGGCTCTCGGCGGTGTCCGCCGTCTCGGCGGTCTCCCGGGCTCCGGCGCGCTCGGCGGCGACGGCCCGGTGGACCTCGTCCATGTCCAGGGCGCGGACCTGCCGGATGAGCTCGTCCAGTGCGGCCGGCGGCAGCGCCCCCGCCTGCGCGTAGACCAGCACGCCCTCCCGGAAGGCCATGAGCGTCGGGATCGACTGGATCCCGGCCAGCGCGGCGAGCCGCGGCTCGGCCTCGGTGTCGACCTTGGCGAACACGATGTCGTCGTGGCGGCGGGCGGCGTCCTCGAAGACGGGCGCGAACGTCCGGCAGGGACCGCACCACGCGGCCCACCAGTCGACCAGCACGATGTCGTTGCCGGTGACGGTCTCCTCGAAGGTCGCCTCGGTCAGGGCGGTGGTGGCCATGTCGCTCCTCGGGGGTCGTCCAGGGGGCCTCGCAGGGGTGCAACACCGATACCCCGGCGGGTGTTCCGGCGCCCCCACCGCGCTGCCACCTGGACGACGCCCGGGACGCTCACCCTGTCGGGTACTCGTCCCGACGGCGGAACCACATGCCCTCGCCGTCGTTGCGGCCCGCCGGTGCCCGGTCGAGCCACTGGTACATCCCCCACAGCACGTCCAACCCGCGGGCGTACGCCGAATAGGTGTGGAACACCTGGTCGCCCCGGCGGGCGAACGCGCTCATGCCCGGCGACTCCGCGTCGTCGACGTAGGCGTCGGACGTCGGGTCGAGGCCCTCGGCCACCTCGGCGGGCACCGCCAGCGGGCGGTAGTTGTAGCTGGCGGCGCCGGTGGCCAGGTCGCGCTCCCGGAACGAGACGCCGAAGTCGGCGTTGAAGTCCGACCCCGCCGACGACACCCAGGGGAACGACCAGCCCATGCGGCGCTTGTAGGCCAGGAGCTTCTCGAGCGGCGCCCGGGACACGACGGTGAAGGCGACGTCGTGGTGCTCGAGGTGGAGCCACAGGCCGTCGAAGCCGTCGGCCGACGACGAGCAGCTCGCGCAGCCCTCCGACCAGCTCGGCGGGAACATGAAGTGGTAGACGAGCAGCTGCGAGCGGCCCCGGAACAGGTCGGCGAGCGACGCCCGGCCGTCCTCGGTGGCGAAGACGTAGTCCTTCTCGACGGGGACCCAGGGCAGCGCCTGCCGCCGTCGGGCGAGCTCGTCGGCGCGCCGGGTGTGCTCCTTCTCGGCCTCCAGCAGCTCGAGGCGGG
>Ga0207873_1003601_pt1 | contig 11117 bp, 10 predicted proteins | sample BGWIniCompost_FD_187373 | JGI IMG/M metagenome (GOLD analysis project Ga0207873, IMG submission 187373) | Cellulose adapted compost microbial communities from Newby Island Compost Facility, Milpitas, CA, USA - BGW Initial Compost (SPAdes)... ... | reverse complement strand
CGCATTGCCTGGGATCACACCCACGGCACGCTGCTGGATCTGGCCCAGCAGGGTGTGCTTGCCTTTGTCGAAGACGGCGAGAAGAAGTGGTACCAGGCCACCAACTTCCACATCGAACTGCTCAAAGAACCATCCGGCCTGCACCCGCACGAGCGCAGGCTGGTAGAGATCATCTTCCACGGTAAGAAAGGCCCCCGCAGCCAGGTGAACATCAATGAGTTGAGCGGTCTGGTCAGCGGTCAGTGGCGTTCGCTCACCGCCGCCCTGCAGCAGGAACTCGAAATGCTCGGGCTGGTCAGCCCTGAACGCCGCCATCGCAGAGACAGCGCGCTGGCGATCGGCACCACGCTCACGGTTGGTGGGCTGCTGGCCATACTGCCCCCGGTCGTGATGGCCTCCACCATCGCCAACTCGGGCAGCGATCTGTGGTTCCGGGTTCTGATGGTGGTCGGCGCCCTGAGCGCGGCTTCCTTCCTGCTCGGCATGACCACACTGATCACCTGGTCGTCGTATTCGCCGCTGACGGACCAGGGCGAGCAGGAAGCCGCCCAGTGGCGCGGCTTTAAACGCTACCTGCGGGATATCCTGGACGGGCGCGAATCGCTCTCCCATTTAGGGGTGTTCGAGACTTATCTGCCCTACACGGCTGCCTTCGGCCTGGCCGAGGATTGGGTGCGCTATCACAAGAAGCACGGCGGCGGCGTGGTGCCTTCCTGGTTCCGGCCGCTCTCGGCGGCCAGCGGCCCAGAAAGCATGAGCTCGCTGGTGGCCATCATCGCCGCTTCATCGGCCTCCGGCAGCGGAGCGACCGGCGCCGGGGCGGGCGGCGCGGCCGGTGGCGGTGCCAGCGGGGCCGGTTAGCTTCCTCCTCCCCGGCCGCACACCGGGCCGGGAACCCCGTTGATCCCTCTCGATTTATGTTAAACTTAACGGTCTGCAGGCCGGCTCGCCCCACAGAGGGCGAGCCCCTGTGGACCAGCGCTGTTTCCGGCGCCGGCTGGCTTACCCCGGCATGAAGGACACATTGAACGGCGAACGCATCTTTACCCTGACCGAACTACGCCGCTATGACGGTGAGGATGGCCCCCTGTACGTCGCCTGCGGCGGCGTCGTTTACGATGTCAGCGACTGCCCCAAGTGGCGCACCGGCATGCACGAAGGCATGCATTTCCCCGGGCAGGACCTCACCGGCGAGCTGGGCGAAGCGCCGCACGGCGCCGAGGTCTTCCGGCGCCCCTGCGTCCGCCGTGTCGGCCGGCTGGCTCCCCCCGGCGTCGATTAAAAAACCAATACCACGATGAGGTGCATAATCCATGGAGTTGCAGCGACCAGATTTGAAACAGGTAGATCCGGAGGTACTGGCCTATATCAAAGCCCTGGAAGCAGAGCTTGAACGCCTGCGCCAGGGGAGCCGCTCACGATCCCGGTCCAGCGTGAGCACCGGAGAAGACGATGGCATACTGGCCGCCATCACTGAGACGGAAGAACCCCCCACCACCCAGAACCTGATCACCGCCACCGCTTCTGGGACCTTGAAGCGCACCCCGCGCCATCTGTACCACCGCCAGAACCGCGGCGGCATGGGCGTGTTCGATCTCGAAGTGCCCAGAGACGAGGCCCCAGCCCTGCTGGCAGTGGCCGATGAGAGCGAGACCCTGCTGGCGATCACCAGCCATGCCCGCGCTTACCGTCTGCCGGTCAGCGCGCTGCCCCAGAGCGAGGTGCACGACCGGGGGACATCCTTCGCAGCCCGCTTCGAGCTGCAGGACGGCGAAACCCTGGCCGTCCTGCTCCCCATTCAGGCCCAGGGCTACCTGGCCATGGTCAGCAAGCGCGGGTATTACCGCATCCTGCGCCACCATGTCTTCGGCGAACACATGAAAGCCGGGACCTCTCTCTACGATCTGAAAACCTTTGGCCCGCTGGCCGCCGCATGCTGGACGCCCGGAGACGGCGACCTGTTCATCGCCACCCGTCAGGGAAAAGGGATCCGCTTTGCGGAGAAGAACCTGCCGCCGGGCGGCGGTCTGGGCATCCGCCTGAGCGACGGCGATGAAGCCGTGGCGATCGCCCCGGTCACGGAGGACAGCGGTGTGTTCCTGATCTCCGCCAGCGGGAAAGGCGCCATCCGCCTGATGTCCGGCTTCAGCGCCAACAAATCCCCCGGTGCGGCCGGGAAGATCGCCCTCAATACCGACCGGCTGGCCGCCGCAGCAGCGGTCGAAAGCGGCGACGACATCTTTCTGATCTCGCGCCTGAGCAAGATCATCCGCTTCCCCGCCGAACAGGTTCCCCCGAAAGAAGGCGTGGTGCAGGGCGTGATCTGCATGTCTCTGCGAAGCGACGAAGTTGCTGCCCTCGCTGTCAGCCCGGCCTACCCCCGCTTATAAAAGACAAAAATGACTCCCGTTTTCCAAACGCCCGACTGGGTAAAAAACGCCGTCTTTTACCAGATCTTTCCCGACCGCTTTGCGTTCAGCCCGTCGCTCCCCAAACCGGGCAATCTCGAGCCCTGGGACGCCGAACCGACGATGTACTGCTTCAAAGGGGGCGACCTGCTGGGCGTGCTGGAGCGCCTGGACTATCTGCAGGACCTGGGGATCAACGCCATCTATTTCAACCCCATCTTCCAGTCCGCTTCCAACCACCGCTACCACACGCACGATTATTTTCGCGTCGACCCGCTCCTGGGCGGCGGCCGGGCATTTCGTCTCCTGCTCGATGAAGCCCACCGCCGCGGCATATACATCGTGCTCGATGGTGTGTTCAACCATGCCAGCCGCGGCTTCTTCCAGTTCAACCACATCCTGGAGACCGGCCCGCAGTCCCCGTATCTGGACTGGTTCACCGTCCACGACTTCCCCCTCAACGCTTACAGCGGCGAGCCTCGCTACGAGTGCTGGGAAGGGCTGCCGGCGCTGCCCAAATTCAACACCGCCAACCCGCAGGTGCGTGAATTTATCTTCTCGGTGGCCCGCTACTGGCTCGAACAGGGCATCGATGGCTGGCGCCTGGATGTGCCCTTCGAAATCGATGACGACGCCTTCTGGCAGGAGTTCCGCCAGGTAGTCAAAGGGGTCAACCCCCAGGCGTATATCGTGGGCGAGGTCCCCTGGGAGGCGCAGCGCTGGCTGCAGGGTGACCAGTTCGACGCGGTGATGAACTACCAGTTCACGCAGGCCTGCCTGGGGTTTTTCGCCGCCGGCAGCCTAGACCGCAGCATGGAACAGGGGATGATGGGCCTGCCTTCCACGCCGGTGCTGGACGCGGCCGGTTTTGCCCGCCGCACCACGGAGCTGCTCGAGATCTACCCCCACGAGGCTGCTCTGGCCCAGCTTAACCTGCTCGGCAGCCACGATATGCCTCGCTTTGCCGCCCTGGCCGGGGGCGATCAGGCTGCGCTGCGCCTGGCGGTGCTGTTCCAGATGACGTATCCCGGAGCCCCATGCATCTACTACGGCGACGAGATTGGCATGGCCCAGGGGCAGGCCCATTATCCCGAGGCCTCACGCTGGGCGTTCCCCTGGGACCCGACACGGTGGGACCACGATCTGCGCGATGATTTTAAACGCTGCATCGCCCTGCGCCGCCGGCACCCCGCGCTGCGCACCGGCAGCTACCAGGTGGTCCACGCTCAGGGCCAGCACCTGGCTTTTCTGCGCGCGCTGGATGATGAGCGCCTGCTGGTGTTGATCAACAACGACCAGGCGACCTGGCAGGTGGACATTCCTGCGAATGGCCATCTGCCAGATGGCTGCCGCGGCGAAGGCCTGCTCGATGCTGGATCGCTCAGCGTCCAGCACGGCCGCCTGACGGGCATCTCCCTCCCGCCGCGCTCCGGTGCTGTGTTCGCCTGCCGCCCGCAGCCGTAGGAACACGGCATTATCTGGCTCCCGACCCGCCTTATAATGCGGCCTTCCGGAGCCCGAGAAATCTGTCCCAACAGCAGGCGTGCCTGCCAACGAAAAATCTATACTGGCTCCCACGCTCCTCGTGGGAGCCAGTAAACGGGCGCTCTGCTCCTCACAGGGGAAGTTTTTCTAATTATTGGGTCATGGAAATCGAATCAGGTTATTCGGTATACCATAAAGCATGCGACAATAACTTTTACCCGCAGGCGCGCTGAGCGGCATGCTGCGCATGCCTGGTCGAAGCGGCCTGCGAACAAATAAACTCGTAACGCCTGTCTGCCGCAGTTCTCGCCTCGAGCCCCGGTCAGGACCGCATAAGGGGAACATCCTCCCTGACCGCCCCCTGGGGTAAAATTCTGTTTCAATCTGTCTTCCCGGGGCAGATCAAAAACACTCGTGGAGGTATACATCAAATGGCCTGGATCATCCTGTTCATCGCCGGAATCTTCGAAACCGTATGGGCGATGGGGTTAAAATACTCTGAAGGCTTCACAAAACTGGTCCCCTCGCTGATCACCGTCGTCGCCATGGGCCTGAGCGTTTTCCTGCTCTCGCAGGCGCTCAAAACCCTGCCGGTCGGCACCGCCTACGCCGTGTGGACCGGTATCGGCGCAGTCGGGGCTGTGATCCTGGGCATTATGCTGCTGGGCGAACCGCGCAGCCTGCCGCGCCTGTTCTTCACCGCCCTGATCATCGCCGGCATTATCGGCCTGCGCTTCACCGGCACAGAATAAAGTCTGGGCCGCAAACGGCCCGTACTTCTGCAGGCATCCGCCTACCCTGCACTGCGTCAGACCGTGGATATTGACTATGCGAAATCTACCAGCCGGCAACCTCTCTTACCCGCTGCTCGAAAACCGCATCCATGCCTGGGTCAGCTCCCGGCCGGATATCTACGGCGCCTGCGCTGTTGGCTCGCGCGCCCGCTCCGACCCGCCCCCCGACGAATGGTCTGACCTTGACCTGATCCTGTTCACATCCGCTCTTCCCCGGCTCAGTGCCGGTTCCTCCTGGTTCCGGCAGTTCGGCGAGGTCTGGCTGGCGCAGCTGTTCAGCGAAGGGCCGCACCCCGAATGGCAGGTGATCTACGCCGGCGGGCTGAAGGTCGACTTCTTGCTGGTGCCGGTCACCCCAGCAGCAAAAACCCGCCCGGCCCTGCAGGATCTGCTCGCCGGCTTCCCCGACCGTCAGGTGCTTGCCCGCGGCGTGCGCCCGCTGGGTGACCTCCACCCCATCGCTTTTACAGCGCAGCCGCCTGCCCCACCGCCTTCGCCGGATGAATTCAAGACCCTGATCACGCAGTCACTCTTCCTGTTCTACCGCATCGAAAAGCTGGCCCGCCGCGGCGAGCTCTGGCAGGCCCAGCACCAGTTAAGCTGCGACCTGCGCCCGCGCCTGCTGACCCTGCTCGAATGTCACGCGCGCCTGTCGAACTCCCTGCCTCCGGATACCTGGTACCACGGCCGCCGCATCGACGCCTGGGCCAGCCCGCGCTTCCTGCCGGTGCTGCCCGCCCTGTTCCCCGCTTACCAGGCCGTAGATGTCCACCGCGCGCTGCTGGCCGCCCTCGATCTCTTCACCGCTCTATGCGGTGAAATCGCCCGTCATCTGCACGTCCCCATAATCGAGACCACCTCGCCCATCCTGGACTGGATCCGCCTTGCCCCGGCGGCCGGCGGCTCCTGAACCAGGTCTTTCCAGGAAAGGATCTGCCATGCGCTCGATAACCGACCAGAAATACCTCAAAGAACAGCAGTATAAAACAGCGGACAACCTCCAGGCGCGCATCAACCTGCACACCCGCTTCAGCACCAACCCATACCCCTGGTTTAGCTGGGTGTACGACCACCTGGAGCTACAGCCGGGGATGCGCGTGCTCGAGGCCGGCTGCGGCCCGGGCAGCCTGTGGGCGCACAACCAGGCCCGCCTGCCTGCGGACCTGCGCCTGTTCCTGGGCGACCTCTCCGCAGGCATGGTCAGGGAGGCGCGGCAGAAGAACTCGCACCCGCCCATTTTCCGCTTCCTGTGTCTGGACGCCCAGCACATTCCTTTCCCGGATGGGTCCTTTGATGTCGTGATTGCCAACCACATGCTCTATCATGTTCCCGATCTGCCGCAGGCGGTGCGGGAGATTGCCCGTGTGCTGCGCCCGGGCGGCCGGCTGTTCGCCGCCACCAACGGAGAAAGGCATATGGGCGAACTTCACGACCTGGTCCAAGCCTTCGATCCGTCACACAGGCCCACTTACGAGCTGGTCCGCCGCTTTTCGCTGGAGAATGCTGCTCAGGTACTGAGCGAGGCCTTTGAACCCGTCCAGGTCTTCATCTACGAAGACAGCCTGGAGGTGACCGAGGTCGAGCCCCTGGTGGCCTACGTCTTTTCCATGTTCAGCCACATCAGCGATCTCCCCGCAGACCAGCGCGCGGCGTTCGAGAGTCACGTGCGCGATCACATGCGGGACGGCGCATTCCATATCTCCAAATCACAGGGGCTGGTCACTGCCTGGCCGCGCCAGCCCGCCCACATAAGGTAGAATAAACGCTATGTGTGAAATGCGAACCGCACACCCTGAGAGGAGAGCTGTGAAGTTGGAGTATCTGGCCTTTTTAACCCCCATTCTTCTGGCTGCACTGCTGGTCCTGCTCCTGACCGGCTGCACCACTTCCGGCACGGCTCCCTTCGCGACACTCACGCCTTCCGGCGTGCTGGCTCTGACGGAAACTCCGGGAGGTGAAGTCCCTCCCGACACCGCAGAGCCGGCCTCCACTGAAACTGAACCGCCTGCCACACCGACCTCGCTGCCTGCATCGCCGACCCCCGAACCGGCCGCAGAGACGCCGCCCGCTGTCACCCCTCCGGAGCAGGGCATCATCGGCCCCGACACCGCCCCCGATCTGCAGACGGCCGGGGAAGTGGCTGAAGCAGACGTGCAGACCTTCGCCTGGGTCGCCTCGGAACAGGGCGAAGTCGAACTGGCCCTGGCGACCACCAGCGAGGTCGTCATTTACGAGGTGGATCCGGAGACCCTGCGCACGGCCATGGAGGCTTCCGGCCCCACCCTGCTGACCGCTTCCCCCGACCAGCAGCGGCTGGCCTGGGCGGACGGTGAAAACCAGGTGCACATATGGGAGACCCAGAACGGCGCCCAGCCCCTCAGCGTCGAGGCCGGGGACGAGGCGCTCACCAGCCTGGCTTTCTCCCCCGATGGCTCCGCCCTGGCAGCTGCCAGCCAGAGCAGCCTGCAGATCTGGGATGCGGCCAGCGGTGAGCTGCAGGTTTCCTGGGACCTGCCCTCCTTCCTGACCGACCTGACATTCTCTCCCGACGGGACTCGCCTGGCCGGGGCTGACCCGCAGAACTTCACCGTGTATATCTTCGACCGTGAATCCGGCGAAGTGCTCGCGACCCTCACCTGGGAGGAGCACGCCAGCCCGGTGCTCTACAACGCGGTCTTCTCCCCCGACTGGACCCGCATCGCCTGGGTGGCGCGCGGCACCGTACAGTTGATGGATGTAGAGAGCGGCGAGCTGGGGGTGGTGCTCTCCCACGAAGATTTCGTCAGCGCGGTAGACTGGTCCCCCGACAGCCGCCTGCTGGTCACCACCGCTGCCGCATCGGTTGAGGGCGAGTTCGTGCCCGCCGCCATCCTGTGGGACGCCGAAACCGGCGAACAGCTGCGCGTGCTGCCCCTGCAGGCGGCCGCCACCGGCGTTGAGTTTTCACCCGACGGGACGCACCTGGCCGCCCTGCAGTTTGGCGCTGGCATCCAGCTCTGGTCGGTCGCTCCCTGATTGGCCTTCTCCCGGGGGTGGTGCCTCGCCGCCCCCGGTTTCTCTTTACCAATCCCCCAGCACCGCTGAAAACCCATAACCGCACATTTCCCGCGCGCTTTGCAGATTCGCAGGCGGTTTCCCGTCCGCGCACTGCCGCGAATTTCTTGACTCCAGGACACAGGGGGGTATACTTCACGCTTGTGCCATTTCGCAGGCACCTCGATTTCAAGGGCTGCAGGCGGCCAAAAGTGCCGCCGTGGAGAAGAGATGAAATCCTTTCGTGTTGCGCTTCTGGCCAATTTGAAGGTTAACGCTCCCCGCTTTGAGGGCATGCCGGCAGACCAGTGGGATGACCTGGACTCCGAACGCACGGTCCAGGCGCTCGTCGAAGCCATACGCGCCGGCGGCCACGAGTGCGAATTTCTGGAGGGCGATGTTACCCTCCTCGACACCATCCGCAAATACAAACCGGATATCGCCTTTAACATCTGCGAGGGGCACTTCGGCGACGCCCGCGAAGCCCAGGTGCCGGCCATGCTCGAGATGCTGCGCATTCCCTACACCGGCTCGCGCGTGCTCACCCTGGCGCTGACTCTGGACAAGCCAATGACCAAGCGCATCCTCAGCTATCACGAGCTGCCGACCCCTAACTTCCAGAGCATCGAACGCCCCGACGAGCCGCTGCACGAAGACCTGACCTTTCCGCTGTTCGTTAAACCCAGCCGGGAAGGCACGGGGATGGGGGTCAGCGCGTCATCCATCGTCTACAACGAGGCGGAGCTGCGCGAGCAGGTGAAGCTGATCATCGCCCGCTACAACCAGCCTGCCCTGGTGGAATGCTTCATCGAAGGCCGCGAGGTGACTGTGGGCGTGGTCGGCAACCTGGAGGGGCCGGTTGCCCGCCGGCTTCCGGAGGATGAAGAAGCTCACCATATCCAGGCCGGGCTGCAGTTCCTGCCGCCCATGGAGGTCGACCTGCAGCCCTACGTCGAATCCGACCACGTGTACAGCAACCGGCTCAAGGTCGACCTGGCCGACCAGCTCAACTACATCTGCCCCGCCCCCCTGAGCAGGGAAATGGTGGAAGAGCTGAACTGGCTCACGGCGGCCGTCTTCCGCGTTACCGGCGCCCTGGATGTCGCCCGCGTCGACTTCCGCCTGGACGCCAGCGACAACTGGAAACCCTACATCCTCGAAATCAACCCGCTGCCGGGCCTCTCGCCGGGTATCTCCGACCTGGTGATCGAGGCCGCTGCCGCCGGGATCGATCACACCGAGCTGGTCAACAAGATCCTGAACACGGCATTAAAGCGCTACGGCATGATCGACTGACCCGCCGGCCACGGGAAGTGCCTAGTTCTCCTGTCTCATACCGGTTAGTGTAACACTCTAAGGGATTTCCCCCCTCGCTGAAAGGGAAATCCCTTATTGATTCTCGCCCACCGCAGTCGTTATAGTTAGCATGCGCACAGGCTGGCAGTTTGAACCGCGCGTTCACCGCCAGACGAGCACAAATAACTCAAAAAAGGTTTGACAGGAGGAAATCATGCACCAGCAGGAGCACGGAATCACGACCGGTACGACTGATGTCACGTATAACCTGATCAGTGTGGCGTATCACGCCTTACAGGGGGCCGAAAATTATTCGATTTACGCCATGGATGCCGAGCAGAACGGAGATGATGAGACCGCACAGTTCTTCCGCGCGCTGGTCGATGAGGAGCGCCGCCGCGCTGACCGCGCCAAAGACCTGCTGCTGAGTAAACTGCAGGCCCAGAAATAGTTTGAATCAGCCCTGCCTGGAGGGCTTTCCGGGTGGGTGCGGATACAGGAAGGGTTTTGCCATGTCTTCGCGCAAAACCCTTCCGTTTTTTTTAGGGGGGACGCTGATTTGCGCGGATTCTGCATCGTCCGGCGAGAATTTCTCGATCCTTTTTTTAAAAACTACTTGTGTGAGACCCTTACCCTCCCCCGCTGCGGCTCCCGCCCCGGCGGTCGCCCTGCAGGGGAGGTCACGTCCCTCCGCTCTCTCAGCGTCCGTAATTCGCAGCATCGCCGCGTCCCACCCAATTTCCCCCCAATTGCAACAATTCCACTATAATTCACGCATGCAGATCCTCAACGAAAAACAGGAAACCCTCATCAAAGAAGAGCGCCAGGTGCTCAACGACCTGCGCGTCTCCCTGGTGCAGTTCAACGCCGCCCCGGAAGACCAGGAGACGCTTGCAGATTCCATCCAGCAGCTCGATGAGCTCTTCCTGCTGGTCATCGTGGGTGAGTTCAACGCCGGCAAGAGCGCCTTCATCAACGCCCTGCTGGGCGACCGCCTGCTCAAAGAGGGCGTCACCCCCACCACCACGCACATCAACCTGCTGCGCTACGGCCCCAGCCAGGAGCGCACCGTGGTCAGCGAAAACCAGCACATCCTCACCCTGCCGGTGGAGTGGCTTTCCGAGATCAGCATCGTCGATACCCCGGGCACCAACGCCATCATCCGCGCCCACGAGGAGATCACCTCCCAGTTCGTCCCGCGCTCCGATATCGTGCTCTTCATCACCTCCGCCGACCGGCCCTTCACCGAGAGCGAGCGCATCTTCCTGGAGCGCATCCGCGATTGGGGTAAAAAGGTCGTCATCGTCATCAACAAGATTGACATCCTCGAAAGCGAAGCCGAACTGCAGCAGGTGGTGCAGTTCGTAACCGATAACGCTCGCAGCCTGATGGGGATCGTACCCGAGATTTTCCCCATCAGCGCCCGCCTGGCGCTGCGCGCCAAAACTGGCGAGCCCGGGCTGTGGGAAGCCAGCCGCTTCGAGGCTCTTGAGCGCTACATCCACGATACCCTGGATGAATCCAGCCGCATTCGCCTCAAACTGTCTAACCCGCTGGGCGTCGGCGCGCACCTGGTGGAAAAGTACCTGAAGATCAGCCGCGAACGGCTGGACCTGCTGAAAGACGATTTCGACATGCTGGAGGACGTCGACCGCCAGCTCGCCCTCTACAAAGAGGACATGCAGCGCAGCTTCGAGTTCCGCATGTCCGACATCGAGAAAATCCTCTTCGAGATGGAGAACCGCGGCCAGGAATTCTTCGATGAGACCTTCCGCCTGGCGCGCGTGATGGATCTGCTCAGCAAAGAGCGCATCCAGAACGAGTTCGAGCACAAAGTGGTGGGCGACGCCCCCCAGCGCATCGAGCGCCGCGTGAACGAGCTGATCGACTGGCTGGTAGACGCTGACCTGCGCCAGTGGCAGGCCGTCACCGAACATCTGGCAGAGCGCCGGCGCCAGCACCAGGACCGCATCCTCGGCGATCCGGGGATTGGCAGCTTCCACTACGACCGCGAGCGGCTGATGGACGCTGTCGGGCGTGAGACCCAGCGCGTGGTCGATACCTACGACCGCCGCCGTGAGGCCGAGGCCATCGCAGAAGG
>Ga0207873_1003600_pt1 | contig 11117 bp, 11 predicted proteins | sample BGWIniCompost_FD_187373 | JGI IMG/M metagenome (GOLD analysis project Ga0207873, IMG submission 187373) | Cellulose adapted compost microbial communities from Newby Island Compost Facility, Milpitas, CA, USA - BGW Initial Compost (SPAdes)... ... | reverse complement strand
GACAAGAGCACCGTCACGCGCCTGATCGATAGGCTGGAGCAGGCCGGGCTGGTGCGCCGTATCGCCGATCCGGCCGACCGGCGTGCGCAGCGGGTGGTGCTCACTGAGCGCGGTATCGAGCGTCGCGAGCGCGCGAGGGTCGCCCACGAGCGTTCGCTGGCGCGGCGTTTGGCGGCCCTCGACCCCGACGAGCAGCGGCAGCTCTGCCGCCTGCTCGGGAAGCTCCAGGAGGGCCTCCAGGCCGACTTGGCGGCCTCGGCCCCGACCGTAAGTGGATAAATCCTGGCCGCCCAGAGTGGGCGTCCGATGTTGCGGGCCCTTCGAAAGGGGGTGGTCGCCGAACATTTGCGTGAGCTGTAGGTGTCCTCGTTTTTCGCGACGCCTATCTTCCAAGAGCCAATGTTGGCACCCTAAGCTAAGGAGCATAGGAGTATGAAGCGATCCTTTTCGCTGCTCGCCCTCGTCGCCCTCTTCGCGCTGATCCTCGCTGCCTGTGGCGGCGGCGGCGCAGCCCAGCCCACCACGGCCCCCGCCGCTGAGCCCACCGCAGCTCCCGCCCCCGAGGGCGACGCCGGCGCGATGTCCGTCACCGGCACTGTCACCCTCTGGCACGCCTACGGCACCGGCAGCGCCGAGGAGGCCACGATCAACAAGCTGATCGCCAACGCCCAAGCCGCCTTCCCCGAAGCCACGATCAACGTCCTGCAGATTCCCTTCGACCAGATCTTCAACAAGTTCCAGAACGAGGTCACCTCCGGCGGCGGCCCCGACATGTTCATCGCGCCCAACGACTCGCTCGGCGCGCAGATCCGCGCCGGCCTGCTCGCCGACCTCAGCGAGTATGTGCCCGCCCTGTTGGAGCAGAACGTCTCGCAGACTGCCATCGACGGCATGAGCCTCGACGGCAAGCTCTACGCCATCCCCGAGTCGTTCAAGGCCGTGGCCCTCTACTACAACAAGTCCAGGGTCTCCACGCCGCCCGCCACCACCGACGATCTGCTGGCGGCCGTGCAGGGCGAGAACACCCTGGTGCTGAACCAGAACGCCTACCACAACTTTGGCTGGCTCCAGGCCTTCGGCGGCCAGCTGATGGACGACAGCGGCCGCTGCGTGGCCGACCAGGCCGGCGGCCCCGAGTGGTTCCAGTACCTGGCCGATCTCAAGGCGCAGCCGAACGTCACCTTCTCCACCGACGGCGGCCAGGCCGACTCGCTCTTCAAGGAGGCCAGGGCCGACATGATCATCAACGGCCCCTGGGTGCTGGGCGACTACCGCGCCGCCCTTGGCGACGACCTTGGCGTGGCCCCGATGCCCGGCGCCTCCCAGCCGGCCGGCCCGCTCACCGGCGTTGACGGCTTCTACGTGAGCGTGAACAGCGCCAACATCCCCGGCGCTGTCGCCCTGGCGATGTACCTCACCAGCGCGGAGTCGATGCAGGTCTACGTGGAGGAGGCCGGCCACGTGCCCGCACGCACCGATATCGAGATCGCCGACGAGGCGGTGGCCGCCTTCGCCGATGCCTCCTCGAACGGCGTGCCCCGGCCGCAGGTCCCCGAGCTCGATAACTTCTGGACGCCCTTCGGCGACCAGATCAACCTGGTGCTGGATGGTGGCGCCGATCCGGCCGCCGCCGTCGCTGAGGCCTGCAACCTCATGAACACGGCCAACGGCAAGTAAGGCTCATTCCGGGCGGCGTGGGGCTCGCTCTGCGCCGCCCATCATTGCTCGCGGCGCCCCACAGATCGCGCCCTAGTGCAATTTCAGGCGACCTTTTTGGCCATGTCGCCTGGCTCTTTGGCTTTATGAGGCTCTAGCGGTACAGGCTACGGACTACAGCTGTACGGGGCGCTAGACGCCTGGTTCTGCTACAATACGAGCACCGCTCTTTTGACTCAACGGTGAGCGTCTCGTCAACCCAAGGGAGGAAACCCTATGGCTGCGACGGACTCGAGCGTAGCCTCGGTAGGCGCGAAGAAGGCGTCAGGCTCGTCGCTCGGCGAGGCGTGGCGCCAACTCCGCACCCCCCTCGTCTACCTGCTGCCGGCGATCATCCTGATGATGATCGTCACCTTCTACCCGATCGGCTTCCAAATCTGGATGTCCTTCACCGACTATGGTGTGATCAAGTCTGAAGGCAAGCAGACGCTGAACAGGTTCGGGCCCAGCGGCGAGGCGCCACCCAACTACCGCCCCGCCCAATTCATCGGGTTCGAGAACTACAAGGATATCCTCACCAACGACCCGCAGTTCGTCGCGCAGCTCGGCGGCACCTTCGACTTCTGGCGCCAGCTTGGCTTTAACCTCTGGTGGACCTTCTCCAACGTTGGTTTCCACGTGGCCCTGGGCGTGCTGATCGCCGTGCTCCTAAATATCGAGGGCTTGTGGGGGCGCAAGATCTACCGCGCCATCTATATTCTGCCGATGGTGCTGCCCGGCATCGTGATCGCCACAGTCTGGCGCAACATGTTCGACGACCAGTACGGCGCGGTGAATCAGCTGATCGCCCTGCTCCTGCCCGGGGATGACCCGGTGCGCATCCGCTGGTTCAACCAGCTGGAGCCGCCGATCCCCGGCATTCCGCTGCCGCTGAGCTACTACGCCATGCTGATCACCAACATCTGGCTCGGCTGGCCCTTTATGACGGTCGTCGCCACTGGGGCGCTGCAGAGCATCCCGAAGGAGATGTACGAGGCTGCCTCGATCGACGGCGCCACCGGCCCGCAGCAGTTCTGGCGCATCACACTGCCGCTGCTGCGCCCTGCGATGGTGCCAGCCGCCATGGTCGGCATCGTCACCACCTTCAACCTCTTCCACGTGATCTACTTCATGAGCGGCGGCGGCCCCCTCGGGCAGACCGAGATCATGGTCACGCAGGCCTTCAAGCTGATCAACGTGAACCAGCTCTACGGCGTGGCCGCGGCCTTCTCGGTGCTGATCGCGCTGGTGCTGATCCCGATCTTCCTGATCACGAACAAGATCTCGCGCGCCACGGAGAGCTACGATGTCTAGTCCAGCCACAACGCTTAACAGGCGCTCCCGCGGCACCGGGAGCACCACGGCTGGCCGCCGCCTGAAATGGTGGCAGCAGCTGCTCGCCCAGCTGCTCTGCCTCTTTATCGCGGCCACCGTGCTCTTCCCGATCCTCTGGATCGTGAGCATGTCGATCGACCCGCGCAACCTCGCCAGGCCCACCGAGCTGAACCTCATCCCGCCCGGCGCCTCCTTCGACGCCTACCTGGCGGTGCTCGATAAGCCCACGGCGAACCCCGTTACCTTCACTCAGCTGACGCTCAATAGCCTGAAGCTGGCCGGTGGCGTGTCGCTCTTCGCTCTGCTGATCGGGGTGAGCGCGGCCTACGCTTTCTCGCGCTTTAAGTTCCCCGGCCGCCAGTGGATGATGATCGGCGTGCTGGCGATCACGGTTCTGCCCGCCGTCGCCACGATCGCGCCGCTCTTCGCCCTGCTGAACAGCATCCGCATCAGCGCCGGCGCCTTGCAGATCGCCTTCGTCGTCGCCGCCGCCCTCGCCATCGCTTTCGGCCTGATGGTGATCGTCCCGGCCTTGCGTGCCGGGACCGCGGGGGTGAGCACCTGGGCCATCGGCGGCGTCGCGATCTTCTTCGGCCTGGCTCTGATCTGGGGCGCGCTTAACCCGCCCGCGGGCGAGCTCTTCGTGCTGCGCAACTCGCTGCTCGGCGTGGGCATTGCCATGATCTCGGGCGCCCTGCCGTTCGCGATCTGGAACCTCAAGGGCTACATCGACACCATCCCCAAGGAGTTGGAGGAGGCCGCGATCATCGACGGCGCTAGCGCCAACCAGATCTTCTTCCAGATCGTGCTGCCCCTCGCCGTGCCGGCCCTCGCCGTCACCGGCTTCCTGGGCTTTATGGGCGGCTGGACTGAGTTCTTCCTCTCCTGGCAGTTCCTCACCCAACCCCAGGATTTCACCCTGGCCATGGCCCTCTACAACATGACGGGCCAGTACGCCGGATCGGTGCCCTGGTCGCGCTTCGCCGCCTTCTCCATCCTGATCTCGCTGCCGGTGGCGATCGTCTATCTGCTGCTGCAGCGCTACATCGTCGGCGGCCTGACGCTCGGAGGCGTGAAAGGCTGACAGGGGACAAGGGGACAAGGTGACACCTATCGGCTCCGTCAGGATGTCACCTTGTCCCCTAGCCTGAGCGAAGCGAGGGCGATCACCCTGTCATACGGGCAAGCGCAGCGCGCGAGCTACTGCTCCAGCACGCCCGCCTCCTCGATGGTGATGCGGCGGGCCTTCGCCGACTCGGCCTTGGGCAGGCGCAGGGTGAGTACGCCGTTGCTGTAGGTGGCCGTCACGGCGGCGCCGTCGAGCGGGTAGGCGAAGCTGACGCTGCGCTCGAAGCGGCCGCCGCTCAGCTCGCGCAGGCGGTAGCTGGCGCCCTCGGCGGGCTCGGGCAGCCGCAGCTCGCCGCCGATCGTCAGGGTGCGGTCGTTCAGCTGCAGGTCGATCGTCTCTGGCGTCAGGCCGGGCAGCAGCGCCGTCACCGTGTAGCCATCGGCGTCCTCGATAATATTCAGCGGCACGCTCAGGCTGGCCTCAGTGGCCCGCAGCTCGCGGCGCGACCGCAGGGCCTCAAGGGGCCTGCGGCGAATAATCAGCGTGGTCATCTCGTCGCTCTCCTTTATCATCGGCGCACTCATTCCACAGGCTATCCTACGTCTTGCCTGCAAGAATGGCGCTAACGCTGTGTTGGAGCGACGCTAGAGCGGCTCGTCGAAGAGCACCTCGATCAGCGGGCTGCCGGCGACCCAATCGTCCAGAGAGAAGCGCTGGGAGCGGAACCAGCTGTTCTGTCCGATCACGGCGGCCATGATCCGCCGGCGCTCGGTGGGCTCGGCGATCAGCCTGGCGCGGGCTGGTAGATCGGCCCGCGCGCCCTGCTTCACATGGAAGATCATGCGCGGGTCGGCGCCAAGGTTAGCGTGCCAATCCCGCGGGCCGGGCGTGCCGGTGATGTAGACGCGCCCATCAACCACGAAATACCAGATCTCGATGCGGCGTGGCTGGCCGCTCTTGCGCCCGAAGGTGGTGATGTCGCAGGTGAGGCCGCCCTCGATGACGCGGCGGATCGCTGGGTCCATGCTAATGTCCTTCGGGCGCGAGCTCGCCGGCTGGCACGGCGAAGGGCAGGCGGTTCTGGGGTGGCGGCAGCGGGCAGGTGGCGAACTCGGTGAAGGCGCAGGGCGGGCTCACCGCCTTATTGAAGTCGAGCTCCACCGCGCCATCGGGGCCGATCTCGAAGTAGAGGAAGCGGGCCGCCCCGTAGGTCTCGTGGCCGCTCGTGGCGTCGCGGAACACGATCTTCAGGTTCACCCCTGGCCGGCCCGAGGCCTGCAGCTCAAGCTCCCGCCCGCCGAGCGTGAGGGTCACGTAGCCGGGGCAGAGCTCCTCCTCGGTGTCGCCGAGCATATTGACAACCGTGACGGGGCGGGGCGGGTCGTAGGCCACGAAGCGGCCCGTCACCCGATACTCCGGCCGGGGTGGATACCAGCGGCGGCCGGGGAACTCCGTGCGCGCCGGGTTCTCTGGGTCGCGAACCCGTACGCCGATGCGCCCGCCGGCCTGGTGGATCTGCAGCGACAACCGGCCGACCGTGATGCGGTCGGGCTGGCCGCTCGTCGTGGGGCGCAGGGGACGGGCCGGCGGCGGCTCGCCGTTCACCAGCAGCTCCGGCCCGGCCTCCAGCACCGTCACCGCGCCATCCCGTAGCGCCAGCCGGGCCACGAATGGGGGCGCCGAGCGGGCGGGCAGGCGCACGGCGCAGGCCGGGTCGCTGCCCAATGTGCTCACGCCCTCCTGCAGCCAGAACAGGCCAGCCACGCTCAGCCAGCCGTCGGGCGCCCGCAGCGCCGCCTCGGCGTCGGCACGCCATGCCGCCAGGGCGGCCTCGTATCCGTTGTGGTCCATCTCGAGAGACCTCACTGCTCGCTGATCCTCCAGGCCAGGCTATTTTAGCAGGCCCATGGGGTGAGCGATCGGGCTATAATAGCAGGAAACTGCAGACGGGGCGGAAAGGAGCGGGCTATGAGCACCCGGCGTATCCTCATGGCGCTGATCGCCTTGCTGTCGCTGTTTGTGATCATCGGCGGCGCCGGTGTGGCTGGGCTGGCCTACTACCACCTCACAAGGCTGCAGAGCGGCGCCGATCTGCTTGTGCTCGACGCCGACCGGCGCCTGCGGCTGATCGCCCAAGACGGGCAGGAGCGGCTGCTGGCCGAAGATCTGAGCGACGACCTCTTCCGCTACCCCGCCACTGCGCCCGACGGCGAGCGGATCGCCTATATCAGCGAGGATGCGGAGGGCATCGCCCTCAACAGCCTGCATCTGCGCACCGGCGAGCGCACGGAGCTGTACCGCAGCCGAGTGGACCCGCCGCTCTACGCGATCTGGTCGCCGGATAGCAGTACGATCTCCTTCCTCAGCAATCGCAGCGCGGGTGGCCTCGGTGTTCACACCGTCGCCGCCGATGGCACCGCCGACTCCGCCTTGCTCGGTGTCACCCCCGGCTCTTCCTACTTCGCCTGGCAGCCTGATGGCGGCAGGCTCCTGCTCCATGTCGGCGGCAGCAGCTTCGAGAACGGCAAGGTGGCCGTCTACGAGCGGGGTAGCAGCGCGCCGACCCACGAGCTGGCCGACCCCGGCTTCTTCCAGGCGCCGGCCTGGAGCGTGGACGGCGCGGCCTTCTTCTACGTGGCCCAGCCGCCGATCAGCGGCCGGCTCACGCCCGACCGGGTGGAGAGCGTGCTCACCCGCGTCGCCGCCGACGGCAGCAGCCCTCAGGCGCTCGCCACCGAGAAGATGGCGGCCATGATCTTCTCCCGCGCTCCCACCACAGACGATATCGCCTACATCACCGTCGGCCCCAACGGCTTTGGCAGCCTGAAGCTGGTAGACGCAGCCGGCGGCGCGGCCCGCACTCTTTCGCGCCCCAATGAGGCCGTGCCCGCCTTCTTCTGGTCGCCCGACGGCCTGCAGCTCGCCTACCTGACGCTCGATGGCGGCGGCGGTGGCCTGCCGCGGCTGACATGGCACGTGGTGGCTCGCGAGGGCGGCGAGGTGCGGGATCTGGCCAGCTTCACGCCGAGCCAGGCCTTCGCCGGGATGATCAGCTTCTTCGACGCCTATGCCCTCGCCCTCGACCTCTGGTCGCCCGATGGCAGCCGGATCGTCTACGGCACCGACGAGGGCGTCTATGTCGTTGATGTGGCCAGTGGCGAGGCCACTCGCCGCGCCGATGGCGTGCTGGCGATGTGGGCCAAGTAGGGCGGCAGCCATCTCGTCGCAGTGGTGTACACTACCCCCCATGCACACTGTGATCGTCGCCAACGGGCCGGAGTTCGACGCCGCGCCCTTCCGTACGCTGCTCGCCCGCGCCGACCTGCTGATCGCCGCTGATGGGGGCGGCAATGCGCTCTTCGCCGCCGGTATCACGCCCCATGTTGTCGTCGGCGACCTGGACTCGCTGGAGCCCGCCGCGGAGGCGGCATTCGTCGCGGCCGGGGCGGAGATCCGCCGCCACGCCGCCGAGAAGGACGAGACCGATCTGGAGCTGGCGCTGCTCCAAGCGGTCCGCGCCGGCGCGACCAGCATCGATCTGCTCGGCGCTATGGGCGGCCGCTGGGATCAGGCGCTCGCCAACGTGGCGCTGCTGGCCCTGCCGGAGCTGGTCGGGCGCCGCGTGCGGCTGCTGGACGAGGGACAGGAGGCGTACCTGGCCCGCGGCGAGGCGACGATCGCCGGCGCGGTGGGCGATAAGGTCTCGCTGCTCCCCCTGGGCGGGCCGGCACGGGGGATCACGACGCGGGGGCTCTACTACCCGCTGCAGGACGCCGAGCTGCGCTTCGAGCGTTCCCGCGGCGTCAGCAACGTGATCGTCGAGCCCCCCGCGCAGGTTGTCGTGCGCGAGGGGCTACTGCTCGTGGTCCATCTCTTCTAGGCGATAGTGTCGCCTACTTCCTGCTGCAGATCGTCGCGGAAGCGCAGCAGCGCCCCGATGCCGCCGTGGCGCTGGAGCGCCGCCCCATCGCTGACGATCTCCACCTGGCCGCCCTGGCGCAGCGTTTGGCGCACCAGGCCCTCCCGCAGATCGACCGGCAGCAACTCGCTGCCGTCGTAGGGGCAGCTCTGGCGCCGGCCGGCCCGCAGCAGGCCGCAGGTGGGGCACTCGCCGCCCTGGCCACCGGCGTAGCTGGCGTCCAGAATCAGCGTGTCGACCTGGCCTTTGAGCAAGGCCTGAGCCACCTTCGTCTCGCCGGCCAAGGCCAGCCCGCCCTTGGTTGCCAGCTGCTCCTCCAGGCGCCCGATCACCCTGGTCTCCAGTCGGCGCTCGGCCTCCTGCATCAGCGGCTCGAGGCTGGCGAAGAGCTGCGTCGGCTCATCAACGCGCTGATACGCGCTTATATCAACAACTCGCTCGTGGAGCTGCGGCGGCAGCCCCTGGCGGATCTGGCCCTTGACCGAATCGTTCGTCAGGATCACAATATGGCGGGCGTCGTGCTCCTCCACAACCTGCTGCAGCGCCGCGGCGATCTCGTTGGCGTGCAGCTGGATGGTGAAGGCGGTATGGCGCTCGTAGCGTCGCTGCGACCAGCCGCCCACCTCGACGCGGTTCACCCGCTCGCGGGCCTCCGTCTGCTCAACCTGCTCCATCGCCTCCAGGGAGAGCACATAGATCTGCGCCTGCTGACCCTCGGCGGCGACGACGGCGAAGGTGTTGTAGTCGTCGAGGAGCCGCGCGAACTGATAGAGGTGCGGATAGTCGTCAGCGGCGATCGAGGTGGCGACCGGCACGACAAGGGGGATAGTCTCCCAGATCTGGCGGGCGTTGCAGGCAAAGATCACGAGCCCCTTCGCCTCGAGGGGCGCCTCGTCGCTCAGATAGTTGGTGATGCGCTGCCGATCAGCCATGAAGCTGTCGCGTCGCGGCCCGCGCGCCTCCAGCTCAGCCTCAAACCGGTCGAGCTCCTGCTCGAGCACCATCAGTGCCTGCCGCTTGCCGTTCTGGTCTACGCTCCAGTCGAGGTAGACGCTCAGCACCAGGTGGTCGCCGCGCGGCTCCGCGCTGAGCGCGCGCAGAATCTTGGCGAGTCGTTGAGTCATAGAAGGCTCCCTTCACGCTGGTGACGACATCGTTCCCTGGACCTTTGGTGCAAGCTGCGTACCAGGCTGGGAAGATGGGGAGCGGGGAGATGGGGGGAGAGGGGAGTGGGGTGAGGAGTGGCCTGTTGGTATCGTCAGGCGCTCCCCACTCCCAGCAGGTCGCAAGCCGAGGCGAAGCCTCTGCGGAGCGAGAGAGAACCCCCGGCAAGCTAGATCTGGTCGAGGTAGTCCTTGAGCAGCTTGCCGAGGCGGGGATGGCGCAGCTTGCGCAGCGCCTTGACCTCGATCTGGCGGACGCGCTCGCGGGTGACGCCGAAGGCGCGGCCAACCTCCTCTAGCGTGCGGGGCTGGCCGTCGGAGAGGCCGTAGCGCAGCTCGAGCACCCGGCGCTCGCGCTCGGTGAGCTGGTCGAGCGCGGTGGCGATCTGCTGGCGCAGCATGCCGCTGGCGGCGGCGTCGTCGGCGTCGAGGGCGTGAGGGTCGGGGATAAAGTCGGCGAGGGTGCTGTCGGCCTCCTCGCCCACCGGAGTGGCGAGGGAGACAGGATCCTGGGCCGTGCGGCGCAGCTCCCGCAGCTTCTCCTCGCTCATGCTGAGGAAGTGGGCGAGCTCGCTGTCGTTGGGCTCGCGGCCGAGGCTCTGGGTGAGCTGGCGGCGGGCGGCCTGGATGCGGTTCAGCGTCTCGCCGAGATGGACGGGGAGGCGCACGAGGCGGCTCTGGTCGGCGAGCGCCCTGGAGAGCGCCTGCTTGATCCACCAGGTAGCGTAGGTCGAGAACTTGAAGCCCTTATCGTGGTCGAACTTCTCGATCGCCCGCAGCAGGCCGAGGCTCCCCTCCTGAATGAGGTCGAGCAGGGGGAGGCCGCGGTCGCGGTAGCGCTTGGCGATGCTGACCACGAGGCGCAGGTTGGCGGCCGCCATCTGCTGGCGGGCCTCGTCGCCGGCGGCGATCTGGCTGCGGAGAGCCATCGCCTCCTTGCTGTCAGGGGGCACCGTCTTTAGCTTGGCGGCGGCGAGTTGGCCGCGCTCGATCGCCTGGGCGAGGCGTTTCTCCTGCTCGGCGGTGAGCAGCGGCACCTGGCCGATCTCCCGCAGATAGAGGCGCACGCTGTCGCCGAGGAGCGCGTCGGAGAGGCCTTCGTCGAGGTCGATCGTCGCCGTGCCGCTCGGCTCCTCTTTCGATGTAGGTTCGTCGTCAGGGTCGCGCACCGGGATGCCGGCCTCGGCGAGGGCGGCGTAGACAGTATCGATCGCCTCGGCGGCAGCCTCCTCGGGCGCCGGCACCACCTGCAGCAGTTCATCGAGGGTGACATAGCCGCGCTGCCGGCCCTGGGCGATAAGCGCCTGGATATCGGCCGGGTTGACGGCATTTGTCGGGCGCGCGGTCTCGGGTGGGGTCTGAGACATAGCGGATTCCTCAAATGGCTGAGCCGCTGTATTGTAGCATAGTTCGATGACCACAGCCGGTTCGCGGGCTGTATCTCCGGCTCATGACGCTGCCGATCAACCTGGCTCGCCGAGCAAGGCCTGCACCTCAGCAGCGCCTGCGGCGGCGAGGGCCCGCTCCGCGAGCTCCGTGGCGGCGCTCATCTCAGTGGCGCGGATTGCGGCTCGCACATGGGGCATAGCCGAGGGAGCGCAGCTCAGCTCGTCCACGCCGAGGCCGAGCAGCAGGGCGGTTGCCCGCGGGTCGCCGCCGAGCTCGCCGCAGACCGCCACGTGGCGCCCGTGGCGATGGGCCGCCTCGCAGGTCATACGGATCAGGCGCAGCACCGCCGGGTCGAGCGGTTGGTAGAGGGCCGCCACCAGGTTGTTGCCACGGTCGCAGGCCAGCGTGTACTGGGTCAGGTCGTTCGTACCGATGCTGAAAAAGTCGGCTTCGCGAGCTAGAAGCTCGGCGTTGAGTGCAGCGGCGGGCACCTCGATCATCACGCCGAGGGCCGGGTTGGCGGCGTGGGGCAGACCCTCGGCAGCCA
>Ga0207873_1003598_pt1 | contig 11120 bp, 8 predicted proteins | sample BGWIniCompost_FD_187373 | JGI IMG/M metagenome (GOLD analysis project Ga0207873, IMG submission 187373) | Cellulose adapted compost microbial communities from Newby Island Compost Facility, Milpitas, CA, USA - BGW Initial Compost (SPAdes)... ... | reverse complement strand
CCTCGTCGCCCACCAGGTGGCCGAACCGGTCGTTGAACGCCTTGAAGTCGTCGAGATCGATGAGCACCAGCGACAGGGGCAGGCCCGTCTGCCGGGCCCGCTCCAGACGCACCTGGAGCTGCTGGATGAAGTGGCGGTGGTTGTAGAGCTCGGTCAGCCCGTCGGTGGCGGCCAGGTGCGACGTGAGGCCCATCAGGCGAGCGTTTTGGATGGCTACCGCGGCCTGGTCGGCCACCATCTGCAGCACCCGCAGGTCCTCGTCGGTGAAGGCCGCCGGGCGGGGGCTCTCGACGTTGAGCACGCCCAGCACCCGATCCTTCATGCGGATGGGCACCGCCATCTCGCTGCGGGCGTTGCTGACGCCGGGGATGTAACGGGCGTCACGGGTCACGTCGTCGACCCGCACGGCGCGCCCGGTGCGCGCCACCAGCCCCGTCAGGCCCTGCGAGATGGGGATGACCAGGCCCTCGGGGACGTGATAGCCGTAGCTGCCCGCCAGGCGCAGCACGCCTTCCTCCTCGTCCAGCAAGAGGATGGCCGGGTTGGGGTACCCGAACATCTCGCTCACCAGGCGCAGCAGCCGGTCGATGAGGCGGTCCATCTCGAGCTCGGACGTGATCAGCTTGCCGCTCTCGTAGAGGGCGGCCAGCACAGCTCGGGCCCGGCGTAGCTCGCGCACCAGCCGCAGCAGCTCGAGCGTGCGGCGGTCTCGCAGGCGGGCGACCGCGCCGCTCGTCGCGCCCAGCGCGCACAAGAGCACCGTGGCCGTCACCGTCGGCAGCCACCATTGGGGGTGGGCCCACCGGCCCCCGATCTCCGAGCCCAGGTGCAGCGCGACGGCGGCCGAGGCCGCCGAGGCTCCCACGAGCCCCCAGCCGACGCCGAACGCGAAACCGAGTGCCATGGGCGCGGCCGCGGGCAAGACATGGACCACGTCAGGACCCCCGCCCGCCGCCGTCAGCCCGGCGTAAGTGGCCAGGCTACCGGCTGCCAGGACCGCCGCGGCCGCCTGGTACGAGGGCATGCGCCGATGCGAACCGCGTGCCACGCTCCCGGTCCGTCGGAGCATGCCGTGGCCCGATGCCATGGCCTCGCTTCCCCTAACCCCCGGGACTGGAAAGCTATAACGCCATTAGCGATTGTATCCAGAGAGAGGGCTGGCGTCACCCCCCAACATCTCCGCTGCCCGCTACTGGGCGACCGAAGGGTACAATGGCGGGTGTAGGAGGCGAGTCGATGGCCGACATCCAGAGGGCCGCGCGCCGGCCGACGCCCCGGGGCCGCCGCCTGCTGACCGTGGCGCTGGCCTCGGGCGTGGGCCTGGGGCTGCTGCTCTCAGGCTATCTCTCCCTTCGCCAGGAGCTCGTGCGGCAGGCCCGCCGGATCGAGGAGATGGACCAGCGCCTGGCTCGCCTGGAGCGTGCCTCCCTGTCGGGGTTCTCGGGGCCATCGGGGGAGGCGGCCACCGTGCCGGCCCGGATCTACTTCACCCGGGCCGGTGCGCAGGGGGCCGTCGAGCTGGTGGCCGTCACCCGCCCGATCCCGGCCGACATGGGGCCCGTGGCGCATCTCGAGCGAGTGATGCAGGAGCTGTTGCGCGGGCCACAGCCTGACCGCGGCGAGCCGCCCGACGTCCTCACCCAGATTCCAGAGGGCACGCGCCTGTTGGGGGTGCGGCTCGAGGGGCCGACGGCCTACCTCGACTTCTCCCGTGAGCTGGAGCAGACCGCCGGGACCATGCGCCTCGAAGGCATCCTGCGCCAGATCGTCTTCACCGCGACGGAGGTCCCGTCGGTGGAGCGGGTCGTCCTGCTGGTGGAGGGCGAGCGGACCGGCACCGACGAGCACCCTTTCACAGGAGACGGCCTGCTCTTCGGAGAACTAACGCGGGAACGCCTTCCGCTCTGAGCGGGGCGGCCGGCTCGAGGAGGGTTGGAGCCTGCGCGGCTTTCACATCCTGAGGGACTTCGTGCGCCGGCACCGATGGCGCTATCTGGCCGGCGCCGCGGTCTTGCTCGTCATCGACCTCCTGCAGCTCTTGATCCCGCGGGTCCTGGGTGACGTCGCCGATGCCTTCGCCTCCGGCCAGTTGAGCGCAGCCTACGCCGCCCGACAGGCCCTGACGCTCCTCTTGCTGGCGGCGCTCATCAGCTTGGGCCGATGGGCGTGGCGCCAGCTGCTGCTGGGCGCGTCGCGGCTCTTGGAGGCGGACCTGCGCCGACGGCTCTTCGCGCACCTGCAGCGGATGTCGTCGGGTTACTTCGTGCGGCACCGGGTGGGCGACCTGATGGCCCACCTGACCAACGACGTGCAGGCCGTACGCATGGCGGCCGGCCAGGGCGTGGTGCTGAGCATCGACGCCCTGTTCATGACCACCGTGGTGGTCGCCATGATGGCGAGTTCCGCCGACCTGCGCCTGGCCCTTGCGGCGGCGTCCCCTCTGTTGCTGCTGTCGGTGGGGCTCACCTACACCGGGCGGGAGGTGCACCGTCGCTTCCGGGAGGTGCAGGAGGGCTTCAGCCGCCTGACGGAGTTCGTGGAGGAGAACATCGGCGGCATCCGGGTGGTCAAGGCCCTGGCCCGAGAGGAGCAGGAGCGGCTTCGCTTCGAGCGCATCGCGGCCGAGCAGGTCGAGCGAAACGTGCGGCTGGCGCGGGTCTGGGCCGTCATGGGGCCCATGACGGAGGCGGCCGTCGGCGTCGCCTACGTCATCGTCCTGCTCCTGGGCGGGCGTCTGGTGGTCTCGGGAGAGGTGAGCCTGGGGCGCTTCGTCGCCTTCGCGGGCTACCTCGGCATGCTGATCTGGCCGCTGACCTCCATCGGGTGGCTCATCAACATGGTCCAGCGCGGCCGCGCCTCGCTGGAGCGCCTGGCGGCCCTGCTGGCCGAGCAGCCCGACGTCGAGGAGCTCCCCGACGCGGTCTCGCCGGGCCGGCTCTCGGGCCGCATCGAGGTGCGCCACCTGACCTTCACCTATCCGGGGGCGACCCGCCCTGCCCTGAGCGACGTGAGCTTCACCGTGGAGCCGGGGCAAGTGGTGGGGATCGTGGGGCGCACCGGCGCCGGCAAGAGCACGCTGGCCCAACTGCTGCTGCGCCTGTACGATCCGCCCGCGGGCACCATCCTCTACGATGGCCGCGACATCCGCAGCCTCAAGCTGGAGGAGCTCCGCCGCCAGATCGGCTACGTGCCCCAGGATGGCTTCCTCTTCTCGGTGAGCATCGCGGACAACATCGCCATGGGCCTCGACCCGACCCACGACGAGGGCGACGACGTGCGGGAACGGGTGGAGGCCGCGGCGCGTCTGGCCCACATCCACGAAGACGTGATGCGCTTCCCACAGGGGTACGACTCCCTGGTGGGCGAGCGCGGGGTGGCTTTGTCGGGCGGCCAGAAGCAGCGCACGAGCATCGCCAGGGCCCTCGTCAAGGACCCTCCCATCTTGATCCTGGACGACGCCCTCAGCGCGGTCGACGCCGAGACGGAGCGCGCCATCCTGGAGGACCTGCGGGGCGTGCTGCGCACCCGGACCGCCATCGTCATCACACACCGGCTCTCGGCCGTCCGAGAGGCGGACCAGATCCTGGTGCTCGACGAGGGGCGCGTCGTCGAACGAGGGACCCATGCCGAACTGTTGCGTCGCGGCGGGCTGTACGCGCGACTGTACGAACGCCAGCGGCTCGAGGCGGAGCTGGCGGCCCCCGAGGCGACGGGCAGCGACGGGTTGGAACGGGTGGAGTGGCATGCCGCTAGCGGTTGACATCCATGAGGAGCAGGCGCTGGCACGGTCCCTGGACCGGCGGCTCCTGGCCCGGTTGCTGCGATACGCACGGCCCCACTGGCTGCCCATCACGGTGGGGATCGTCCTGTCGCTGTTGGTGACGGCAGCGGACCTGGCGCGTCCGTATCTCTTCAAGGTGGCCATCGACGAGCACCTGGTGGTGGCGGTGCGCGCCGTGCGGGACGCCGACGCCGCCTCGGCTGCCACCTTGAGGCAACACGGGGCGGCGCTGTGGCGGCTGGCCGCCATGCTGCTGGGGCTGTCGGTGGCCTCGCAGGCGCTGGCCTATGCCATGACCTTCGTCATGCAACGCACCGGGCAGGCCATCGTCTTCCGCATCCGCAGCGAGCTCTTCCGCCACGTGGAGAGCCGCGCGCTGGCCTTCTTCGACCGCCACCCGACAGGTCGGCTCGTGACGCGGCTGACCAACGACACCGAGACCCTCTCCGAGATGTACACCTCGGTGGTGGTGAGCCTCTTCCGGGATATCTTCGTGTTGGTCGGCGTGCTGGTCGCCATGGCCCGCCTGGACGGGCCGCTCACCCTGGTCAGCCTGGCCTGGCTGCTCCCCGTGGGCGTGGCGACGTGGCTGTTTCGCACCCGTGCCCGGGATGCTTTCCGCCGGGTGCGGGTGCACCTGGCACGGGTCAACGCCTTCCTGGCCGAAAACCTCAACGGCATGTGGCTGGTCAAGGCCTTCTCCCGCGAGGCGCGCCAGATGCAGCGCTTCGACGAGGAAAACAGCGCCTACCTGCGGGCCAGCATGGGCGAGCTGTCGGTCTTCGCCACGTTTCGACCGGCGATCGATTTCCTGGGAAATGCCGCGGTGGCGGCGGTGCTGTGGTACGGCGGCGTCCGGGTGGCCGGCGGCCAGGTGGAGTACGGCGTGCTGTACGCCTTCTTGAGCTACGTCCGCCAGATGTTCCAGCCCATCGGTGACCTGGCGGAGAAGTACAACGTCCTGCAGGCGGCCATGGCGTCGTCGGAGCGGATCTTCCAGATCCTCGACGATCGCACCGCCATCCCCGAGCCGGCCAGGCCGGTGCCGGTGCCGGCGCGGGCGCGGGGCCACGTGGAGCTGCGGGGGGTCTGGTTTGCCTACCACGGGCAGGACTGGGTGCTCAAGGACGTCTCCTTCGAGGCGCGGCCCGGCGAGACCATCGCTCTGGTGGGAGCGACCGGCGCCGGCAAGAGCTCCATCGTCTCGCTGTTGAGCCGGCTCTACGACGTCCAGCGGGGAGCGGTGCTCCTCGACGGGGTGGACGTGCGCGACGTGCCCACCGACTGGCTGCGTCGCCAGGTGGGGATCGTGCTCCAGGAGCCGGTGCTCTTCTCCGGGACCATCGCCTACAACATCGGATTCGGGCTGCACATGGACGGGCAGGCCGACACCCCGGCCTCCCTCGACGAGCTCGACATGGAGCGGATCCGCCAGGCAGCCCGCCAGGTGGGCGCCGATGCCATCATCGAGGCCCTGCCCGGCGGCTACGGACACATCATCAGCGAGCGGGGGGCTGGGCTCTCGGCTGGCCAACGCCAGCTCATCGCGCTGGCACGAGCGGCGGCGATGGATCCGCCGGTGCTCGTCCTCGACGAGGCCACCGCCAGCGTCGACAGCGAGACGGAGGCGCTGGTGCAACAGGCCATCCGGTCCATGGCGGGGCAGCGCACCCTGATCATCGTGGCGCATCGCCTGGCCACGGTGGCCCATGCTGACCGCATCATCGTGCTGCACCGGGGCGAGGTGCGGGAGCAGGGCACGCACCGGGAGCTCCTGGCCCGACGGGGGCTCTACTACACCCTGTGGCGGCTGCAGAGCCTGGAGGCCGACGATCAGGCCGCGCCCAGATACGCCTCCCGCACGGCAGGGTCGCCGGCCACCTCGTGAGCGGCGCCGGCCAGCACGATGCGGCCGGCCTCCAGCACGTAGGCCCGTCGGGCGATCTGCAAGGCCATGCGGGCGTTTTGCTCCACCAGGAGCAGGGTGGTGCCCTGGCGGTTGATGTCCTGCAGCAGGCGGAAGATCTCGGCCACCAGCAACGGCGCCAGCCCCATGGACGGTTCGTCCAGGAGCATGACGCGCGCCCGGCTCATCAGGGCCCGCCCGATGGCCAGCATCTGCTGCTCGCCACCCGACAGCGTGCCGGCGTTCTGGCGACGCCGCTCGGCCAGGCGGGGCAACAGCGAGTAGACCAAGTCCAGGTCCTCCCTCACCCGGGCGCGGTCCCGGCGGGCGTAGGTGGCCAGGAGCAGGTTCTCCTGGACCGATAGGTTGGCGAAGATGGCGCGCCCCTCGGGCACGTGCGCGATGCCCATGGCCGTTATCCGATCGGGGCTCAGCCGGGTCAGGTCCTGGCCCCGGTAGCGGATGGTCCCCCGAAAGGGCCGCACCAGTCCGGAGATGGCGCGCAGGGTCGTGGTCTTTCCGGCGCCGTTGGCTCCGATGAGGGCGACCACGTCGCCCTCGTCCACCCACAGCGAGACGTCGCGCAGCGCCTCGATGTTGCCGTAGCGCACCGTCAGATCGTGGACCTCCAGCAACGCCTCGCCTGCCGTCACGTGACGGCCACCTCCTTGCCGAGATAGGCCTCCAGCACGCGGGGATCCTGGCGTACCACCTCGGGAGGGCCCTGGGCGATGACCTGCCCGAAGTCCAGGACCACGATGCGGGGGCACAGCCGCATGACGACCCGCATCTGATGCTCGATGAGCACGATGGCGACGCCGAAGTGCTGGTGCACCCAGCGGATCAGCTCCAACAGGCGGTCGGCCTCGGTGGGGTTCATGCCGGCGGCCGGCTCGTCCAACAGGAGCAGCCGAGGCCCCGATGCCAGCGCCCGCGCCATCTCCAGCCGCCGCTGCGCGCCATAGGGCAGGCTGCCCGCCGGCTCGTTGGCCACCTCCTCGAGTTGGAAGAGGCGCAGCATCTCCATGGCCCGCTGGTAGACACGGGTCTCCTCGGCCCCCGCTCGGCTGCCGCCGACGAGGGCCGGGAGCAGGCCGTAGCCCGTCTGCGAGAAGAGGGCGGCCCTCACGTTGTCGACCACCGACAGGCCCTTGAACAGGCGAATGTTTTGGAACGTGCGGGCGATGCCGAGACGCACGATCTGGTTGGGCCGCAGCCCGACCAGGGAGCGCCCTCGGAAGCGGATCTCGCCGCGGCTCGGCCGGTAGACGCCGGTGATGAGGTTGAAGACCGTCGTCTTCCCCGCTCCGTTGGGGCCGATGAGCCCCACCAACTCGCCCTCCTCCAGGCTCAAGGTGAAGCCGTCCAAGGCCTTGAGCCCGCCGAACTGGATGGAGAGGTCGCGCACCTCGAGAAGCGCCACGGCCCCGTCACCCCCTCGTCCCCGGCGCTGCGCCCGCGGTCGGCGCCCGAGCTCCCGCTCCCGCCGCCGCCCGGCGGATGGCCCGCTCCCAGGCGGGGACGAAGAGGGCAGCCTCGCGGAAGCCGAGCAGGCCCCGCGGCCGGCCGATCATCAGGAGCACCAGCAGCAGGGGCGCCAGCACCCATCTCCACAGCCCCAGGAAGCGCAACGCCTCCAGCAGCACGGTGTAGACGGTGGCACCCACCACGCTGCCGGCCAGGCTGGCCACGCCCCCGAGGTAGACCATCACCAGGATCTCGGTCGATTTGAGGATGTCGAAGCTGCGGGGGTTGATGAACTGGATCAGGTGCGCGTACAACCCGCCGGCCACCCCCGCGAAGAAGGCGGAGAGCAGGAAAGCCTGCAGCTTGACCTGGCGGGTGTCGATGCCGACCAACTCCGCCGCCAGCTCATCCTCCCGGATGGTGGCCACGCCGCGCCCGAATCGGGAGTGGACGAAGTGACGCAGCGCCACCAGCGTCACCACCACCCAAAAGAAGACCCACCCCGGCGTCGTCAGGCGTCCGATGCCCGGAAGTCCGCGGGGGCCGCCGACGGCCTCGATGTTTTCGATCGCGCTCTTGACGATCATGTTGAGCGCGAGGGTGACGATGGCCAGGTAGTCGCCGCGCGTCCGAAACGACGGCACGGCCACCACGAGCCCCACGACGGCCGACGCGACGCCGCCGATGAGCAGGGCCACGGGGAAGAGCACCGGCCACAGGGCCTTCGGGAAGAGCCATAGCATCACCGTGGCCGAGGCGTAGGCGCCCACCGCCATGAAGCCGGCGTGCCCCACGGAGAACTCGCCCATGTAGCCGTTGACCAGATTGAGGCTGGCCGTCAGGATGATGTTGATCCCGACGTACATCAGCACCTGCACGTGGTAGGGGTTGAGCGGCAGGCGCGGCAGCAAGGCCGCGAAGAACAGGAGCAGGGCTGCCGTCCCCAGCCACGGCAGAAGGCGTCGCACAGGTCGTTCCTCGTCCATCGCGCCCGCGACGACGGCCGCATCGGCGGGCGCCGTCGCGGCGGTGCGGTTCAAACCTTCTGTGCCCATACCCGTCCGAACATCCCCGTCGGTCGGAATACGAGAAGCGTCAGCAGCAATGAGAAGGCCACGAAGTCGCGGTAGGTAGACGGCAGGAAGGCCGCTACGAAGACCTCGGTGGCGGCCAGCACGTAGCCGCCCGCCATGGCCCCCCGGATGCTGCCGATCCCGCCCACCACCGCCGCCACGAAGGCCTTCCACCCCACCAGGATGCCCATGTAGGGATCGATGATGGGGTAGGCCAGCCCCACCAGGATGCCCCCGGCGGCGGCCAGGGCCGAGCCGATGGCGAAGGTGAGGGAGACGATGCGGTTGACCGGCACCCCCATCAGGGGCAGGTGCCGGATGTCCCACGAGATGGCCCGCATGGCCATGCCGGTGAGGGTGCGGTTGACGAAGAGGTCCAGGATCAGCATCAACAGCACGGCCACGCCGAAGATGACGGCCTGGTTGGAGGAGAAGCCGATGTCACCCGGCAGCGGGTAGAAGCGCGCCGGGATCATCCGGGGGATCTGGCGCGGCTGGGCACCTACCGTGGCCAGCACGAAGTGCTCCAGGAAGAGGCCCACGCCCAGGGCCGTGATGACGGCGGAGACCCGGGGGGCGTCACGCAGGGGCCGGTAGGCGACCCGCTCGATGGTGACGCCCAGCGCGGCCGTGGCCAGCATGCTAAACAGCAGCGTCGGTACGAATGGCCACCGCATGATCGCGGCGGCGAAGAAGCCCAGGAAGGCCCCGACCATGAAGATGTCGCCGTGGGCGAAGTTGATGAGGCGCAGCACCCCGTAGACCATGGAGTAGCCCAGGGCGATGAGGGCGTAGACCGACCCGAGCTGCAGGGCGTTGATGGCTTGCTGCAACAGGTACGAGATCAATGTCGCAAGCCTCGCTCGTCATGGTGTTTGGGACGCCTACCGGGCAGCCAGGGCCCCGGGGAGCTCCGGGGCCCCGCCAGCACCGGTGACCGTCACGGGTTGGCCGTGGTGAAGTACTTGAACTGCCCGTTCTCGATCCGGATCACGACGGCGCTCTTGATGGGATCGCCGCTCCCCTTGAACTGCATGGTGCCGGTGACGCCTTCGTAGCGCTCGATGGAGGCCAGGGCGTCACGCACCGCTTCCCGATCGACCCGTCCGGCCTGCTGGAGCGCCTGGAACAGCAGCTGGAACGAGTCGTACGTGAGCGCGGCCACATCATCGGGCGCGCTGCCGTAACGCGCTTGATACGCCTCGATGAACCGGCGCGCCACCGGGGTGGCGATGTCGGGCGCGTAGTGGGTGGTGAACATGAGGCCTTCCACGTCGGAGCCGCCCAGCGTCAGCAGATCGGCGAAGCCCCAGCTGTCCGAGCCGATGATGGGCACCGTCAGGCCGATGAGGCGCGCCTGTTGGACCTGCAGGGGCACCTCGCTGTAGTAGTTGGGCAGGAAGAGGATGTCAGGCCGGGCCGCCCGGATCTTGGTCAACTGGGAGAGGAAGTCCTTGTCGCCGGTGGTATAGGTCTCGAACGCCACGACCTGCCCGCCCAGCTGGGTGAAGGTCTGGCGGAAGACCTCCGCGATCCCCTTGTTGTACTCGCTGGCCACGTCGTACAGGACGGCCGCCCGCTGCGCCTTGAAGTGCTGTCGCGCGAAGGCTGCCACGACGCGCCCCTGGAAGTCATCGGTGAAGGCAGCGCGGAAGACGTAGCGCTTGTCCCGGGTCGTGGCGGGGTTGGTGGACCACGGCGAGATCATGGGGGCGCGGGCCGACTCCGCGATGTCGGCCGCCGGGACGGCGTTGCGGCTCGCGTTGGGGCCGATCATGGCGATGACGCCGTGCTGGTAGTAGAGCTTCTGGGCGGCGGCCACCGCGGACTGGGCCTTGTCCTCGTTGTCCTCCACCTGCAGCCGGATGGTGTAGCGCTGATTGCCGACCAGCAGGCCGCCTGCCTGGTTGACCTCGTCGACGGCCATCCGGGCCCCGTTGAGGCTCGACTGGCCGACCACGGGGATCTGCCCCGTCAGCTCGGCGTTGAGGCCCACGACGATCTCCGCGGCCGAGACGGCCGCGGCGGCCAGGAGCGTGGCCACGAGGGCGCCAGCCATCGCGATCCACCTGCGACGCATAGACCGTTGCACCCCTTCCTGTCCGAAATGGTGCCGAGTTGAGGGCTGCGACCGGAGTCCGGCAGCCCCTTATAGTGGTAACGACATTCGCTAGCGCGAAAGGGCTTCCTTCTCGGAGGGGAGGGACGGGGCGACAAGCCACGTGCCACGGGATGAAAGCGATGCCTCAGTGAGGGAAGTAGCGATGGACCGCGTCGGCGACGCCGTCGGCCCAGTGAGGAGGGGCGACGTAGTCGGCCAGCGCCAGCAGCTGGGGCTCTGCCGTCGCAACCGCCACGCCGACGCCGGCCTGCTGTACCATCTGGATGTCGTTGCCCGCGTTGCCCACGGCCACGACACGCTCCATGGGCAACCCGAGCCGGCGCGACAGGAAGCTCAGGCCCGTCGCCTTGGAGACGCCGGGCGGCATCACCTCGACGCAGTCGGGCCCGGAGCGCAGCGCCGAGAAAGGTTGCCGCCCCGTCGCCGCGGCCCGCTCCAGGGCGTCCGCCGCGGCGGGCTCGCCCAGCAGGAGCAGCTTGATGGCGCCCCCCTCGCCGTACCACGGGGCGTCGGGGCCCGTTCGGCTCACCGGGGCCAGCAGCCGGGCGCGGTCCTCCCCCAGCAGGTGGTCGGCGCGCCGCTCGCCGCCCGCGACCGGCACGACGCCTGCGGTGAGGTAGGCGAAGCCGCACAGCCCCAGCCGGCCGGCCAGGTCGACGACGGCGTCGACCGCCTCGGGAGCGAGCCGCCACTGCATCAGGACGGCCCCAGATGGGTCGACCACCTGGCTGCCGTTGCAGGTGATGAGGGGCAACCGGATGCCGAGGCGGG
>Ga0207873_1003596_pt1 | contig 11123 bp, 7 predicted proteins | sample BGWIniCompost_FD_187373 | JGI IMG/M metagenome (GOLD analysis project Ga0207873, IMG submission 187373) | Cellulose adapted compost microbial communities from Newby Island Compost Facility, Milpitas, CA, USA - BGW Initial Compost (SPAdes)... ... | reverse complement strand
GCCGGCGCCGAGCCGGCCGAGTTCCACGCCCGCGTCCGGGCCGGCTTCCTGACGCTGGCCGCCGCCGACCCCGGCCGCTACCTGGTGGTCGACGCCGGCCAGGAGCCGGAGGCGGTCACCACCGTCATCCGGCACCGCCTCGACCAGGTGCTGCCGCTGTCCGAGGCGGAGATCGCCGCCCGTGAGGAGGCCCGCCGCAAGGCCGAGGAGGAGGCCCGGCGGCGAGCCGAGGAGGAGGCCCGCCGCAAGGCCGAGGAGGAGCGCCTGGAGCGCGAGCGCCAGGAGCAGCTGGCGCGGCTGCGCGCCGAGGAGGAGGAACGCAAGCGGCGCGAGCTGGAGGAGGCCCAGCGGCGCGAGGCCGAACGGCAGGCCGAGGAGGCCCGCAGGCGCGCCGAGGAGGCCCGCCGCCGGGCGGAGGAGGAACGTCAGCGGCTCCTCGCCGAGGAGAAGGCCCGCGCGGAGGAGGAGGCCCGGCGCAAGGCCGAGGAGGAACGCCGCCGCAAGCAGGCCGAGGAGGAGGCCCGGCTGCGCGCCGAGGCCGAGGTGCAGCGCCGGGAGAAGCAGCGCAAGGCGGAGGAGGCCCTGCAGCGGGCCGAGGAGGCGCGGCGTCTGGCCGAGGCGGCGGCCGCGGCGGCGCAGGCGGGCCCGCCGAACCCGGCCGCCGGCGCCGCACCCGCGGCGGGAGCCCCGGCTCCCGGCACCGCAGGCGGCGGGGCCTCGGACGCCACGGCCGTGCTCAGGAAGGTGCCCGGGGAGCGGGAGAGCTCGGACTCCGGCGGTGCCTCCGAGTCCGAGACCACCGCGCAGCTGCCCCAGCCGTCCGTCCCGCCGGGGGCGGCCGACGAGACGGCCGTGCTCCCGCCGGTCGGCACGGGCGCCGGTGCCCACGAGGGTGCCGGTGAGGAGACCGAGGTCCTGCCTCCGGTCCGCCAGGACGCAGAGGAGACGGCGGTCCTGCCGCCCGTCGTGCCCGGCCCGGCCGACGAGACGGCGGTCCTGCCTCCGGTGCGCGGCGAGGGCGACGGACCGGGCGGGGGCGCCGGGGACCGGGTCCCGCCGGGCTACTTCCGCGACGAGAGCCCGTCGGCCCCCGCCGACGGCACGGACGGCGGCACCCGCGAGCTGCCCCAGGTCGACGCCGAGCCCGCCCCCCGCCGCGGCAGGCGGCGCAAGCGCTCGGACTGGGCCGAGGAGACCCCGCTGGACGACCTTCCGTCCCTGGCGGACGAACTCCTGGGCCCCCACGAGGACGACCAGGACGACGAAGGGGGCCGGGGCGGGCGCCGGCGGCGCTGAGCGGCACTCTTTGGCGCCTTCCCCGAGCTGACGGCCGGGGGCCGGGCGCCGAGGGGCCGACGCCGGCGCTGCCCCCGGCACGGCTCCGGGGCCCGCTGTGTTTCGCAGGTCACCGTGGTCCGCGCTGTCAGTGCGCGCCCCCACAATGGACAGCGCGGACCGGATGTGAGGCGCAGCCGGATGTGAGCGAGAGGCAACGGGATCGATGACCGTATGGGACGACCTCGTCGGGCAGGAGCGGGTGAGCGCGCAGCTCGACGCCGCCGCCCGGGACGCCGACGCGATCGTCACCGCGGCGGCGGCCGACGAGCCCCTGCCGGAGGCGTCGAAGATGACGCACGCCTGGCTGTTCACCGGCCCGCCCGGCGCGGGACGCAACCAGGCCGCGCGGGCCTTCGCCGCCGCGCTGCAGTGCGTCAGTCCGGACCGCGCCCTCGGCGGATCTCCCGGCTGCGGTTTCTGCGACGGCTGCCACACCGCCCTGGTCGGCACCCACGCCGATGTCACCACCGTCGCCGCCGTCGGCAGCGAGATCCTGGTCAAGGACATGCGGGACACGGTGCGCAAGTCGTTCACCGCACCCGCCAACGGGCGCTGGCAGATCATCCTGGTCGAGGACGCCGAGCGGCTGAACGAGAAGTCCGCCAACGCCGTCCTGAAGGCCGTCGAGGAGCCCGCTCCGCGCACGGTGTGGCTGCTGTGCGCCCCGTCCATCGAGGATGTGCTGCCGACCATCCGCTCCCGCTGCCGTCACCTCAATCTGAGCACGCCGTCCGTCGACGCCGTCGCCGACATGCTGGTGCGCCGCGAGGGCATCGAGCCCGACGTGGCCGCCGCCGTGGCCCGTGCCACCCAGGGGCACGTCGACCGGGCCCGCCGGCTGGCCACCGACCCGGCCGCCCGTGAGCGCCGCGCCGCCGTGCTGAAGCTGCCGCTGCGGGTCGACGACATCGGCGGCGCGCTCCGGGCCGCGCAGCAGCTCGTCGACGCCGCCGCCGAGGACGCCAAGCAGCTCGCCGAGGAGATGGACACCAAGGAGACCGACGAGCTGAAGGCCGCTCTCGGCGCCGCCCAGGGCGGCAGGCTGCCGCGCGGCACGGCCGGCGTGGTCAAGGAGCTGGAGGACATGCAGAAGCGGCGCCGCACGCGCACCCAGCGCGACAGCCTGGACGTCGCCCTCACCGACCTCACCAGCTTCTACCGCGACGTCCTCGCCCTCCAGCTCGGCTCCCGCGTCGCCATCGCCAACGCGGACATGCAGGACGCCCTGGAGCGGCTGGCCCGCTCCAGCACCCCGGAGTCCACGCTCCGCCGCATCGAGGCGATCAGCGCCTGCCGCGACGCCCTCGACCGCAATGTGGCCCCGCTGCTGGCGGTGGAGGCGATGACCATGGCCCTCAGAGCCGGCTGACCGCCCCCGTGCGCAACACCGCGCCGGGTGTCGCCGCAACTCGTACGCGGCACGAGCCGCACACAGCGCATTCGAGTCGTTGCACAGAGTTACGCTCGCGGGATGTACCCAAGGCGCACCCTTCGCAGGACCCGTACCGCGGCCACGCTGCTCGCCGCCGCCGCCGCGCTGCTGCTCGCCGGCTGCTCGGCCGGAAGCTCCACGAGCACCGCCAGCTCGGCCGGCCGGGAGGCCGAGGCGGCGGCGCTGGCACCGCTGCCCCGCTCCACACCGGCGGCCCTGAAGCCGTACTACGCGCAGCAGCCCCGCTGGCGCGACTGCGGCGTCCCCGGCTTCCAGTGCACCACCCTCAAGGCCCCCCTGGACTACGCCGACCCGTCGGCCGGGGACGTCCGCCTCGCCGTGTCCCGCAGGCAGGCCACCGGGCCGGGGAAGCGGCTGGGCTCGCTGCTGGTCAACCCGGGCGGTCCCGGCGGCTCGGCGGTCGGCTATCTGCAGCAGTACGCCGGGGTCGGCTACCCCGCCGAGGTGCGCGCCCGCTACGACATCGTGGCCGTGGACCCGCGCGGCGTGGCCCGCAGCGAACCCGTCGAGTGCCTGGACGGGCCCGCGATGGACGCCTACACGCAGACCGATCTCACCCCGGACGACCGGCGGGAGGAGCAGGCGCTGGTCGGGGCGTTCCGGAAGTTCGCCGAGGGCTGCGGGGCGGACGCCCCGCGCCTGCTGCGCTATGTGTCCACCATCGAGGCGGCGCGCGACATGGACATCGTGCGGGCGGCGCTGGGCGACGAGAAGCTGAACTTCGTGGGCGCCTCCTACGGCACCTTCCTGGGCGCCGCCTACGCCGGGCTGTACCCGGACCGGACGGGGCGGCTGGTGCTGGACGGGGCGCTGGACCCGTCGCTGCCCGCGCGCCGGCTGAACCTGGAGCAGACGGAGGGCTTCGACACGGCGTTCACCGCCTTCGCCGAGGACTGCGTGCGGCGCAGCGGCTGCCCGCTCGGCGCCAAGGGCACGCCCGTGGAGACCGTCGGCAAGAACCTCAGGGCCTTCTTCGACGAACTCGACGCCCGCCCCCTCCCCGCCGGTGACGCCGACGGCCGCGAACTCACCGAGTCCCTGGCCACCACCGGGGTGATCGCGGCGATGTACGACGAGGGTGCCTGGGAGCAGCTGCGCGAGGCGCTCACCTCCGCGATGAAGCACCGGGACGGCGCGGGACTGCTGCTGCTCTCCGACAGCTACTACGAGCGCGGGGCCGACGGCAGCTACTCCAACCTGATGTCCGCCAACGCGGCCGTGAACTGCCTCGACCTGCCGCCCGCCTTCGCCTCGCCCGAGGAGGTCCGCAAGGCGTTGCCCGAGTTCGAGAAGGCGTCCCCCGTCTTCGGCGAGGGCCTGGCCTGGGCGGCCCTGAACTGCACCTACTGGCCGGTGGAGGCCACGGGTGAGGCGCAGCGCATCGAGGCGAGGGGCGCGGCCCCGATCGTGGTCGTCGGCACCACCCGCGACCCGGCGACCCCCTACCGCTGGGCCCGCTCCCTGGCCGCCCAGCTCTCCTCGGCCCGCCTGCTCACCTACGACGGCGACGGTCACACCGCCTACGGCCGGGGCAGCCGCTGCATCGACTCGGCGATCAACGCCTACCTGCTCCGCGGCACCCCGCCCGCGGACGGAAAGCGCTGCTCATAGCGGGCGTGCCGGTCCTTGAGGGCGGGGACGGGCCCCGCCCTCGGGGCCGGTACGAAGCACCCCCGGAAACTGTGTAGACTTACCGGCGTTGCTGATCGCACCATGGTGCGCACGGCGCGCCGCCTTAGCTCAGATGGCCAGAGCAACGCACTCGTAATGCGTAGGTCTCGGGTTCGAATCCCGAAGGCGGCTCGGAGAGACCCCAGGTCCCACGCTGGTGACCTGGGGTTTTGTGTTGCCCGGGGCAGGGCGCTCCGCGCATGGGGCACGAGGGGGGCGGGGGGAGTCGCCGTGGGCTTTTCCTACACCGGGGCCGCCCTGTTCTGGCTACCGGCCGCACTCGTGTCCGCGGCCATCGCGCTCCTGGTCCGGCGCAGGCAGAGGGAACCGGGCCTGCTGCGGCCCGCGCCGATGCTCGCCCTCGGCTGCATCTCCCTGCTCAACGCCCTCACCGCATGGGCCGTCGGTATCGCCCAGGCGGGCCTGGACCTCAGGGAGTCCTGCGAGTACCGCGGCGGCGTCCGCTTCGACGAGCGGTGGCACGCCGCGCACTACCGGGAATCGCAGAACCTCTTCCCGGTCCACGCCAGATGCAGCGCGGCCGTGGACCTCGTACCCGCCTGGATCAACCCCGCGATCACCGCTCTCGTCCTGCTCTCCGTCGCCTGCCTGTGCACGGCGCTCTGCCTCTCCGCCCGCCGGCTTCTCGGCGGCGCGGCCCGGAACGGCGTCCGCCGCCCGCCCGTACGAGGCGCCGGGCGCTCTCGAGTCAGGCGGGCGGAACCCGGGGTGTCAGACGCCGGCGTGCGGCTTGCTCTGCTCCAGCTCCGGGGCGGCGGTCCTGGTGACGGACGGGCGGGTGAAGCGGTCGGCCAGGGGAGCGACGTAGCGGGCGGTGAGGGGGCCGATGACGACCAGGATCAGGACGTAGGCGGTGGCCAGGGGGCCGATGCGGGGTTCGACGCCGACGGCGAGGCCGGCGATGACGATGGAGAACTCGCCGCGGGCGACCAGGGTGCCGCCGGCGCGCCAGCGGCCCGCTCCCTGGATGCCGGCGCGGCGCGCCGCGTACCAGCCGGTGGCGATCTTGGTGCCGGCGGTGGCGAGGGCCAGCAGCAGCGCGGGAATGATGACCGGGGGGATCGCGGCGGGGTCGGTGGACAGGCCGAAGAAGACGAAGAAGACGGCGGCGAACAGGTCCCGCAGCGGGGTCAGCAGGCTGGCGGCGCCCTCGGCGACCTCGCCGGACAGGGCGATGCCCACCAGGAAGGCGCCCACGGCGGCGGAGACCTGGAGCTCCTGGGCTATGCCGGCGACCAGGATGGTCAGGCCGAGCACCACCAGCAGCAGCATCTCGCGGCTGTCGGAGGAGACCGCACGGCTGATCAGACGGCCGTGGCGCAGGGCGACGTAGAGGACCGCGCCGACGGTGCCGAGGGAGATCAGCAGGGTCAGGCTGCCGCCCGCGAGGCTCACCCCGGCGAGCAGGGCGGTGAGGATCGGCAGGTACACGGCCATGGCGAGGTCCTCGAGGACCAGGATGCCGAGCACCACCGGTGTCTCCCGGTTGCCGAGCCGGCCGAGATCGCCGAGGACCTTGGCGATCACGCCCGAGGAGGAGATCCAGGTGACGCCGGCCAGCGCGGCGGCGGCCACCGGACCCCAGCCGAGCAGCAGCGCGGCGATGGCGCCGGGGGCCGCGTTGAGGACGAAGTCGACCGCGCCCGAGGGGTACTGCGTCTTGAGGGTGGTGACGAGTTCGGAGGCGCTGTACTCCAGGCCGAGCAGGAGCAGCAGGAGGATGACGCCGATCTCGGCGCCGGTGGTGGTGAACTCCTCACTGGCGTCGAGGGGGAGGATGCCGCCATGGCCGAAGGCGAGTCCGGCGAGCAGGTAGAGAGGGATGGGGGAGAAGCCCACTCTTCCGGCGAGGCGTCCCAGCAGTCCCAGTCCGAGGATGACGGCGCCTAGTTCGATGAGCATGGCGGTGGTGTTGTGCACGGGCGTCTCCTCCGGTGGTCGGCGGCGGCGTCTGCGCCTGGTCGGCTTGCGGTGGCGTGCGGGCGCTGTCGGCGGGTGGGCCTCACGGGCCGTGCAGGGGCCGGGTCGGGCGGGGCGGGTACGGCCGGGTCGTGCTCGGCGCGCGGGATGTGCGGCGAGCAGGAGTGGTCGAGTGGCTGGTTACAAATGGGCCGGTCCGGCGGCGGACCGCGCCGGGCTCGGCGCGGCTGCCCGGGTACGGGCCCTCATGGCCCGGCCGGGCGGCGTTCGCGCGCAGGCCGGGGCGGGCCCGGAGTGCGGGTGAGCCGGGGTTCAGACTCGGGGAGCGGACGCGCACGGATCGGGCACGCTGTCGCGAGCCGTGTTTTCGATGCGCACAGCCCTGACTCGATCCATGTCACGCCCCCCATCACACGCGCCGGTTCCGGGAACGTCCGGAAGCAACTTCTCGTACTTCAAAGAGTGAGCGAGCCAGCGCTCAACGGAGCGTCAAGGCTCGGTAAAGAAGCTTAGCGTACGAAAAAAGACGCATAGCGAACATACTGCTGCAAATGGGTGGTTGGGGAGCTGAGGATCGCACAATTTACCGGATGTAACGCCCATGTCATTCGGCCCGTACGGAGGTTGCGGGCCCCGTGTTCTCGGTGGGCTCCTCCTCCGGCGCGCCCCGTTCGCCGAGCCAGCGCGCGAGCTTCCCACGTCGGCCGATGGCCCGGAGCCGGCGCTCCGTGGCCTCGCGGTTCTTCGGCGTGGTGATCAGCAGCAGCTCGTCGCCGGCCCGCAGCACGGTGTTGCGATCGGGAACCAGGGTGGTGCCGTCGCGGACGATCAGGGTGACCACGGTCGGCGGCGGCAGCCGCAGCTCGAAGACGGCGACGCCGTGCAGCTTGGAGCCTTTCGGGATGGAGACGGTGAGGAGGTCGGCGTCCAGCACGTCGAGCGGGGCGGTCTCGACCTGGATCTCGCGCAGCGCGTCGGCGCGTGCCAGGCCCAGACGCTTGGCGACGGCGGGCAGCGTGGGCCCCTGGATCAGGGTGAACAGCACCACCAGCACGAAGACGATGTTCAGCACGTCCCGGGCGCCCGGAACGTCCTCGACGATCGGGAACGTGGTCAGCACGATGGGGACCGCCCCGCGCAGGCCCGCCCAGGAGATGAACGCCTGCTCGCGCCAGCGGACCGGGAACGGCAGCAGGCACAGCAGCACCGAGACGGGACGCGCGGCCAGCAGCAGGACCAGACCGACGGCCAGGGCCGGGATGATCGCGGAGGGCAGCTCGCTGGGGTCCACGAGCAGCCCCAGCATGACGAACAGACCGATCTGGGCCAGCCAGCCGACGCCCTCGGCGAAGGAGCGGGTGGCCGCGCGGTGGGGCAGGTCGCTGTTGCCGAGGACCACACCGGACAGGTAGGCGGCGATGATCCCGCTGGCGTTGACCGCGCCGGCGGCGGCGAAGGCGATGATGCCGAAGCCCACGGTGGCCAGCGGATACAGCCCGGTGGCGGGCAGCGCGATATGGCGCAGCGCGAGCGAGCCCAGACGCCCGACCAGCACGCCGAGCGCGCCGCCCACGCCGAGCTGATAGAGCAGGTTGCCGATCAGGGACACCGGTCCGGGCAGATCGGCGGCCGTGGCGGTGGTGGAGAAGACCAGGACGAGGATGATGGTGGGCGCGTCGTTGAAGCCGGACTCGGCCTCCACCAGGCTGGTCAGCTTCTTGGGCAGCGGCAGCGAGCGCAGCACGGCGAAGACGGCTGCGGCGTCGGTGGACGAGACGATCGCACCGAGCAGCAGGGACAGCTGCCAGTTCATGCCCAGCAGATAGTGCGCGCCGGTCGCCGTCACCACGACGGAGAGCGCCACGCCCACGGTGGCCAGCACCGAGGCCGGGGCGAGCACCGGCCGCACGCTGCTCCACTGGGTGGTCAGACCACCCTCGACCAGGATGATCCCCAGGGCGGCGGTGCCCAGCGCCTGGGCGAGCTGGGCGTCGTCGAACTTCAGTCCGAACCCGTCCTCGCCGGCGATGACGCCCACCGCGAGGAACAGCAGCAGGCTGGGCAGTCCGACGCGATGGGCGGTGCGTGCGGCGGCGATGCTGGCCAGCAGCACCGTGCCGCCGATCAGCAGCGTCAGATACAGCTCGGGCAGGGTCATCGCTCGGTCCCCGGGAGGCAGGGGCCGGCTGCCGTGACAGGGCGCGCGGCGACGTCCCTCGGCTCAGGGCACGGACGGAGGACCGCGCGCGGACGGGCACCCGCCGGCTCAGAACCGGGGGCGGCGCCCGCCGTCGCGGCGCGGGCCCCGGCCGGGGCCGAACATCTCCCCGGCGAGGCCGGCCAGAACCAGCCCGGCGGCGATGAGGAGCCCGTGGGCCAGGGCGATGCCGCCGCCCAGTACAGCCAGGGCCAGGACGAGCAGCAGCCAGACCCGCAGTCGGCGGTATTCGCGGGGACTGCGCGGCCGGCCCGCCCCGAGCGCGCGGGCGAACCGGGGGTCCTCGTGCTGCAGGCGTGCCTCGATGTCATGGAGCCGCTCGTCGTCGGACGCGGGCATGACGCCGCCCTCCTCACGGCGCGGAACGGCGGGCGGGCATCGCGGTCGGTGCTGCGGACCATCGGCTCTCCTCGCAGGGTGGGGACATCGAGATCACGCCAGCGCGAAGTAGCGCAGCCACACATACGCGCCGGCCACGGCCACGGTGACGGCGGTGACGATCAGGCCGTAGCGGCTGAACTGCCAGAACGAGATGTGGTGGCCTTCCCGGTCGGCGATGCCGGTGACCACGACATTGGCCGAGGAGGCGATGATCGTCGCGTTCCCGGCGAGGTCGGCGCCGAGTGCGAAGGCCCACCACAGCATTCCCGCCTCGCCGGTGCCGCCGGAGGCCTCCACGATCTCGGCGACGATCGGGCTCACCGAGGCGACGAACGGGATGTTGTCGATGACCGCCGACGGCACCACGGAGCCGAACACCAGCGTCATCGCCGTCGCCAGCAGATTGCCGCTGGTCGCCTCGGCCGCCATCTCGCCCAGCTCGCCGATCACGCCGGTCTGCACCAGCGCGCCGACCATGACGAACAACCCGGCGAAGAACGCGAGCGTCTCCCACTCCACGTCCTTGGCCACCTCATGGGGGTTGAGCCGGGAGACGCCGAGCAGCAGCAGACCGCCGCTGATGGCCACCACGGACGGCTCCAGGTGCAGCCAGGTGTGCAGGACGAAGGAGACCATCACCGCGGTGATGACCACGCCGCTGACCAGCAGCAGCCGGCCGTCCTTGATCTGGTCCCGCGGGTTCAGCTCCATGATCGAGGCGGCGCGCTCGGGGTCGTGGTGGAACGCCTTGCGGAACATCACCCGGCTCATCAGGACGAACACGATCATCAGCACGACGACGACCGGCGCCATGTGGATGAGGAAGTCGTTGAAGGACAGGTTCGCCCGGGAGCCGATCATGATGTTGGGAGGGTCGCCGATCAGGGTGGCGGCTCCGCCGATGTTGCAGGCCATCACCTCGGCGACGAGGTACGGCACCACGGGCAGCCCGAGCCGCCGGCAGACCAGGATGGTCACCGGTGCGATCAGCAGCACCGTCGTGACGTTGTCGAGCCAGGCGGACAGGAAGCCGGTTGCCACCGTCAGCAGCACCATCAGCCGGTACGGTCTGCCCCGGGCCCGCCGTGCCGCCCAGATCGCGATGTACTCGAAGACTCCGGTCCGCTGCAGCACCGCGACGATCAGCATCATCCCGAGCAGCAGGAAGATGACGTTCCAGTCGATGCCGGCGTCCTCGGAGAAGAACGCGTGCTCCGGATCGGTCGCCCCGATGAGCAGCATCGCCACGGCACCGCCCAGCGCGGCGGCGACCCGGTGCACCCACTCGGTCGCGATCAGGACGTAGACGGCCACGAAGATCCCGATCGCGAGCCAGGTCGTCACGTCCACGGCGTCCACGCCCTCTCACCCCGGCCGCAGCGGACCGTTTCTGCCCGGTCGGCGCCCGCACCGCGGCGCGCCCCTGCCGTGGCGGCGCGACACCACAGCGGCACCGGATCGGAAACGGCCTCCATGAGGCCAGGCCGCCGGGGTGCAGCGTGCATGGGCGCAGGGCTCCTCTCGTCGTCCGGCAGATGGGCGCGTCGCCCGTCCTCGGTGCTTCCCCGGGACCATCGGCGGGTCCCGGATCCATCGGCAGGCCCCCGGACTCCCGGGCAGAATCCCGTGGCGCCGCATGACGGACGGCTGGGGCCGGACAGCGTGGCCGAAGGGCCGTCGGGGCGCCGGTTGCGGGACCGGACCGCGGCAGACGCTGTCCCAGGGCGGTCGTCGGGTCGGGAGGGGGCGTTGCCTACACCCTTTCTCGCCATGGCCGGCAAGACCATCGGGGACGGCACCCAAATGCGGATGGGTGAGACCTGTACGGACGACGGGGAATGGGTGGCGGCCCTGATGGACGCCCGAAGGGCGTCCCGCTCACGCTGGACGTGATGAGCCCCTCGCACGCCGGCCGCCCCGGGGCGCCGGCCGGTCCGCCGTCCACCTCCGGGAAGCCGACAGCCGGGAGCGGGGACGACGTCAGGGAGGCGGTGCGCGGTGTCCTTGGTCCGGCGGATCTGTCTGCTCGGCGCCGTGGTGCGGATCGTCGTCACCACCTTTCTGCTGCGCTGGGGCCAGGCTCCGGCACGGCGGCGCCTCGCCCGGGCCGGGTCCGCCACC
>Ga0207873_1003592_pt1 | contig 11136 bp, 11 predicted proteins | sample BGWIniCompost_FD_187373 | JGI IMG/M metagenome (GOLD analysis project Ga0207873, IMG submission 187373) | Cellulose adapted compost microbial communities from Newby Island Compost Facility, Milpitas, CA, USA - BGW Initial Compost (SPAdes)... ... | reverse complement strand
CGCCTTCAATCAGTACATGTCCATCGGCCAGTATCGCCGTGATAAGTAGTTCGATTATGGCATCCTGCCCCACAACGACCTTGGAAAACTCGGTCTTGATTCGCTGTACACTTTCATTCAGGCCGCTAAAATCCGTGCGCTGTGGGAAATCGTCTGTTTTGTCCATAGGGTAAAGGTACTAATCCGTGCGGAAAGTTAAACCGGGAAGCACATCCGATTAAACCTTTACCCGGCAGGACACTCCAAAGGTATAAATTGAATAATCATGAAGGCAACAAAATTCGTACTGTTCGGCATGTTGTTCCTTGCCGTCAGTTTTCAGACGATGGCCCAGGAGCGGGGTGAACGTCCTCGCCGGGCTGGAATGGGCCCTGATCGGATGATTACGGCCATGAAAGAGCGGCTGGACCTGAGCCAAGAGCAGGTAGCCAAGATCCAGGATATTTACCGTGCAACCCGGGAAGAATTCGGAAAACTGCGCCAGGAAGATGCGGAGGCCAATCGGGCCCGTCGGGATGAATTCAGAAAAATCCGGGAAAAACAGCAAAAGGAAATCGATCAGGTGCTGACCGAAGAACAGCGCAAGGAATGGAAAGCCTGGATGGAAGAACGGCAAAACCAGCCGCGTCGCAGACCGCGTCCGCAACGCGGTGAGTAAAATTTAAGTGAGAGTGTGTGGTTAAAAGGGTGTGGGAAACTACACCCTTTTTTTATAAAATTCCTCGAGCTGCCCGTTGAAATGAAGCAACTCCTGCTCGCTGATCCGGTCCGCCGCCTTGATACGGGCCAAATTTTGGAAAAGCTTTTCCAGCGGTCCGCTTTCCACTCCCGATCGGGCGGCCACCCGGTTGATAAACCCGGGACCAGGGCGCGGATCTCCGGCCAATTCCTGATAGCGGCTGCGGATCTCCTCCATAAAAAACGCAGCCCGTTTTAAAGCAATGTCTTTGAAATCCCGTTGATGGTAATACAGACTGCTGACCACCCGGGCGAACTCAAGACTGGTGTTTTTCAGCGGCTCCAAGGGGGGAATGATCCGCTGTCGGCGCTTCCCTTCAAACAGCATGTAAAGCAATACCCCTCCGATCAACAGGTACCATGCCCAGCGCAGGGTCGGGTGTCTTCCGATGACCCCCAGAACCGACCGGCTTCCGATGCGACCCTGTTTATAATATTCATCCCACCAGATCGTCTGCACAGGTAAATAGGAAAGCGCCTTGAACGCATATTCATGTCCCTTATCCCGGAGGATGTAATAATTGCTGAACAGGGCGGGCCGGGAATGGAGGTAAAAATATCCCTCGCCGTACTTCAGGCGGATGAAATTTGCCCTTCCGGCAAGGTCTTCCGAAATACTGGCCGGCGCGGCGGGGTTTTCCCGGGCCACCCCCGTATCCGGCAACTCCGCCCGGGTGAACCAGGTAGCGGGATAAAACGGGGGATTGGAATAGCCGTCACCGCCCAGATGGGGGTTTACGAAATGGACCAGACTATCGTTGGCGAGCATATTGGTCAGGGCGTTTATGCCCAGGGAATCCAAAAACGCGTCCTCGAATAATTCCGCCGCGATAAAGGCCTGATTACCCGCTCTTACAAATTTAAGCAATGCTTCCCGGTCGTTTTCGTCCATCTTGAATTGGGGTGCCAGAAAAACGTAGTTTCCCGTTATGGTGGTGTCACTGAATAGGTTATAGGCTGGAATGCGGACGTTTTCAACCGGCGCGCCCGGGAACACCTCTTCCAGCAGCTCAAACAAGGCGTAGGTGCCGTAGGGCATTTTGTCGGAGTTGATGTAGGTCCGCGTCCAATCGACCGGGGCAGGCCGGTACCACTCCACCAGGATGTAGGCGACGGCCAGCAGGGTCAGCAAGATCGCATATCCGCTTATTTTGCGCCGTTTCATCTGCTTGTGCTTTTGATGGAGTTTTTCAGCGCCAGGAATTCCGACTTCGCGGCTTCAAACTCGCGCTCGCCCGGGGTGGCTTCACCGTACCATACGTATTCAAAGATCCGGGTCAACCGGCCAAACGGTTCTTTCAGCTTCTGGTCGCTGAGTTCCCGGAAATAGTGCCGGTTGGTTTTATCCGGATGCCAGGAGATGAGTTCCGCACGAGAGAGATGACGTAAGATATCCAGGTAATGCAAACGGATCGCCAGCCGGAAGTCCTGCCGCCGCAGGGCGTCTTCCAGGACCGCGTCAAAATCATCCGGGGATCCCGTTTCTCCAGCCTCCTGGAAGGGTACGGCAAGCGATACCGTCTTTTTCCGCAGGACCGCATCGGGGTTCATGCCAAGCAGCTTCAGGATGACCAGCACCAGGGCGGCCAGGGCGAGCGCCCCGGGCAGCACCCGGGTCAGTATAATCTCCCAGAATCCCATTCCTTCCCCTTCGTTGGCCATCCGGCCAAGCAGCTGCCGCAACCACATCCAGAACCGGGACCACCAGGAATCATCTTTCGGGCTTGCCTTCAGGTAAGCAAAATCTTTCTGGGATTGCAGGGATTGCAGGGATTCCCCCGCTGGGAGACGAGGCTCAATCAGGGAACTGTCGGCGATTAGCCCGGACTTTCCGTCCGACACGGCGGTGTCGGCAAGAACCGCGTTGGCCGGATCCGCCCCGGTAAGTTGGTTTGCCAGTGCAAGGACCAGGACAAGTACAAGGGAAGGGAATCGAAAACCCGGCCGCTTAATAGTCTCCTTCATGGGAATCAAACTCGTTTTGCCGGCCCAGCGAATCAATTTCGCGCATCAGGCCAATGCTTTCCTGCCTTTCCACCAGGTTGAAATATTGGAATCCCAGCGAAATGTGCAGAATACTGAACAGCAGGGTTTCTCCCAGCATGCCGATGATGGAGGCCAGCATAATGATCAGCTCGAACGAGCGTCCGTTATCCCATTGCAATATTTCCTTGAAGATGGAGATCAGTAACAGCGGAAGCTGAAATGCAACCCCGATAATGGACACGATGATGGACATGACCACAAGCAGACCGAAGGTGGACCACCACTTCCCCTTGACGAGTTTCCAGCTTCGCCCGTAGGCTGCAAACCCGCTTTTACCTTCGATAAAGATCACCGGGCAAAAAAGGCCTGCCCTGACGGCAATGAAAATCAGCGGCAGAAATACCAGCAATACAACCAGGGGAACCAGAAAAGCCCGCTCCATCAGCAGATCGGCATCCGGAACGGTACCAAAAAAGAGCAAGGTAAACAGGCCTGTCAGGAGCACCGACAGAATGGCCAGCCCCACCAGGTAAAGCAAGGCCGTGAAGAATAGCTGGACAAAACGCCGGCTGAACCGTTGCCATACCTCGGCGACCCCAATGGGTTCACCCCCCTTTTCCAGGTAGGCCGAGAGATAGGCAAAGGTGACACCGATTACCACGATGCGGCCGATGACCGTCAAGGCCAATGTAACGATGTAATTAAGGTTGAACAGGTTCTGCGAAATAAGGCGGAAAGGATCATTGGCCCGCCCGATGCTTTCGGCGTCCAGCCCCAGCAGGTTGGATTGGTACAGCCCCATAAACACCCCCGCTATCAGGCTCACCGGTCCCGCGTAATACAGGAGCGGCTTGAAGAGGGCCCCGAAATTCTGCTGCAGAAATAAAAAGGTATCACTGATTTTCTGGCCGAAATCCCGTTCTTCCCTCAGGTTGATCTTTTCCATTCGCAAAGGAGGTTCTTAATTTAAGTGGGAAAATTACAAAATAATATAAAACAAAAGCTGCGGAGCAAGTAATGATCCCGATACTTAACCAAACAGGCATTTCCGTATGGCGGGTCACGAAACCTTCGAGAAAACCGGCCGCGACAAATACCGGGACCAGCCCCAGGACCATCTTCAATCCGCGCCGCGCGCCGCGCTTGAAGGATTCCAGGCGGGACCAGGTACCCGGGAACAAGAGACTGTTCCCCATCACCATCCCGGCGGCTCCCGCAATGATGATCGCTGAAATCTCCAGGGTGCCGTGAATCCAAATGGTGAGCACCGAGGGCGCAAGCAGGTCCTGCTGATAAAAGAAAAACTGGAAAGCGCCAAGCATGACACCGTTCCGAAACAACACCCATACCGTCCCGAAAGAAAACAGGACTCCGGCAACGAAGGTCAGCAAGGCGACCCGGATGTTGTTGAACGTGATGGCAAGGAACATTTCGGTCTGTCCCGCGGATTTGTAAACGGCCATCGGATCTCCTTTGGCTATGTTTTTTAGCGTCATGTTTACATAGGTATCGCCAAGGATCAAGCGAACGAAGGTTTCATCCCGGGTCGTGGCGAACACGCCGAAACAGAATGCCAGGCTGAAGATCAGAAACGAATACAGCAGGAATTTCCGGGAGGCCCCCATCTCAAGCGGCAGATCGCGGGTCCAGAACCGCAGGAAATGTCCTTTATCCTCCCGCTTATTCCGGTAAATCAGCATGTGGTATTTTGCAGCGATCCCGTTGAGATAGCCAACCGTATCCGACCCGGGGTAAAACGTCCGGGCGTAGGAAAGATCATCGGTAAGGGTAATGAAGTTCCGGGCGAGCTGATCGGCGCTGGCCTGTTCCGTATCCTCCAACTCTTTCCATTTGGCTGCGTTTTTTCGTACAAAAACTGCTTCCCGCATTCACAAAGATAATCGTATGTTTGAACTGTAAAAGAACCGCATGGAGGCGATCGCAGTAAACACTTCCCAGAATGTCCGGCTGGAATACGAAATTGCCAGCGTGGGGGAGCGCATCCTGGCCGCTTTGCTGGATTACTTTATTTATTTCGGGTGGTTTATCCTATGCTCCCTACTGAGTGATCTGCTGGAATTCCGTTTTTCAACCGCAACCATTGTGATCCTGCTGTTGCCCGTCGTATTTTATCACCTTGCCTGCGAAGTTTTTTTCAATGGGCAGAGCATTGGAAAACGGACCCTGAAAATCCGCGTGCTGAAGAAAGACGGCAGCCAGCCCAGTCTTGGGGATTACCTGATGCGCTGGGTATTCCGCATCGTGGACTGCGGTATCGCTTCGGGATCGGTTGCGGTAATCTGCATCCTTGTAAACGGAAAAGGCCAGCGCCTGGGGGATATCGCGGCGGGGACCACCGTCGTCCGGACCAGCCGTCCGGTACGCCTCGAACACATCCGGATAAAGGAAACCCCTCCCGACTACGTGGCGACCTATCCCGAGGTACTCGCTTTGAGCGACCGGGACATCGCAACCATCCGGCGGATCCTGAAAAAGAGTACCGATACCGGAAAACTGGAACTGCTGACGCCGTTGGCGGAAAAGGTAAGTGAGCTCATGGACGTACAGACCCCTCAGGAGCCCTACGCCTTTTTGGTCAAGGTGTTGGCAGACTATCACGCCTTGGCAGACAGCGCATCGGCTGAAACCCGGTAGCGGGTTAGCTGGCGGTAGGTATCGCCCGGGAAAAGCACGGTGGAAGGGAAATCCGGAATGTTCACCGCGTTGGGATGATGCTGCACTTCCAGGCACAACCCCGAAAACGGCCCGTATTGCTGCCGGTTCTTCCCCCTCATTTGTGGAATCCACTTGCCTGTATAAAAATGACACACGGGTTCGGTAGTATGGATCTCCAGGCTGATCCCGCTGTCCTTACTCCGCAGCCGGGCCGCCAGGCCTAACTCACCGTAGGGCTTGTCAAGCACAAAGGTCTGATCGTATTCTCCCACCTGTGGAAGGTGAAGTCCGATTTTCTTTTCCATCCGGAAATCATGCCCGGTATGTTCCACCGCCCTGAGCGCCCCGGTTGCCACCAGATTCTCATTTTGTTCCAGATAGGCGCCGGCGGGAATATGGAGAAAATGATCTTCGATTGTGCCATCGCCTCCGTTCAGATTGAAGTAATCATGCCGGGTCAGGTTCACCGGCGTGGGCTGGTCGGTTGTTCCGGTGATTTCCTGAATTAAGGCATCGTCCGGGGTCAGCGTATAGGATACCCGCAAGTGGAGATTCCCCGGATAACCTTCCTCACCGTCCGGGCTGGTATATCCCAATACAACCCGGTTATCTGTCCGATTCACCTCCAGGACGTCCCAGACCACCCGGTCGAAACCGCTGAGGCCGCCGTGTATGTGGTCCCGTCCCTTATTGGGCTGCAGCCGGAACAGCTTGCCTTCAAGGGAAAAGCGGGCGTCTCCAATGCGGTTGGCGTATCTTCCGACAAGCACTCCGAAATAAGGATAATTATCCAGGTATTCCTTCCGCAGGTAATCTTCCGGCCGGTCGAATCCCAGGACGACATCCCGGATTCTCCCATTTGGATCTTTGACTTTCCAGGACAGGATCAGGCAGCCGTAGTTGCTGATGGTCACCGCCGTTTCGTTTTCATTTTCCAACCGGATGATACGCATGGGATGAAAGAAAGAAAAAATTAAAATGTTCTGCAAAAAATATTATAATTTAAGCCAAATGATTGACTCACTGCAGGAAGAATTCAGGCGGATCTACAAGGGGGATCCGGAATATCTTTTTTTTGCACCCGGCCGGGTGAATCTCATTGGGGAACATACCGATTATAACGGGGGGATGGCCTTGCCGGTGGCGATTTCACAGGGCACCTGGCTGCTGGTCAGCCGCAACGATAAGCACAAGTTTGTATTGCGTTCGCTGAATGTGGATGATTACGCGGAGGTACTGGTTTCGCCCCATTACCGGCGCACCAATATCGACTGGGTAAATTACCCCCTGGGTGTGATCAGCCGATTCACCCAATTAAAGGATGACGGAACTTCCGGTCTGAACATGCTTTTTTCGGGCAATATTCCGCGCGGAGCCGGGCTTTCCTCCTCTGCTTCGGTGGAAATGGCCACCGCTTTTGCGTTGAACCAAATCTTTGAGGCCGGATTCGGCAAGATGGAACTTGTAAGAATGGCTGTGGAGGCGGAGAACGATTTCGTAGGGGTCAAAAGCGGCATTCTGGATCAGTACGCGGTCACTTTCGGAGAAAAGAATACGGCCCTGGCGTTGGATTGTTCTTCCGTGAGCCATACGCCTGTGCCATGCAAACTGGGGGAGTACACCTTGATGGTGATCAATACGAACAAAACCCGGTCCCTGACCGACACCCGGTATAACGAACGCTTCGCCCAGTGCCGGCAGGCGCTGGGGTACCTGCAGCAGGAAAGCCCCATCAGCGAATTATGCGAATTAAGCCCGGAACAATTTGAGAATCTCAGGCAACTGATCCCCGATCCGGTCCTGGCCCGGAGGGCGCAACACGTCATTGAGGAAAACGACCGGGTCAAACAGGCGGTCTCCGCGTTGAAGAAGGATGATCTGGAACTTTTCGGCCAGCTGATGTTTGATTCGCACGCTTCCCTCAGGGAACTGTACGAGGTAACCGGACGGGAACTGGACCTGGTGGTGGAGATCAGCCAGCGGAAAGGGGTTGCCGGAGCGCGCATGACCGGCGCGGGGTTTGGGGGGAGCGCGATCGCCCTGGTTCATCAGGCTGAACTTAAGAACTTCCGGAAGCTGGTGATGAGCGAATACAAAAAGGTAACAGGCTATGAACCACAGCTTTTCCCGGTTAAGATAGCCGATGGTGTGAAGCAATTGACCCGGCAGCTCCGGTAACAAACTTTACCGCTTATGGGATGTTATAAAATTAAAAGCGTAATAACTTTCAAACTGTTTACTTGTGCTGCAAACATCCCGCCTGACCGCGGGGTGTTTTTTTATTGAAAATTACGTTAGATTCACAACAATAAACCAACAATATGAACCGTCCCATCCGTGTACTTGTTGCCAAATGCGGCCTCGACGGTCACGACCGCGGCGCAAAAGTGATCGCCCTTTCCCTGCGGGACGCGGGCATGGAAGTTATTTACACCGGCCTACGACAGCAACCGGATATGGTAGTCCATACCGCCCTGCAGGAAGATGTGGATGCCATTGGTCTAAGCATTCTTTCGGGAGCGCACATGACCATCTTTCCCCGGATCATGCAATTGATGAAAGAAAACGGGATGGACGACGTATTACTGACCGGTGGGGGGATCATTCCACAGGAGGACATGGAGAAACTGTACGGCATGGGCGTGGGGAAACTATTCCCTCCCGGCACCCCGACCCACGAGATAGCGGACTATATCCGGGACTGGGTTACCAGGCATAGGGATTTATAAAAGCTTCGCATGCGATACATCCTGACCGAACTCAACGACCGGCAACTGGTGATACGAATTAACAGGCCGGACAAACTGAACGCCCTGAACCGGACGACATTGGAGGAGCTGCATGGGGTACTCCGCCAGGCCGCAACCGACCCCCGCACCGGGGGCGTGATCATCACCGGCGCGGGCGATAAAGCCTTTGTGGCAGGCGCCGATATCGAAGAGTTTGCCTCTTACGGCCAACAGGAAGGCACGATCCTTGCTCAACAGGGACAGGAGCGTGTATTTGATTTAATAGAAAATTTTCCCAAACCGGTACTGGCAGCCATCAACGGTTACGCCTTGGGAGGCGGGCTGGAACTCGCATTGGCCTGTCACCTGCGCATTGCCTCATCCCATGCCAAATTGGGATTACCCGAGGTTTCTCTCGGATTGATTCCGGGTTACGGCGGAACCCAGCGGCTAAGTATGCTTGCCGGACGCGGCAAAGCGCTTGAACTGATCCTTACCGGAAAAATGATTACGGCCCAGGAGGCATTGGAACTGAAGCTATTGAATCACCTAAGCCCGGACAATGGGGAGCTCCTTCCCTTGTGCGGCCGGATTTTGGGGGAGATGCTGAAAAATGCGCCCCTTGCCCTGGCTGCAGCGATACGGGCTGTGAACGCCTGTTTTGATCCGGATGCGAATGGCTTCAAAACCGAGATCCGGGAATTCGGCAATCTCTTTGACACGGATGATTTCAAAGAGGGCACCCGGGCTTTCCTCGAAAAAAGGAAGCCCGATTTTAAAGGCAAGTAAGGTTAACAAGCTGAATGAAAACAAAAAAAGACATCGTTGCGAATTGGCTGCCCCGGTACACCGGCACCCCGCTTTCCGACTTCGGAAGATATGTCCTGCTTGTGAATTTTCAGCTTTACGTTCAATTGTTTTCCGAGTGGGAGCAGGTGCCCATCCTTGGAATCGACCGGCAAATGCCAAGCGCCACTTCGGGCGATGTCACCATCATTAATTTTGGTATGGGAAGCGCCAATGCCGCTACGATCATGGATCTGCTCAGCGCGGTAAAGCCCGAAGCCGTCCTTTTTCTGGGCAAATGCGGCGGACTCAAGAAAAAAAACAACCTGGGCGATCTGATCCTGCCCATTGCCGCCATCCGGGGAGAGGGTACCTCGAACGATTATTTCCCTCCGGAAGTACCGGCCCTTCCGGCGTTCAGTCTGCAGAAGGCAGTTTCCACCAGCATCCGGAATCACCAGCGGGACTACTGGACCGGAACGATCTATACAACCAACCGGCGGGTTTGGGAACACGACAATGAATTTAAAAAGTATCTCCGGAAGATACGCTGCATGGGAATCGATATGGAAACCGCGACCATATTTTCCACGGGATTTTATAATGGGATGCCTACCGGCGCCTTGCTGCTGGTATCGGATCAGCCGATGATCGCCGAAGGTGTCAAAACCGAGGAAAGCGACCGGAAAGTAAGCGCAGACTTCGTTGAAACGCACCTGCGCATCGGGATGGATTCATTGTACGAACTGATAAATCACGGCTTGACTATCAAGCATCTCCGATTCGAAGATTGACATTTTTATTTAACTTTGACAGTATAATATATAACGATGAAAAAAGTATTGGTAATTGATGATGAGGTTAATATTGGCTTATTACTGACCCGCTTTCTGAGCAAACATAATTTTGATGTAAGTACGGCGGTATCGGGCGCGAAAGCCCTGGCCATGCTGAAAGAAACTTTTTTCGACCTTATTCTGTGTGACTTCCGGCTGGAGGACACCGACGGGAAAGAAATGCTTGCCAAGATCAAGGAGCTCCACCCCTCCAGTATTGTGATCATCATTACCGGTTATTCGGATATTAAAATCGCGGTGGAAATGATCAAAATGGGAGCCTACGATTACATTTCCAAACCCCTGTATCCGGACGAAATACTAGAAACCATCCACAAGGCGCTAGAACAACCCGCTGAGGAAGTATCTGCCTCAAGCCAGGGTTCGGCATCGGCCCCCAGAAAGGAAAGCAAAACGACCCGGACTGCTTCGGACAAGAACATGGAAGGGTACATCATGGGCGAAAGTGAAGTGTCGCAGGAATTATACCGGCAGATCGATCTGGTGGCGCCCACTAATTTCAGTATCATTCTGTTTGGGGAAAGCGGAACCGGAAAGGAAGCGGTGGCCCAGCGGATCCACCAGATGAGTAAACGGAAAGACAAACCCTTCGTAGCGGTGGACTGCGGATCGCTTACCAAGGAACTGGCGGGAAGCGAGCTGTTCGGTCATGAAAAAGGTTCGTTTACGGGAGCTCTTGGCACCAAGATCGGTCATTTCGAGACGGCCAACGGCGGTACGCTGCTGCTGGATGAGGTAGCCAATCTTTCCTACGATATTCAGGTTTCCCTGTTGCGGGTGGTTCAGGAACGCAAAGTCAAACGCATTGGCAGCACCAAGGAAATTGATCTGGATGTACGAATTGTGGTCGCTTCCAATGAAGATCTTTGGGAAGCAGTGGGTAAAGGGAAATTCCGCGAAGACCTGTTCCACCGGTTCAACGAATTCAGCATTTACCTGCCTCCGTTAAGGGAACGGGGCGAGGACATCATGCTTTTTGCACGCCATTTCCTGGAAAACACAGCGGCCGAGCTCGGCAAGGAAATAACCGGCTTCGACGAGGAAGTAATTGAATGTTTCGAAACCTACCACTGGCCCGGTAATATCAGGGAAATGAAAAACGTGATCCGGAGGGCCGCCCTGCTGACTCCCGATGGGCAGCACGTGTCCATGAACGGCCTGCCGCTTGAAATGGCTTCCGCCGGATCGGCGCCTGAAGTGGAAACGGGTAGCTTCAGCTCCAACCTGGTGGAAGAAGACAATACCCCCAACCTCAAGAATGTAGCACTTGAGGCAGAGTATGAAACCATTCTCAAAGTGCTGAAGCAGGTTAACTACAATAAGACCAAAGCAGCAAAGATCCTGAATATAGACCGGAAGACCCT
>Ga0207873_1003589_pt1 | contig 11146 bp, 8 predicted proteins | sample BGWIniCompost_FD_187373 | JGI IMG/M metagenome (GOLD analysis project Ga0207873, IMG submission 187373) | Cellulose adapted compost microbial communities from Newby Island Compost Facility, Milpitas, CA, USA - BGW Initial Compost (SPAdes)... ... | reverse complement strand
AGGGCCGCGATGCACGAGGGTGTCGCAGGCGGCCCGGAGTGCCTCGGGCGCGGGCGCCGGCCCGCCGAGTGCGATGATGCCCGCAATGCCGCACATCAGGAGACGGCCTGCAGGAGCGCCCGCATCTTCGCCTCGTACGCGCTGCGCGAGTAGTGGGCGTCGTAGAGGGCGCGCGCCGCGGCAACGACCCGGCGGCACCGCTCATCGCCGCGCAGGGCCGCCAGGATCCCGGCCGCAAGGCTGTCCGGTTCCGGGTCGACGAGAAAGCAGACCTCCTCGTTCAGAACCTGCGTATGAGCCGGCACGCGCGTAGCCACCAGCGGGATGCCGCTCGCGAGCTGCTCGTAGATCTTCAGCGGCGTGTTCAGGCCGGCTGTCCGCGGCGATGTCAGCACCGCCGCCCGGCGCACGAGCTGGCGCACCGCCTCCTGCTCCAGCACGCCCGTGAAGACGCAGGCCTCGGCGACGCCCTCCTCCTCCGCCAGCCGGCGGTAACGGTCCACCTGCGCGGGCTGGCCACCGGCCAGCACGAGCAGCGCATCGGGCCGGCTCGCCCGTACCCGTGCAAATGCGGGAAGGAGGATGTCGAGCCCCTGGTAGGGCTCGAACGTCCCGGCATAGAGCACGATCGGCCGATCGCCCGGCAACTCCGGCGGAGCCAGGGCTCCCGCCGCTCGGCGCGGCGCGTCCGCTCGCAGCCGAACCGGCTCGAAGATCGAGTTCTCGATCAGGAAATGACGCCCCGGATCCCGGATGCGACGCACGGCGTGTTTGGCGAGGTCCGGGCAGATCGTGATCACGGCGTCGGCGGCGCGCAGGCTGCTGCCCTCGAGGCGGTCGAACAGGCTGATCAGCGCCCGCGACGAGCTGAACCGAAAGTTCCGCAACTGCTGCGGAAGGCTGGAGTGCATGTCATAGATCAGCTTGAACCCGAAGATCGGCTTCAGGAAGCGACAGAAGAAGACGGCCTCCTCGTGCGCGTGGACGACGTCGTAGCGGTTTCGGGCGAGGAGTGCCACCGTCCACGCGAGGAGGACGACGTCCAGGAAGAGCTTCGGCCAAGAGGGCCCGATTCGGATGGGCCCGACCCACGGAAACCGCGGGATGCGGATGATCCGGACGCCCGGGATGTCGACGTCCTCTCCCTCCCCGTACGTCAGCAGATCGATGCTTGCTCCCAGCTCTGCCGCGACGAGGGTGCGGTAGTACACGCTGAACGGCGTGCCCCGGGGCGAGAAGAACGGCTGCGGCGCGACCACGAGGACTCTCACGCGACCGGCCCTCCGACGTACTTCCTCAGGTTCATCATCGTCTGGTCGCGCAGGAATCGGAGCGGCCGCGCGCGCCGCCCGAAGATGCGCGGCTGCGTGGTCGCGCTGAGGAGGACCCGCCTCAACCCCTCGGCAGGCCTGCGCGGATCGAGCCCGTCGGGCAGGGCGAACCCGTAGCGACCCGGCAGCTCTGCGCTCCGGCGGAAGGGCAGGGGATCGGTCCCCGGAAGCACGCGCACGCCGCGCTCGGCAGCCACGTCGAAAAGGCCGGAGCGCGGCCCGGGCTCCGGCCTGCCGGCGTTGTCGCCCAGGAACAGGCCCGGAGGTGCGCGTTCGATCAGCCGGGCGACCCGCTTTCCCCGGCCGAGCCACCACTTCCCGAAGCCCCAGGGCACCACGGCGACCGCACCTGCGGCGAGCACGCGGTCCACCGTCTCCTCGAGGCCCAGCCCATCCTGGAAGCGCTGCGCCGTCGCCAGCGCCAGCACCTCCAGCCCGTCCCGCGTGTGGATCTGCTGGCCCGCGAGGACCAGCAGGTGGGCGCCGTCCGTCCGGGTCAGGGAGAGAGCGCTCTCCTCGTCGAGTGTGTCGACGGTCCAGCCGTCGCACACCTCGGCGCCCGCCCGCTCGCGGAGCTCGACGAACGTGAGCCGAGGCCCGAAATCCACGAGGCAGAGGCACCCGAGCGTGTCGCCCGGCAGGCCTGCATCCTCTGCCGCACGCTGGAAGTTGGCCGCCGCGCTGTCCAGGAAGGTTCGCAGGTCGAAGCATGCGTGCAGGTGAACGTGCCCGTCCACCAGCACCCGGCGCTCCGCGCGCGCTGCCGCCGGCACACCGCCAGTGGCGGGCGAGGGCCGGACCGTCATAGCAGACCTTGCTCGCGATACCATGCAGCCGTCCGCGCGAGCCCTTCTTCCAGGTCCACACGCGGCTCGTAACCCAGCAGGCGGCGCGCCTTGGAGATGTCGAAGGCGCGATCGTGAGCGAAGAACTCGACCCGGCGAGGGTACAGCGGCGGAGAGATGCCGAGCGGGCGGCACACCCACTCACAGGCCACCGCGGCCGCGTGCACCGGCCAGAACGGGATCCGCCCGCGGGGGTGTGGCCGGCCCAGCGTGTCGGCAATGAGGTTCACCAGCTCCCGCAGTGTCGTATATCGCGGCCCGCCAATGGTGAAGACCTCGCCTCGTGCCGCCGGGTTGGAGCCCGCCAGGACGAAGCCCTCCACCAGGTCGTCCACGAACGTCAGGTGGTACAATACCTTGCCGGAGCCGATCATCAGGAACCGGCCCCGCGCGATCGCCCGGAACAGTTTGAGGAAGCGCAGGTCTCCAGGACCGTAGATCCCGACAGGGCGAACCACGGTCACGTCCAGGCCGCGGTCCGCGTACGACCGCGCGAGCAGCTCGCCTTCCAGCTTGCTACGCTGGTAATGGTCACCCGGCCGGAACCGGTAGTCCTCACGGGCGGGAGGGTCCTCGATGTGCCCCTGGACGCCAACCGTCGAGCAGTGCACGAACCGCCCGACGCCCACCTCGAGCGCCGTGGCGAGAAGGTTCTCCGTCGCGCGGACGTTCACCCGCTCGAACACCGTTCGGTCGGCGTGCTCGGTTCGATACGCAGCGGCGAGATGATAGACGACGTCGACTTGGGGAAACGCGGATCTCAGCGCCGCGCGGTCGCAGATGTCCACAACCCGGCACTCGACCCCCATCTCCTCCAGCTTGCGCGTCTGGCTCGTCGGCCGGACCAGGGCCACCACGTGATGTCCTTTCGCGACGAGCCGGCGACAGAGGTGGGAACCCGTGAACCCCGTCGCGCCTGTGACCAGCGTGCTGCTCAAGAGGTTGCCGCCTGGGCGATTGATCGTGGCTGCCGAGTTAATGCGTGTCTCAGAAGCGCGCGATCGCCGTTGCAGGATTCACACCCCACGGCACCGGCGCATGCCTCACCGTGGATGCTTTCTTCGGACTGGATCGTTGCGTGGCAGGGTGCCGCCGCACGCGCGGCCAATACGGACGTGGCCAGGAGCCGTTCCTAGGAGGGCCAAACGCGGCCGGTGCGATGACACTGGCGAACACAGGCAGGCCAGCAGCCCTCCTCTCCGGCGCCCAGGCCCATCGGGCCTGTGCCCTGACGGAGCAGAGATTCGATCAGTGGCCGGCGATGACCTTCGCCTCCTGTTCCTCGAGGCGGTCCAGCTCGTGAAGCCCCATGCGCTCGCACAGCACTCGCGCGACGCGAAGCGCCAGGTGATTCCAGTCGTGCGCTCGCGCAACGGCCCGCCGCTCCTCACGTCGTTCCAGCGCGTTGGCCTCCGGCGATAGCGCGAGCTGCAAGCCCTCCGTCCACTCGTCCAGCGTCCTGGCGAGATGCACGACGTGCCCGAACGGCTCGACGGCCGGGATCGGGGAGCTCACCACGGGCGCTCCAGCGGCGAGATACTCGTGCAGTTTCATTGGATAGATATATCGGGTGTAATCGTTCATGACGTAAGGCATGATGTTCACATCCATGTGCTGCATGTACTCGGCAAGGTTCCTCACTGGCCGAGCGCCGAGGAAGTAGGCATTGCGCCGCGCCAGGAGCGAACGCATGTCCGGATGGCTCTCCGGGACCCGATTCGGGCCTACGAACACGAACGACCAGGTCGGGTGCCTCGCCGTGAGATCTGCCAGCAGTCCGAGATTCAGTTGCTCCTTCACCCAGCCGACGTAACCGATGCGCGGATGCGGAATCTCTGCCAGATCGGCGGGTTCGGCCCGAGGCGCCGCGAACAGCTCGTAGTCCACGCCATTCGGGATCAACGCCGTGTTCGGGTTCAGCGACCCCTTTTTCTCGTACAGGGTCTGAGAATGGATGATCACCTGGTCCACACGCCGAATCAGCCGTGCCTCGTCCTCCGCCAACGGCTGTTCGATCGGCGCGAAGGAGTACTCGTCGTCAATGTGGTAGCATGAGAGTTCGTGGGGGATCTGGTCGAGTGCGTGCTCGAATTCCGGGCGCCACAGATACAGGATCATGCGCTGCGCCCCCCGCCCCTCCAGAATCCTGCGCGCCCTCCATTGGCGCGCGCGCTCGGTCGCTCGCGCCGCCAGCGCGGGACGGTACACGCGCGGCAGCCAGCGACCCGGCCGGTAGAGTGAGAATCCCGCAATGGAGGGAACGCGGTCGTCGATCACGCGACGCTCCGGGCCTGCTCCCAGCCACCAGCTCCGCCACTCCCTCGCGGGGTCGAACCAGACCACGTGAAAGAACCGGCCGAGCCGCGTCAGGATGTGGTGGCGGGGCATCCACGGGCCGCCCCAGGTGTCCGGCACCAGGGCGAACACGCCGATCTCCGGCAGCAGCACTCGATTGGGAAGTTCCGGCATCGTCGGCACCATGCGGGGTGGCTCGGCGGCGGGCGTCATCGCCCGTCGACCTCCACGGGCTCGCCGCGTGCGCTGGAAGGCCGCGCGAGCACGTGTCTCACCACCCACTCGGTTTTGTATGAGGATGGCAAGGTGGCGAGCCGATAGCCCGCCGCCTCCAGGATCGCACCGCACTGGGCGGCCTTGTTCTCAACCTCCGCTTCTCTGCGCCCGTCCAGCTCGATGAGCAGAACAGGTCTGTGACGTGCGAGGACCCGCCCCATCCCGAGGAGGACGTCCCGTTCAGCCCCTTCGACGTCGATCTTGACCACATCCGGCGCCGGGATCTCGCCCCGGTCCACCAGCGTGTCGATCGATCGGGTCCTCACCCGGATACGCCCCCGCGCGTCATCCGGTACTCCGGCGGACAGTAGCGTCGCGCCTCCGATATGTTCAGCCAGGACCAGCACGGCCTCGCCGTCCTGGGCGGCGGCCGCCTCCTCGCGGACCGATACGTTGCGAAGGCCGTTCAGCGCGACGTTCCGCCGGATCAGACGGGCGTTGGCCGGGACCGGCTCGAACGCGATGACGCGACCCTCGGGGCCGGTCAGGCGGGCCGCGATCAGCGTCAGAAAGCCGATGTTCGCGCCGACATCGAAGACGACGTCCCCGGGTCGCACGATCTCGCCCAGTGCGTTCTGGACCGGTAGCTCATACGCGCCTGTCAGGAACTCCCGCGACCCCCGGCCGATGTCGAAGACCAGGCCGGCGCCAGCGCCGTCAGCGACCCTGCCAACGGACCCGGTCGATCGACCGAGGATGCCACGAAGGACGTTCCAAGCCGCGCTCATCGGGAACCCGCGAGCGATCCACGCAGCTCGCTTGCTACCGTCCTCCAGTTGTGCTTCCACCACCGCAGCAGGTGGATCCAGCAGCGCGCGCTCTGGTCCACCTTCAACGGCGCGCGCCGGATCGCAGCCACGTATTCCGCGAAGACCCTCAGAGTCGGCAGCCGCTGGCCTCTGACGAGCCTCGTGTCGAACCAGACCGCCCGAGCCCTGAGGTCGGGTATCGCCCGCGTCGATCGTTGGGGGTGCTCCCGATGCAGGAACAGCCGCTCCGGGATCTCATGGAACCTGCCATGCAACGCCAGTTCCGCCAGCAGAACGCGATCGGAAGCCACGTAGCTGCCCATCAGCGGCGTCTTCCTGAGCACGTCGGCCCGGATCACGCCGAAGATCGGCAAACACGAGTGGTTGATGCAGACGAGATAGCGGAAGCGCTCGTGCGCATCCGGCGCATCGACATGCAGATCGAAATCGACGTTGCCCAGGAAACGGCCGTGCTCGTCGATGTCGACCGCCGCGGCATACGCGAGCACGACATCCGGATCGGACTCGAGCGCCGCGACACAGCACTCCAGGAACGTCGGCTCATAGAGATCATCGTGTGCGACCCACTTGAAATACCGGCCCCGGGCGAGTTGGAACGTCAGGTTGTAGTTCGGCGCCGCCCCGATATTGCGCTCGTTCCGTCGATACCGGACTCGCCCATCACGTCGTGCGAAACGGCGGCAGATCTCCTCGGTCCGGTCCGTCGAGGCGTTGTCCGAGATGATCAGTTCGAAGTCCTGATAGGATTGGGAGAGGATCGACTCGATCGTCTCCTCGAGGTATCTCTCGCCGTTGTAGACCGGCAGCCCGAGACTCACCGTCGGCACGGCGGGGGCAGGGCTGTCCGCCGCGTCACGAGCCGCGTGGCTTTCGAGCCGATCGTCCACGAGCCCGATTGCGCTCATTGGCGCCCTCCCGCTTCCCAGCGGCACGGCATGAAGATCAGGCCGAATCGGCTATCGATCCCGCGGCCGGAGCCGTAGTAGTCGGACGATTCGATGTCGATCGTCATGCAATTCTTGAGGACGTCTTGCGGGTTGTCCCACCTACCTAGCCACAGCGACAGGTAATAACGGCCAGGCTGCAGGTTGAGCATGTCGACGACCCAGTCCACATATCCGTCACCCCGCTCGACGTACGGGATGTCGTCGCCCGTCGCCCAGTTGTTGCTCGCCGTGAGCAGCGTCCCCAGCTCGGTATGGATGTTGATCCCGACCATCACGTCACGCAGGGGCTTGAAGGCGCGATAGTGCAGGCGGATACGGAGGCGGTCGCCACTCCGGATCACCGGCAGCGGGCTGCCGTCCATGTCGAGGAACTCGATCCGGGTGAACCTCGCCTCGCCGTTGCCGTGACGCGACTCTATCGCCTCGAGATCTGCGCTCCCGTGTTGGGTCGTCGCAAAGCTCGCCATGTATGCCTGGACGACGTCGTGGGTCGGCCCATCCATGCGGATCCGGCCAGCGTCGATCCACAGGGTACGAGAACACAGGTTCTCGATCGCCGCCATGTTGTGGGCGACGAACAGCACCGTTCGACCTCCGCTCCGCAGGTCGTCCATGGCGTTGAGGCACTTCTTCTGGAACTCGGCATCCCCAACTGCCAGGACCTCGTCGACGAGGAGCACGTCCGGGTCCAGGTGCGCAGCGACCGCGAACCCCAGGCGCAGCTTCATGCCGGACGAGTAGCGCTTGATCGGCGTATCGATGAAGTCGTGTACACCGGCGAAGTCGACGATCTGGTCCAGCTTCGCGTCGATCTCACGCTTCGGCATCCCCAGGATGGAGCCGTTCAGATAGATGTTTTCGCGGCCGGTCAGCTCGTCGTGGAATCCGGTGCCGACCTCGAGCAGCGACGCGACTCGCCCCCGCACGCGGATCTCGCCGGCGGTCGGATGCGTGATGCCCGATAGGAGCTTGAGGAGCGTGCTCTTGCCGGCGCCGTTCCTTCCCACGACGCCGAGGACTTCCCCCTCGGGGACGTTGAAGCTCACGTCTCGCAGCGCCCACAGCGTCTTCCGCTGGCTCTTCTCTCGGTTCCGTGGGCGACGGAACCAGCCGGCGATCACCTCGCGGATGTTGTCCGGGGATGCGCTCTGCCCGAGCTGGTATCGCTTGGAAAGACCCGTGATCTCGAGTGCGTTGGTCATCCCGGGACTCCGTTCTCCGCCGCAGGCGGAGTACTCAGATCACGTCCGCGAAGTAACGTTCGGTCCGGTTGAAGTATGTAACCCCCACCGCCAGAACCACTGCGATCACCAGCAGCGACGGCCCCAGCGTCTGCCAGGAGATCGGCTGACCCACGGCCGCCGCGCGGAAGGCATCGACAATGCCGGTCAGCGGATTCAGCGCGGCCACGGGCCGCAGTCGCTCCGGGATCAGTGTCACGGGGTAGACCACCGGCGTGAGGAACATCCAGAGCTGCGTGAGGAACGGGATCACGTATTTCACGTCGCGGTAGTTCACATTGAGCGCCGATAGCAGCAACCCCACGCCGAGGGCAACCAGGGCCAGGGGAACGGTGAGGACCGGAATGAGGAGCAGTCCGGGGCCGAGCGGCACCCCGTAGAGCAGCATGAGCAGCGGCAGGAAGAGCGCCGCGATCCCGAAATCGAGGAGCGCCGCCCCCGCGGAGGCCGCGGGCAGCAGGACGCGGGGGAAGTAGACCTTCGTGACGAGCTGAGAGTTCTGGATCAGGCTGTTGCCCGCGCCGCTCAGGACGGCCGCGAAGTACGTCCACGGCAGCAGGCCGGCATAGTAGAAAACGGGATAGGGGATCCCCTCGCTCGGCAGCCTGGCCAGCCGTCCGAACAGCACGGTGAAGACGATCATCGCGAAGAGCGGCTGGATCACGGCCCAGGCCGCGCCCAGGATCGTCTGCTTGTAGCGGATCTTCACTTCCCTCCAGACGAGGAAGAAAGCCAGCTCGCGGAAGCGCCAGAGCTCGGCCAGACGCCCGAACCCCGTCGGGCGCACCACATAGATCTTCCGCTCACGCCGGGAATCCGCTGCGCCAGGAGCGCGGTCCGACGGGATCGTTCGATCGGAAACCCGGTCCACGTCGGCAACGCCGCCCGCCGCGGTCGGCACCACTCCCAGTCCGCTCTCCACCTTCGATCCGTTCATTCGTTGCTCGGGCGCGGTCCTCCAGTGTGCCTTCGGCTATCGCTCGGAACTCCGGCCTCCCGCCCGGGCGTTGGAGGGACGCGCCCCGACGTGGCACCGACCCATCATTTGTGGTCCGGGCTCAGCACGAAGCCTGAGAGGGGCGCCGGCATGGCCAGTTGGCCGGCGATCCCGATGCGCGGGGTCGCGGAGGGTCCCGGCAGGTGGCATCACCCGAGCTCCACCTCAGGGCGGGAGCTGATTAGACTTCTGCAAGGAACCTGCCGCCAGCGACCGAGCACCAAACCCGCTGGCGAGAACGGGCCGGCTCCGCTCCCGCGGACCTTGCCTTCTGCTCTGGCGAGCCGGTCCGCTCGCGCCGCGGCCGGAGTCGTCGGAGTCCGACCGCAGGCGCGCCGCCGAGCTCCACCCCTCGACACGGCGCCGAACGCGCATCGGCCGACCAGAGCGCTCCACGCACGTGGGTCACACCGCGCCGTCCCCGCGGGACCTCGATCGGCCGATGAACTCCCTGAAAACACTGCCCGTGTCGTTTCCCCACTCCCAATTGGCGACCAGGCCGACCCGATGGATCCGGAATGGGACGGGGTAGTTCGGGTACACGTCCTTCACGGCACGATAGAGAACGGGCTCGCCGTCCACCAGGACGCAGTACTGCGATCCGTCACAGACGACGCGCAGGCGACTCGGGCTCCCCCACCGCACGCGGCGGCCCACGTTCGTCCAGATCGCGTCATATAGGTCTTCGAACCCTTCGAGGTGGAAGAAGGAAGAGATCGAAGAGCCGTCGTACGAATCAGCGACCCAGATGTTGACGATGATGTAGTTGTCCTCGTCCTGCCAGAGAATGAGCCCGGCCCGCCCCTGCTCCCGCTGACCCTGCGCGGTTCCCGGCGGCGTGATCGTCACTTCCAGGTCGGCGAACCCCGGGTCGTCCCACGGAATGGTGTACACCGTGCGGTAGGGATTCGGCCGTTCGACGCTGGCGTCGACCCTGGCGGAATCTGCCCCTGTGATCCGGATCCTCCCCGCGCCGATGTCGCGACGCCATTCTTTCCCGCCCAGCTCAGTCCTGCTGCCGGCCAGGTCCCGAGCCGGGCCGCGGAAGGAGTCCCGCACCACCACCCGATCCCCGAGCTGCAGCCACGGGGCCCCCATCCGCAGGACCTCAGGAAGATCGACCGACCTCGGGTGTGCTTCGAACGACGCGAGCCGGAGCGTGCCGTGGGGATCGGCCGCGCGGACTCCCACGCCCGTCGCGTTCGCGAGCCGGTCGTCGGCGACCTGACCGCCAAACGCGAGGGTGCCGTCGAGCAAGATGCGGAACGCCCGGCCGTCATCCAGGATCTGGAGAGAGTGCATGGCTCCGGGACGAAGGCGCAGCCCGGGGTCGGTCGCGATGACCCGCTCCCTGCCGTCCTCGCTCAGCAGCAACTCGATTCCGCGCGCGTCGGCCCGGACGCTCCACAGGTTCCCTTCATCGGCAACGCGCCAGCACAATCCGGCGGACACACCATCGAGGTCGTCCCCGGTCCGGATGCAAACGTGTACGAGCCCTGACTCCTCCTCTCCTTCAAGGAGGCCGAGGGCCTCTTCCGCCGAAGTCCCCGCTCCGTCGGGTTGCCTGGCCAACGCTCGAGCGCCAATCACCCGCCAGGAGCCGTTGCCGATTTCCGGCCGCGATCCGTCGAGGGGGCCCTCCCCGCGCAGCCCATCCGCGAGGTGGGCGGTGCCGTACCAGTTCGCGAGGCGGGCGATCCGCGCGACCTTCGTCCCGTACACGCGGGTGTCGAGGCGAAAGCCGATCTGGCCGAGAACGGCCTGTTGCAGGCCAGCGAACAAGCGCGGCGACTCGTCGAAGGGGTCGATCCCCACCGGCCTCATGCACGGGTAGCCGATCATTCCGTTCGCGCCGTCCGCCGACGAGACGTAGTACGCGGCGCCGCGCTCCCTCAGGACGACGATGAAGTAGATCGGGAGGTTCTGCACCCCCCGGATGACCGGCGCGCCGGAGGAGCCGACCTTTACCCAGAGCTCCCCGTTCTCCGCCCCGGTCGCGTGCATCACGAAGCCGTCGCCTCCACCGGCCAGCGGGTCGGCCGCGGCAGGTTCGGAAAAGAAGCCCACGGCGAGGTTCTCGTTCAGGACGGGCATCGGCCGGACGCTCGCGCGCCACCACGCACGGAGCCGGCGCATCATCCGATGCTTCCGGCTGTGCCGCAGCCATTGCAGCACCCGCACCCGGCCGGGATAGGTCTCGCTTCCCAGCCACCAGCGAGTCAGACGCCTCCTGAACCCGTCCGGCAGGTTCTCGGATTGGGACGTGTTGTGCCCGTTGAGCATGAAGATGGCACACGCCAATCCGGGCTCGCGCGGGTACGGTCCGTAGGCAAGGGCCGCTCGGCCCCAACCCGGCTCGATCAGCGGCTGGATCCGAAGAGCGCCGTTGTCCGCGCCGATCGCGCGCTCGACATCCACCACGTGCCGGGCTGCGCCGGTCGGGG
>Ga0207873_1003587_pt1 | contig 11154 bp, 4 predicted proteins | sample BGWIniCompost_FD_187373 | JGI IMG/M metagenome (GOLD analysis project Ga0207873, IMG submission 187373) | Cellulose adapted compost microbial communities from Newby Island Compost Facility, Milpitas, CA, USA - BGW Initial Compost (SPAdes)... ... | reverse complement strand
CGGCGGGCGGCCGCTCTTCACCCGGGTCAGCCAGCGCGAGCCGACCGCCGAAGATATCGAGCGCGGCCTCGGCCGGCTGGCCGAGCTGGTGGCTCAACGTGCCCCAGTGCTGTTGCCGGACCTTGAGACAGCGGCGCGCACGCTGCGCGGCGGGCTGCGGCTGGAGTTGGCCCAGCTGAGCGCTGAAGCCCAGGCCAGCCTGGACCAGGCCCGCCGGGCGGTGGAGGAGATCTGTCTGGAGGCCACCGAGCTGAGCTTCGCCGCGCTGGCCACCGGCGCTGAGCCACCGCCCTACGAGGGGCAGATCTGCCCCTTCCCCGGCCTGACCCCCTTCAGCGAGGAGCAGCGCCGCTTCTTCTTCGGGCGCGAAGAATTGACCAGCGCGCTGGTGGAGCAGTTGGAGCGCAGCCGCTTTCTGGTCATCTCAGGGCCGAGCGGCAGCGGCAAATCGTCGCTGCTGCTGGCCGGCATCGTACCCGCCCTCAAGCAGCGCCGGCCCGGCCTGAGCGTGGCCTGGTTCACCCCCGGCTCCATGCCGCTGGCCGAGCTGGAGCGGGCGATCTACGAGCAGGAGCAGGCCGACGCGAGCGAGATCCTGCTGGTGATCGACCAGTTCGAGGAGCTGTTCACCCTCTGCACCGACGAGGAGAACGAGCGCCGACCCTTCATCGCCGAACTCCACAGGCTGCAGCACCAGCACCAGATCATCATCGGGGTGCACCGCGACTTCCTCGACAACTGCGCCGCCTACCCCGCGCTCAACAGCCTGATAGACGGCAACCATATACCGATCCAGCCCCTCAGCGCAGAGGAGCTGCGCGCGGTCGCCGAGCGCCAGGCCGCCGCCGTCGGCCTGCGCTTTGAGGCCGGCCTCCTCGGCGTGCTCAGGCGCGATCTGAGCGATGCCTCCAGCGCGATGCCGCTGGCTCAGCACGCCCTGCGCGAGCTCTGGCAGCGCCGCCGCGGCCGCTGGCTGCGCGCCCACGATTACGACGAATTGGGCGGGATCCGGCGCGCCATCACGCACTCCGCAGACGAGATCTATCGCAGCCTCGACGAGGCCGGGCGCCGGCAAATGCACGACATCTTCGTGCGCCTGACCCGCATCGATCGTGGCACCCAACCCGATCCGGGCGCTGACTGGCGCGACACGCGCCAGCGCGTCCGCTTCGACGAGCTCATCCCCGCCGACGAGACGGGCCAGCCCGATGAGGCGGCCCGCCAGGCGATCGCGGCGCTGATCGAGGAGCTGAGCGAGCGCGGGCTGGTGGTGCGCAACGGCGGGTTGGTGGAGGTGGCCCACCAGGCGCTGATCCGTTCCTGGGAGCGGCTGCGCCGCTGGCTCGATGATGAGCGCCAGCTGCTCGTCCAGCTCGACGAACTGCGCCAGGCCGCCACCGACTGGGCCGATAACCAGGGCAAGGAGGGCTTCCTCTGGGCCGGCAGCCGGCTGTCGCAGGCCGAGGCCCTGGCTGAATTGGGGCGCTTTCGCCTCAACGCCGGAGAGCGGCGCTTTCTGCTCGCCTGCGCCGAGGCCCGCCGCCAGGCCGCCGAGGCCCAGGCCCGGCAGCTGGCCCGCGAGCAGGAGTTGCGCCAGGCCGCCGAGCAGGCCCTGGTCCGCGCCGAGGAGAACCGCCGCCTGGCCGAGCGTCTGCAGGCCGAGGCCGAAGCCCAAGCCGAGAACGCCCGCCTGCGCCGCGAGGAGGCGCTCGAGCAGAAGGGCCGCGCCGAAGAGGCCCGCCAGCAGGCCGAGCAGGCCCGCAGCCTGGCTGAGCGCAATGAGCAGCGGGCCCGTCGTATCGCCCGCCGGCTCAGTATCGCCACGATCGCCCTCATCGGCCTGGCCGGCGTCGCCTTGGCGCTGATGGTCATCGCCTTTGACCAGCGCGCGGCTGTCCTGCGCCAGCGCGACTTGGACAACGCCCGCGCCGCGCTGCAGCGCGGCCAGCCCGACACGGCCCTGGAGACAGCCAATCGCTACGCCGACGACGCCGAGGCCGCCTACCTGCTCGCCGAGGCCGCCGACCGCAGCGCCCGCCGCGTCCACAGCATTTTGAGCGATTTTAATGACCCCGTTCGCGTGGTCAGCTACAGCCCGAACGGCGCCAGTTACCTGGCCGGCTCCGCTAGCGGCAAGCTGCGAATCTGGGAGCGGGCCAGCGGCCGGCTGCTGCGCAGCTACGAGAGAGAAGACAGCATCAGCGCGGCGGCCTTCGCGCCAGGCGCCGATATTGTGGTGATCGGTAGCTTCACCGGTGAGTTAGTCGCCCTTGGCGCGGCCGCGGATACCCCCTTCACCTCCGCAGACGGTGGCGAGATTCGAGCCGGTGGCGAGATTCTGAGCCTGGCCTTCAGCCCTGATGGGGCTCTCCTGCTCAGCGGCGACGCCGAGGGCAATCTCCAGCTGTGGGACCCGCAAGCCCACACACTGCGGGCGACCCTCCTCGAAGTGCCCGATAGGATCAGCGGGGTGGCCTTCGTCGAGCAGGGCCGCATCGCCGTCGCGGCCACGGAGGCGGGCCAGGTCTACCTCTTCGATACCGCCAACTGGGAGGAGTTGCAAGGCTTTGAGCTGCGCGATCCCGACGGCCCCGATTCCGACGGCGATCTGCTCCCCGACGTCTGCCTGATCACGAGCCTGGCGGTGCTGCCCAGCCCGGACGGCGAGCAGCTGCTCGCCGGCTGCGAGGACACCAGCATCCAGCGGTGGTCACTTGGCGGCGCGCCGATCCAATGGTACCAGAGCCACGATGCCAAGGTGATCAGCCTGGCCGCCAGCGCCGATGGCGCCCGTTTCGCCTCCAGTTCCTACGATCAGTCGATCCTCCTCTGGGATGTCGCCTACGGCGCGCCCATCCACAGCTTCAGCGGCCACGACGCCGAGGCGAACAGCCTGGCGCTCAGCCCCGATGGCACGGCCCTGCTGACCGGCTCCTACGATGGCACCGTCCGGCTCTGGGACACCAGCAGCTTGCAGTTGGAGCGCAGCCTGGCCCAAGCTGGCGACGGCCAACTCGGCCAGGTGATCACCCTGCGGCCAGACTCCGACAGCCTGCTGGCCGTCGATCAGGCCGGCGGAGTGATCCGTTGGGGGCTGGCCGATGGGACACCGCTGAACGAGCAAAAGCTCCCCGGCCGCCTGCTGGCCCTGAGCGGGGACGGCCAGCGGGCCCTGCTCCAGCTTCCCGAGGGGCTGGTGGCCTTCTGGGATCTGGAGGCCAACACCATGATCAGCAGCTTCGAGGCCGAGCCGCTGCCTCCCGAGCAGGCCAACGATCCACCTGGCCGGACGCCAGCGGCGCTGAGCGCCGACGGCTCGCTGGCTCTGCTGACCCTCTCCTCAGGCGACACCGAGTTGCGTGCCGCCGAGGACGGCCGGCTGCTCCATCGCTTCGGCCCCGAGGACAGCGAGGTCAGCGCGCTCGCCATCAGCCCCGACAGCAGCCAGGCCCTGTTCGGCTACGCCAATCACACTATCGGCCTCTGGAACCTGAGCGACGGCCACTTGGTCCGCTGGTTGAACGGCCATATCGACATCATCACCGCAGTGGCCTTCTCCCCCGACGGGACCCGCGCCATCTCCGGCTCGTGGGATCGCACGGCCAGGATCTGGGATCTGGCCAACGGCGAGTCGCTGATCACACTGGAGGGCCACACCCGCGCCCTACGGGCGGTGGCTCTGAGCGACACCTTGGCCCTCACCGGCAGCGACGATCGCAGCGCGCGGCTCTGGGATGCGGCTAGCGGGCGCGAACTAGCGGCCTACGAGGAGCACTTCGCCTCCGTGAACGCAGTCGCCATCAGCCACGACGGCCGCAGCGCCTTCACCGCCACCACCAACGGTGAAGTCGCCCGCTGGCACTCGCTCACCGGCAGCGAGCTACTCAATTGGGTGCAGAAGAATCGCCCCGTCGCGCCGTAAGAGCGATGGAAGGGACAGCCGCCAGCAACGGGCGAGACGCTGCCGGCGTGCCGCCGATCAGTCGTCGGTACCTGCAAACGCTGGCGATGCTTGCGCTCCTGATAGAGGTTGCGCTCTTTAGCGTCGTGGTATGGAAGCTGTGGAGCGTCTACCAGTGCTATCGTCACTTGAAACAAGAGGCGATATACGTGACTGATGCTGTGACGGCAAGCATCCGTGCAACACGTTTGCCCTTCGGCTGCTGCCCAACGCCTCGTGCCCGTACAGCGTAGTCCGTACCGCGAGAGCCTCACAAAGCCAGAGAGCCAAGCGACATGGCTAAAAAAGTCGCCTGAAATTGCACTAGCTGCCAACTGCGCCGTTGGCGGCTGCCTGGGAGCGCCTCGATCCCGCTCAGAAGGGCCGCGCTCCAGCGGCACTGGCCGACGAGGATCAGATGGCAGACATCAGGGTAACTGGGGCTCGTTCCGGGGAAGACGACGGTCGGCTGAAGCTGCCGCTCCCGCAGCGCCGCCGCCGTTGACACACCATTCGCCGCATGTGATAATGCAAGCACTTCCTGTACTGCAGCCCGCTGTAGAGCCTGCCAAAGCGCGCCAGCGCTGCCTCACGCTCGGGCATCCCTCACCTGGAACGGCGAGGTGTCTTCGGCCGCCCTGCTGTTCCGCCGACCTCCCGATCCCGCGTACATGGCGGAAGGCGCACGGGCCTGGCGAAGGACAGCCTGTTGCCCATGGATGCCCTGCTAGTCTACATCGCGGCCGACCAGCGGCTGGCTCTCTGGCGCGCAACGCCACTCCCCGACCGTGACCGGGGTACTGTGCTGTTCGCCGACATCTCCGGCTTCACCACGCTGACAGAGACGCTGGCCCGGGCCCTCGGCCCCCGCCGTGGCGCCGAGGAGGTCACCCGGCAACTCAATGAGGTCTACGATGTGCTCACCGCCACGGTAGAGCGCTACGGCGGGAGCATCGTCGGCTTCAGCGGCGACGGATTCATCTGCTGGTTCCCCAGCGATGACGGCACAGGATCGGACGCGCGCAGCGCCGCCCTCGGCGCTGTCACCTGCGCCCTGCACATGCAGAACGGCATGCGCCGCTTCGCAACACTCGCGCTCGCAGGGGGCGAGCAGGTGAGCCTGGCGATGAAAGTCGCGGTTGCCAGCGGCCCCGTGCGGCGCTTCCTCGTCGGTGATCCTGCGGTCCAACTATTCGATGTCCTGGCCGGCGCGACTCTCGACCGGCTTGGCGCCATCGAGGGCTTTGCCGCCAGGGGCGAGGTGTGGGTCGATCAGCCGACGGCCGACCTACTCCCCGATGCGACCATCGAGTGGCGCGAGCCGCCCGGTTGGGGTCGCGCCGCCATCGTGCGGGGCCTGCAGGAGGAAGCCTCGCCGGCGCCGTGGCCGGAACTGCCACCTGGGGCCCTGCCCGCCGATCAGCTGCGGCCATGGGTGCTGCCGGCTGTCCACGCGCGGCTGCTCAGCGGGTAGGGCGCTTTCCTGGGCGAGTTGCGGCCCGCCGCGATGCTCTTCCTCAAGTTCGACGGGATCGACTACGACGGCGATGACGGCGCGGGCGCAACCCTCGACGCCTATATCCGCTGGGTTCAGGGCGTGCTGGCGCGCTATGACGGGACGCTGCTCCAGCTGACGATCGGCGACAAGGGATGTTACCTCTACGTCGCCTTTGGGGTGCCGACCGCGCACGAGAACGACGCCGCCAGGGCGGTGGGCGCGGCCCTCGAGCTGCGCGAGCCGCCGCCCGGCGCCAGCCTGCCGTCCCTCTTCGGCAAGGTGCAGATCGGCGTCAGCCGGGGCATGGTCTACGCCGGCGAGTACGGCGGGGCGACCAGGCGCACCTACGGCGCGATGGGCGACGAGGTGAATCTGGCGGCGCGCCTGATGCAGCGGGCCGCCCCCGGCGAGGTGATCGTCAGCGGACGGGTGGTCGAGCGCACGGCCAGGCTCTTCAGCTACCGGGCTCTGGGGAGCGTCGCGGTGAAGGGGAAGGCCGAGCCCGTGCCGGTGTTCGCGCTGCTCGGGCGAAGCGCGGCGCCGGCGGCTGCGCTCCAGGGCCTGCCCAGCCCAGCCTCCGCCCCGCAGCTAGTCGGGCGCAGCACGGAGCGCGCGCAGCTGGCGGAGCGCCTCGAGCGGGTGCGGCGCGGCGAGCCCGCCGGCCCGGTTCTGATCGAGGGCGAGGCCGGCATCGGCAAGTCGCGGCTGGTCGAGGAGTTGCTGCAGCAGGCCGCCGCAACCAGGATGCGCTGCCTGGCCGGCGCCGGCGACGCGATCGAGCGCGCAACACCCTACCACGCCTGGCGCCCGGTCTTCAGCCAGCTCTTCGCGCTCGACCAGCACGCCGACGACGCCGAGGCTCGGCGCGCCGCCGTGCTGGCCCGCCTCGCGGACTGGCCCGAGCTGCTTCCCCTTGCCCCGCTGCTCAACGCGATCCTGCCGCTCGACCTGCCGGAGAGCCCGCTCACCGCGCCGATGGCCGGCCAGGTGCGCGCCGACAATACCGTGACCCTGTTAACCAGGCTGCTCCAGGAGGCGGCGGCCGGCCCGCTCCTGCTGCTGATCGAGGACGCCCACTGGCTCGACTCGGCCTCGTGGACCTTGCTTGCCGAGTTGGCCCGCGACCTACCCGCAGCCCTGCTGGTCGTCACGACGCGTCCGCTCGAGAGTCCCCGGCCTGCGGCTGCCGAGCGCCTGCTCGATCGACCCGATGCGCTCCATCTGCGCTTGGGCGCCTTGGCCACGGACGAGGTCGCAGAACTCATCCGCCAGCGCCTCGGCGTGGCCGAGTTGCCCACGCCGATCCTCGAGCTGATCCAGGAGCGGGGCGAGGGTAATCCCTTCTTCAGCGAGGAGTTGGCCCTCGCGCTGCGCGATGCTGGCGTGCTGCGCATCGAGGAGCCGGCCGGGGGCGGGCCGCGGCGCGTCTCGCTCGCCCAAGCCGACCTGAAGTCGCTCAGCCTGCCCGACACCGTCGAAGGAGTGATCACCAGCAGGATCGATCGGCTCGCCCCGTCGCTTCAGCTCACGCTCAAGGTAGCGAGCGTGATCGGGCGCATCTTCACCGCGCCGCTGCTCCAGGACATCCACCCGATCGAGCGTGATAAGCCGCAGCTCCCCGAGCAGCTCAGCAGCATGATCCGCCTCGACCTCATGCTCGCCGATAGTGGCGAGCCCGACCTGACCTACCTGTTCAAGCATGTGATCACGCAGGAGGCGGCGTACAACCTGATGCTGTTCTCCCAGCGGCGCGAGCTGCACGCTGCCGTTGCCCGCTGGCACGAGCGGCGCTTCGCCGACGATCTGTCGCCCTTCTACGCGGTGCTGGCGCACCACTGGATGCGCGCCGAGTCGCCCGCCAAAGCGATGGAGTACCTCGAGAAGGCCGCCGACCAGGCCCTGGGCCGCGGCGCCTTCAAGGAGGCGCGCGACTTCTACGCGACATTGCTCGAGCTCACCACCGAGCCAGCCGAGGGGGACGGGGCCACTCGCCGCCGCGGTCGCTGGATCTCGGGGTTGGTCCACGCCAATCGCGGCCTCGGCCAGCTCACCGAGACGCGCCGCTACGGCGAGCAGGCGGCTGCGATCTTCGATCGGCCCGTGCCGGGCCGCCCCGTCATCGGGCTGCTGGCGCAGATCGCGCTGCAGATCGGCCACCGTCTGCTGCCTGGTCGCCTCGTGCGCCCGGTCGCTGACGCGGACGAGCGTGCTGCCCTGGAGGAGGCCTCGCGCGTCTACCGCGAGCTCACCGCGGTCTACTGGTCCAGCAACCAATTGGCGCTCAACCTCTACAGCATGGTGCGCCGGCTCAACATCTCCGAGCGTATGGGCCCCAGTGAGCATCTGATCGAGTCCTACGGCATGATGGCCTTCGCCTGCCACGCCGTGCGCCTCCACGGGCTGGCGCGGCGCTATGCCGAGCGCGTCGAGGCGGCGGCTGCCCAGATGGACGCGCCGCTCTCGTATGCGCTGGCCCTGAATGCCATCAGCTTGGGCCTCTTCGGAATTGCCGATCTCGATAGTATCAGGCGCAACACGGAGCGCTCCGAGGAGATCTACCGCCGCTTCGGCGATTGGCGCGGTTGGGGCGAGAGCATGATCATCCGTGCCACGATCGCCCTCTTCGAGGGCGACTTCGCCGAGGGTCTCCAGCGCTATGAGGCGGTGCTCCCGGTAGCCCTGCGCAGCAGCAACCGCCTGCACCAGATCTGGGCCTACACAGGGTTCGCCAGCGCCTTCCTCAGGCTCGGCCGGCACTCCGAGGCGCTTGTGGCCGCCGAGCAGGGGCGCGCCCTCAGCGAGGAGAACGCCGAGCGGGTCACCGAGATCAGCTGCTTAGGGGTGCTGGCTCAGGCCTATTTGCTGCTCGGCGAGCCGGAGGCCGCCCGCCAACGGGCAGCACACGCCGCGGCCCTGATCGCACCGTCGCCCACGCCCACCGGCAGCCACGCCTACCAGGGCTACCTGTACACGGCGCTGACCTTCCTCGCCCTCTGGGAGGCGGCTGGCCCCGGCGAGCGGGCCGCCGCGGCCAAGGCAGCCCGCCAGGCCTGCGGCTTTATGCGCACCTTCGCCAGGGCCTTCCCGTACGGTCAAGCGGGTTTCGAGCTCTGTGAGGGGCTGCGGGCGTGGTGCGAGGGCAAGGCGGAGCGCGCCCGCGCCGCTCTGCGCCGCAGCCTCGCCAGCGCCCGCAAGTTCAAGCTGCCCTACGAGGAGGGCTTGGCCCGCTACGAGCTCGGCCGCCGCGCGAGTGGGGCCGAGCGCCGCCAGCAACTCGAGGCCGCGATCGCGATCTTCGAGCGCCTTGATGCCGCCCACGACCTGGCTCGCGCCCGCGCCGCACTCCAGTCTGTCTAACGGAGGATCTGATGGTTCTCAGGCAGCAGCTCGACAAGGCTTACTGGCAGCAGATGGCGGAGGCGAACCTGCCTCCGGAGCACGAGGTGGTAGCGCGCAACGAGGCGATCACCGGAACCTACGCCCGTTGGTACACCGCCCAGCCCCTCTTCAAGTGGGCCGGCATGGCTGCCTTCTCCTCCCACCGCGTCGGCCTCGCCCTCGTGCCCTATCGCACCCATCTGGCCGACGACCTGCTCGGCGACCCCGACGCAACCGGCGACCCGCACCCGCCCGAGTTCCACACGGTGCTCGCCGACCTCCACTGCCTGCGCGAGACGAACAACCTGGTCTTCCATGACATTGGCTGGGCCCATCTGGCCTACATGTCGCCCGAGGGCGGCATCGAGGCCATCGAGCGCTGCCTCGCCGACGAGCCGCAGTCGCATCTGATGCTCCAGGGCTTCCGCTTGATCGAGCAGGGCCGTCTGTTGATGCAGGGCGACGCCAAGCAGCAGAGCGAGGGCATCGAACTGGTCTGGAAGGGCAACGAGCTGCTGCTCAAGCACGAGCAGGCGATGATCGTCCAGAAAAAGTTCGATACCCTCGACACCGACTGCAAGATGTTCCTCTCCTGCTTCACCCTGATGGACTTCAACGCGGTCTACATCACCGACAACTTCCACTACAGCTCGCTCTTCTACACCTTCATGTGGACGCGCGGACTGCCGCTGCTCGTGCAGACCTTCTCGCCCCCGCAGCTCACCGACCTACGCCACCGCTGGTTCTGGATCGAGAAGTCGCTCATCCCGCTCTGGCGGCTCGTCGAGCGCACGGACTCGCATCTCTCCCTCAAGCTGCAGATCTTGATGAAGGGGGCGCCCTCGTGAGCAAGCACGTGATCATCGTCGGCGGAGGCGTAGCCGGGTTGAGCGCCGCCCACGAGCTCTGCGAGCGGGGCTTCCGCGTCACAATCTACGAGCGCTGGGGCGTGCCCGGCGGTAAGGCCCGCAGCACTTGGGTGCCAAAACCCGACGTCTGGCCGGAAGGTTTCATGCAGCCGCTGCTCGGCCTCGGCCGTCAGCCGAGCAGCGACCCGCAGCACCGCCACGAGCTCCCCGGCGAGCATGGCTTCCGCTTCTTCGCCGGCTTCTATCGGCACATCATCGATACCTTGCGTCGCATCCCCGACCGGCGCAGCGGCAAGAGTGTGCTCGATAATCTAGAGAGCGCCGAGCGCAACATGGCGACCACCGCCGGCACGAAGCCGATCATCTATCTGCAGACCCTGCCCCGCAACCTGAAGGATTTCGCAGTACTGATCTCAGCGACGCTGGAGAGCGGCCAGCAGCTCACGGACCAGGAGTTGGCCTTCCTGTTCAGGCGCTTCTGGCAGGTCGCGACAAGCTGCCACGAGCGGCGGCTGGCCGAGTATGAGAAGATCGCTTGGTGGCACTTTCTCGACGCGGACGCCTTCTCGCCGGCCTACCAGCAATTCACCAACCTCTCGCGCATCACCGTTGCCGCGAACCCGCGCATGGCCTTCTTCGGCATCGAGATCACCACCCGCGAGCAGCTGCGCGACTTCTATACCTTCCTCCACGCCCACGTGAACGAGACGGTCACCGTCGAGCGGTTTGCCTCGAGCGAGGACCTCGCTGCGGTCGAGGCGCTGGTGCGCATCGAGGCTTTCGTCGACCTCACTCGCGAAGCACTCGACGCGCGCGGCATGCAGCAGTTCTTTCCGATCGCCAGAGGCGCGGTGCAGGAGATGCGGCAGTACATTCACTACCATCTGAGGGATGGTAAGATCGCCAGCGTCGGCTGCGCGCTGGTCGGCTAGCCCGCCGCGAAACTGCGCAGGGGAGCCGGCCCCCTGATCCAGCAGTTTTTCGCACTTGCGGTAATTTCGCATATCTGAAATAACGCTGGACATGATCCGGACCACGCATGTCGGCAGTCTCCCGCGCGGCCCCGAGCTGGTGCCGCTCCTGCTCGCCCGCGACAAGGGCGAGCCCTACGACGCCGGGGAATTCGACCGCCTGGTTCAGGCCGCGGTCGACGAGGCCGTGCGCAGGCAGGTCGAGGCCGGCGTCAAGGCGAACCTGAGCGCGGGACAGCGCGTGCGTCTAGTCGTGTTCCGCATCGACACGCGCGACGAGATCGTCGTCAATGCGGCGAGAGGTGGCCGGACGGATTTCAAGAACGCCGGCCGCACGCGCCGCGAGGGGATCGAGGCGTCCTGGGAAGCGGTGCTTGCGAACGGGCTCGAAGCCTACGTCGCCTGGAGCTGGATCGAGGCGGTCTACCGCGACGCCGGCGCCGCTCTCCCGCTGCCCACGCGCGCCGTGCTGGCCCTGGGCGCCTTCGCGCGCGACTG
>Ga0207873_1003586_pt1 | contig 11169 bp, 9 predicted proteins | sample BGWIniCompost_FD_187373 | JGI IMG/M metagenome (GOLD analysis project Ga0207873, IMG submission 187373) | Cellulose adapted compost microbial communities from Newby Island Compost Facility, Milpitas, CA, USA - BGW Initial Compost (SPAdes)... ... | reverse complement strand
TCCCCTCCTGCCTCGGCCCAGCGCGCCACCGGGTCGTCTTGGTCGGGCCAGGTGGTGAGGGCCGTGACTGTTATGGCGCGTCTCGCCGCGTCGATCCGGTCCATCGCCTGCGTCAGCGCCAGCCCGTCATAGTAATCCGACGGCGCGATCTGGCCCGCCGCCGCCTCAATGCGGCTCAGCCGGAAGATTTCGCTGACAGTGAAGAATGCGCCGGCGGCCTTGGCGAGGTCGGCCTGCCCCATCTCGGCGGCGAGCATGATGTCGGGCACCAGGAGGGCAACGGGCAGATACGCCAGCCGCTCCGCAAGGGCGGGCGGTACTCCCTGGGCGGCAAGGGCCGCTGCATCCTCCGCGATACCATCCCTCAGGAAAGCAGACAGAACAGAGCCGAGTCGCGGTTGCAGGGCCTCGCGCGCGGCGATGAGCTTACGAATGCGTTCGCCCACGGTCCCCCTGCCCTGCCCGTTCTTCAACTGCCAGGCCGTGGCGTCGAGAATAAGCCGCCAGACGCGCCCATAGAGGGATAGTTGCGCCTTTCCATCGATCCGGTTGTCGAGCGCATCGATGGCGGCGAACAGGGAGCGCAGCTCAAAGCCGTCGCGCACCACCGCGTAGGCCTCGACGATCTCATAGGCGGGCCGGCCGGTCATGTCCTGCAGCCGAGTGACGAAAGCGGGGCCGCCCCGGTCGATCACGTCGTTTGCGAGTTCCGTGGCGATGATTTCGCGGCGCAGCCGGTGCGCGCGGATTTCCGGCGCGTGTTTCTGCTGCATCTCAGCGGGGAAATAGGCGAACAGATCGGCCTCGAAATGCGGCTCGTCCGGCAGCGGGCTTGCCACCAGCTCATCGAACAGCACGAGCTTCGCATAGGCAAGAAGCACACCGATTTCCGGCCTCGTCAGCGCCTCGCCACGCGCCTGCCGCTCCGCGAGCGCTTCGGGGCCGGGCAGAAACTCCACCGCGCGGTCGAGGTGACCCTGGCTTTCGAACAGCGCCATCATGCGCGCCTGATGCGGCAATTCGGAAAGGCCGCGATCCTCCACCATCGAGATGGCGAGCGTCTGACGGTAGTTGTTCCTGAGGACGAGCGCGGCCACCTCTTCCGTCATCGCCGCCAAAAGCTTGTTGCGCGCGTGCCGCGATAGCTTGCCCGAACGCATGGCGGAAGCCAGCGCGATCTTGATGTTGACCTCAAGGTCGGACGAGTTGACGCCTGCCGAATTGTCGATGGCATCGGAGTTGCAGCGCCCGCCCTTGAGGCTGAACTCAATGCGCCCGCGCTGGGTCATCCCCAGATTGGCGCCCTCGCCCACTACCTTGGCACGGATCTCGGCCCCTGTGATTCGGATCACATCATTGGCGCGGTCGCCCACCTCCTGGTCGGTTTCGCCGGAAGCGCGCACATAGGTGCCGATGCCGCCGAACCACAGAAGGTCGACAGGCGCCTTTAGGATCGCGCGCATGATTTCGGCCGGCGATGCCGTAGTGCTCTCCAGCCCGATAGCCTCGGCGGCTTCCCTGCTAAGGGTGATCTGTTTCGTGGAGCGGGAAACGATGATGCCCCCTTTCGACAGCTTTGCCCTGTCATAATCCTGCCAGCTCGAGCGCCCCATCTCGAAGAGCCGCTTACGCTCGGCAAAGGAGACAGCTGGATCCGGATCGGGATCGATAAAGATGTCGCGATGGTCGAAAGCGGCTATGAGCCTGGTGCAAGGCGACCGCAGCATGCCGTTGCCGAATACGTCGCCCGACATGTCGCCGACGCCCACGGCGGTGAAGGGCTCATTCTGGATATCGCGGTTCATTTCACGGAAATGCCGCTTCACCGCCTCCCACGCGCCGCGCGCCGTGATACCCATCTTCTTGTGGTCGTATCCGGCCGACCCGCCGGAGGCGAAGGCGTCATCCAGCCAGAAGCCGTGACGCTGGCTGATTTCATTCGCCGTGTCGGAGAAGGTAGCAGTGCCCTTGTCGGCGGCGACCACCAGATAGGGGTCGTCCACATCGTGGCGCACCACGCGTTCGGGCGGGATGACCTCCTCTCCCTCAAGATTGTCGGTGACCGACAGAAGCGCGGAAATGAAGTTGATATAAGCGCGTCTACCCGCCTCGAAAACCTCCTGACGGCTGCCCCCTTTCGGAAGCTGGCGCGGATAGAAACCGCCCTTTGCCCCGACGGGAACGATCACGCTGTTCTTCACTTGCTGCGCCTTGACAAGCCCCAGCACCTCGGTGCGATAGTCCTGCGCCCGGTCGGACCAGCGCAAACCCCCGCGTGCGATGGGGCCATAGCGCAGGTGCACGCCCTCGACCTCCGGCCCATAAACGAAGATCTCGCGCCAGGGGCGCGGCTGCGGCAGGCCGTCGATGGCCCGCGAGTCGAGCTTCAGAGCAAGCGACGCACCGCCGGCAAAATGGTTGGTGCGCAGCGTCGCTTTGAGAAGGTTGAGGAAGCGGCGGATGATGGTGTCGTCATCGATGCTAGGCACATTCTCCAGCGCGTCCGTGATCTCCTTCTCGATCCGCTGCGCCTCCGCCTCCATGGCATCGCGATCCCGCGAGGGATCGAAGCGCGCCATGAACAATTCCAGGAGCTTCGCAGCGATCTGCGGATAGCGATTGAGCGTATCGGAAATGAAGCCCTGGCTTTGCGGAATGCCGGCCTGGTGCAGAAAACGGCTGTAAGCTCGCAGTACGGCGATTTCCGAGGCCCTCAGCCCTGCCCGATGCGCCAGAGCGTTGAGCCTGTCATTGTCACGCTCTCCGCGCCAAACGGACAGAAAGACGTCATCAAACAGGGCGCCTCCATCGGAAAGATCGATGGCGGAGCCGAAGGCGCTTTCCAGCTCCATGTCGTGCAGGAAGACCCGCCCGCCGTCCGGTAGACCGATCTCGAACGTCCGCTCGGCGATGACCCGGAAGCCCATGTTCTCCAGAAGCGGAACCCGCCGACTGAGCACCACCGGCGCGCCGAAGTGATAGATCTTCAGCGCCGCCTGCGTCTCGTCCTGTTCCGGATGGCGATGAAAATCGATGACGATGGGATTGCCGTCCGACAGGGTAGCGATCCGGCTCGCGTCGAGAAGTGCCGTGTGCGGCTCGAAGCTGTTGCGATAGCCCTCGTCGAAGCGCGCAGCGATGGCTCTCACCTCGTCAGGCGCGCCCTCATCCTCGGCCGCCTCACGCAGGGCATCGTCCCAGGTGCGCACGATGTTGCGCACGGCGGCTTCCAGCTCCTCCGTCTCGATGCGCGGCGTGCGCCCGCCCGAGCGGCCGATGATGAAATGCACGCGCGCGAGCGCCCCCTCGGGAAATGCCGGGTAGTAGGCAGACAGACGCCCCTCGAATACGGTTTTCAGGTAATCGCCTATTTTGGCGCGCACGCGCGAATCATAGCGGTCGCGCGGCACGAAGACGATGACCGAAACAAAGCGGTCGAACTGGTCGATGCGGTAGAGCACGCGCACGCGCGGCCGGTCGCCCAGCGCCAGTATCGCCTCGGCGTGCTTGCGCAGCCGGGGCACGCCGATCTGGAACAGCTCGTCGCGCGGATAGGATTCAAGCACATTGATGAGCGCCTTGCCCGAATGATCTGTGGGCGCGAAGCCCGAACGGGCAAGCACTGCCTGCGCCTTTGCGCGCAGATAGGGAATCTTGAAGACCGAGCGCGTGTAGGCCGTGGAGGTGAAAAGGCCCACGATGCGCAGTTCGCCCGCTAGCTTGCCTTCCTCGCTGAAGGACTTGACCCCGATGTAGTCGAGATAGGCGCGGCGATGGACGACGGATTTAGCGTTCGCCTTGGTGACGATGAGCGGCTCCGGCCCATGCAGGAACGCGCGGATTTCCGGCGTGGTCCCCGCCGTTTCGTCGCTGCGCCGCAGCACGCGCACCTCGGGAAAGGCGAGAATGCCCAGGCCCTTGCTGTCGGTGCGCTCGAGCGTGCCGTTTTTCTCGCCGCCCACATAGCGCATCTCGCGCATGCCGAGGAAGGTGAAGTTGTCGTCACGAAGCCACTCGAGGAACGCGATGGCCTCGGCCACCGATTCGCTCTCGAGCGGGATGGGAGCATAGCGCAGCCGCGTGATCTCCTGGTCGAGGCGGGCCAGCATCGGTTTCCAGTCGCTGACGGCGGCGCGCACCTGCGCCAGGATGTGAGCCAGCCGCTCCTTAAGCGCAGTGCATTCCCCGGGCGACATGCGTGGCAGATGGATGTGGATGAGACTGACCTTCTCCGCGGCGCGCGAGGTTTTCGCCGCGCCGTCCCCGACGATCTCGTCGACGCCCGACGTTCCATGACGCACCAGCAGCACGGGGTGCAGCACCAGCGTGGGCTCCGCCCCGCGCTCGGTGATCTCCCCCAGCACCGAATCGAAAAGAAAGGGCATGTTGTCGTTGACGATGGTGACGGTCGAGGCCGCGCGGCCGCCGTGCTCGATGCCCGAAACGCTCTCGACCTCGATGATGCACTCACCCGGCTGGTGCTTCTTCAGCGCCGCCAGCGCAAGCTCCGCCGCCCGTTCCAGCGCCTTGGGCTCGTAGCCCTGAAGGTCTTCCGCTGGAGCACGCAGAATCATGAGCTCCCGCAGGCGCTCGGCTTCGGATGCCTTGGACGCTTGGACCCTCGGCGCTTTAAGTGCTTTCACCTTGGAGCTCATGCTGGACTACCCCTCCGACGATCCTCTCTATCGTATGCCGGTGAGCCTGGCTTGACGACCCTCAAAGGCATCACTGCCAGAGCGGGTCCGCTCATCCCCGGAAAAGGTGTAATAATCATGGCCACCCGTCAGCGCAGGACCACGATGCGGGTTTTGCGGCCAAGCAGCAGCAGAAGCCGCGCCATGGCGCGCGGGGAAACCGCGATGCAGCCCGCCGTCGGCTCCATGCCGGAGCCATTCGCCGCGCCGGGACGCGCGATATGCAGGAAAATGGCGCTGCCCCCGTTGCGCCGGCGCGGCAGCACATTCCAGTCGAGCACGACGCAGATGTCATAAAGCTGATCCCGGCGCATCATTTCTTCATATCGGCCGCGATAGGGCAGCCGCACCGGTCGGTTGTAGTTGCGGTCCTGCGGCAGATCGCACCAGCCGAGATTTGGACGCACGGGAAGCGCGGGAAGCCACACCGGCCCGATTCCCCATGGTCTTCGCTCCCTCCTGTAAAGGATCGCGAGCGGTCGCAGCACGGCAAGCGGCGTGGCGCCATCACCTTCGCGCTTCAAGGCGCTCGTTCCGCCGCGCCCGAGCGCGCAGGGCAGAACGCCGGCACCAGTACTGATAAGGCCCTGCGTCCGCTTTCCGGGTCGGGCTCGCACCACGATAAGGCTTGCTCCGCGGCCGGTTTTGGACGACGACATTTTCCGCGGACGTTTTTGGAGTATAGTCGCAGCAGGGTTCAAAGGAGCGGTCGAGGCTTTCATAGTCGGCTCATCATGCGTAGATGAGACGTTCCGCGAAAACAGGGGCGGGGTCAACGTGATTGGACGGATTGGAAGATGACGCCACGCACCATCCTGATTGTGGACGATGACGAGGACCTGCGCGCCACGCTGACCGAGCAGCTCGCGCTCTATGAGGAATTCGACCTTCTCCAAGAAGACACCGCTGCCAAGGGTATCCAGGCCGCGCGGAATTCTATGGTAGACCTTGTCATCATGGATGTCGGCCTGCCCGACATGGACGGCCGCGAGGCGGTCAAGATCCTGCGCAAGGGCGGCTATCGCGCCCCCATCATCATGCTGACGGCTCAGGATACCGATTCGGACACCATTCTGGGCCTTGAGGCCGGCGCCAACGACTATGTGACGAAACCGTTCCGCTTCGCAGTGCTTCTGGCGCGCATCCGCGCGCAGTTGCGGCAGCATGAGCAGAGCGAGGACGCCAAGTTCACCGTCGGCCCCTACACTTTCAAGCCGAGTCAAAAGCTTCTCATCGACCAGCGCGGCAGCAAGATCCGCCTGACGGAGAAGGAAGCTGCCATCATCAAATATCTCTACCGCGCCGAGCAGAAGGTCGTCACGCGCGACGTTCTGCTGGAAGAGGTATGGGGCTACAATTCCGGCGTGACCACGCACACGCTGGAGACTCATGTCTACCGCCTGAGACAGAAGATCGAGCGTGATCCTTCCAAAGCCGAAATACTTGTGACAGAAAGCGGCGGATACAAGCTCGTTCCCTGATTGATTCTCCGGGAGGTGGGGGGCCTCCCACGCCTGGGGCAACGAGCCGGGGACGGACCGCACATGGCGCTGGACGACGACATTCGTATTCTGTCCGGCGTGAGACTCTTTGAGGGCTTCACGCGCGAGCAGTTACGCCTTATGGCCTTTGGCGCCGAGACGATCTCGCTCGCTGCCGGACGCAAGCTCTATTCAGAAGGGGCACCCGCCGACTGCGCCTTTGTCGTGGCCGCGGGGGAGGTGGCACTTTACCGGCAGGAGAATGCCCGGCGCAAAGTCATTTCCGTGCACGGGCCCGGCGCGATCCTGGGCGAGCTGGCGCTGATCGCCGAAACGGAACGGCTCACCAGCGCCATGGCGCACACGGAGGTGAAGGTCATCCGCCTGAGCCGCTCCATGTTCCATCGCATTCTGGAAGAATTTCCAGAGGCGGCGATCATCCTACGCCGGCGCATAGCTGAGGACTTGCAGGCGATGTTGGCTCGCATGCAGGCAGTAACAGAGAAGCTGGGGCGCTGACCCGACCTCAAGGAAAAGCGGATACCGGCTTTCCATCCGGAAGCGGCCGCCGGCGATGCGCATGGACGCATTTGAAAAGGCCGGCACGGGGGCCGGCCTTTTCGGGTGTTGCCCGAGAGCTTGTGGTTCTGGCGCAATTCCAAAAAGCGGATGGCGATTTCCGTCAGGAAATGCGCAAGATAAATAGTTTGGAAAAGCTGAAAGAGACTTTAAGCCTCTTTCGGCTCCAGCACCTGCCGGCCGCGATACATGCCGGTCTTCAGGTCTATGTGGTGCGGACGGCGCAGCTCGCCGGAATCCTTGTCTTCCACATAGGCAGGTCTCTTGAGCGCATCGGCAGAACGGCGCATCCCCCGCTTAGACGGCGTCGTTTTTCTTTTCGGTACAGCCATTGTATTCTCCGGTATCCGGTCAAGACCCTTGCGGCCCTTAGAGGGAACACCGCAATCCGGCCGATCTGAATTCGGGGCCGCCTATACACGGGAACAGGCCGTTTGACCAGTGGGAGCGGCGATTTTTCGCGCTGCAACGCGCTATTCGTCGCGCTCAGCCTCAATCCCGTAGCTTTCGAGCAGTTCCGGATCGATCAATCCCGCATGCAGCATAAGGAGGATGATCCGGGCGTCTCAATCGCCGCCTCCATCCGTGCGGCAAGGGCGGCAAGCCTGCCAGCCCATGATGGCGGACAAATTCCTGCTCTCCCAGCACGCAGAACGCCATCATTGCGCCCACGGGCCGGTAGGAGGCAGACGGCGGTTCCCCGTCGCCCCCTTCAACCATCAGGCGGACGGCGGCAAGCTTGACGACTTCCGGTACAGTCGCGGCGACAAGTCCGGCCTGATTGAACGCCGCATCGGGAAGGCGCAGGTCTTCGGACCGCCGAACGGGTGAAGAAAGCCGATCGAGGAGCCACGCTTCACCATCGGCAGCCCCTCATTCCAGGCACCCCACATAGGCGCCCGCCCGGCGCGCACGCGTCTCGATGATGGAGGCAAGGCGGTTGAGGCCCGCAGACGGCTTCGCCGGGTTGCGCACATGCGGATTGGGCAGCGTGACGGCGAGCAGAGCCGCCTGCCGCCGCGAGAGGCTTTTTGCAGGCCTGCCGAAATAATGCTGCGCCGCAGCCTCCGCGCCATAGATGCCCGGCCCCCATTCCACGATGTTGAGATAGATTTCCATGATCCGGCGCTTAGACATCATGGCGTCAAAATAGATGGCGAGCGGCAGCTCCAGCGCCTTGCGGATGTAGGACCGGCTGGACCATAGGAATAAATTCTTTACCGTCTGCATAGGGATCGTGGAGGCGCCGCGCGGGCGCTCTCCTGACAGAGCATCGTTAACGACGGCGCGAAACTCCCCAAGATCCACGCCGTGATGGAAGCAGAACTGGCCGTCCTCAGCCATCATCACCGCATGCACGACTGCGCTGCCCATCTCTTCAAGCGGCGTCCAGCGCCGGTCATAGCCCCGGAAAGTGACGAGATCGGCCAGCATGAGCGTGGAGACCGGGTGCACCGACGGCGCACGATAGAGAAACGTGAGGCCCAAGGGCAGCAGGGCGAGAACGAGAAACATGGCGACGAGGCGCCGCAGCCAGCGCCGGATGAGCAAGCGACCGCGCCGCCGCGAAGCCTTGCGCCGCGGTTCCGCACGCTTTTCCGCTTCCACCACCGGTACCCGCACACCATTCTCCGGTCATTCTTCCTCCCGGAATACCGGGAGCCGCAGGGACTCGCAATGCCGAAGGCATCCGGCCTTGACGGTGACGGCGAATGGGGCCATCGCTCGGCCATGCAAGAGATGACACCGCTTTCCTTCGATGAACTGCTCGCCGTGCATGCCGGTGCGGTCGAGGATCTGCTTCGCAATCTGCTCGACGAACGCCCACGCGAAGGCGAAATCGCTCGCCCGGAGCGCCTGCTCGCGGCCATGCGCCATGGCGCGTTGAACGGCGGCAAGCGGCTGAGGCCGTTCCTTCTCATCGAGAGCGCCCGGTTGTTCGGGGCGCAAGGCGAAGCAGTTCTGCGCGTTGCGGCGGCACTCGAATGCGTGCACTGCTATTCGCTGATCCACGACGATCTGCCGGCGATGGACGATGACGACCTGCGCCGCGGACAGCCGACGGTGCACAGGGCGTTTGACGAAGCGACGGCGATCCTCGCCGGCGACAGCTTGCTCACCTATGCCTTCGACATCATCGCCGATGAGGCGACCGCGTTGCCCGCGTCTACGCGGCTGGAGATCGTGCTGCGGCTCGCCCGGGCGGCCGGCATCGGCGGCATGGCCGGCGGCCAGGCGCTTGATCTGGAGGCTGAAAAGGCTCCCCCGGGCGAGGAGGGCATCGTACGACTCCAGGCCATGAAGACCGGAGCGCTGATCCGTTTCGCCTGCGAGGCGGGCGCCCTTGCCGGCGGGGCAAGCCCGGCCCACCGCGAAAGGCTGGTCGCATTCGGCGAGGCGATCGGGCTTGCCTTCCAGCTTGCCGACGACCTCCTGGACCTGACGGCAAGCTCCGAAACGATGGGCAAGGCGACGGGCAAGGATGCGGCCGCCGGAAAGGCAACGCTCGCCGGATTGCATGGAGAGGATTGGGCCCGCAAACAACTCGAAGGGCTCATTACCCAGGCCGAGGAACTGCTGGAGCCTTTCGGCCAGAAAGCGGACATTCTGCGCGAGGCCGCCCGCTTCGTCGCTCGGCGTCAGCACTGACGCATTAGGCGGTTTGGCGGAACCGGCACTGGCCGCCCCTTGTTTCGGCGGACGGGCTCAGCATATCGTGGGATAATCAGGGCCCTTCAAAGGCAGGTGACATGGCCGGGACATTCGTCATCGCACAGGGCGGCGGCCCCACCGCCGTCATAAACCAGACCCTTGCTGGCGCGGCGCTGAAAATTAGCCGGCGTTATCCTGGCGCCCGCGTTCTTGGCGCGCTTCACGGCGTGCGCGGCGTGCGCGACGGGCGGTTCGTCACTCTGTCGGATCTTTCCGAAGCCGAGCTGCGGGCAATCGCGTCCACGCCGGGCGCTGCCCTCGGCTCGACGCGCGACAAGCCTGACGCCGCCTATTGCGACCTAATCCTGAAAGGTCTCAGGGCCGTGGGTGCAGACGCCTTCATCTATATCGGCGGCAACGACACCGCCGGCACGCAGGAGATACTGGCCGAGGCCTCAGGGGGGCGCATCGTCTGCGTGCATGCGCCCAAGACCATAGACAACGACCTCGTGGAGAACGACCACACGCCGGGATTCATTTCGGCGGCCGAATTCGTGGCGGGCGCGTTCCTGAGCGTGGACCTGGACTTCCGCGCGCTGCCCGGCATCTATGTCGGGATCGTGATGGGACGTCATGCGGGCTTCCTGACGGCCTCGGCTGCCGCCTGGTCGCTCGATGAAGGCGGCGCACCGCACCTCGTCTATGTCCCTGAACGGCCTTTCGAGCGCAGCCGCTTTATCGAGGACATCCGTGCAACGCTTGCCCGTCACGGGCGCTGCATCATCGCCATGTCGGAAGGCGTGTCGGGGCCGGACGGCAGGTCGCTGGTGGAGACGCTGGTTCCGCCGGAGATGATGGAGCGCGACCCGCACGGCAATATCCGCCTTTCCGGCAGCGATCTCGCCCAGGCCGTGGAGCGGATTCTGGCTGAAGACCTGCCGGGAAAGAGGGCGCGGGTGGATACGTTCGGCTATCTGCCGCGTGGCAATGTCGCCACCGTCAACACCACCGATGCAAAGGAGGCCTTCGAGGCGGGCGCGTTCGCCGTCGAGGCGGTCGAGCGAGGAGGCGGCTCGGTCACCCTGCAATTCGACGGCGAGAAGACCGTTTACGGACTCGTGCCGCTTGCGGCGGTGGCGGGCAAGACACGCCATATGCCTGAGCATTTTCTCGTACCCGACGAAAACAGGCTGTCGGACGCGTGCCTCAGCTATCTCGCCCGCCTTCTGCCACGCAAATATGCGGTGGCCAGACCTTTCGTCTGAGCGATTAGCGGGCAGAACCACCGTCGCCGCGATGCCGCGCGGGAGCCTCACCGGAAAGAACCATCGGCGCGAAGCCGAGCGGAGCGAATCGTGTCCCTCCAGCGGGACGCCTGGCGAGATAATCGTCACGCATGCCGAGAAGCAGCTTGTCGAGTGATACTTGAACGAACTTCATGGGAGCCTCCAATACCGGGCATGATTTGTGTTACCCGCGATATAGGTGGTCCCCGCCCTTTCAGCCAATGGACTTTGCGTCACAGGGACTTAAACGAAATTCAAGTGCTGGCGGCGAGCTGCTCCAGCCATCGGGTAACGCGCCGCGCCGCAGCCGTGGCGGCAATGCCGGCCGGACGGCAGAGATAATAGGCGGCGCCGCTCGGATCGGACGTACCGAACGGCGCGACCAGTTTTCCGCTTGCAAGCCGGTCATCGATGAGTAGCGTCCGGCCGATCGCCACTCCCAGGCGGGCAGCGCCAGCCGCACGACCTTTCGGCCAT
>Ga0207873_1003585_pt1 | contig 11176 bp, 11 predicted proteins | sample BGWIniCompost_FD_187373 | JGI IMG/M metagenome (GOLD analysis project Ga0207873, IMG submission 187373) | Cellulose adapted compost microbial communities from Newby Island Compost Facility, Milpitas, CA, USA - BGW Initial Compost (SPAdes)... ... | reverse complement strand
CGAAGCGCGCGAGGTCCACGGCGCCGAAGTGGCCGGCCACGGGCCGCCCGCCGGCGGCCGCCAGCTCCCGAGCGAGCGCGGGCGAGGGCACGAGCAGCCCGTCCGCGCCCGCGCCGAGCAGCCAGCGGGTCCAGGGCGCGGCCGGCAGCGGCTCGGCGGAGCGCCAGCTGCGCACGACGAGCGTGCGTCCGGCGCGCCGGCGTGCGCGCGCGGCGCGCAGCGCGAGCACGTGGTCGCGCGTGTGCCAGCAGTGCACGACCTCCACGTCGTGCCGCTCGAGGAAGGCGCGCAGGCGCGCCACGTCGGGCACGTCGCGCAGCGGGCGCGCCGCGCGCCCGGGCGCGAGCCGGAGCGCGGGCGCGAGCCCGCGCGCCTCGGCCTCGCCCGCCAGCGAGCGCTCGCCGGGCGCCTCGCCGGGCGGGCACGCGAGCCACAGCGCCGCGCCCTGCGCGCGCAGCGCGCCCGCCAGCTCGAGCATCGGCTCCGCCGGTCCCGTCCACTTCCAGTCGCTGCTGAGCAGGAGGATGCGCCGGGCCGGCGGCGTCATCGTTCGCGCGTCTTCTCCCACAGCTTCACGTGCTTCGCGAACACGTAGAAGGCGGAGGTGGCGGCGATCACGAAGCCCGGCCAGCCGTCGCGGAAGCCCTGCTTCCACAGCCAGCACTCCAGGAACTTGACGGGCGGGTGCAGCAGCGCGCGCAGCAGCGAGAAGCGCCGGCCCTGGGCGACCCACTGCTCGGCGACCACGTCGGAGAAGCGCTGCACCGTGCGCAGGTGGTCGGCGAAGTCGCGGTAGGTGTAGTGCTCGAGGTCGGCGTCGAGGCGCCCGACCGGGCCGTCGGCGATCAGCTTGTCGTGCGGGTCGACCCCGCCCCAGCGCGCGCGCCCGCGCCGCACCAGGCGCAGCTTCCAGTCCGGGTACCAGCCGCCGTGGTCGATCCAGCGCCCGAGGTGGAAGGTGTGACGCCGCATCGCGTAGCCGACGAGCGGCGGATCGGCGGCCAGGGCGGCGCGGATCGCGTCGCGCAGCGCGGGCGTGCAGCGCTCGTCGGCGTCGAGGCACAGCACCCAGTCCCCGGTCGCCTGCTCGAGCGCGAAGTTCTTCTGCGCCACGTAGCCGGGCCAGTCGCGCTCGATCACCCGGGTGGCGTGCTTGCGGGCGATCTCGACCGTCCCGTCCCGGCTGCCCGAGTCGACCACCACGATCTCGTCGCACCAGGCGACGCTCTCCAGGCAGGCGGCGATGCGGTCCGCTTCGTCGCGGCAGATGACGACCGCCGAGATCCGGGTCACCCGCGCACCCGCTCGACCGTGAGCACCCCGCGCACGCGCTCGATCTCCTTCATCACCGTGGTGAGCGAGCGGAGATCGGTGACCCAGAGGTCGAAGTCGTGGACGGCCGTCTTGTCGTCGCTGGTCGCCACGCGGGCGCCGCCGATGTTGACGCCCGTGGCCGCGATCGACTTGGTGATGCGCGCCAGGACGCCGGGCCGGTCCACCGACACCACGCGCACCTTGATCTGGCGCGGCACGGCGCTCTTGGCCTCCCACTGCACCTCGATGCGGCGGTCGGGGTCCTGGGTGAAGGCATGCGTGCAGTCGCGCGCGTGCACGGTGACGCCGCGCCCGCGCGTCACGAAACCCACCACCTCGTCGCCCGGCAGCGGGTTGCAGCAGTGGGCGAAGCGCACCAGCACGTCGGTGTGGCCGTCGACCCGGATCCCGCTCGAGGCGGGCGCCCGCTCGCGGCGGAACAGGCCGCGCCGCTTGCGCGGCGGCTCGGGCGCGGGCGCCTCGCCGCGCAGCTTGGCCACCACCTGGCTCGCCGGGATCCGGCCGTAGCCCACCGCCGAGAACAGGTCGTCGGGAGAGCCCGACAGCTCCGACTGCGCGAGCGCCGCGAGCTGGCCGTCTTCGAGCAGGCGCGCGAGCGAGAGCCCGCCGCGCCGCAGCTCCCGCTCCAGCATCTCGCGCCCGAGCTCGCGGCTGCGCGCCTGCTCGGCGACCCGGATCGCGTGCCGGATCCTCTGGCGCGCCTTGCCCGAGACCACGAACTCGAGCCAGTCCTTGCGCGGGAACTGGGCGTCGCTGGTCAGGATCTCGACGGTGTCGCCGTCCTGCAGCTGGTGGCGCAGCGGCACCAGCCGGCCGTTCACGCGCGCGCCCGCGCAGTGCTCGCCCACCTGGCTGTGGATCGCGTAGGCGAAGTCCACCGGGGTCGCGCCGCGCGGGAGGTTGATCACCTCGCCCTTGGGCGTGAAGACGAACACCTCGTCGGGGAACAGGTCGACCTTGACGATGTCGAGGAACTCGTGCGGGTCGGACAGCTCCTGCTGGCGCTCCACGAGCTGGCGCAGCCAGGCGAACTTCTGGTCGTCGGAGCTGCGCTCCGCACGCCCTTCCTTGTAGCGCCAGTGCGCGGCGATCCCGAACTCGGCGTTGCGGTGCATCTCGCGGGTGCGGATCTGCACCTCCATGCGCTGCCCGTTCGGGCCGATCACGGCGGTGTGCAGGCTCTGGTAGCCGTTCGGCTTGGGCAGGGCGACGTAGTCCTTGAAGCGCCCCGGCACCGGCCGCCAGATCGCGTGCACGACGCCGAGCGCCTGGTAGACCGCGGATTCGGGCTCGTCGAGGATGATGCGGAAGGCGATCACGTCGTAGATCTGGTCGAGCCCGACGTGCTGGGCCTCCATCTTGGCCTGGATCGAGGCCAGCTCCTTCTCGCGCCCGGTCACCTCGGCGCGCAGGCCCGCCTCGGCCAGCTTGGCCGAGAGCACGCCGATCACCTCCTCCACGAAGCGGGCGCGCTCCTGGCGGCCGAGCTGGATCTGCTCCTCCAGCGCGCGCGCGACGTGCGGGCGCAACGTGCGGAAGCCCAGGTCGACCAGCTCGCGGCGCATCCAGTCGATGCCGAGCCGGTGGGCGAGCGGCGCGTAGATGTCGAGCGTCTCCTGGGCGATCCGGTGCCGCGCGTCCTCGTCCATGTGCTGGAGGGTGCGCATGTTGTGGAGCCGGTCGGCCAGCTTGATGAGCAGGATGCGGATGTCCTTGCTCATCGCGATCAGCATCTTGCGGAAGTTCTCCGCCTGCCGTTCGCGGACCGAGGTGAACTCGATCTTGGCGATCTTGGTGAGCCCCTCGACCAGGGTCGCCACCTCGTCGCCGAACAGCCGCTTCAGCTCCGGGAGCGTGGTGAGCGTGTCCTCCAGGGTGTCGTGGAGCAGACCCGCTGCGACGGTGGCCTCGTCGAGCCGCATGTCGGCCAGGATCCCGGCCACCTCCAGCGGGTGGACCAGGTAGGGCTCGCCGGACAGGCGCTGCTGGCCCTCGTGGACCTTGGCCGCGAACACGTACGCCCGCTGCAGGAGTGCCAGGTCCGCGTCGGGCTGGTACTCGAGCACCTTGTCGGCGATGTCGTTGAAGCGGAGCATGCGCGCTCGTCGCGGGGGAGCGGAACGCCTCCTAGGGTATCGGACGCTCCCGGACGCGTCCTTGATCGGTGGGCAGCCAGCCGGCCAGATCCGGCGCCAGGCGGCGCCGCACGGCGGCCAGGCCGGCCGCCCCGGGCAGTGCGGCGCGCCCGCCGCGGCGCGCCGCGGCCACCACCGCGGCCAGATCCTCCACGGCCTGCTCCATGACGTCGTTGACCACGAAGGCGTCGAACAGCGGCGCGGCCTGGAACTCCTCGCGCGCGATCGCGAGCCGGCGCTCCACCTGGTCGGCGCGATCGGTGCCGCGCCCGCGCAGGCGGCGCTCGAGCTCGGCCCGCGACGGCGGGAGCAGGAACACGAGGCAGGCGTCGGCGAGGCGCTCGCGCACCTGCCGGGCGCCCTGGATCTCGATCTCGAGCAGCACGTCGCGACCCGCCGCGAGGGGGGCCTCGATGGCCGCCCAGGAGGTCCCGTAGCGGTGGCCCGCGTAGCGCGCGTGCTCGAGGAACGCGCCCTGCGCCACCAGCGCCTCGAAGGTCGTCTCGTCGACGAAGTGGTAGTCGACGCCGTCGCGCTCGCCGGCGCGCGGGGCGCGCGTCGTGTGCGAGACCGAGAACACGACCCCCGGATCGCGCGCCACGAGCGCGCGGCAGATCGTGGTCTTGCCGGTGCCGGAGGGGGCCGAGACGACGAACGGCAGCCCGCGGCGCCCCGCGCCGCCCGGCCCGCTCACGCCGCGTCCTCGCCGTCGCCGCCGAGCCGGGCGGCCAGCGTCTCGGGGTGGATCGCCGAGAGCACCACGTGGTCGCTGTCGAGGACCAGGATCGAGCGCGTGCGGCGTCCCTCGGTGGCGTCGACCAGCTTGCCGCGCTCGGCGGCCTCGCGGCGCAGGCGCCGCATGGGCGAGGCGCCGGGCGCCACGATCGCCACGATCCGGTTGGCCGCGACCAGGTTCCCGTAGCCCACGTTCAGCAGCCGCGTGCGCGGCGGGCCCGGCAGCGGCTCGGGCGCGCGCAGCAGCGGATGGCGCTCCTCCACGCGCGTCTCACTCAACGTTCTGCACCTGCTCGCGGATCCGCTCGAGCTCGCTCTTCAGCTCGACCACCTGATGCGCGATCGGCGCGTCCGCGCTCTTCGAGCCGATCGTGTTGGCCTCCCGGCCCATCTCCTGGAGCAGGAAGTCGAGCTGCCGGCCCGCCGGACGCCCGGGCCCAGCGTCGTCGAGCAGCCGGTGGAACTGCGCCACGTGGCTGCGCAGCCGCACGCACTCCTCGGTGACGTCGAGCCGGTCCGCGGCCCACACCACCTCCTGGTGCAGGCGCGCCTCGTCGAGCAGCCCGGTCTCCTCGCGCAGCTGCTCGGCGCGCTTGCGCAGCCGGTCGCGCACGGCGCGCTGCACCTCGTCGGCGCGGCCCTCGATCGCGCCCACCAGCTCCTCGAGGCGCGCGAGCCGCCCGCGCAGCTCGCGCTCGAGCGCGGCGCCCTCGGCCTCGCGCATCGCCACCAGCGCGTCGAGCGCCGCGCCCGCCGCGCCGGCCAGGGCGTCGCGCACGCGCTCCTCGCCCAGCTCGCGTTCGACCACGCGCGCCACGCCGGGCAGCGCCAGCAGGCTCGCCACGTCGAGCTCTCCGCCCACGCCGTGCTCGGCGCGCAGGGTGCGCGCCGCGGCGAGGTAGCGGGCCGCGGTCTCGAGGTCGATCTCGATGTCGTCGGCGGCGAGCGCGCCGGACAGGGTGCGGACCGTGAGGTCCACCTTGCCGCGCGCGAGCCGCTCCGCCACGCGGGCGCGCAGCTCGCTCTCGAAGCCCGCGAGCCCGCGCGGCAGGCGCACCTTCACGTCGAGGTGGCGATGGTTCACGCTGCGCACCTCGACCTCGAAGTGCGCGCCGTCCACCTGGAAGGCGGCCTGCCCGTAGCCGGTCATGCTGCGGATCACGCGAGGTCGCCCTGCGCCGCGGCCAGCGCCGCCGGCAGCCGCTCGCGCACCTCGTCCGGGCTCGCCGTCGCCGTGCCGATCTTGCCCACCACGACCCCCGCCGCCGCGTTGGCCAGCACCGCCGCCTCCAGCAGCGAGCCGCCCGCGCGCAGCGCGAGCGTGAGCATGGCGATCGCGGTGTCGCCCGCGCCCTGCACGTCGAACACCTCGCGCGGGGGGGTCGGAACGTCGATGCCGCGCGCATCGTCGCCGAACAGCGTCATCCCGGCCGCGCCGCGCGTCACCACGAGCGCGGCGCCGCCCAGCCGCCGGCGCAGCCGGGCGGCGGCGCGGGCCAGCTCGTCGCGGGTCTGGATGCGCGCGCCCACCAGCGCTTCCATCTCGCGCAGATTGGGCTTCACCAGCGCCGCGCCGCGGTAGGCGGTCCAGTCGGACTTCGGGTCCACCGACACCGGCGTGCCGGCGGCCTCGAAGCGGCGCATGGCGGCGCGCACCACGCGCGGCGCGAGCAGGCCCTTGCCGTAGTCCTCGAGCACCACGCCGTGCACGCGCGGCAGCGCGGCGTCGATGGCGGCCAGCAGGCGGCGCGCGACGGGCGGCGCCACGGGCTCGGTCGTCTCGCGGTCGAAGCGCACGATCTGCTGCGAGCGCGCGATCACGCGCGTCTTGCGCGTGGTCGGCCGGTCGGGCACGCGCAGGATCCCGGACGGATCCACGCCGAGCTCCGCGAGCAGCTCGAGCACGCGGTCGCCGGCGCGGTCGTCGCCCACTGCGGCGCAGAAGTCGCAGGAGGCGCCGAGCGCCACCACGTTGCGCACGACGTTCCCCGCGCCGCCCAGCACCATCGACTCGCGGCGCACGTGGACGACCGGCACCGGCGCCTCGGGGCTCACCCGCTCGACGTCGCCCCACAGGTACTCGTCGAGCACCACGTCGCCCACCACCAGCAGGCGCACGTGGCGCACGCCGTCGAGCAGCTTCTCCAGCCGGCGCAGCTCGAGGCGCGCGGGCATCAGCGCGCGCGCTCCGCTGCCGCCGCCGCGATCGGCGCGGCCCGGCCTTTGCGGGCGTCGTACGTGCGCTCCACGGCGGCGTCCTTCTCCATCGCGAGCGGGTGAGCGCCCACCCCGTCCGAGACGTGTAGGGAATCCCGGCGCGGCAGTCCGTCCTCGAAGCCCATCTCGGAGCCCATCGGCACCCGGACCGGGAGCCCCGGGCCCGCGAAGCGCGCCCCCTCGCCGCCGTGCGGATCCCCGAGCCCGTGCCCGGCCCCCGCCCCGTCCGTGGCGCGCCCCCTCACGCCGTGCCCTCCGCGCCCGCGCACAGCCCCTCGAGCCCCCAGGACCGCGGGCACCCGCGCAGGTGCCAGGCGAGGATCGTGGCCCGCTCGCGCCAGCGCGCCCGCTCGCGCGGGAGCACGAGGGCGGCGGGCGCCAGCACGATCAGCGCGAGCAGCAGCTTGACGAGGCGCACCGCCACGACGGCCGCGGCCTGCCCGGCGCCGCGCCGCTTGCGAAAGAAGTGGTAGAGCGAGCGGAGGTACTCGATGCGCGTTTCGAGCGGCATCCGCTTCTTGGTGGTGGCGCCGTGCTCGTGGACCAGGCGCGCCTGGGGGAGATGCACCACCCGCCAGCCGGCCGCGCGCATCGCGAACAGCCAGTCGGTCTCCTCGAGGAACAGGAAGTAGTCCTCCGGCAGCGGCCCGACCTGCTCGAGCGCCTCCCGGCGCACCACCATGCAGGCCCCCAGCACGGCCTCCACCTCGATGGGCGCATCGTGGCGGTAGCGCTTGGAGGGGAAGCGCCGCGGGAACAGCAGCTCGAGCACGCCGCGCGGGACCAGCTCGCCGAGCAGGGTGGGCGCGTTGTGGATGCTGTTCTGGAGCCGGCCGTCGGGATGCAGGAGCTGCGGGCCCACCACGCCGACCTCGGGGTGGGCGTCGAGGTGGCGCACGCACGCCTCGAGACAGCCCGGGAGCAGCTCGACGTCGTTGTTGAGCAGCGCCACGTGTCGGCCGCGGGCGCGCGCGAGCCCCGCGTTGTGGCCCGCCGCGAAGCCCAGGTTGCGCGGGAGCGCCACCACCTCCGCCCACGGGAAGCGCGCGCGCACCGCCTCCACCGTCCCGTCGCTCGAGCCGTTGTCGACCACCAGGATCTCGGTCGCGAGCGGCGCGCCCGGCGCGCGCACGGTGCGCTCGATGGAGGACAGGCACGCCAGCACGAGCTCGCGCGCGTTCCAGGTGAGCACGACGAGCGAGAGATCGATCATGCCGGCGCCGAGCGGCGCCGCACCGGCGCGACGGGCACGAGCGGCTCGCGCGCGAGCGCGCGCTCCGCGTCGCCGCGGAAGCCGGCGGGGTCGCGGAAGGCCGCCACCGCCGCGGCCGCCACCGCCTCCGCGGCGATGCGGGTCATGCAGCGATGGTCGATCGGGCAGGTGCGCCGGTAGCAGGGCCGGCACGGCACGTCGGCGGCGAAGGCCTGCACGCGCTCCAGGTTCCAGCTCGTGCGCGCGAGGCTGGTCGGCCCGAAGAGCGCCAGCACCGGCACGCCGAACGCCACCGCGACGTGTCGGGCGCCGGCGTCGTTGCACACCAGCACGCGCGCGCGCCGCACGACCGCCTTCGAGGCGCCCAGGTCGAGGCGGCCCGCCAGCACCGTCGCGGGCGCGCGCATCGCCCCGGCCACGCGCGCCGCGAGCGGCGCCTCGTCCGGCGCGCCGATCACGGCCACCCGGGCGCCCGCCGCGGCCAGCGCATCGCCCACTGCCGCGAAGCGCTCCGCCGGCCACAGCTTCGAGGGCCCGAACGAGGCGCCCGGCGCGAGCAGCGCGAGCGGCTCGTCCGCGCCCACGCCGGCCGCCGCGAGCGCGTCGCGCGCCGCCTGCTCCTCGGCGTCGGTGACGAAGAGCTCGAGCGAGCGGCCGCGTTCCGGGCAGCCGATCGCCGCCACGAGCCCGAGCACGTGCTGCTCGCGCGGCAGCGGACCGGCCGGCCTGGGAACCGCGTCGTGCAGCAGCAGCCGCCGGCCCTGGGTGGCGTAGCCCACGATGCGACGCACGCCCGCGCATCGCATCAGCAGCGCCGACGAGAACGAGTCGGGCAGACACACGCCGAGATCGAAGCGGCGGGCGCGCAGCGAGAGCCCCTCGCGCACCAGCGCGGCGGCCCCGCGGCCGCCCGAGGCGAGCGGCAGCAGCTCGTCGATCCAGGGCGCGCCGTGGAGCAGCGGCGCCAGGGAGGCCTTCACGTGCACGGTGACGTGCGCGTCCGGGCGCCCGGCGCGCAGCGCGCGCAGGCCGGGCGTCGCCATCACCACGTCGCCTGCCCAGTTGGGAGCGCGCACCAGGATGCGCTCGGCCACGAGCCCTCCAGCGGCGGCCGCCGCTCCGTCGCCGCGCCGCGGGAGACGGGTACTACCCCGGTCCGGGGGGCGCCAGCAGCGCGCGCGCCGCCGCCAGCACGTCCGCCGGCGCGATGCGCGCCATGCAGGCGGCGGCCGCGCAGCCGCGCCGGCACGGGCTGCACGCGACCGGCACGCGCACCGAGCGCGCGGGCGTGCCCGGGTACGGCGCATTCTCGACCGGATCGGTGGGCCCGAGCAGCTGCACCACCGGCGTGCCGACCAGCGAGGCCACGTGGAGCGGGCCGCTGTCGCTGCCGAGGAACAGGCGCGCCTGCTCGAGCAGCGCGGCCAGCTCGCCGACGCTCGCGGTCGCCGGCGCGAGGCGCGCGTCGCCGCCCGACGCGCTCACGATCGCCTCCGCGAGCGCGCGCTCCTCCGCCGCGGGCCCGTGGCTCACGAGCACCGTCTCGCCCTGCGCGGCGAGCGCGCGCGCGACGGCCGCCCAGCCCGCCACGCTCCAGCGCTTGTGCGGCGTCGCGCGGCTGGTGCCCGGGTGCAGGACGATCGGTCGCACCCCGCTCCCGAGCGCCTCGCGCATGCGCCGGCGCGCTTCGGGATCCACGCGCAGCGGTGACGCGTGCGGCGCGACCGGCACGCCGAGGAACGCGACGAGGGCGAGGTTGCGCGCGAAGCGCGACAGGCGACCGGCCGGCAGCCGCGCGCGCGCCGTCGCCAGCCAGCCGGCGCCCTCGCGCGCGAACGGCGCCGCATAGCTCAGCCGCCGGGGCGCGCCACTCGCGCGCGCCAGTAGCGCGCTCTTGGCGATCGCGTGGAAGTCGAGGACGAGATCGAAGCGGCGCGCGCGCAGCGCGCGCAGGCAGCCGGCGAGCGTCGCGAGGAAGCGTCCCAGGCGCAGCTGGCGCAGCGCCGCCACCAGCTCCGCGCGCGGGAACACGAGCACCTCGTCGACCCATGGCTGCCCCTCGACCGCGCCGCGCGACGCCGGCTCCACCAGCCAGGCGACGTGCGCGCCGGGATAGGCGGCGCGCACCGCCGAGGCCGCGGGCAGCGTGCGCACGACGTCGCCGAGCGCGCCGAGCCGCACCAGCAGGATGCGGTCGGCCGGCGGCGGAGCGGACAGCGGATTCAGGCAGGACGCCAGCGGTCTCCCCCTCCCGTGCGGTCGCCGGCGAGGCGGGCGGCTCGTTAGCATACGAAGCGATGCGCGTCTCCCGCACCCTGGCCGTCTCGATCGCCGGCGAGATCGCGCTCTACACGGGCATCGGCTTCCTCGCCTTCGTCGTCGTGATGCTGGCGCAGAACCTGGCCCAGCGGCTGCCCGCGCTGGCCGCCGTGGGCTTCGCCTGGGGCGACCTGTTCCGCCTGCTCTGGGTGCTGATGCCGCTGGTCACCGCCTACTCGATCCCGGTGGGCTTCCTGTTCGGGGTGCTGGCCGCGGTGGCGCGCCTGTCGGGCGACGCCGAGGTCGTGGCGATGCGCGCCTGCGGGCTCGGGCCGGGCGTGCTGCTCGGCCCGGCGATGGCGCTGGCCGTGCTGGTCACGGCCTGCACGGGCGTGCTCATGGTGCACGGCGAGCCGGCCTCGCGGCGCGCCATGCGCCAGGTGCTCGCCGAGGTGGCGTCGCGCGGAGGCCTGCTCGAGCCGGGCCGCTTCCGCGCGATCGGGCCGCGCGTCGTGTTCGTGCAGGCGCGCGACCGCGACAACCGGCTGCGCCGCATCCTGGTCTCCGACCGCAGCGACGCCCGGCGTCCCTTCCTGGTGTTCGCCGAGCAGGGGCGCTTCTCGTTCGACTCCGCCACCACCACGATCCGGCTCGAGCTCGAGCGCGGCGAGGTCCACATCGAGACCGGCGACGCCGACCGGCACCAGCGGATCGTGTTCGATCGCTTCGACTACGCGATCGACGCGAGCGCGCTGTTCGACCACGACGGCCGGGTGCGGCCCCGCGAGATGACCTTCGCGGGCCTGCGCGAGACGCTCGCCGCGCTGGAGCGAGGCGCGCCGGCCGGAAACGGTCGCGACCCGAACGACTTCCGCGCGCAGTACCACCGCCGGCTCGCCCTGCCCTTCGCGCCGCTGCCGTTCGCCGCGCTCGGGGTCGCGCTCGGCGTGCGCCGCACGCGCGGGGCGCGCTCGTGGGGCTTCCTGGTCTGCGCGCTGCTCACCACGGGCTACTACCTCCTGCTCAGCTTCGGCGAGTTCCTGGGCGAGAGCGGCCGGGTGCCCGCCGCGCTCGCACTGTGGATCCCGAACCTGGCCTTCGCCGCCACCGCCGTGGCCCTGCTCTGGCGCATGCGCCGCGGCGAGACGTGAGCGCGGACGCCGCGCGGCGCGCGCCGGAAGGCTTCGCCGAGCGCGCGGCGCCGCGCGTGCGGATCACGGTGGCCGAGGCGCTCGAGCCGGCGCTCGCCGCGGCGGGGCTGCTCGATCCCGCGCGGGTGCGC
>Ga0207873_1003583_pt1 | contig 11180 bp, 5 predicted proteins | sample BGWIniCompost_FD_187373 | JGI IMG/M metagenome (GOLD analysis project Ga0207873, IMG submission 187373) | Cellulose adapted compost microbial communities from Newby Island Compost Facility, Milpitas, CA, USA - BGW Initial Compost (SPAdes)... ... | reverse complement strand
CCGGAAATTTAACACGAAAGTAGCTGAGTTCATCAAGAATTCCTGCAACTGGCAGTATGTTGACGTCTTTGAGGCCATGCTGGACGAAAAAGGCGAACCCATGGGCGATCTGTTTCTGGAAGACCGCTTGCATCTGAATAGCAAGGGGTACGACATCTGGGAAGGGTTGATTGCGGAATATCTGTAAGAACCAGCGGATTATATAGAGGGGATCAATGTCTGAAGAAAAGGAGAACAATTTGCCCGAAAACAACCTCGGGAACGACAACACCGTTTTACACCAGGTCACTCCTTTAAGCGGGCTTTATGAGAATTGGTTTCTGGATTACGCGTCCTATGTAATACTCGACCGGGCGGTTCCTCACATCCATGACGGACTCAAACCCGTGCAGCGGCGCATTATGCACTCGCTTAAGGAGATGGATGATGGCCGTTTCAACAAAGTGGCCAACGTGATCGGAAACACGATGAAGTATCATCCGCATGGCGATGCTTCAATCGGCGATGCCATTGTGCAGCTGGGACAGAAAAACTTGTTGATCGATACGCAGGGAAACTGGGGCGATCCGGTTACGGGCGACTCAGCCGCTGCCCCGCGATACATCGAAGGCCGGCTTTCGAAGTTTGCAGGCGAGGTGGTTTTCAATCCGCAGACTACCCAATGGCAGCTTTCTTACGACGGGCGGAACCAGGAACCGGTCACCTTGCCGGTAAAGTTCCCGCTGGTGCTGGCCCAGGGCGCCGACGGAATCGCGGTAGGGCTGGCCACTAAGATCCTGCCCCATAATTTCAACGAACTGATCGACGCCTCCATCGAAGCGCTGAGAGGCAACCGCCCCAATATTCTGCCTGATTTCCCAACCGGAGGGATTGCGGATTTTTCAAAATACAACGAGGGCCAGCGGGGTGGACGGGTGCGGGTCCGGGCGCGCATCCAGGAGAAGGACAAAAGGACGCTGGTCATTCACGAGGTACCTTACGGCGTCACCACGGGCGGTTTGATAGACAGCATCATATCGGCCAATGACAAGGGCAAGATCAAGATCAAGAAGATCGAAGACAATACCGCCAGCGAGGTGGAAATTGTGGTTCATCTGGCCCCGGGCATCTCTCCCGACGTGACCATCGATGCACTTTATGCATTTACCGACTGCGAGGTAAGCATTTCGCCCAATACCTGTGTGATCAAAAAGGATAAACCGCACTTTATGAGTGTGAATGATATCCTGATTGAATCCACCCAGCATACCAAGAGCCTGCTAAAGCAGGAACTGGAAATCCGGCTGGGGGAGTTGCAGGAAAAGATCCTGTTCAGCTCGTTGCTGAAGATCTTCATCAGCGAGGGCATGTATAAGCACCCCGATTACGAAAACGCAGGCAGCCTGGAAGTAGTTACCCAAGTGCTCGACGGCCTTTTCGAGCCTTTCTACGATCAGTTCTACCGTCCCATTACCCAGGAAGACTATAAAAAGCTGATCGACAAGCCCATGAGCAGCATTACGCGCTTCGACGTAAAAAAGGCCGACGAACAGCTTCGCCAGCTGGAGCAGGAGATAAAAGAAATCCGTCATCATCTCCGGCATCTGACCGATTATGCCATCGCCTGGTTTGAGAAACTGAAGGAAAAATATGGAAAGGGGCGGGAGCGGAAAACCCAGATCAGGGAATTCGAAGCGGTTCAGGCAGCCCAGGTTGCGCTTGCGAATGTAAAACTCTATGTCAATCGCAGCGACGGATTTGTAGGGACCGGCCTGAGAAGGGACGAGTACCTGTTTGATTGTTCCGACCTGGACGACGTCATTGTTTTCCGCGCCGACGGCAAATGCATGGTGACCAAAGTGGCCGACAAAACCTTCGTCGGCAAGGATATCGTCCACGTCGGCATCTATAAACGGGGTGACGACCGTACGGTGTATAACATGATCTACCGGGATGGCGCCTCCGGGAGATCGTTTATCAAGCGATTTAATGTAGGTGGGGTGACCCGGGACAAAGAATACGAGCTGACCAAAGGAAGCAAGGGCTCGGCGCTTCTGTATCTGACCGAGAATCCGAATGGCGAAGCCGAAGTGGTTACCGTGTTCCATCGAAAAATGCAGCGGCTCCGGAAGCTTTCCTTCGATGTCGATTTTGCAGAAGTAGCCATCAAGGGCCGTTCCGCTCAGGGGAATACGCTGACGAAATACCCCATCCGCAAAATCGAGCTGAAATCAAAAGGCGTGTCCACGCTGGCGGGACGCCGTATCTGGTTTGATGAAACGGTTCAGCGACTCAATGCCGACGAACGGGGAACCTATCTGGGTGAATTCGAAGGAGATGACAAAATAGCGGTAATCTATCAGAACGGGACTTATGAGCTGACCGGCTTCGACCTGACTACCCATTTCGGAGAAGGGCTGACGCGGATTGAAAAATTTGATCCAACCCGGGTGTACAGTGCGGTATATTTTGATAAAAAATCGAATCATCACTACGTGAAGCGGTTCCACCTGGACGACATCAGTGCAGGGCGGAAAGTTTCATTTATCAGTGAAGAGGCCGGTTCACGGCTATTGCTTCTATCCAACGATGCCGAACCTGCGGTGGAAGCCGATATACTGAAAGGGAAAAGCAAAACACCCGAAACAATTCAGGTAACGCTTTCCGATTTTATCGACGTAAAAGGCCTGAAAGCAATCGGAAAACGCCTGTCCACCCATCCGGTCACCGCCGTCCGTCTGCTGCAGAACGCGGCAGTCCCCGTTTCCAACGACGCCCCTCCGCAAACGGGAAGCGGATCTTCGGGGACGACGGCAAGTATCCCCCCAGCCGGCAATACTTCGCCGGATGATCCGGCTGCCGGGTCCGAAAGCGCCCCGGTTAAAAAATCGATCGATCTGGAAATCACCAACGCGAAAGACGTAGATATCCGTAAGGACGACGAGGGGCAACTCGGCTTGTTCTGATTCCGTTTTTCTGCGTTTTACGCATTTTCCCTTGTGACAAAGGAAATAACTGATTATCTTTCGAATTCCTTTAAACTAACAAGATGAGTACTAAACGCAGGGATTTCCTTAAAATAAGTGGTCTGGCCGTTGCAGGCACCGCTTTCCCGGCTGTATGGACGCAGGGAAACGCTTTCGGAGAAGCCAGAAAGAAAAAACTGAAGGTAGGATTGATCGGTTGCGGCGGACGCGGAACCGGAGCGGCCAATCAGGCGTTGAAAGCCGACCCCGACGTGGTGCTGCACGCCATGGGCGACGTCTTTCAGGACAAATTGCAGAATTCACTGACTAATCTCTCCAAGATCCACGGCGACAAGGTGAAGGTGAAGGAGAAACGCCAATTCGTCGGATTCGATGCCTATCAAAAGGTCCTGGATTCGGGAGTGGACGTAGTGATCCTTGCCACGCCGCCGGGCTTCCGTCCGGAGCATTTATTGGCGGCAGTGGATGCAGGAAAGCATATCTTTTGCGAAAAGCCTGTAGCGGTGGATGCGCCCGGAGTGCGAAAAGTATTGGAGGCTGCCCGCAAAGCAAATGAGAAGAAACTGTCGCTGGTGTCCGGATTCTGCTGGCGCTACCATAGCCCCAAACGGGCTATTTTCGAAAAGGTACTGGATGGTTCGGTAGGTGAAATTTCAACCATTTACAATACGTACAATACGGGGGCGCTCTGGTCGCATGCCCGTCAACCGGGATGGAGCGAGATGGAGTACCAACTTCGCAACTGGCTTTACTACGGTTGGCTATCGGGCGATCATATTGTGGAACAGGCGGTGCATTGCATTGATATGATGAGTTGGGCCATGGGAGGGAAACTGCCGGTAAGCGTCATGGGAACCGGCGGCAGGCAAGTGCGTACCGAAGAAGTTTTCGGCCATATCTACGATCATTTCGCCATCACATACGAGTATGAAAACGGGGCCAAAGGCTTCCATTTCTGCCGGCAGCAGCAAAACTGTCAGAACAGTTACGATGTGGAGGTATTCGGTAGCGAGGGCAGAGCGCTGATCGACTGTTCCCGCAACGTCCATGAAATAACGGGAAAAAACCCCTGGAAATTCACCGGCGAACAGAACGACATGTATCAGACCGAGCACGATGAACTGTTTGCATCCATCCGAGCAGGAAAACCGATCAATGACGGAGAATACATGGCCCACAGTACCCTGTTGGCTATCATGGGTAGGATGGCGGCGTATACAGGCCGGCGGATAACCTGGGAAGAAGCAATCAATTCCACCGAGGAACTCGGGATGGAGGTGCGGAGTATGAAGCAGCACCCCCCCCGGGCGGGTGTGGCCATGCCCGGCATCACCGAGTTTATTTGAGATTTTCATCGGTCTTCGGCGGGAAACCCTAAACTAACGAGTATGGAACGGAGAACATTTATCAAAAGCAGTGCTGCCGGTGCAGCGCTTGCGGGTCTTGGTCTGTCCGGGCGGCTGACGTCCGCTGCCGCAGCTGGGAATCCTGCAAAGCCTCTAAAAATAAAGAAATCCCTAAAGTTCGGAATGGTTCAGGAAGAAGGTACGGTCCTGGAAAAGTTCCGCCTTCTGAAAGAGCTGGGCTTCGACGGGGTGGAATTGGATTCTCCCAATGACCTGGATCCGGATGAAGTTTTGAACGCAAAGGAAGAAACCGGGCTCGAAATACCCGGAGTGGTCAATTCCGTCCACTGGAGTTCGCCGCTTTCCGATCCCGATCCCAAGGTCCGCGAAAAGTGCGTGAAGGCGCTGGAGCAATCGTTACGGGATTGCAAACTGTACGGTGGCACCACGGTCTTACTGGTTCCCGGCGTGGTGAAGCAGAATGTGAGCTACCGGGACGCATATACCCGATCCCAGACAGAGATCAGAAAAGTGCTTCCCCTTGCCGAAGAGACCGGCATTAAAATCGCCTTCGAGAATGTCTGGAATAATTTCCTGATCAGCCCGTTGGAGGCAGCCCGGTACGTGGACGAATTCGACAGCCCCTTGGTGGGTTGGTATTTCGATGTCGGAAATATTGTCCGCTACGGCTGGCCCGAACACTGGATCGAAGCCCTTGGCCAGCGCATCATGAAACTGGACATAAAAGAATATAGCCGGAAGAAACAGCAGGAAGAAGGAATCTGGAAGGGCTTTGAAGTGGAACTGCTGGAAGGCGATTGCAACTGGCCGGAGGTCAATAAAGCCCTTAAAAAAATAGGCTATTCCGGATGGGCTTCCGCGGAGGTTCCCGGCGGGAAGCGTGACCGGCTACTCACAATCCGGCAGAAAATGGATGCCATTTTTGCTGAAAGTTAGATCTGGGTTAACCTAAACGATAAAAAACCCCATCCGGACCGGTTGGGGTTTTTTATTTCTGTTTATTTTCTCGCGTTTATTTTATTCCATTAGGAAAAATAAATTATTTTCTTTTTGATATCTTCCGTCTGACCACTTATATTTACGTCTAACATAATACTAAATATTAGCTCGCTAAACCAATATATACACGCTAGTTATTTAGTTTCAAAGCTATTGGTACTGCACCTAAACCAGATGTTCTATGAAACAACTTTGTAGCAGACTGTTTTCTAGATGGAAAAACCTTCTTCTCCTTTCTGCGTTCCTTTGTTCCAGTTGGCCGAGTGCAGAAGCCCAGGAGCATGCCGGACTGTCCGGGGTGGTTACCGACAGCCTTACCGGCGAAAGTTTGCCCGGCGTATCGGTCCTGATCAAGGGTACCCAACAGGGAACCAATACCGACCTGGAGGGAAAGTTCGTGCTGGATATTTCCGGGAACGAAGCCATCCTGATTTTCTCCTTTGTGGGTTATAAAGACAAGGAAATGCTTGTCCGGAAGGGCCAGGCTGCCAAGGTGGAACTGGTCAGCAACATCGAAGCACTGGATGAAGTGGCTGTGGTCGCTTTTGGTACCCAGAAAAAATCGAGCATGATCAGTTCGGTAACCACGATTGACCCCCAAGAGCTGAAGGTGCCTTCAAGCAACCTGACCACTGCGCTTGCCGGACGTCTTTCGGGTGTGATCGCCTATCAGCGGACCGGCGAACCGGGGCAGGACAACGCCAGTTTTTTTATCCGAGGCGTTACCACGTTCGGCTATAAAAAAGACCCCTTGATCCTGATCGATGGGATTGAGCTAAACGCAACCGATCTGGCCCGGCTGCAGCCCGATGACATTGCGACCTTTTCCATCATGAAGGACGCAACAGCGACTTCCCTGTACGGGGCGCGAGGCGCCAACGGGGTCATTCTGGTAACCACCAAAGAAGGGAACGAAGGCCCAGCCCGGGTGTCCCTGCGCCTGGAGAACTCCATTTCCAGTAATACCCGCAATGTCGAGCTGGCCGATCCGATCACCTATATGCGATTGCATAACGAATCGGTATTAACCCGCGACCCGATTGGTCTGCTTCCCTACTCGCAGAATAAGATCGATAATACCGTTGCGGGTACCGACCCCTATGCGTATCCGGCCGTGGATTGGAGAAGCATGCTCCTGAAGGATGCAACCAGTAACCAGCGCGTCAATTTCAGTGTAAGCGGCGGCGGAAAGGTAGCGCGTTATTACATAGCAGGTACCTTTAATCAGGACAATGGGGTACTGAAAGTGGATGAACGAAATAACTTCAACAGCAATATCAACCTTAAATCCTATCTGCTGCGGTCCAACGTCAACATCAATCTCACCAAAACGACCGAAACCGCGGTCCGGCTTTACGGTAGTTTCGACGATTACCGCGGTCCGGTGGACGGCGGCGATGGCCTGTATCGTAAAATCATGCGATCCAATCCCGTGCTGTTCCCCGCTTATTTTCCTGCGGAAGCCGCAAGGACCCGGGTGCAGCATATCTTGTTTGGAAACTCCAACCAGGGATCGGGAAATTTCATCAATCCATACGCCGACATGGTCAAGGGATACAAAGACTGGACCCGTTCGAATATGCTGGCCCAGTTTGAGCTGAAGCAGGATTTCGGATGGGTTGTTCCAGGCCTATCGGCAAGAGCGATGGGGAACGCCCAACGCTATTCCTATTACGATGTGTCCCGGTTTTATAACCCGTTTTACTACCAGGCGGGCGGTTACGATCCTAGGACAGGTACATACAGCCTGGCCTTGATGAACGAGGGGGAAGCAACGGAATACCTGGGCTATAACGAAGGAGCAAAAGACATTACGGCCACGGTGTACATCGAAGCCGCCGTAAATTACAACCGGACCTTTGCCGAAACGCACGATGTGAGCGGTATGCTGGTCTATATCAGGAGAAATTCGCTGGTGGCGAACGCCGGTGATCTGCAACGGTCGCTGCCTTTCCGGAATGAAGGGGTGTCCGGACGGTTTACCTACGGTTACGACGATCGTTATCTGGCTGAATTCAATTTCGGTTACAACGGATCGGAGCGCTTCCATCAATCCGAACGCTTTGGTTTTTTCCCTTCCGTGGGCGTGGGCTGGTACGTCAGCAACGAGAAGTTCTGGGAGCCCATGCTGTCCAGTGTCCACAAGCTGAAGCTCAGAGCAACCTATGGACTGGTGGGAAATGACGCCATCGGCGGCCCGGAGGATCGCTTCTTTTATCTCTCCAACGTGAACCTGAATCAGGAAGCCAATGGCGCCCGGTTCGGAACAAATTTTAACTACATCCGCCCAGGGGTGAGCATCAGCCGGTACCCGAATGAACGCATCACCTGGGAAACGGACCGGCAACTCAACGTAGGGGTCGAATTGGGGTTATTCAATGATTTCGAGATCATTGCGGAGTACTTTACCCGCCACCGAAGCAATATCCTGATGACCCGCGCCTCCATCCCCACCACCATGGGCCTGCAGGCCGACGTGCGGGCAAACGTAGGGGAGGCGAAGTCAGGCGGGGTTGATTTTTCGCTCGATTATAACAAGATCTTCACCCAGCAATTCTGGCTGCAGGGCCGTGTGAATTTTACCTATGCATCCAGCGAGTTCACCGCTTACGAGGAGCCCGACTACCGGGAAACCTACAAATCGCACATTGGCCATTCGCTGAGCCAGCAATGGGGTCTGATCGCCGAGCGGCTTTTTGTGGACGATTACGAGGTGGCCAATTCGCCCCGTCAGAATTACGGCGAATACCGGGGAGGGGATATCAAGTATCACGACGTGAATGGCGATGGGCAGATCACCAACCTGGACCAGGTCCCGCTTGGCTTCCCGACAGACCCCGAGATCATCTACGGGTTTGGTTTTTCGGCAGGATATCGAAGCTTCGACTTTTCGGCTTTCTTCCAGGGTTCAGCCCGTTCCTCGTTTTGGATTGATCCCTATGCAACGGCACCCTTTGTTTCCTACCGGTATTACGATGGCGAGCTTTCAGATTACTCCCTGCAAAACCAATTGCTGAAGGCGTACGCCGACAATCATTGGTCGGAATCCAATCGGAACCTGCATGCCCTTTGGCCCCGGCTGAGCAGTACCATCATTGAGAACAACGTGCAACGAAACAGCTGGTTTATGCGGAACGGAAGTTTCCTGCGGCTTAAGTCGGTGGAACTGGGGTATAGTATCCCCCGCGATTACCTTTCCCGGTGGAAAATTCAAAATGTGCGTATTTATGTCAGTGGCACCAATGTGCTGACCTTCAGCAAGTTCAAGCTTTGGGATCCGGAAATGGCGGGCAACGGACTTAGTTATCCCGTACAAAAGGTATTTAACATTGGCGTTCAAGTTGGTTTCTGATCGAAAAAATTATGAAGCACTGCAAACTAATTATCCTGACTGGGGCCCTTGGATTGCTTGGCTCCTGCAATAATTATCTGGACGTCATTCCGGATAATGTGGCGACCATCGATAACGCCTTTACCATGCGTTCGGAGGCCGAGAAATACCTGTTTACCTGTTATTCTTATCTACCCAGCGAAGGCGATCCGCAGTGGAATCCGGCCTTTGTGGCCGGCGACGAGTTCTGGCAGTTTTACCCGGTGACGAACTTTAACGGGAATTCCCTGGAGATCGCCCGCGGAAATCAGAACATCGTGGACCCCTACCTGAACTATTGGGACGGGCTGCAGGGCGGGAAACCCCTGTTTGTGGCCCTGCGGGACTGCAATATTTTCCTGGAAAATATCGACAAGGTCATCGATCTGGAACCTTACATGAAGGTCCGGTGGATAGCGGAGGTTAAATTTCTGAAAGCCTACTTTCACTTCTGGCTGCTCCGGCTGTATGGCCCCATTCCGATTATCCGCGAAAACATGCCCATTTCCAGCTCAGTCGATGAAGTAAAGGTCGCCCGCGAACCCGTTGATTCGGTAGTGAATTATATCGTCAGCCTGTTGGATGAAGCGGCAGTCGACCTGCCTGCCGTAGTTCCTGATCTTACTTCTGAGCGGGGACGGGTTACCAGCCTGGCCGCACGAAGCATAAAAGCACGGGTTTTGACGCTTGCCGCCAGCCCCTTGTTCAACGGTAACAGCGATTTTTCAAATTACCGCAATGCCGATGGTACGGAACTTTTCAGCTCCACCGTGGATCCGCAAAAATGGCAACGCGCCGCCGAAGCTTGCCGGGAGGCCATCGAAGCCTGTCATGCGGCGGGCCTGAAACTCTATTATTTTCCTTCCACCTTATACGACATTTCCGAAACAACGCGGACCAAAATGAACATCCGCAACAGCATCGGGGAGCGGTGGAATGATGAACTGATCTGGGGCTCAAGCAACAGCACGGCACATTACATTCAACGTCTGTGCATGGCCCGGATTGATCCCAGCCGCCTCATCAACGAGCAGGCCCTGGGCCAATTGGCCCCCACCATGCGCATGGCGGAGTTGTTTTACAGTAAGAACGGCGTTCCCATCACCGAAGACAAGACCTGGGAATACGCCAACCGGTATCAACTTCGGACAGCAACGGCAGAAGACAAATACAATCTGAAAGAAGGCTACGAGACGGCGGCCCTGCATTTCGACCGCGAGCCCCGCTTTTACGCAGACTTGGCATTTGACGGCGCGATTTGGTACGGACAGGGGAAATACGATGACGAGGACCCCTGGCATGTGGAAGCGAAAATGGACCAAACCTCTGCGCGCAAAGGAGTGGGCCGTTATTCCATTACCGGGTACTTTGCCAAGAAGCTGGTTAACTGGAACTTTATTATACAGGATGGCCAGGACCTCAGTGTGGAAGAATACCCCTGGCCCATCATGCGGTTGGCCGACCTTTATCTTTTGTATGCCGAAGCATTGAACGAACTCAACGGTCCGGGACCGGAAGTTTATTCCTGGTTGAATCTGGTAAGGGAACGGGCCGGTTTGCCCACGGTCGAAGATTCCTGGAGCACCTGGTCCAGGCTGCCCGACAAATACACCACCCAGGAAGGCCTTCGCGAGATCATCCACCGGGAACGGCTCATTGAGTTGGCTTTTGAAGGGCATCGTTACTGGGATCTTCGGCGGTGGAAACAGGCTGCAGACGCCTTCAATGGCCCGGTGCTTGGCTGGGATGTGGAACAGACCGAGGCAGCACGATACTACCGGCCGCGGGTCCTGTTCAAGCAGGTTTTCAGAGCCCCCCGGGATTATTTCTGGCCCATAAGAGAGCACAATATCGTGGTAAACAGAAATCTGGTACAAAGCCAGGGTTGGTAACAGAAAGCAATGAGAAAATTATGAATGCACATCGAATTTTGATCGCGTTCCTCGGCGTGGTGCTGCTGTGCAGTGGCTGCAAAGAGGATACCCTCAACCCGCCGGTGGAAAAGGACAAGGTAGCCCCGGGACCTGTATCCAACCTCAAGGTGGAAAACCTGCCCGGAGCGGCCCGGATCACCTATACCCTACCCAAGGATAAGGACTTACTGTATGTGAAAGCCGAATTCGAAGCGAAACCGGGTGTGCTGAGTGAAAGCAAGGGATCGTTGTATACCAATTCAGTTCTTGTGGAAGGGTTCGGTGACACCGGAACCTACGAGGTCCGGCTGTATGCGGTAGACCGAAGCGAAAACCGATCGGAACCCGTTTCGGTACAGGTAAGTCCGCAAACCCCGCCCATTCAGGAAGTTTTCAACACCCTCACGGTATCGGCCGATTTTGGCGGAGCCAATATCCAATTTGAAAATACACACGAAGCAAGCATTGCCGTAGTCGTTCTGACCTACGATTCGCTGGGAAGTTTCGTGCCTGTGGAAACCTTTTATACGAAGCTCGATAAAGGCAGTTTTTCGGTCAGAGGGTT
>Ga0207873_1003580_pt1 | contig 11186 bp, 13 predicted proteins | sample BGWIniCompost_FD_187373 | JGI IMG/M metagenome (GOLD analysis project Ga0207873, IMG submission 187373) | Cellulose adapted compost microbial communities from Newby Island Compost Facility, Milpitas, CA, USA - BGW Initial Compost (SPAdes)... ... | reverse complement strand
CTCGCCGCTGCACGCGGCCGCGGAGGGCCGCCGACCTGCAAGGAGCAATGCCATGGTACGGATTCCCGCGATCTTCGCGCTCTGCCTCGCCCTGCTACTGCCTGCCGCCGCGCACGCCACGGCGCAGGCCCCGGACCGGATCACCTTCGACGGCGAGGAGCACTCGCTCCACAACAACCCGCTCTGGCCGCACCTGGACAGGATCGAGTGGACGCTTCCGGAGGAAGCGGTCACCAACAGCGCGCTGTGGCGGGGCTACGTCGCGTACTGGGAGATCGCGGACGGCGAGCTGCGGCTGCTCGATGCCAAGATCTTCACCGGCGACTTTGGCCCGCGCATGAAGGAGCGCAGCATCCTGCGCAAGCTGTTCCGGCGGCCGCGTCCACCGATCCTGGCCGACTGGTACAGCGGCGCCCTGGTCGTGCCGCAGGGCAAGGTGGTCGAATACGTGCACATGGGCTACGAGTCGGTGTACGAGCGCTACGTCGTGTTCCGGATCGCCGAGGGCAAGGTGCTGGAACGCCTCGACCTGTCGCACGAGGAGTTCGCCCGGTTCAAGGAGGCGAAGTTCGAGGCCTTCCGTCAGACGGACGAGTTCCGCACCCTGTACGAGGAACACAGGGCCAAGGGCGGATACGCGAGCGAGGAGTCGCTGCTCGAGGCGATCCGGCGCGGGTACGCGGAGCGCTACATGGGGCTGTGAGCATGGGCCATGGCGCCGACACGCTTCCGGCGCCAGCCGCCCCGGGTTAGGCTGCGTCGGGGAACGACGGGGACGACACGCATGCGCATGCCGTGGATGGCACTTGCACTCGCCTTGGCCGCCGCGGTGCCCGGCGCCGGCGCCGCGTCGGATGAGGCGCCGCGCCGATATGGACTGACCGCCGATTCGCTGGTCCAGCCCGGGGTGCCCCGGGGCCGGCTCGAAGGGCCGTTCGAGTTCCACAGCCGGGTCATTCCCGGCACCGTGCGCCGCTACTGGATCCACGTGCCCGCCGGGCACGATCCGTCCCGCCCCGCGAACCTGCTGGTCTTCCACGACGGCCAGCGCGCGACCCACCCGGACGGTTCGCTGCGCGTGCCGGCGGTGCTGGACAACCTGGTCCATCGGGGCGACATCCCGCCGACGATCGGCGTGTTCGTGACGCCCGGGCATCGCGGCGAGCGCTATCCGGACGACCTCGGCATGTCGAACCCCGACCACCGCGCGCAGGAGTACGACGCGCTCGACGACACCTACGCGCGGATGCTGGTGGACGAGCTGCTGCCGCTGGTCGGCGAGCGCTACGCGCTGAGCGACGATCCGGCACGGCGCGCGATCGGCGGCACCAGCAGCGGCGCGATCGCCGCCTTCACCGTCGCCTGGCACCGGCCCGACGTGTTCGGCAACGTGGTGAGCTTCATCGGCAGCTATGTCTCGATCGGCTACCGCCCCGAGGAGGACGGCCGGCCGATGGTGCCCGGTGGCGACCTCTACCCCACGCTCGTGCGCAAGCATCCGATCCGGCCGCTGCGCATCTTCCTGCAGGACGGGCGCAACGACCTCGACAACGAGCACGGGAACTGGTTCCTCGCCAACCAGCAGATGCTGGCGGCGCTGCAATGGGCGAACGCGGAAGCGGACCGTCGCGGCGACGACGGCCCGCGCTACGAGGTGGCGCACGCCTGGGGCGAGGGCGGCCATTCCGACGACCACGGCGGCCGGCTGCTGCCCGACGTGCTGCGCTGGCTGTGGCAACCCGGGGCGCCGGCACCGGGCAGCGCGTCCGACTGAGGCCTCACTGCCAGCTTCCCTGTCGCAGGCGCGGCTTCGGGCGCCAGGTCTCCAGGGCGCGTTCCCACCGGCCCCGCCGCCGGCCCTGGTGCCCGAGGACGCGCTGCCGCGCTGCGCCCGTCCGATCGGCGCCGGTGATGGCGCGCCGACACCTGCGCCCCGGTCGCGCCACGACATGCGTGGCCCCGCGTGACGCAAGCCCCGCGCGGGACGCCCGTCAGTCTTCCATCAGCCGCTGCAATGCCCAGGTGTCGAGGAAGGCCGTCGCGCGCACGATGCGCCCGTCCTCGAACACCAGGTGCCAGGCGTAGCTGTTGCGGTAGGTGCCACCGAGGCGGCGGGTCGCCACCCCGTCCCACAGCACCACCACGGCATCGCCCTGCGCCAGCACCTGCCTGACCTCGGGCGCGATCGGCGTGGCCAGGCGCGCCCCGATCGGCGCCACCGCCTGCTCCAGGAAGGCCTGGCGCGAGCCGTAGCGGCCCGACACCGGGCTGGTTCCGGCCACGACCCACTCCACGTCCTCGTGCAGCAGGTCGAACAGGCTGCCACGCCCTTCGCGCCAGGCCGCGAAGGCCTGGCGCACGAGGGCGGCATTCGACTGCGCGATGGCGGCGTCGGCAGCCGGCTGCGCGACGGGGCGGCCGCCCGTGGCGGCCGGGCCCAGCGCGAGGGCCAGCAGCAGGCCGGCGAGCGCGCGCATCACGCCGGGCTCCGCACGTGGCGGACCACGATGTCGGTGGTATCGACGTCGCCCGGCTGCGAGATCGCATGGGCGATGGCCTGCGAGATCGCCTCGGGCTCGAGCGCGATCGTGCGGAACTGCGCGATCGCCGCGGCCGATTCGGCGTGGGTGATCGTGCTGGCCAGTTCCGATTCCACCGCGCCCGGGTACACGCAGGTCACCCGCACCGTGTCGCTTTCCATGCGCAGGCCGTCGGAGATCGCGCGCACGGCGTACTTGGTGGCGCAGTACACCGCGGCCGTCGGCATCACGAACAGGCCGCCGATCGAGGACACGTTCACCACGTGCCCGTGGCCCTGTCGCTCCATCACCGGCAGCACCGCCGCGATGCCGTTGAGCACGCCGCGGATGTTGACGTCGATCATGCGGTCCCACTCGTCCACCTTGAGCGCGGACAGCGGCGCCAGCGGCATCACGCCGGCGTTGTTCACCAGCACGTCGATGCGGCCGAAGCGCTGCAGGGCATGCCCGGCGAAGGCCTGCACGTCCCCGCGCGAGGTGACGTCGAGCGCGCGCGCAAGGGCGGTTCCGCCGGCGGCGTCGATGTCCGCCGCCAGCGCCTCGAGCCGCTCGACGCGCCGCGCGCCCAGCACCACCGTCGCGCCGCGGGCGGCGAGGATGCGGGCGGTGGTCTCGCCGATGCCGCTGCTGGCGCCGGTGACCAGCACGACCTTGCCGTGGATGTTGTCGTTCATGGATGTCCTCGTGGAATCGAACAGGGGAAGGGGACGACGCCTCAGCGCACGTCGCGTTGCGGCCCGCCGGCGGCCTCCGCCCGACGCCGCAGCACCATGCCGGCGTGGTGGAGCGCCCCGTCGATGAATTCGCCGTAGCCGACGAAGCCGGTGTCGTCGACGTAGTCGACGCGGTCGCCGTTCACCGCATAGCGGCCGCGGTAGGCGGCCTCGCGGATGCCGCGGGCCTCGACGTAGCGGCCGTCGGGCAGCAGGGCGTGGCGCACGTAGCCGTCGTCCGTCACCCACAGGCCCAGATGCGCACGCGCCGCGTCGTGGGCGGGTACCGGGGCGGCGATGCCAGGCAAGGCGGAGGCGGGACGTTGGCGGACGGGGGAGCGGGTCATGGCGGTGTCTCGACAGCGGGGTACGGCGACCACGGTAGGCGCCGCAATCTGTCGAGAGAACCCGTCTTGTGCTGGATTCCGCGGTTAGACTGGCTAACCAATGACGCCCGACCTCAACCTCCTGCGCATGTTCCTGGCCGTGGCGGACGGGGCCAGCTTCCGCGCCGCGGCCGACGCGCTGGGCGTGACCCGGTCGGCGGTCAGCCAGGGCATCCGCCGGCTGGAGGACGCGCTGGGCGTGGCCCTGGTCCAGCGCACCACGCGCAGCGTGCGACTGACCGAGGCGGGCCAGCGCCTGCGCGACCAGGTGGCCGAACCTCTGCGCACCGTGGATGCGGCGCTGGAGGAAGCACTGGACGACGGCCCGCCGCGCGGCCTGCTGCGGGTCAACGTGTCGTCGATCGCCGAGCGTTTCCTCGCCGGTCCGCTGGTGGCCGGATTCGCCAACGCCTACCCCGGCATCACCCTGGACGTCACCGTGAGCGACGACCCGATCGACCTGGTCGCCGGCGGTTTCGACGCGGGCGTGCGCCTGGGCGAGGTGATCGAACAGGACATGGTGGCGGTCCCGCTCACCGGCCCGCAGCGGCAGGTGGCGGTGGCCGCACCTGCCTACCTCGACCGGCACGGCGTGCCACGGCATCCGCGCGACCTCGTCCACCACCGCTGCATCGGCTGGCGACCCGCCCCCGGGACCGCGCCCTACCGCTGGGAATTCAGCGAGGACGGCCGCGACTTCGAAGTGGACGTCGACCCGCAGGTCACCACCAACGACCTGCGCCTGATGCTGCGCACCGCGCTGGCCGGCGGCGGCATCACCTTCGGGATGGAGGAGAACTACCGCCGGTGGCTGCGCAGCGGCGAGCTCGTGTCCCTGCTCGAGGACTTCCTGCCGCCCTTCCCCGGCTTCTTCCTCTACTTCCCCAGCCGCCGCAACCAGCCGGCCAAGCTGCGCGCACTGGTGCAGCACGTGCGGTCGTTCCGCGGCGACGCGCACGACGCCTTCGCACCGGTGCCCTAGGCCGGCTGCATCCACGGCCTTCCGGCATCGCAAGCCATGTCCACCCGCCAGCGCCGGGCCGTCGCGTCCGCCGGGCCGATGGGGAGGCGATCACCGCGGAGGGCTCGAGCGCGCAAGCGCGCGGCACGGAGGTGAACGCGCATTCAGTGCCGGGCCTGGCTTCACGCCGCCGGAACGCTCCGGTCACGCCTCATGGACGTGTCCGCTCCCACACTTGCCCCGCCGATCCCCACAGGAGCACACAAGACATGAAGCATTCCCGCATTCCCCTGGCCATCGCGCTCACCACCGCGCTGGCCTTCTCCGTCGGCTGCGCCGACCGCGCCGATCCGGCCGTGGACGACCGCGCCGATGCCGCGACGATGGACGAACCGGCCGACCAGGCCGCGACTCCGCCGGTGGGTCCGGTGGCGTCGGATGCCGATGCGCAGGCCGGCCAGCCCTACGGCGACGCGAACGCCGATGCGAACGCGACCGGCCAGCTGGGCGATTCCAACCAGCCGGTGGACGACACCTGGATCACCACCAAGGTGAAGTCCTCGCTGCTCGCCGACGGTGACGTGTCCGGCCTCGCGATCGACGTCGAGACCGTCAACGGCACGGTCACGCTGTCGGGCGAGGTCGAGAGCCAGGCCCAGATCGACGAAGCGACCCGCATCGCGCGCGAGATCGAGGGCGTGGTCAATGTCGACAACAGCCGCCTGACCATCAAGGCGAACTGATCACGGACGATCGGGCGGCGCTGCCGAGGCAGCGTCGTGGAGCGCCGTCCGGCAGCGATGCCGGGCGGCGCTTTTTCTTGCGCGGTCCCCTGGCCTAGCGCCGCCCGCGGTACGGCTCGCAGCCGATGCCGTCGTTGTCGCGGTCCAGGTGCGGGCCGTAGCCCGGCTCGCCGCGACGCACCGGCGCGGCGCCGGCGGCGCGGGCCTCGTCGCAGTTCGCGAAGGGGCGATCGACGGGCGCGCGGCCCGCCGGCGGGGACGGGGCCAGCCGGGAGCCGCGCGGCTGCGCGCCGGCACGTGGCCGAACCCCGCCGCCGCGGTGGCAGTGGTACTCGCCGGTCTTGCGGTTGGCGTGGCAGCCATTGGCATCGAGGCCGCCGCCGTGGGCGGAGGCGATGCCGGTGGCGAACATCGCCGCGGCCGCGAGCACCGGCGCCAGCGCGGCGGGGATGCGACGGATCATGGCGGCAGTCTCCCCTGTGCCTGAAGCCTGTATCGACATGCATCATCCATGCCGACCGCAAAGTTGGCCACGCACGCGATGCCCCGCGGCGGCAGGCGGAGGTTTCCCCGGTGGGCGGGGGACGTGGCGCGGACGCCGTCAGGCGGGGCGCAGCAGCCTGAGTCCGAACCAGTCGCGCAGGTCGTTCCATGCCGCCACCACGCGCAGCCCCGCGCCCGCGGCGATGTCGGCGATGCGGGCATCGGTGTACTTCTGGCTCTGCTCGACCTGCATCTGCTCGCCGCGGGCGAACGCGAAGCGGCGTCCGGCGACCGTCACCACCTGGTCGCGCAGGCTCTCGAGCGTGGTCACGATGCGTCCCTCGTCCGCGATGTAGCGCGCGCGGTGCGCGAACGCCCCGAGGTCGAAATCGCTGCCCACGTCGCGGTTGAGGCGGCGCAGCAGGTTGAGGGTGAATTCGGCGGTGACGCCCGCGGCGTCGTTGTAGGCGGCCTCGACCACGGCCGGATCCTTCTCCAGGTCGAGGCCCAGCAGGGCGGCGCCCCCGTCGCCCATGGTCGTGCGCAAGGCACGCAGCAGGTCCACGGCTTCGTCGCGGGTGAAGTTGCCCAGGGTCGAGCCGGGGAAGAACACCAGCACCGAGCGGGCGTCGCGCGCGGGACGCGGCAGCGGCACGGGCCGGGTGAAATCGGCGATGACCGGCAGCACCTCGATCGCCGGGAATGCCGCCTGCAGCCGCTGCGCACCGGCGGAGAGCGCGTCCCGCGCGAGGTCGATGGGCGTGTACGCGACCGGGTCGCGCAACGCCCCGAGCAGCAGGCGCGTCTTGCGCCCGCTGCCGCTGCCCGGCTCGACGACGTGGGCGCGGGGTCCGACCGCGTCGGCGATCTCCGCGCCGCGTTCGGCCAGCAGGGCGGTTTCCACCCGGGTCAGGTAGTACTCGGGCAGGCGGGTGATGGCCTCGAACAGCTCCGATCCGCGCTGGTCGTAGAAATACTTCGAGGGCAGGCGCTTCGGATCCTGCGACAGTCCGCGCAGCACGTCGCCGGTGATGTCGTCGGCGCTGGGATGCAGGTCCGTCGGGACCGGTGCTGCGGTCAACCGGCGTCCTTTGCCAGCCGCAGGCCGGCGAACTGCCAGCGTGCGGACGGCGGGAAGAAGTTGCGGTAGCTGGCGCGCACGTGCCCGCGCGGCGTCGCGCAGCTGCCGCCCCGCAGCACGACCTGGCCGCTCATGAACTTGCCGTTGTACTCGCCGAGGATGCCGGGCAGGACGCGGAAGCCCGGATACGCGACGTAGGGGCTGCACGTCCATTCCCAGGCATTGCCGAACATGTCGGCCGGCGCGTCCGCGTCCACGGCGGGACGCGGCGCCACGGTGTGCAGCGGCGCGTCGTCGTCGGCGAAGTTGCCGTCCACTTCGCAGGCGCTGGCCGCCATCTCCCACTCGGCCTCGGTCGGCAGGCGCGCGCCGGCCCAACGCGCGAACGCGTCGGCCTCGTACTGGCAGAGGTGGCAGACCGGGGCGTGCGGATCGCGCTCGCGCCAGCCGCCCAGGGTGAATTCGCGCACGCCGTCCTCGTGCCAGTACAGCGGACGGCGCCAGCCTTCGCGCTGGGCCAGGTCCCAGCCGTCGGCCAGCCAGAGCGTGGGCGTGTCGTAACCACCGTCGGCGATGAACTCGGCGAACTCTGCGTTGGTCACCGGGCGCTGCGCGATGGCGTGGGCCGGGACCAGCACGCGGTGGCGCGGACTCTCGATGTCGAAGGCGAACTCCGCGCCGTCGTCCGGCCAGCGCGGCGCGCCGATCTCCACCACCGTCTCGTCGCGATGCAGCCAGCGCACGCCGGGGTCGGCGCGACCCGGCGCACTGTGGGGCGCGGGCAGGTCCTCGCGGTAGGCCGGACCGAGCGGATTGCACCACAGGGCGTGCTTGATGTCGGTGAGCAGCAGTTCCTGGTGCTGTTCCTCGTGCTGCATGCCCATGCGCAGCGCGACCAGCCGCGCGTCGTCGAGCCGGCCTTCCTCCAGCACGCGCAGCACGCGCGCGTCCACGTCGTCGCGCCAGGCCAGCACCTGCTCCAGCGTCGGCCGCGTGAGCAGGCCGCGCAGCAGGCGCGGATGGCTCTCGCCGGCGCCGGTGTAATAGCTGTTGAGCAGCCGCGCCCAGCCCTCCGGGATCGCCGACGGGTCGTCGAGGACGAAGCGGGCGAAGAACCAGGTCGTATGCGCCAGGTGCCACTTGGTGGGACTGGCGTCGTGCATCGACTGGACCTGGGCATCCTCGGGGCTCAGGGGCGCGGCGAGCCGGCGGGTGCGTGCACGCAGGGCCCGGTAGCGCACGGCGAGCGCCGCTTCCTGGGGCGAGAGGAAGGTTGCGTTGGTAACCGACATGGCGCGAAGGCTAGCACCGCCGCGCGCCATGGGCTGTGGATAACCGGGGTCCGGGGGCCACGACATCGTTGTCGATGGCCGCCGACCCCCGTTCCGGGAGGACGTTGCCGCCGGAGAGGGCCTGGACCACGGCCCGTCCCTGCGGCGGTGCAGCATGGGCCTGCGGCCTCAGGCCGCGTGCTTCAGCGCGATCTTCCGGTTGCGCATGATGTCGTGGCATTCCACCACCCGCGGCAGGTAGCGCTGCGCGGCCGCGCGGGCCCCGGCCGGGGTGTCGGCGTCCTCGAGCGTCTCGCGGAACGCCTCCAGCAGCCGGTCCTCCAGCTCCTCGAGTTCGGCCACGTAGGCGTAGTCGGTGTTGCCCAGCGCGGCGCGCGCCTTCGCGTACATCTTGTGCATGGTGCCGACCAGCGTGCCGTGTCCGGCCGGCTCGCCGCCCGTCGCGGCGACCTCGGCGGTCAGCCCGCTCACGATCTCCTGCTTGTGCCCCGCCATCCGCCGGAACAGGTTGGCCAGCTCGGCGTTGTCGACCTTCGCCGCGACATCGCCGTAGAAGGCGGCGCCGTCGCGCGCGATCTCGATCAGGTCGTTGAGGCTGTGCTGGATCCTGCGTTCGGTGTTCATGCGTGTCTCCGTGTGGGGTGCATGCAGTGTGCGCGGCGCGGCATGAAGCGACCGTCGAAACCATGTGCATCGATCATTCATTCGCCGCCATGCGCGGCGCAGCGATTTCACCCGCGCCGATGCATGCTGCAGCGGGCAACGAGGTACCGCGTGAAGCAGGATCGATCGGCTGGCGGATCGCGTCGAAGCCTGCGAATACGACCCCCGCTGGATCGTGCTGCGTCTCCACGACGGCAGCCGGCACCGCTGCCACGCGCCCCATCCCCGCGCGCTGCACGCGATGGAGCCGCAGCGCCTGGCCGACTCCGGGGAAGGGCTCGACATCGACTTCCACCGGCAAGTGCGCGGCGATGACGCGCAGCGCCCGGCATGAGCCGTCATCCGGCCGAGGCCGCCTCGACCGCGTCGCACAGGTACTTCATCACCACCTTGCGGTTGGCCGACTGCCCACCGTGGATGACCAGCTGCAGGGACACGTTCACCGTGGAGGCGTCCACGCGCGTGACATAGCCGCGCAGCGGCGCGTTCGCGCTGCCTCCCTCGCCGCCGCGCACGGCGTTGTTGGCACGGATGTAGCCGTTCTTCTCCTGCACCGCGACCACCTCCAGGCCCTGCTCCACGAGCTTGTCGCGCACGCGGTAGAGCGCGTCGGGATACGTCGCTCCGGGCACGTCGGCCTGCGTGGCATAGGTCCGTCCGCCCAGGAACGAGCCGTCGACGGTGAAATTGCGCTCGCAGGCGGTGGCGTCGGCCCCGGGGCGGGCGCGCAGGCCCGGCGACGTGGCGAGGATCGCGATGGCGACGACGGATGCAAGCAGCTTCATTGGATGCTCCTGGTGGCGGGGGTCTGTTGCGCGGACCGTCGCGATGACGGTGCGTTCGCGCCGAGGGCGGGTGGGCCTCATCGACAGGCATGGGCGTCCGGGGCGCGCAGACCAGCGTCCACGAACGCCGCCCAGGCGCGCCGGCGCGCGGCCGCGTCGCGACCCAGCGCCAGCCAGGCGCGGTGCGGCTGCAGCAGCGGATCGGACACGGACGGGGCGTTGCCGGCGTAACTCGCCCAGCGGTAGCGGCCGGGACGCGGGGCCAGCCCGGCGCGCACCGGCGCCAGTTCGATCCCGCGCTGGCACGCCAGCACGGCGCCGTCGTCGAACGGCGCCAGGCTGTGGCAGCGCCATGCGAACGGGCGCGCCAGGCGCCGTTCCAGCGCGCGCATCATGCGGATGGCCTGCCCGGGCGCGACCGGCGTCAGCAGCAGGTGCGCGTGCCGGTCGAGCAGCGCGTAGGCGTGCAGGTGGCAGTACTCGGCATGGGCGGCGGCCGCCAGCTCGCGCAGGTAGCCGGCGCGGTCGTCGTCGCTGTCGAAGCGTCCGGTGCGGCCTGGCCCGCACTGGACGACGTGCTGCGCGATCCCCGGAAGGTCGAGGCAGGCCATGGTCGCGTCCTTGCGATCGTGTCGGCCGAGCGTGGCAGGCGCGCGGCGGGCGCGCCGTCGGACAGCGGCTGGCGCGGCTGTCGGAAAATCCCGCGCCGGCACGCGGGTCAGCCCCTCGCGGCCAGGGCGCAGTCGATCGGCGGCGGCGGAAGCGGCGGGAGCTCGGCCTCCAGGTCGCGCGCGGCGACGCGGGTCCGCGCATGTTCGCTGAGCATGCGCAATTCCCCCGCCACGTCGCGCGCCAGCCAGCGCACGCCTTCGTCGGGATGGTCGCGCAGCGCGTCCACCAGCGCGACGTGCCGCTCGTTGCCGGTGGCGCGCAGCGCGAGCAGGGCTTCGAGCACGACGCCGGTGTCGTGGTCGGCCAGCAGCGGGGCGGCCAGGTCGGCGGCCGCGACATGCCGGGTACGCGCCAGCTCGGCCAGGGCCCGCTGGCGTTCGGCGGCCTGCGGCGCATGCAGTCCGAGGCCGGCTTCGGCGGCGTGCAGTTCGATCAACCGGTTGTCGCCGCGCAGCGAGGCCACCTGGGCCAGCACCCGCCTGAACTCGGGCGATTCCTGCTCCAGGTAGAGCGCGGCGATCGCCGCGTCCGGAAGCATGTCGCGGTTGGCGGCGAGGCTGGCGACCCCGCGACTGGCCAGGGCGATGCCTTCGTGGTCGGGATGCGCCGCGAGGAAGTCGGCGAGCTTGCCGCGCATGTCGCGGCGCCCGTCCGGTGGCAGGGCAAGCAGGTCCTTGACCTGCCGGTCGACGTCCGGCGCCCGGGCGGCGCTGTATGCCGGATCGGGGACGCCGGCGCGCGCGCCCCCGCGCACCGCGTGGCCGGACGTGTCCGCAACGGCGGCGGCCACGGGCCGCGCGCCGGCCGTCGCTGGCGCAGGCGCCGCGATGGCCGGCGCCGCCGTGGCGGCGGCGGGACACTGGCGGG
>Ga0207873_1003579_pt1 | contig 11191 bp, 15 predicted proteins | sample BGWIniCompost_FD_187373 | JGI IMG/M metagenome (GOLD analysis project Ga0207873, IMG submission 187373) | Cellulose adapted compost microbial communities from Newby Island Compost Facility, Milpitas, CA, USA - BGW Initial Compost (SPAdes)... ... | reverse complement strand
GAGGGCGTCGGCGCCCGCCGGTCGGCCGCCAGCTCCGCCAGCGTCACGTCGGTCTCGTGGCCGATGGCGCATACCACCGGCTTGGGGCATGCGGCTATCGCCCGGACCAGCCGCTCGTCGTTGAAGATCCAAAGGTCCTCGGCGCTTCCGCCACCCCGCGCCACGATGACGACGTCGACCCATGGCACCTGCACGATCCGCTCCAGCGCCCGGATCAGGCTCTCGACCGCTCCGTCGCCCTGCACCTGGGCCGGCGAGAGCACGAGGGGCGTGCGCGGGCTGCGCCGGCGGAAGACGGCCACCACGTCTCGCAGCGCCGCCCCGTCGGGCGAGGTCACCACCCCGACCCCCCGCGGCCACGGCGGCAGCGGGCGCTTGCGCGCCGCGTCGAAGAGGCCCTCCTGGCTCAGCCGCTGGTACAGCTCCTGCAGCCGCGCGTACAACAGCCCCAGCCCCACGGGGTAGAGCCCCTGGACGTAGAGCTGGTAGACACCGGCCGCCGGGTAGACGTCGACGTAGCCGGTGGCCACCACCTGCATGCCGTCACGGGGCTCGAATCCCAGGCGCTGGGCATGGTTGCGCCACATGACGCAGGCGACGCGGCTCTGTCTGTCCTTGAGCGAGAAGTAGAGGTGGCCGGAACCCGAGTGCGCCTTGACGTTGCTGAGCTCGCCGGTCACCGCGACCTGGGAGGCGAGCCGGGGATCGGAGGCGATGCGGGCGCGGATCCGCTCGGTGAGCTGGCTGACCGTCAGCACCTGGCCCGCGGGAGCCACTCCGGCCCACGGCGCCTCGGCCGGCCACCCGGCCGCCCGCTCAGCGCTCGTGGACATGCCGCACCACGTTGCCCAGGATGCCGTTGACGAACTTGCCCGACTCGGTATCCCCGTACTTCTTGGCCAGCTCCACGGCCTCGTTGATGGAGACGCCCGGCGGGATCTCCTTGAGGTAGAGGATCTCGTAGACGGCCATGCGCATCACGTTGCGATCGACATTGGCCATGCGCTCCAGGGTCCAGTCGATGGCGAAACGTGCGAGCAGGCGATCGATCTCCTGCAGGTGGGCCAGGGTCCCCTCCACCAACTGGCGGGCGAAGGCGGCCTGCGCCGGTGCGAGCGGCACCTGCTTGAGGCTCTGCTCCAGGGCCAGCTGCGGGTCGGCCTTGCCCACGTCGACCTGGAAGAGCACCCGCAAGGCCACCTCACGGGCCAGTCGCCTGCTTCCCACGGACGCACCACCCTCCGCGCGTCGGAGGGCTACGCCCCCCCTACTCCGTCCGGGGCCGGTGCGTCTCACGCGCCACGCCGCGCACCAGCACCCGGATGTGGCTGCAACTGACCCCCGCCGTCTGCCGCAGGTACTGCTCGATGCGGGCCTGCACCTCGTCGCACAGCTCCGGGATGCTCTGGTCCGGGGCGACCAGGACGGCCACGCGCACGCCGACGTCACCGCCGCCTCCCGGGTAGACGTCGACCTCGACGTCCCGGATGCCCTGCACCTGCGCGGCCGCCCGGCGCGCCAGGGTCTGGATGGCCCTCAGGGAGACGTGCACCTCGCCCAGCCCGGTGGCGCGCACGATGCTGCGCTCGTAGCCCAGGCGCACGAAGGCGGGGCGCAACGCTGCCGCGCCCAGCAGGGCCAGCACGGCGCCCGCCGCGGCCCCCGCGACCCTCCCCTGCACCGCTCGCTCGCTCATCCAGCGGGAGAGCGCGCCCGGCCCGTCCCACCCGAAGAGCCCCATGCCGAGGCTGGCGAAGCCCGCCGCCATCACCACCAGCCCGCTCAGCAACACCAGCAGCCGATCGGTCAGGGGAAGCCGGGCGGGCAACTCACCCTCGTCCCGTCGGGGCGACGAAGGTATCAACGGCTCCACGGGCTCACCCCTCCCCGCTCAGCGGACGCGGCTCTCCTCGGTCCGCTCCGCCTGGGGCAGCTGGACTCCCTGGATGTGGACGTTGACCTCGGTGACCTCGAGGCCCGTCATGGTCTCGATCTGGCGCTTGACGTTCTCCTGGACCCGCCAGGCCACCTCGGGGATCCGCACCCCGTAATGGACGATGACGAAGAGATCGATGGCCGCCTGGTGCTCCCCCACCTCGACCCGCACCCCGCGGGAGAGGTTGCGACGGCCCAGGATCTCCGAGATGCCCCCGGCGATGCCCCCGGCCATGCCGGCGACGCCCTCCACCTCGATCGCGGCCAGCCCGGCGATGGTGCTGACCACGTCATTGGCGATGCGGACCTCGCCCAGCTCGCCCTCCTGGGACTCGATGAAGCCCCCGGGGATCTCCTGCGGCAGCTCCTGTCGCCGGTCCTCGCCCGACGAGGTGAGAGCCGGTCGCTGCCCACCCGGCCACTGCTCGGAATCCACCGAAACCCCTCCTCGCGGTGGCCCGCACGGCACGGCGACCGCACGCCGCTCGTGGCCGTCGCGGGCAAGGCCATTATAGCAGGTCGCCGGATTCCGCCTCAGACGGCGGCCGAGCGCACCTCCTGGCCCTGAAACATGCGCTGGATGAAGTCGGTCGACAGCTCCCCGCGCCGAAACTCCCGGGTCGCCACGATGCGGCGCAGGAGGTCGAGGTTGGTGCGGACGCCGTCGATGCGAAACTCCTCCAGGGCCCGGGCCATCCGGGCGACCGCCTCTTCGCGATCCTGCCCCCATGCCATCAGCTTGGCCAGCAGGGAGTCGTAATACGGCGGCACCGTGTAACCGGCAAAGATCGCCGTGTCGATGCGGATGCCCGGTCCGCCTGGAAAGTGTATCCCGGTGATGGTACCGGGCGACGGCATGAAGCTCTGCGAGTCCTCGCAGTTGATCCGGCACTCGATGGCGTGCCCGTCGAGCCGCACGTCCTCCTGGGAGAGCGACAGCTCCTCGCCTGCGGCGATGCGGATCTGGGCCTTCACCAGGTCCACGCCCGTCACCATCTCGGTGACGCCGTGCTCCACCTGGATGCGCGTGTTCATCTCCAGGAAGTAGAAGCGGCCCTGTTGGTCCAGCAGGAATTCGACGGTGCCTGCGTTGACGTACCCCACCGACCGGGCGGCCCGGATGGCGGCCTCCCCCATGGCCCGCCGCAACGACTCATCGACGGCCGGCGAGGGCGCCTCTTCGATGATCTTCTGGTGTCGCCGCTGGATGGAGCACTCCCGCTCGCCCAGGTGCACCATGTGGCCCGCCCGATCGGCCAGGACCTGGATCTCCACGTGCCGGGCGCCCTCCAGCAGGCGCTCCACGTAGACCGAGCCGTCGCCGAAGGCGGCCTCGGCCTCGGCCCGAGCCGCGGCCAGCACCCGCCGCAGCTCCTCGGGATTGTGGGCGACGCGCATGCCTCGACCGCCGCCCCCCGCGGCCGCCTTGACCATGACCGGGTAGCCGATCTCGTCGGCGATCTCCAGGGCCTGCTGCTCGTCGACGGGCTCCTGGCTGCCCGGCAGCACCGGCACGCCCGCCTCCGCCACCCTCTTGCGGGCCTTGAGCTTGTTGCCCATCATCTCGATGGCCGACGAGGGCGGCCCGATGAAGACGATGCCGTGGCTCTCGCAGATCTCGGCGAAGTCGGCCCGCTCGGAGAGATACCCGTAGCCCGGGTGGATGGCGTCGACGCCGGCCAGCAGCGCGGCGCTGACGATGTTGGGGATGTTGAGGTAGCTGCGGGCCGACGTCGCTGGCCCGATGCAGTAAGCCTCGTCCGCGAGCTGCACGGGCAGGCTGTCCTTGTCCGCCTCGGAGAAGACGGCGACGGTGCGGATCCCGAGCTCGCGGCACGCCCGGATCACACGCAGGGCGATCTCCCCGCGATTGGCGATCAGCACCTTCTCAAACACGTAACGACTCCACCTCTGGAAAAGGGTCCTGGAGCGCGCTCGCACCCGCCCTGGGCCACCCGCGGGTACGAGGACCTCGCCTCCCCGGCGGGAGGCTCACACGCGCTCCAGTCGCATGAGGGGCTGGCCGTATTCGACGGGTTGGCCGTTTTCCACCAGGATGGCACTGACTCGGCCCCGCACCTCGGCTTCGATCTCGTTCATCAGCTTCATCGCCTCGATGATGCACAGCACCTGACCGGGCTCCACGGTCTGCCCCACCTCGACGTACGGAGGTGCGTCCGGCGCGGGTGCCCGATAGAAGGTGCCCACCATCGGGGCGCGCACCGTCACGTAGCGGTCGTCGTCGACAGCCGCATGATCGGCGACAGCCGGAGCTCCGGCGGGAGCTCCGGCGTGGTCCTGCGTCGGGGATGGGGCCGGCTGGGCCTGGGTGCCGGCCACCGCCGGCAACGTGGCGGCCAGCGTGGCCACCGACGGGGCGAAGGCTGCCGCCTTGCGGATCGTTATCTTGACGCCGTCGCTCTCCACGGTCAGCTCGGCGACGTCGGTCTCGTCCAGGACGCGGATGAGTTCTTTTATCTCCTTCAACGTCAGTCGGACTGCGCCGTCAATCACGTGCCCACTCCCACCTCAGTCACCAAGCGCGGAGCCAGCCGGGCCAAGCACGGCCGTTATTTCACCGTGGCGTCCCTCTTTCCTGCCATCCCCTCTACGGGCCGAAAGCGGTCAGGCTGTCGATGATAGAGATATTCTCCCGCCGCACGCCGGCCATGCGGGCCACCAGCTCGCCGATGCGGGCCGCCCCCTGGGCCGTGACGGGCCTGGGTACCACCACCTGCACCCCCGAGTCGCCGATGCTGACGGCCGCGTCCGGTACGCCGGCCGCCGCCAGCAATTGTTCGATCTCGAGCTCCTGGCGGCTCCGCTGCAACAGCTCCAGCAGCTCGCGCTGCGCCTCGCCCTTGCGAGTCTCCGACGCCTCGGGATCGTCCAGCACCTGGCGGGCCAGCTCCATCTCCTGGCTGCGCAGGCGCTCACGCTGGGCCCTGAATTCGTCGGGGCTGACCCGCACCGGCGCACTCGCGCCCTGGGAGGCGGTCCCCTGCGCCCCCGGTTCGGCCGCGGCCGGCACGACCGGCTGTACCGAGACCGTGGCCGACGAGCGGCTCGCAGGCTCGGACGTCGACGAACTGGTGGCCGGCAGCACCTGCACGGGACCGAACTCCCGGTTGAACGCCAGCGGGACCCCCGAGGCCCACGGCCCCCGCTCGACCACCGACCAGATGGCGAAGCCGAGCAGCCCGGCCGCCACCCCTACCATCCAGTGCCGTGCGGACCGCATGTTGAGGGTGTAAAACACGGCGCACACTCCCTTCCGACCGACTGGAGAATGGGGCGTCGCTCAACGGCGCTTGGCCTCCACGTGGATGCGATAGGGCGCGACGCCCAGGGCCGCCGACACCGCACGCTGGATGGCCAGGCGCACGCTCGGATCCCGGGCGCCGTCGGCCACGACCATCACCCCCCTCACGACCGCGGCGCGCTCGGTGAGCACCACGGGCGACTCCCGGCGCCCGTCACTGTCCCGCACGATGGCGAGCTGGCGCTGAAGGCGACGCTCGGAGACCGCGGGAGATCGGCCGGCGTCGGCCTGGGCTGCCGGCTCTCGTTGCTCGACGGTCTCGTCGAAGGCCAGGACCCGCTCGGGCCCCCGTTCCCACGTGATGAAGACCTTGACGCTGCCCACGCCTTCCATCAGGCCCAGGACGGCCTCCAGCTCACGCTCGACCGCCTCTGCGTAGCCGGAGTTCTCCGCCGATGCCGGAGCCGGCAGGCTCGTGGCCGCCATCAACCGCTCGTTCCCGGCGCCGCCGGGACCGCCCACGCCGACCGCAGGCGTCGCCGGCCTCATCAGATCCGGCAGACCCAGAAGCGCAATCCCCACGGCCGCAGCAGCCAGCAGGTAGGCGGCCGTGCGCGCCTGCGCGGGAGGCAGTCGCAGCAAGCCCGACCAGCGTGCCAGCCACTCCCGTTCGCGTGCCGACATGGGATGTTGGTCCTGTCGCTCTGCCATCGCGGACCCCGCTCCCGTCGTCACCACAGGCCCTCGCCGCGCCTTACGGCACCACCTCGAGCTCGAGAGCCCGGGCATCCTCCAGACCCGCCAACGCCGCCACGTAGTCGGGCAGCCGGTCCGGCTCGACGCCGAGGCGGGCCCGGCGTCGCACTCGCACCTCCAGGCGAGGCCCGCTCGCGACGTCCAGGCGCCACGCCACCTCCAGCACCTCGTACCCGGCCCCCTCCAGCGCCCGGCGCACGGCCTGCGCGCTTCTCGCCGCACTCAGCTCCAAGGCCCGGTCGTTCATGCTGGCCTCCAGGCCCTCCCGCACCAGGGGCATCCCCCCCGGCACGGGCTCCCGGGGTTCCAATACCGGCACCCATCGCGTGGCGGCCTCGTTCCAGACCCCGGCGTCCTCCACCACTCCCACCACCGGCCCGACCACCGCCGCCAACAGGGCCAGGCCCATGACGGCCCGCACCGTCCCCCTGAGCGAGCCATCGGGCATCAGCAACGAGACCAGGGTGAAGAGGACCGCCATCGCGACGATCTGCTGGGCCCACTGCAACAGGCTCGTCCACACGGCGTTGTGGCCCCCGCCGCCTCAACGGATCAGCCACGGCACCGTCGAGGCCCCCACCATGGCCGTGATGGCCAGGAGGAAGACGACCACCGTGGCGGCCAGCCCGGCCAGCAGCAGACCCAGGGTGTCGCCGATGATGCCCAGCGCCCCGGTCAGGGCGGGGTCCCCCACCGGCTCCAGCAGCGCCGAGGCCAGCCGAAAGACGAAGAGCACCGCCAGGAGCTTGAGCACCGGCGCCAGGCTGACCAACAGCGTCATGGCCAACCCGACGGCCCCCAGGCCGCTGCGGATGAGCGCCCCACCGCCCGCCACCACCTCGACGGCCTCGGAGACCATCTTGCCGACCACGGGCACCGTGGTGCCGGCGATGAACTTGGTGGTGCGCAGCGCCACGCTGTCGGCCACCGGACCGATGGCACCCCGCACCGCCACCACCCCCAGCAGCACCGTCAGGCACAACCCCAGCACCACCAGCGACACCTGCTGGACGAACCGGCTGAGCCTGAACAGCGGGAAGTCCGTGGCCACGTGGCCGGCCACGCCCAGGGTGGCGCCCAGCACCAGCCCCGGTACGACGACGCGTTGCAGCAGATCCCCCGAGAGCCCCACGACGCCCAGCAGGATGGGATGCAACGCCACCGACGTGGCCGACCCCATGCCCGCCAGGCCCCCCAGCCCCGCCAGGGTGGGCAAGAGCGCCTGGGCGATGCTGGTCATCTGCCGGATGCTGCCGCCGACCGCCTCCAGCACCACCCGGAAGCTACCCAGCCCCACCAGCACCAGCGACAGCAGCACCACGGCCCGTCCCACCTCGACGACCGCGTCGCCACCCAGCCCCCTGCCGAGCTGGTGCAGCACGGCACCCAGGACGGCCAGCGCCAGGAGGCGTGCCAGCAGGTGGGCGTTGAGCACCAGCTCCCTCGCGAAGGCGGCCGCGAGCGCCTCCAGCAAGCGTTCCGAGGACGGCAGTCCCTCCCGGCCCATGGTGCGCAGGAAGCGCCCCCAGTCGACCTCGAGCCGGGCCCGGAGTTCGGGATCCACCATCTCGTAGAGCTCGTCGATCCCCTGCAGGTCGACGTGGGCGAGACCCTCCTCGTAGACCGCCTCCAGGAGCCCCACCGGGTCGGCCTGGGGCGGTGGGGTCGCCTGTCCACCGTTGGCCGGCGCTGCCACCGCCAGCATCACAAGCGCCCAGACCAGCGCGACGCGGATCATCCCCCGCTCTTCCTCGCCTTCACGTGATGGCCGGCAGCAGCCGCCACAGTGCATCCAGCAGCGCCACGAAGACGGGGACGGCCGTCACCAGGATGGCCACCTTGCCGACCAGCTCCACCGTCATGCCAAGCGACGGCTGGCCCGCATCCCGGCAGATCTGCGCTCCGAAGGCGGCGACGTAGGCGATGGCCATGGCGCGCAGCACCACTCCCAGGTAGGCGCCGTTGCCCCCGGCGGCCCGATCGAGCCGGGCGAAGGTCTTCACCACCTCCTGGAGCGGCCCCAAGGCCGCTCCCACCGCCAGCGCCGAGAAGGCCACCAACAGCGCCAGGGCCAGCTCGGGCGTCCGTCCTCGCAGCAGGCTCAGCCAGATGGCGATGACCAGGGCCACGCCGGCCACCCGGCCGACCAGCTCCACCGGCTACCACCACCGAAAGACGGTCTCGACGTCCCGGAACAGTTGCCCGATGAGCTGGATGATCCACAGCAGCACGATGATGACGCCGGCCAGGCTCAGCATCTGAGCCTGCTCCTCCCGGCCCGCCTGGGACAGGAAGAGATGCAGAATGGCGATGACGATACCCAGGCCGGCGATGCGGTAGATCAGGTTGATGTCCAACCGGCCGACCCCCGCCTCACACCAGCATGATGGCCACGGCCAGCCCGGCCGCCAGCCCCGAGAACCGATAGAGCCGCTCCAGACGCTGGCGTTCCTGCCCCGCCTGCTCCAGGGCCAGGTGGACCCGCGCCAGGGCGTCGGCCAGCCGGGACTCCTGGGTCGCCGCGTCGAGCCGACCGAAGTCCACGCAAAACTCCCGCACCATGTCGAGGTCCTCGGGCATCAAGCAAAGCCGCTCCCGCACCCTCTCCAAGCCGGCCCACCACGCCTCTCCTGCGGAGGCCGACGCACCGCTCTCCAGCAACCGGGCCGCATGAGCACAGGCTTCCGCCACCGGCCCTCGACCCGCCCGCGCGGCTCGGGCGAGCGCCACAGCTGCCGGCACCCGTGCGAAGGCGACGGAGGCCCGCAGGATGGTGAGGGACCGGCGCAATTGATCCAGGTCGCGGCAGCGCCCGCCCAGCGCGCTCGCCCGGAGCCAGCCCACCCCTCCCAGACCGCCGGCGGTCAGGAGCAGGCCCGCCACCGTGGCGATCATGGGGCGCCTTCCCCCGCCGCGGCCGCGCTGATGCGCTCGACGGTACCCGGCCCGTTGCGACGGCTCAGCACGACCACCCGCTCGAAGACCCCCAGCTCGAAGAGGAGCCCCAGCCCGGGCCGGCGGCGGGCCTGCGTGACGTCGTCGGCATGCGCGGAGGCCAGGATGGTGCAGCCCGAGTGCGCAGCCCGAGCGATGGCCTCGGCGTCGGCGGCCGTGCCCACCTCGTCGGTCACCAGCACCCCGGGACTGAGCGCGCGCAAGGCCCAGTGGATGCCCTCGACCTTGGGGCATGCATCCAGGACGTCGGTGCGGGGACCGACGTCGTGTTGCGGCACGCCGCGGAAGCTGCCGGCCAGCTCGGAGCGCTCGTCGATGATGACCACCTGGCTGCCGGGCAGGCTCAGCTCGGGCACGCCCCAGGAGGCCAGGCGCGCGAGGTCGCGCAAAAGCGTGGTCTTGCCCGCGCCGGGCGGGGAGACCACCAGGGTGCTGGCCAGTCGGGGGGCCCCTCGCAGACGCGACACGACCAGCCGTGCCAGCAGCGGCCGCGCCACGTCCGGCAGGGCTCGCGCGATGCGCAGAGCGACGCTGGAGATCTCGGCCAGGGTACGGACCTGGGTGGGCGAGTCGAGGACGACGCGGCCCGCGAAGCCGAGGCGGTGACCTCCGGGCAGCGTGACGAAGCCCTGTCGGAGCTGTTCGGCGACGGCGTAGACCGACCCACCGCAGGCCCGGTCCACCACCGCCTGCAACAGGGCCTCGTCGACGACCAGGGCATCCGACGGCGCCTCGACCGGCGCTCCCGAAGAGGCGAGGAAGGTCTCCCGGTCGCCGGCCACCGCCAGCAGGGGGCGATGCCGCCGGATCCGGAGCTCGGTCAATCGGTCGGCCCAGTCGTCGGGCATCCCGGCGACGGCCCTCGCCAGGGTCTCGGGCAGCCACGCGCCGAGCGCGTCCCGCCACGACCCTCGGCCGGTGCCCCTCGACGCCGGGGCGAGGGCCGGCGAGGCCTGGTGTCGGCCGTTGCGGCGCATCGGGTCCCATCCCACCGCGGCTCGTCCTCCTCACGGAGGACCTATGCTTGACCGACCGCCGCGATGACGACCCCGATGACGGTCCCGCCGGATGGGTGAGGGAGCCGGTGCCTCAGCGCTGGGCCGGTGGCTTCCAGGCCCGCATCAGCTCGGCGCGGCAGTAGGGGCAGTGGATCGCCTCTTCGAAGGCGCCCAGCTCGCCCTCGGCCAGGCCGACGGTGCGGTGGCACCGCTCGCACTCGACGAAGACCATCGGCTCCTGCTCCTCGTGGGCGCCCAGCCGCCGGGGCCTGTCGGCCCCGGCACGGGCGACCCCGTCCGGCAGATGTTCCTCGAGGGCCGCCAGGTCCTCGTCGATGCCCCGCATGTAGGCCAGCGAGAGCCGATGGGCCTCCTGGAGGCGTCGGAGTTCGCGCTCCAGGCGCAAGAGCCGCCGGGAGAGAGCCGTCGTCCCCGACGCTCGCCCCGGCGGCCTCCACCACGTGGCCATGGTCGTCACCCCGGGCTTTTGTCTGGCCCGGCGGGCTCGACCTTATGCGCGAGAGAGGTACTCGCCCGTGCGGGTATCGACCCGGATGACGTCGCCGACCTCGATGAAGAGCGGCACCTGGACCACCAGGCCGGTCTCGACCTTGGCCGGCTTGGAGCCTCCCTGGGCCGTGTCGCCCCTCACGCCCGGCTCCGTCTCGACCACCTTGAGCTCCACGAAGGTCGGCAGTTCCACGCCGATGGGTTGTCCCTCGTAGAACTGGATGAGGATGACGTCGTTCTCCTTGAGGTACTTGGGGGCGTCGCCCAGGTTGGACTCGTGGATGGCCACCTGCTCGTAGGTCTTGGTGTCCATGAAGTACCACTCGGGGGGGCTGCTGTAGAGGAACTGCATCTCCCGGGTCTCCACGTGCGCCCGGTTGACGCGCTCGCCCGCCTTGAACGTGCGCTCGATGACGTTGCCGGTCTTGACGTTCTTCAGCTTGGTCCGGACGAAGGCCGCGCCCTTGCCCGGCTTGACGTGGAGAAACTCCACGACGCTCCAGACCTCGCCGTCGACTTCGATGGTCAGCCCCGGACGGAGATCGTTGACGGATATCACGTGACGGCACCCCTTCGCTCGCTCGTATCAGCTACCTACCACGATCAGGTCCTTGGGCGAGGCGGTCAGGATCTCGTAGCCCGTCTCGGTGACGAGCACCAGGTCCTCGATGCGGACGCCGCCCCAACCCGGGACGTAGACGCCCGGCTCGACGCTCGTCACCATGCCAGGCTGCAACACCGTGTCGGAGACCCGGGAGAGACGAGGGATCGGCTC
>Ga0207873_1003577_pt1 | contig 11193 bp, 5 predicted proteins | sample BGWIniCompost_FD_187373 | JGI IMG/M metagenome (GOLD analysis project Ga0207873, IMG submission 187373) | Cellulose adapted compost microbial communities from Newby Island Compost Facility, Milpitas, CA, USA - BGW Initial Compost (SPAdes)... ... | reverse complement strand
AAAAAGCAGGAGATCCAGAACGAGTATAAAGAGAAGATCGCCAAGATCGACGCGTGCTTAACCAAGTTTGAGCTCGCCATGCTCACCGTGATGGATGAAGGTGGCATGGAAAGCGTCCGTACTAAGCACGGTACTGCTTACAAAACTATTCAAAGAAAGGTCAGCGTTGCTGATTGGGATGCGGTAAAAGACTTTGTCCTGACCAACGACTACTGGCCTCTCTTAGAAAGACGTGTTAGCAAGTCTGCAGCTGAGCAGTGGGAGGCTCAAACCGGCGAGCTCCCGCCAGGGCTGAATGTCTTCTCTGAAGTCAAAGTTAACATTCGTAGGAGCTAACATGAGCGACCTTGTACCATTCAACGACGACCAGTTGCCAGCGCACATCGCAGAGCTATTTGGCGATACCTCCAACGATGACCTCATGGGAGGTGTCGCTGGCGGCTTCCCGGTCATCCACATCAAAGGCAAGGTGTGGTCTATCACCGACAACGGTGTGAACACCCCGCTGACGCGGGTGGACGAGTCTGGGGACGAGTACCCGGTCAACGCGATCGAAGTCGTCATTGTGAAAGCCAATCCGAACATCTCCAAGGTCTACTACAAGGATGGCTTCGAGGAGGGCTCACAGGAACGGCCAACATGCTATTCAAACGACGGCGTTAGGCCAGCCGAGGATGCGCTCGAGCCACAGGCGGATGCGTGCCTTGCTTGTCCGCTCAATGCCTGGGGGTCTCGAATTACTGAGAACGGCTCCAAAGCAAAGGCGTGCGCCGACGTGCGGAGGATCTGTGTGGCGTCGCTGGGTGACCTCAACAAGCCCATGCTGCTGCGCGTGCCTGCTGGCTCGCTCAAGGAGCTGGTTGCCTACGGTGAGATGCTGAAGAAGCGTAACGTACCTTACCAGGCCGTGCTGACGCGGATCAGCTTTGACCCCACGGTGGCGCACCCGAAGCTGCTCTTTAAGGCGCGGGCTTGGCTCAATGAGCAGCAAATGAAGCAGGTGGCCGAGCTCATGAGGAAGGACATCGTCCAGCAAATTCTTGGGCTCCCCACGCCAGCTGACAAGCGTCCTCAGGTTGCAACAGCACCAAAAACCCAGGCAAGCGTTTCTGGGGAAGACATCGAGGCAGCTCTGACGAAGAAAAAGTCAGACGACAAACCTCAACTAGCTGTAGCGTCTGAGGTCAAGCAGGCTACTAAATCTGCCAAGAAGGACGAAGTACCTGCAAAGAAGAGGTCCAATAAACTCGACTCTCTGATCCAGGAAGCCGACAACGAGCTAGATGAGATTCTAGGAGCTCATCTAAATGCAGAGTAATGGTCCAGATATTCAGGAGCGGTTGGAGCTGTTAAAACAGGCGGGCCTTACGCCCGCCGAGCTCTCTCAACTCTTGAAAGTCTCCAGGGTCACTGCTAGTCTGTGGTTAAATGGGCATGCCCGCCCGCACCATCTGCTCGAAGAGCGGGTAGAGCGGCTACTAGACGTGGTTGAAGAGGCAATGGCGGCGCGAGAGCTGCCCTTGTCGATAGATATCCCACGACGCGAGCGCAGGGTCCACTTACGACGGATCATCGGCTCCAGGTTAGCTTAACCGGGTAGGGGGCACTACCTTGAAGCTGCAAGAGTTCTTTGCCCGCGTACTACCAGGCGCGGGCCTACGGGTGATCTGTCACTCGCTTAATGGTCGCTTCGGGCATGTCTACAAGCACACTGACCTGGAGGCTGCGCAGACTGCGCTCAATTACGACAACCGTGGTTACGAGGTCTATTTCGCGTGTGCTACGTTCAAAACCAAGTCCCGCAAAGCCGAGGACGCTCACTCCGTAAAGAGCTTCTGGCTCGATATTGATGCTGGTCCGAACAAGCCCTACGCCAACTGGCGAGAAGCCGCCAAAGCTGTGGTGGCATTCGTAAAACTCCTGAAACTACCAAAACCCCTACTCGTATCGTCTGGTCGGGGGCTCCATGTCTACTGGACCCTGGAGAAGGAAATAAGCCCAGACGAGTGGGTCCGTGTTGCGCGGAAGCTCAAGGCAGTCACGGAGGATGTGGGTCTCAAGGCCGATCCCTCACGCACGGCAGACATCTCATCAATTCTTCGCCCGCCTTATACCTACAATCGCAAGGAAACTCCCCGTATTGTTATGATCTTCTACGAGGGGGAGTCGTGTGAGCTGGATGAGTTTGAGGCGGCGCTCGACACGTACATCGAAGACAACGATATCCTGCTCTCGAAACCCACGGCACACTTCGATCTTAATGACGACCTAACCGGTCCACGGGACCGCAACTGCGACGCCGACAAGATCGCAGAGAAGTGTGCCGTCGTACGTATGGTGCGGGATACACGTGGGAACGTTGACGAGCCCACATGGTATCACACACTCCAAATACTTGCTTACTGCAAGAATGGTGAGCAACTCGCGCACGAGTGGTCCAACGGGTATCCGAGATACAGCGCAACCGAGACCACTGAAAAGTTTCAGCATGCGGTTTCGTCCGGCGCTTTACCTACGAGATGCGATACATTCGCCAAACATCACCCTGAGCTCTGCAAAAGTTGTCCCTACTTCGACCGGGATGACATGAGCTCCCCGATCAAGCTCAGCTACTTTGAGGTGGTAGAGACGCCATCGGGGGAGAAACAAGAGCTTCCGGCAAACTACGTAATCAGAGATGATCGGATCTATCGCATAAATAGAGTTCCTAAAGGCGAAGAAACAAAAGACGAGACGGTCGAAGTAACAAGTGGAGTGTTCTACCTGGTCGATCGATACGACCTGGACGAAGAGGGTATGGCCTACAAGGTGGAGTACAAGCGCCAGGGGAAGATAAAAAACTTCACAGTAACATCCGCCCTCATTGCCAAAGGGGGTAGTGATCTCATGAGCGAGTTTGGGAAGCACGAAATCTATACGCGGAGACCGCACGAGCTGCAAAACCTCTTGAAGACTTGGATTGAGCTCCAGCGCGAACGTCTCAAGGAGAAGCGCTTGCACCAGCACTTCGGTTGGCAGGATGGCTCCGATGGCTTCCTACTCGGGAACAAGTTGTACCGGCCCAACTCCGAAAATGAAGTCCTGCTCAAGGGTAGCGCCAGGAAGTATGGCCGCCACCTACATGTGTTAGGCAGCTACGACCGATGGAAGGAGATCATCGACCGGGCTTACAACCACCCAGGACTGGAGGGGCTGCAGTTTCTCGTTGTGTGCGGGTTCGCTGCGCCAATCTTCGCACTGCTTGATGAGTTCGGGGGTGTTACCGTCTACGCTTATTCCGACCGTACGGGTAAGGGAAAATCGACCGCTTGCTACGCAGCGCTCTCTGCGTGGGGTTATTACAAAGGTCTAATGACCGCATTCGAACACACTACGACCAACGCGTTCTGGGAAATGTGCGGAGCGTATCACACGCTGCCAATTCTCTATGACGAGCTGACTAACTTAAATCCCGAGCAGGCTAGTCAACTTGTTTTCGGAATGACCAGTGGTCAGCCTAAAAACCGTCTTAAGTCTACTGGTGAGCCGCTCGATAACAACTCCAGCTGGCGGACAATTCTGCTCGCCACCGGCAACAACCAGCTCTCAGAAAAACTTGTAGCGAACCGCGCCAACCCAGAAGCCGAGATTGCGCGCATTTTCGAGTTTCCCGCTTGGGCTCAACACGAGGTCGAAGCCAAAGAGGCCGCGACACTTTTTAGGGATCTGCTCTTTAATTACGGTCATGCAGGGGTTGATTTTGTTAAATATATCACTGATAATCGCGAGGCAGTAATAAGCAGACTAATCAAGTGGCGTGAGGGAGTTATCGACGCGTTCAATATGAGCTCTCAGGAGCGGTATTGGAGCGCGTTATTTGCCAGCGTGATGTGCGCGTTGGAGATCTGCCGCAAGCGCGGCATCCTAAGGTTCGAAATGAAACCTCTGCTCAAGTGGATTGGGGACCAACTAGAGTCTAATCGGGGCAACCAGAAGGTAATGGCGGCTGATCCTCAACAGCACTTCTCTCGTATGCTGGCGGATCTGGCGTCAGGTATCATTGAGTCGCAGAGATGGGGTAACCTCATCAAAGGAGAGAAAGCACTCACCACCGACCGCAGGCCGACCGGACCCATTATAGGCCGACTGATCCTGAACGAGAAAAAGCTCTACATCAGCGTAGATGCTGTCCGTAAGTGGTGCGTCAAGCACAAGATCTCAGCCACCGAAATGATGAAGGCTGTCACAGACGCTGGTTGGGTGTCCCCGAAAACTATGAGAAAAGCACTTGGTCAAGGTACGGAAGAGTATGCGTCTGTTATGGGTGCGCTGAGAGTCTACGTCGTAGACATGGAGAAGGTGGAATCGTCTGGCCTAAGCGGGGTACACGGTCATGTCGCTGGAGGAAGCGATTAACAAAATATTAAAAGAGCATTTTCCCAAGGGGATGCCAGTGAGTCGCACGAAACTTGTTCGCTTGCGTGGTGATTACAGTGTAATAAATTCCCGAAAGCGGCGACGTAAGAAGTCGCCTCAGCTTGAACTTACTGCTGCTTAGCACGGTTCGCGCCGTACTCGCACCCCCAGTGAGGGCGGGCCTTGTTGTTCCCCTCAGCGATTGCGGCGCTCTTATCCGTCCATTTATCGTCGGGCTCGACCGTCTGGTGCCGCCAGGATTCGCAAAGCTCATTTGCATCGACTACATACCAGCGGGTCGGAGCGCAGCCGCTCAAAAGCACCAGGCTTGCGAGCAGCATCATGAGCTTGCTTGGACTTAGCCGCATTTTCCTTACTCTTCTGCTTGGACTCCTGGATAACCTTCGACTCCCCAGCTGCCACGCCGGAGCGGTATTGGACATTCCGATCGATCTGCCAGAACGCAAAGAGCGCAAGAATAGCCGTCACGATCTGGCCGAGCGTCGTGCCGAGAGCGAGCCTCAAGAATCTGAGAAGCATTTACATGCCTCCAGTCTTACCCTTGCGCTGATCTTCCCAGCGAGCCTTCAAGGTGCGGAACGCGATAAACGCGATCGTCACGACCACGAAGAAAATGGCGTTCCTCCCAAGGAATTGGACGAAGCTCAGTGCTTGCTCCCCGAGGGACTGCCACTCGTTCAGGCTCTGAGTGATCTCCTTGGGGTTGACCGGGTCGGTAGCCGTCTCCACCGTCTTGGCTACACCACCAGTAGCCGTCACGGCGATAGCGTCTCGAGCCCCCTTGGCGATCCGGCTCTCTTTCAGGAGGTCCATGACACCTGGGAGCTTATAACCAGGCGGCACACGATAGCCGAGAAGGTGCGTGATCGGAAACGCGCCGATGCTCACTGCATCACCCTGGTTGCCTCCCAAGATGTAGAGCGTTCTCCCATCGTCGCTGATCTGGTGGAGGATACCGACGTGTCCTGCCCTGGGGTCAGTCCCACGACGGAGCACGACGATGACGCCAGGGTAGGGCTTATCGACCTTATCGCCCCATTCAAGCCAGGAGCGGGCGCGCAGAGGCTCCGGTGCGAGCGGATAACCACACTGGGCCATGAGCCAACCAACGAACGCTCCACACCATGGGATCGCATCTGTGTTTTCCTGCTTCAGAGCCCACTCAGCTGAAGCTCCGCAGGCTCTGAAATACTCTTCGATGCGAGGGTTGGACTCCTTGCCAGGGATCTCCCTGACTCCGAGCTCACCATTGGCTAGTGCTACCCAGGGAGGATCAAGTCTACTCATTGTAACCTCTCCACGAAGCCGCGCGTGGACGGGGTAAACTGGACCCCACCGATCGTGCGGGCCTCACGCCTACGTTGCTCCCTTGGGGCACGAGTCAGCTGCGATAGCGGTTGGACCTTGAAGCCTACTCTTCTCCGAGCATTCTGGAGGCTTCGCCATTCATCACGGAGGCGAGCCATCTCGTTGTAGTTGTTATCCCTGAACGCCCGGGTGTACCGACGCTTGAGCTCGGCAGAGCGGTCCGAGAAGTATTTCTCGTATTCCCACAGATCGTTCCGCTTGCGCCGGAGCTCTTGGAGTTTGCTGGTCTCGAAATTGAGCGCCTGTGCGACCGCATCAAATACGGAGATCTCCTCAGGCTTCAACAGCTGATCGCCGCGACGGTTGGTCTGCCCTTCGTTCCAATACCTCAGTGCGCGCATGCCCGCTCGGATACCGGAGGGCATGGTCATCTCGAGACCTTTGTAGTAGTCACCCTCGCGCATCAGGTTGAAGCCGTCGATCATGTTCGGCAGCACGCCAGACACAAACGGACCCATCATACCGATCGCGGTCTCGGCATACCCCTTGCGCGACGACAGATCGATATCAGTAAAGGGCATCAGCGACGTGGCCTCACCCATGCCGATGTACTTGGATACGTCGAGACCCATACCAGCGGGCACACCACGTAGCAGGAAGTTGGCGTAGGTGTCGTCACCGATAGCTTTACGCAGAAACCGCTCCGCATCAGCAGGCTCGTCCTCGTCACCAAACACAAGGGCCATCACGTACGCTATACCTTGCACGGCGGGCAAACCTAACATGCCGGTCACGATAGCATGTTGGCCGAGGATGTAAGCCATCGTGCGCCGAGCGATTGCACGGGTCTCAGCGTCCTCACCCTTGAACGCGTTGTAAGCGTACCGAGCGATCAGACTCAGCTGGATCATCTGATAAGTGCGGAATTGAGTAATCATTCTCGGTAGGGCTTGGAACAGCCGCGACCGATTGAGATAGCTGTAGTCGCCATGCGTCTGGCTCACCATCGCGTCAGCGATTTTGTAAGCCTCGTTGTCCATACCAGTCTCAGGGCTAATCTGCCCTGGTGACCTACGCCGTTGCAGGCGATATGCAGCAAGTGCTGTAGAGACGCGGTTGATGACCTCCACCTGGCGAGAAATCGTACGGAAGGCATGGTTGACCTTCGCAACCTTGCTGGAAATACCCTTCTCGGCAGTGCTCTCCCAATACCCAAGGTCATAGTGCATCCCAACATCAAGCAGCCCTGTGGCCTGAAGCCGCTTGAGCATCGCCTTCTCGTCAGGAGAGATTCTCAGGGCGTCGATATCATACTCGCCACGGGCGAAGCCCTTGGCATCACCGAAGCCTGTGCCGAGCTCCCGATACGCACGCTGTAATTCGCTCCAGGATTGTTGAAGCCCGAACCGTCCCGCCATTGTCGGGAGCGAGACCATCGGCACCTGCAGGAGGTTCTGGATGTAATAGCGAGGTGACGTCGCCAGGAACCAGAAACTCGTAAGCGCCATTGCCTTGTCCTGGAGCCCACCAGTCAAAGACTGATCCCACTCGAGCGACTGAGCGTAACGATGCAATGCTTCATTGAGAGCACGACGCCGATCGGCCTTAGACGCACCCCACGGGACAGAGTCCGCAGCAGCCTCTCTGCGCATCGCGTTCATTGAACGGATAATTCTGCCATTGTGCATCAAGGCCGCAATAAAGTGCGCATCAGCCTTACCCTTCGACGCGAACGCGCGAAGCATGTCGGGGTCGGCACCCTCGATATTTTGGCGCTTCAGGTCGTGCTTGCGGGCCGAAGCCTCTGAGAGCGAAGCCAGATAGAGATCGCGCAACAGGGAGTTGATGTGCGAAACCAACTTCTGGCGATCTGTGTCGGTTGCCCAGTCTGCAACCATGTTTTTCAGTCTCAGAAGTGCCGTCCACGGTGCCTCCTGGATAGTCTTATAGAATGCTTCCTTCTCAAACGCATCCACATGCTCGAACTTGCCAGTAGCCCGAAGTTCGCGAGCCTTAACCTCAGCGTCACCCAGCGTATCGCTGAAAAATACCGCGTAATGGTCAGGATCATTCTTCAGGTCGTTGAGTCTGTCGCGAGCACCCTTATCGCCTTCCTGCATTGCCCGCTCCAACTGGCGGTACTGAGCAGACTTAGCGACAGTCACGTAATTGCCGAACCGCTCCAACGGAGCGTACGGTCCCTTGAGCCCACGGAACGTCGAGTCGTAGAGGTTGTTCTGGCGCATGATGCGCGCCTTGAGCTTTGCCTTTTCACGGGCCGAAATGTTCTCAGCGTCAACCTCGTCAAGCGCCTCCTTAAAGAGCTGCTGCACCACTGCATTTTTCTTCTGCAGAGTGTCATAGCCATGCTTGAAGACACGGCGGGCGATATCCTGAGCCTCAGCAGAGAGAGCATTAAACCGCTCCGCCATCTCAGGATCGACCTCAGCGTCAGGCATCCAGTCGGGTTTGAAGCCCCACTTCTGTTGTCTCGTGGAGTCCATCAAAAACTTGTTGAGCTGACTCCGATCCTTGGTGGAGAGAGCAAGAGACCGGTACATAATGTTATTGATCTCTCTCCCGAGAGCGAGCATCGCTGCTTGCTTCTCGGCAAGGGTGTCGAAGAATATCCGGTACGATGGCAGCACTCTTTCGTACATATCACGAAGGTCACGCCCAAACGCCACCATCTGGACGCCCTTCTTAATGTAGTCGTCCATGGTTGTCTTAATGCTGAGAGAAATTCTCTCAGCATCGTTGCGGGGCGGCTCAATTGGCGTAGCTGAAGCCTCGGAGAACCGAGGTTCGTCTTCATCCTTGATAACGCGCAGGAGCTGCCGGCGAGCTTCTTTCTGAGCGCGCTCGGCCTGCTGCTTACGAATCGCGCTGGTTTCTGCATCAGGATCGTTTGCCGGCTCGGAGAGTGATTCCAACGACATGGGCTCCATCTGCGCCGGGCGCATATTATCTCGGAACCGCGTGTTGAACACACCACGGACAGCCTCGGCAAACTCCTCCTCAGGCGACAAGGTGAGTCCTTCGACTCCGACAAAACCTCGTATATCACCGACTTTATGTCCCTTCTTACGGAACCAATCCGCAAGATCAGACATCGTCATAGGACGTCTACCGGTCTCACTCGCCCAACGATAGTAACTACTATACGCTTGAGCCAGCGTTATGCTCTTCCCCGGTTCTGGTGTAAACCGAGTATTATACCACTGGTTCATCGTAACCGCATTGTTGTAGCGCTCGAGATCATTCTCGGCGTTTAGCGAGCGCACCCAAGCCTTCACGCGATCGGTCAATCTCTGAAAGACGGACGGCGCTGCTTCCGAAAACCTAATCTTCGTGCTGTCGCCACCGGGACGGGTGTGAGCCCGGATGATATTGCGGGAATCAAATATCACGTAGTTGTAGGTGCGTTTCGGCTGTTTGACCTTAAGCCGCCCACTATCGAGAAGCTTAATAGCCTCCCGGATCTCATCGTTCGTCCCGATCGCGCTGCCTTCGCCCTCCTCGTCGTTAAGCTTGATGTCGTTCTCCAACGCCTCACGAGCCTTGGCAAAATCGCCCTCGTTCATCTTGAGAGCCATTGCAGCAATCCAAGGTACGGTCTCGTCTGGTATTGGTTTGTCGTCGAGCAAAACCTCTGGAGTGACGTTTCTCGAGAACTGGTCGTAGAACTTGTTGCCCTTTATGCCGAGACTATCGAGGAGTTTCGACGCATCTCTAGCGGGGTTACGCTCGGCAAGATACTCACCAAGTTTTTCTCGTGCCTGCCGATATTTTTCACTTACCTCACGAGCAGTACGAGGATCTGTTGCGCTCAGAAGCTCCTCAGAAAGTCTAGCAACCTCCCCTTCCAATTCTTGAAAGACAGGATCTCTCTCAGCTATAGTCTGAGTCAAAATCTCCTGGAAGTCATAGCCAGTCGTTGCTGGAAACCGGTCAAAGATCTCTTTTGTTATTGGATGGCTGCGAAGCGCCTCCTGAATATTTTCGGGCTGCTGGTTCAACGGCAGGTCAAGCCGCAGAAGCTCTCGATCCTCCACCGTTGTAAGAGTGCGCAGAAGGTTGCCACGATCTACATCGCGGAACTTCTTGGCTGCGTCCTTCTGACGATAATATTCACCAGTGCTGCGAGCATCAGCCAGATAGGTACCCCACCCAAACACTTGAGCTCCCTCACCAGAGCCCATGTACCGCTCATCGAATGCGCGAAAGTCGGCTGCCGTTCCGTGGAACGTACCACGAAGCTGGATGTCAGCCGCACCAAACGCGAGGTTTACGAGGTCCTGGCCTGAGAACCTGTTAGGATCTCTGAACCCAAGCCGACGCAGAGCACGCTTAACCGCCGCCCAAATACGACGGAACATATTGCCTGCAGCACCACCAGTCTCGGGTGTAACACCCTCCATTACGAGTCCTTCGATCGCATATGCAACGATCTCTTCGTTCTTGAAACCAGGACTCATACCCTCGGTGCGACGGCGCACCCACCGCGCTACACGCGCTTCAACAGAGTCGTCGTTACGCTCGGCCCACCGCTCGATCTGCTGACGTATCCAATTGTAGTTCTCAGGTCCGACTAAATCTCTCAGACCAATGTGACCGCCGATCTCATGTAGGAATACCGCCAGCTCATTGCCTCGAGGAATATTATCCGCAATGAGATGAACCTTACCGTCCTTCACGAACCCTTGCGCCACACGCCCAATAAAGTCTTCCTCGGTGGCTGCACCGGCATCAATCGCATCCTGCTCAGTGGCGTATATTTTAACTATTTCATCGAATCGCTCGGGACTGCCAAACAACTCACGTAGACGGCTCAGATTCTCCACTGTCGTTGGGTTAGGTACGGGCCACTTGCGATCAGAGAAGCCAAGCTCCTCAGACAGAGACTCAGTCTCCCCTTCAGAAAACCTCAGCTCCTCCGGCCCACCCTCGTCCTCGTCCTCCTCAACACGCCTTACGGTCTGGTCTCGCTGCTCAATCGCTCGCGCTTGCGCCTCCGCACGACGGGCCGTCTCCGGGGTGGGAGTCGGCGCAGCCCTGGTCTGACCAGGCGCTTGACGATACGCTTGCGAAAGTCGGCGGTTAACCTCATTCACCCTCCCTTCGTCCAACAAGTTGAAGAGCTCTTGTCCCTCATCGAAGGTGATAACCATCTGCTCGAGAGCACGATCAATCGCACGCTCCGCACGCTGACGCCCTACCTGTCGAATAGTCTCCAGGTTGCGTTGACGGATCTCGTCAGAGGTTGGCTCGGGTGCTGGCTCGGTCTCGGCTGAAGCAGCTCTGCCCGCACGCCGGGAACCTACCGCAGACATTGAAGTGGGGAAGAATCTCGTCGACCCTGGCATGGCCCCCGGTTGACGAGCAGGTGTCGGCTCAGGTGCCGGCTCGGGTGCCGGCTCGGGTGCCTGCTCGGGTGCCTGCTCGGGTGCCGGCTCGGGTGCCGGCTCG
>Ga0207873_1003576_pt1 | contig 11202 bp, 12 predicted proteins | sample BGWIniCompost_FD_187373 | JGI IMG/M metagenome (GOLD analysis project Ga0207873, IMG submission 187373) | Cellulose adapted compost microbial communities from Newby Island Compost Facility, Milpitas, CA, USA - BGW Initial Compost (SPAdes)... ... | reverse complement strand
CTGGAGCCGCGCAAGACGCCGCTGCTGACGAAGATCGGCATCGGCGAGCCGGTCAATCTCCGGCCGCACCGCTGGGGCCAGAGCCGCCGGATGGCAATGGAGTCCACGCTGGCCGCGAACATCAACAACGCGGCGACCTCGATCACCGTGGCGACGAGCGAGGGCGTGCTCTTCCACAAGTGGCACGTCCTGGAGATCATCGACTACCAGCCGGGCTCCAACACCGCGCTCGACGAGAGCACGAAGGAAATCGTGCTGGTCACCGCCGACCCGAACGGCGACACGCTGACGGTCGCTCGCGGCCAGGGCGGCACGACGGCCCAGGCGCACAGCCAGGGCGCGAAGGTCTTCATCATCGGCTCGGCCGAGCCCGAGCTGTCCGAGCACACCATCGGCGCGGTCGCTCGCGGCGACCAGCAGTTCAACTACTTCCAGCGCTTCTTCGATGGCGTCAAGGCCGACAAGGCGGCGCGCAACATGCCGACCTGGGAGCACCGGACCGACCCGATGCTGGCCGACCTGAAGGAGAAGCAGCTTGAGCTGAAGCTGCAACTCGAGCTCGCCATCTGGCGCGGCGGCCGGCAGCAGGGCGACGCCAACCCGGCGGGCGCGACGCCGGCGATGATGGGCGGCATCGACACCTTCATCGTCACCAATGTCACGAACATGGCCGGCGCGAAGCTGACGCCTCGCGTCCTGGAGGCGGAGCTGCGCGACCTCGCGAAGAGTGTGGACGGCGGGCCGGAGGGGCTGACGCTGCTGATGTCGTACGACACGGCGGCGATCTTCGACTCGATGCTCGACCCGATCCGGGTGGCGCAGGCGGGCGAGACCGAGCTGACGATGCACGTCGAGAAGGTGCGCTATCGCTTCGGCACCTTCGACATCATGGTCTCGCACAACTGCCGCAACGGCGTCATCTACGGCGTCCGGCTGGAAAACATGAAGGTGCGGCCCTTCAAGGGGCTCAATTGGCACATGACGCGCAAGCTCGGCGAGCAGCACGGCCGCGACTACGACGAGATCTTCATCTCCGGCGACTTCACGCTCGAGGTCGTCCGCGAGGCGGAGATGTTCAAGCTGCACGGCTTTGCCGAGGATATCGCCCAGTACGACAGCCTCTGGCAGTAGCGGATGAGGGAGGCACGCATGGCGCAAGGAGCAGTCGCGGAGGCGCCGGAGACGACCGGGGGCGAGGCCCCGAAGGCGGAGCAGCGGCAGGCGCGCTTCAAGCCGATCCGCATCTGGACCGGCGGGCCGGGCGCGCCGATGGAGAAGATCTACATCGCCGGGCAGCGCTACGGGCTGCGGCCGCGGATGGACGGCAGCTACCTGCTGCGGACGCCGGAGGAGGTCGAGGCGGCGAAGCGGGCGCTCGGCACGCGCTTCTGGCCGGACGACCTGCCGGACGACATGGAGAGCCTGCGCTGCGACATGTGCGGCTGGACCTGCCGCTCGATTCGGGCCATGCAGTGGCACCTCAACAACGCGCACGGTCGGCCGCAGGCGGGCTAGCCTGCGGCCTCGCCCCTCGGTGACGAGGGTCGCGATACGGGGCGCGCCCCGTATCCACGAGGAGTGGAGACCATGAATCCGCGCCAGTACACGAAGACGGTCGTCGTCCTGCAGCCGCAGACGCTCACGCAGGACGCGCAGAGCGCCGTCCAGTTCAACAACGGCTGGGTCGGCGTGCGGCTCGACTGCGAGGTGACGGCGCTCAGCGGAACGAGCCCGACAGCCACGTTCGCGATCGAGATCTACGACGAGGCGGCGGGGACCTGGGTCACGGAGGTGACCTCGGCGGCGGTCAGCGCGCCGGGGCACGTCGTGCTCCAGGTCGATCCTCGCGTGGCGTCGGTGGCCAACGAGGCAGTGCAACGCATTTTGCCGCGACGCTGGCGGGCGACGGTCACGCTCGGCGGCACCAACCCGGCGGTGGACTGCTCGATCGCGGCGACCTACGCGCCGTAGCAGGAGGCTGCCATGCGGTCGCGTCCGATCTGGTCGCGCACGGGCGCCCTCTCCACCACGCCGGTGGCGATTGCCCTGCCCGACCAGTGGCAGGAGCTGAAGATCTGGGTCGATGTACCCAGCTACGCCCGGCTCGGCGCCTCGCGCACGCCGCCTGCGGTCAGCGCGGTCAACGGGGTGGTGCGCCTCTCGCTGCATGGCGCGCCGACCGGCGGCGACTTCGCGCTCGTCCTCTTCCCCGGCGATCCCGACGCGGTCGCCACCGCGCTGATCCCCTACAACGCGACGGCGTCGCAGGTCCAGGCCGCGCTGGTCGGCACGGGCCGGATCGACGGCAGCGACCTGAGTGCCAGCGGCGGCCCGCTGCCGGGCACGCCGGTCGATCTGACCTTCCAGGGAGCCTACGCGGGGATCGTGCCGCCGCTGGCGACCGGGCACAACGGGCTGACCGGCGGCGTCCACCCGCTGGTGCGTCTCGCCGTGACGACGCCGCCGCAGGGCAACGGCGGCTACGGCTACCTGGAGGACGCCGTCCAGGAGATCTGGTCGCGGGGGAGCGGGGCGCGGCAGCACGACCGGTTTCTCTACCTCGCCGCCGTGAGCGGGACCGGCGTCTACCGGGTCACGGCGGCGGCCTAGCGGGGTCGGCCATGCCAATTCGCGTCATCGAGCCGCCAGGCTTGTCGGCGCAGATCGCCAATCCCGCCGCCGGGGACGTCGTCGCCTACGACGGCGCCGTCTTCCGCAACCGGCCGGGCGGGCTCGTCGAGCCGCTGCGGGTGCTGGCCGCGGACGCAATCGCCATGACCGACGACCGGGCCATCGCCTACGACGCCTCTGGCGGCCCGCGCACGCTCACCCTCTTCCCCGCGACCGGCAACGACGGCCGGATGCTCACCGTCTGGAAGGAGGATGTCTCCGCGAACGCGCTGACGTTGGCGGCGGCGAGCGGGGAAACGATTGACGGCGAGGCGAGCGTCCGGCTCTACGGGCGCGGGGCGGTCACGCTCGTGGCGCGGGGCGGGGTCTGGCGGATCGTCGAGGGGCGGGAGCGCGTGGTGCCCTTCCTTCCGGCGCTTGACGTGACCTGGTTCGGCGCTCGTGGGGATGGGGCGACGGACGATCTTGACGCAATCAACCGGGCGGCGGCGGTCGCCAACGAGCTCGGCGGCGGCGTGGTCGTTATCCCCGCTGGACGCACGTTCGTGATCAAGCCGACGACGACGAAATGGATCGTCTGCCACAGCCGCGTCAACTGGCGCATCGAAGGAGTGCTCAAGGTCGCGGGGACGACTGGAGACTACAAGTATCTGTTCGCGCCCGCCTCGGGGCCGGGCGGGTATGTCGAGCAGATTCGCTGGTCCGGGGGCGGTTGGATCGACCAGAACCCGAGCGGGAATACGAGCAGCAATATCTCCTCGACCAATCCGCAGGCCGTCTTCCGGTTCGACAATTTCACCGATTTGGTCTGGGACGGCGTGACGCTCAATCCGTACACCGGCATGAATGCCTGGCAGTTATTCGGGAGCCAGCAGAACAGCAAGCATGCCCGGATCGTCAATTGCCGAGCGCGGTTCGAGCGCGGCGCGTCCAGCACGTTCTACGACACCAGTACGATCTATGCGTCGTGCACGCACGCCGTGATTGCCAACAACGTCCTCACCTACGAGGGGTCGGGCGCACTCGCGCCGCAAGGCGCCATCGAGGTCCACGGGCCGCACCAAGTCGTGCTGGGCAACGTGGTCGAAAAATTCGGCGTTGGGTCATGGCTCGTGGCGGAGACAGGAGCGGCGACAAGCCGCCCCGTGCACGGCATTGTCTGCGCCAACAATACCTATCTCTCCTGCGGCCTCGGCATCGGCGTCGTCTCCTCAGTGCCAAGCAAGGTCGTGCGCCACATCATTATCGCCGGGAATTCCATTCACTTGGACACGCTCTTCCATGAAATGCGGAGCATACTGGGCGGCATCATGTTGTCGTCAGACCCAGGGTGGGCGCCGAGCGAGAAAGTCACCATCGTCAATAATGTCATCACGTTCGAACCTGGGGAGACGCGAACGCTCACGTCAGACGGACGAACAATCGTTTGGCAGCCGGGCATCAAGATTGCCGCGCCGCCGGGAGAAACACTGCGTGGCCTGATCTGCGCGCACAATCAGATCTATAACGCTCCGACAACCGGCATCACCCTTGGGATAGACGCGACGCTGCAAGACGTGAGCGTCCGGCAGAACCTCATCGTCAATGCGGGCGGTAATCCCAATGTCAACGCCTTGGACCGCGCCGGAATACGAGTGTATGGCTCGTCCTCATTCGAGCGGGTGCTGATCGAAGACAATTGGATCGTGGACACGGGCACGCCCTCGCCCGTTGGTCAGTACGCCTGGCACATCTCGGCGCTGAGTGGCGCGGCGACGGACCTGACCTTCAGGCGCAATAGTGCGACAGCGGTCTCGGGATCGCTCCAGGCGTTCATCGGTAATCCGGGGCCGAATACTGGTGTGACGACCATCGCAGCCGATTACACCGCGACCGTCATGGATGAGGTCATTGCCGTGGATGCCGCGGGCGGGTCACGGACGGTGACGTTGCCGCCGCTCGGTCTTGCCGCGGGCAAGCGGCTCGTGGTCAAAAAAATAGATACGTCCTCGCACGGCGTGACCGTCACGCGCAATGGCGCGCAGGGGACCATCGAGGGCGCGGCGAGCCGAACGCTTCGCTCGCAGTGGGCCTATCTCGAGCTCGTCTGTGATGGGAGCCGCTGGCTGATCGTTGGCAGCGGCGGCTCGGTGAGCTAGGAGCGCGGCGATGGTCGTTCTCGTTGGCGAGACCGTCCGGGAGCGGGTGACGATCCTCGAGGGGGGCGCGCCGGCGACGGGCAAGAGCTTCACGAAGCTGGTCGCCCGCGACCCGGCGGGGGCGGACTTCGCCGTCTCGGTGACGGAGGTCGGCGGCGGCGTCTATGAGATCGCCTTCGTCGCCGCCAGCGCCGGGCCGTGGTTCGCCCTCTTCTCGGTCAACACCACGCCCGCGCAGTACGTCGAGGTCAGCGCCGACGTCGATCCGGGCGCGCCGCAGGTCATCAGCGGGACGGCGCTGGTCGGCGGGATTACCCGGAAGGAGCTACGGCGCCAACTCCTGCGCGACCTGGGCGACCTGGTCATCCTGCGGGCGACCGCGCCGGGGACGAACGTCACCTTCATCGACGAGGCGCGCCTGATCGGGGAGGCGGGGGCCTTTCGCGGGCGCGAGGTCCTCTTCACCGGCGGCACGCCGGCGAATCTCGGCCAGGTGCGCTACGTCGCGGGCTCCAGCGCGACCGCCCGGAACATCTCCTTCGCCGACCCGTTGCCGGCGGCGACGCAGGCCGGCGACGAGGCGGAGATGGTCAACACCCGCGGCCTGGGCTTCCACCTCGATGAGGTCCACGACGCGATCAACGCGGCGATCACCGAGATCGCGCCGCAGGCGATGGTCGTCGTCGCGGGGACGACCGCGCCGTTCAGCTACGGGACGGGGCTGGCGATCCCGGCGACCTTCGCCACGGTCGAGCGCGTCGCCTGGCAAGACCCGGACGATCCCGACGTCTGGCACGACCTGCCGCGAGCGCGGCGGCCGGACGGGCACGGCTGGTGGTACGACCCGACGACGCGGGAGATCAAGATCAGCGGGACGCCGGGGCGGATCGCGCACGGCAAGACGGTGCAGCTCTGGGGCGGGGAGCTGCCGGGGCTGCTGACGGCGGACACCGACGTGACGACGGTCCACCCGGCGTGGCTGCGGGCTGAGGCGAAGGCCAAGCTCCTCTACGCCCGGTTCCTGCGGATGCCGCAGCCGGAGATCGAGCGGGCGATGGCCTACGCGATGCAAGAGGCGCGGCAACTGCGCGGGCGAGCGATCACCCGCCGGTCGCCGCACGCGGTGAGGGTGCTGCCGTGAGCTTCGCGCCGGTCCCGCCGCACGACCCGCTGGCGACCGACCAGGCGGAGGTCGCGGACGCGGCGATCCAGCCGGGTCCGGTGGACTACCGGCTGGTCCACCTGGCGGGCGTGCCGATCCCGGTCGTGCCGCCGATCCAGTTCTCCGAGCTGGCGACGCTCTATCCCCGGCTGACGATCGGCGACTTCACCAACGCTTCGGACAACTTCTTCTCCGTCTGGGTGATGAACGACTGGACGGGCGGCGGGCAGGTCGAGGAGATGCGCGAGCCGTCGCACGCCAACCGCTACTGGACCGGGACGGCCGAGACGCGCTACGCGGGCATCCTCGCGCAGCCGCCGGAGACGGTCAGCCGGACCTACGCGGGCGGGACGGGCGACGCCATCCCCGTCGGCGACTACGGCCTGCTGACCGAGCATCTCTACGTCGCCTTCGGCACGAAGCTCTGCCGGTACGACGCGACGACGGACACCTTCAGCGAGGTGGCGACGCTGGCCGGCCCGCCGGTCAACAAGGGCGTCGTCTACGACGACCGGCTCTGGATCCCGCTGGGGCCGGCCGGCTACGCGACGTGGGACGAGGCGACGCTGACGAGCGACACGACGCTGCTGGTGCGCTCGTTCACGCTCTGGGCCGACAAGCTGGTGGCGCTGAGCGTGGACGGGCAGGTCGCCATCTGGGACGGGATGGGCTGGTACGCGCCGACGGATTTGAAGCTGCGCGGGCGGCAGCAGGCGCGCCACCTGATCGCCTGGTGGTCGCCGGAGGGGCTGCCGACGCTCTACATCGTCACCGACGAGGATGTCTGGGCGGTCGATCCCGACGTGCCGATCCTGATGCGGACCGGGCTGCGCTTCCCGCGCCACCCCGACCAGGGGCTGGCGGCGGCGGTCTGGCGGGATGACGCCCTCTACGTCAGCGTCGGCATGGGCGTCCACCAGATGACGATCGGCTCCCCGCCGGCGATTGCGGCGGTAGGGCTGGACCGGGACGCGGGCGTGCCGGCGATCCAGCGCGGGGCGATCGTCGATTTCCACCCGGAGTACAACGGGCTGTTCGCGCTGGTGCGCGGCGAGTCGGACGTGGCGGTGACGACGAGCGGGCAAGGGCCGATGCTGGAGCAGACGATGATCTATGACGATCCGCTGATCGGCCCGGCGACGGCGTTGAACGCGCACTCGTCGCTCTTCGTCTACACCCAGTTCGGCTGGCACTGCCTGTGGGAGTCGCCGGACAACACGGCGGCGCCGACGAAGGTCTACGTCAGCCAGGCGGAGGGGACGTACCGCGTCTGGTGGGGGCACGGGCCGACGATCTATCGGCAGGAGTTGCCGCGAGCCTACCACAACCCGGCGCAAGCGGCGCTGTCGCGGACGCGGGCCTTCGCCACCGAGTCCTACCTGGTGACGGGGCAATTCGACGCGAACCTCTCGGCGTTCGAGAAGATTTGGAGCCACTTCGAGGCGTATCTGGACGAGCAGAGCGCCGGGACGGTCGAGGTCTGGTACCGGACGAACGTCGACCAGACCTGGCGGCAGCTCGGCGTCTTCAGCGGGACGGGCTGGCAGGCGCTCTCGTTCGACCCGGACGGGGACGGCTGGGCCGAGGGCGAGGCCTCGCACTGGATCCAATTCCGGCTCGTCCTCAGCTCCGGCGGCGGGCACGAGACGCCGCTGGTGCGCTGGTTCGCGCTGAAGTACCTCGTCGTCCCGCTGCAAACGCGGGCGTGGACGTTCACCGTGCCGCTCCTTCATCCCGAGCAGTTCATGGGGATGGGGCCGGACGAGCTGTTCGCCTTCCTGGATGGGCTCGCTGCGGGCAAGCAGATCGTGCCGTTCAAGCACAACGACGCGGTCTACCGCGTCCGGGTGACGCGGGTCGTGGCGGGCGAGCAGCCGGGGCCGGACAGCCGGCGGGTGGTGACGGTGACGGTGGCGGAAGCGCCCTTGCCGGAGGTCGCGTGATGGACGATCTGCCGCGCTTGCCGGCGCTGGATCCGGACGGGCCGCGGGCGCCGCTGGCGCCGCGGCAGCCGCGCCGGCCGGTCGTCCGGCCGCCCCGGCTGCGGCGCCCGCCGGTCGCGGCGCGGGGGCCGCGCTCGGTCCAGGCGCGGCGCATCCACACCGGCGGGCCGGGCCAGCCGCCCGAGGGGTTCATCATGCCGACGAACTCCCGCTCGGAGTGGATCTGGTACTGGGCGAGCATGCGCGTCCTCGATCCGGACCGCGACCCGCGCCAGCCGCCGTTCACCGGCGGGCGGCTCTGGCGCTACCAGAGCCCGCAGCTCGGCGGCTACGTGCGGGCGCTCGGCAGCGCGGTTGTGGACTTCCTCTACTTCACGAGCGTGCCAGCGGTCGTGGTGCGGATCGTGACGTACTACTGGCACCTGGCCGCGCCGAGCAGCCAGCAGGGGCACGACCGCATCCAGCTCGTCAACCTGGCCGATCAGTTCCACGTCGTCGATGTCTACGAGCAGGAGTTCATCGGCGACGAGACCGGGGAAAGCGCAGTGCTGTTGGTGAAAGAGACGCTAGGACTGATGCGACGCACCGACCCGCTGGCGGCGGGGACGACGCTGTTCGTTCGCAACCCGCTGACGCGGGCGGCGGCGAGGGGGTAGACGATGCCGCTGACGGTCATCCGCGACTACTTTCGCAACCTCTTCGGCGTCGGCGTCTCCAGCGCGCCGTACACGGTGAAGCGGCTGGCGGACGACGTGACGCTGGCGTCGGGGACGACGCAGACGGACGCCGACCCGGCGACGGCGCTGGCCGGGATGCTCGCGGTCGATGAGGCGACGCTGGGCTATCCGGGGCCGATCAAGTACACGGTGACCGATCCGGTCACGAACGAGGTGCGCGTCCACACCTCGAAGAGCGTCGGCATCGTCGGGCCGTGGCGCAGCGTGGACATCACGCGCCTCTACGGCCTGCTGGGTGACGGCGTGGCGCCTGGGGTGCTGACCGAGCTGCAAGTGACGGCGAACGGCACGATGCAGCTGTCGGTCGGCTCGGGCGTGGCGCTGATTCGGATGGGCGAGCACGCGCTGCTCTATTCGCGCCCGAGCCCGGCGCAGGTGACGCTCGGGGCGGCGCACCCGACGCTGGACCGGATCGACACGGTGGCGCTGCGGGCGATCCCGCCGGGCGAGGCGGAGGAGGGCCGGATCGACCTGGTGGTCCTCGCCGGGACGCCGGCGTCCTCGCCGCAGCCGCCGCCGCTGCAACAGACGAGCGCCGTCTGGGAGTGGCCGCTGGCCGACATCCTGGTCGAGGCGGGGGTGTCGGGCGTCTCGCAGGGCAAGGTCACCGACCGGCGACGCTACTGCTTCCGGATGCCGGAGCCGCTCGCGCCGGGCGATCTGTTGCTGGTCGGGGCGGACGGGAAACTGACCCGGCTGGCGGCGGGGACGACCGGCCAGTACTTGCGGCAAGGCGCGACGGTGGCGGAGTGGTCCGGGTTGGACGACCCGTTGGAGGTCGGTCAACTGCGCACGATCGGGAACGCGGATATCGGCTACCTGGCGCCGAGCTCGACGCTGTGGCTGCACCGGCTGCGGACGAAGGGCGCCCTGCCGACGGTGACGCTTGGCACGGGGCTCGGCATGGACGGGGTGGTCAACGTCGTCCAGGGGAACGACACGCTGATGCGGATCACCGTCACCAGCGGGACCAGCCAGCAATCGAACGCGACGGCGCTGGCGGTCACCTTCGCCCAGCCGAGGCCGGACACCAACTACCAGGTCTTCGTCTTCCCCGGCGACACGGACGCCGCAGTGGCGATGGCCGAAGGGCACTTCTGGTTCGACGACGCCAATCGCAGCCCGACTGGCTTCCAACTGATGACGCGACCCGGCTCAACGACCGGGCTCCAGTCGTCCACCTCGTACCGGCTGAGCATCCTCGTCGTGGAGTGGGAGTGACCGATGAATGGACTGGTTGGATCCGAACGAGCCGAAAACCTGGGCGGGTTCGATCCTGGCGGCCTTGATCGGCTGGCTCGCACGGCGGCGCGGTGGCGCGATCTGGCGGTCGCTGAACGATATCCGCAGCGCAAACGAGCGGCTGGGCACCTGCGAGGCCGAACGGGACTACCTCCAGCGGGCGCTGCGGGAGATGGTCGCGGCGGCGGAGCTGGTCCACGAGGCGCGGATGCGCGGGTTGGTGACGACGTCGCAGAGCTCGTCGCCCGCGCCCGCGAGCTCGCCCGATTCCTCGTCGCCCTCGCCGGACCTCCCGCCGAGCCGACCGGCCACCCGCTGACCTTCCCGCCGGAGCTGGGACGCTGACGCGATGCGCTCGACGATTGACCGCCGCCGCCTGCTGCCGCTGGCCGGCTTCGCCGCCGCCGTGGCCGCGGTCTGGACCGGCATCCATGTGGTGGACGTCTGGCCGTGGGACCGCTGGATCCTCCTCTACATCAGCGCGGTCTACCTGCTCGCGGTCCTGGTGATGCTGCTCGGCACGCGGGTCTGGTCGGCGCGAGGGCTCGGCTTGCTCGGGACGGCGCTGGGCGACGCCGGGCTGTATCTGGGGGTTGCGCGGGCGCGCTTCGGTGGCCCGCCGCTGGCGCGGTGGGAACTCGACCTGGTCCGGGCGCTCTTTCTCGTCGGCGGAACGCTGCTGCTCGCCGGGCTCGTCTGGTGGCTGGCCGACTGGCTGCGCGGCCGACCGACCGATGCTGCCATCGGGAAGGAGTATACTTGCAGGTGAAAGGAGGCGAGGCGGTGCGCATCGAGCGGACGGCGGAGATCGAGACGCGGCACGACCTGCCGGAGGCGATGCTCCTCTGGGTAGCGCGGTCGTTCCGCGCTTATGTCCGTTCGCAACTGCCGGCCGCCTGGCCGCCGCTGGACGACACGGAACAGCTCAGCGTCGAGCCGGTGGCGACCGGCTACCGGCTGCGCTACGCGGTGGAGGTGGAGAGCTGATGCCGGGCAAGAAGTTGCGGTCGATCAAGCGGCCGGAGGTCTACGAGGCGCTGCGCGACGAGGGGCTGTCGAAGGCGCGGGCGGCGGCGATCGCCAACAAGGGGGCGACGGCGCAGGGCCGCCAGGAGATGGCGGCCAAGGCGGCCGCAACGAAGGCGCTGGCCGACGCCAAGCCGGCCAAGTCGGCCAAGTCAACGAAGCGCGCCAAGGGCAAGGCGAAGCGGTAGGTGGTCGGCGGTGGGCGCGCCGGCGGTCACGTTGACGACCGACACGCCGCTCCTCTCTCCGGCGCGTGGGACGCCGGAGCAGGCGCTCGCCTATTTCCGGGCGCGTGGCGCGGCGCGGCTGGAGGAGGTGGAGCG
>Ga0207873_1003574_pt1 | contig 11208 bp, 10 predicted proteins | sample BGWIniCompost_FD_187373 | JGI IMG/M metagenome (GOLD analysis project Ga0207873, IMG submission 187373) | Cellulose adapted compost microbial communities from Newby Island Compost Facility, Milpitas, CA, USA - BGW Initial Compost (SPAdes)... ... | reverse complement strand
TGGAGACCCGGTGCCGCCAGCGGGGGGTGGGGGCCGTGGTCTCCCCCAACTTCGCCATCGGCGCCCTGCTGATGATGCGCCTGGCCGCCATCGTCGCCCCCTACATGCCCCGCTGCGAGATCGTGGAGATGCACCACGAGGCCAAGCTCGACGCTCCCTCGGGCACCGCGCTTCGCACCGCTGCCCTCATCGCCCAAGCCCGGGGCCAGGGCGACGACGATCGCCCGGCGGTGCCCATCCACAGCGTCCGGCTGCCGGGCCTGGTGGCTCACCAGGCCGTCATCTTCGGCCTCGAGGGCCAGACCCTGACCATCCGCCACGACAGCACGAGCCGGAGCAGCTTCGTGCCCGGCGTCCTCCTGGCGGTGCGCCGGGTGACGCAGCTCCGGGGCGTCCACTCCCTGGAGGACATCCTCTTCGGCGAGCGGCCGACCGGATCGGGCGGCGCCGGCCTGACACCAGGGCCCTATCCCGCATAGGCTGACCGGGCCGAGACGACGACGGGTGCCATGCAGCGGCCCGTCGAGCGGCGGCACGGGAGCGCGCGCATGAGCGGATCGTTGCAGTCCGTGGAGGTCCTGGTGGCCGGCGGTGACGAGCGGGAGATCCACCTGGCCCGCCGGCTCATCGAGCTGGGAGCCCGCGTCTGGATGGCCGGCTTTCCCCCTTCTCTCCTGCCCAAGGGCGCTGTGCCGGCGTCCGACATCGCGGAGGTGGCGGGTCGGGTCCAGGCCATCCTCTGTCCGTTGAGCGGCACGGACGCCGAGGGCTTCATCCGCACCCGGATGGATCCGGCGTGCTCGCTGCGGCTCGACGAGACGACCCTGGGCGCGTGCCGCCCCGGCACGGTGCTGATGATCGGGTCTCCCCGCCCGGTGGTGACGGCGCTGGCCCAGCGGCTGGGGTTGCGCCTGGTGGACCTGTTGCGCGACGAGCCCCTGGCCTTGCTCAACGCGGTGCCGACGGCGGAGGGCGCCATCGGGCTGGCCATGTCCAACATGCGGATCACCCTGCACGACAGCCGGGCCCTCGTCATCGGCCTCGGGCGGTGCGGCCAGCAGATCCTGCGCCTGCTGCTGGCGTTCGGCGCCCACGTGACGGCCGTCGGCTTCAACCGGCTGGAGGCCGCCCGGGGATTCGTGTGGGGGGTGCCGGTCGTGGAGCCGGCAGCCGTCGAGCGAGCCGCCGCGGGAGCCGACGTCGTCTTCAACACCGCGCCCGTGGTGACGCTGACGGAGCCGGTCCTGGCGCGGATGCGGCGCGACGCCGTCATCGTCGACATCGCCTCCGAGCCGGGGGGCACCGACTTCCAGGCGGCCCAGCGCCTCGGGTTGCGCGCCATCCACGCCGTGGCCCTGCCCGGGCGGGTCGCGCCCGTCACCGCAGGCCGCATCCTGGCCTCGGTGGTACCGGACCTGCTGGCCAGCCTCGTGGCGTCGCCCGATGCGCCCTAGCGTGGCCCCGCCTCCCCACGGGACTCATATACTGCGGGCGCCAGCATCGAGCAGGCCGGCGTCCGCGGGGAAGGCGGCCCACGCTCCCCGGCGTGCGCCGGCGCGAGGAGGGGACGTATGGGTACGCTGGCAGGCAAGCGCATCGGGTGGGCCCTGGCCGCCTCCCATTGCTCCTTCGAGGAGGTGCTGCCGCACATCGAGCGGATCCGACAGGAGGGAGCCGAGGTCTGGGCCATCCTCTCGGAGCGTGCCACCGACACGCGCTTCGGCACCGTCCAGGAGTGGGTGGAGCGCCTCGAGCGCGCGACCGGCCGCCCCGTGATGCGCAGCATCGTGGAGACCGAGCCCTTGGGGCCTCAGAAGCTGTTGGACGCGCTCGTCATCGCGCCCTGCACCGGCAACACGCTGGCCAAGCTGGCGCTGGCCATCACCGACAGTGCCGTGCTGATGGCGGCCAAGGCGACCTTTCGCAACGGGCGCCCCGTGGTGCTGGCCATCTCCACCAACGACGCCCTGGGGGCCAATGCGAAAAACCTAGGGCTGTTGCTCAACACGAAACATGTCTACATGGTACCCTTCGGTCAGGACAATCCAGAGGCGAAGCCGACGTCCATGGTGGCCGACTTCGAGCTCATCGTGCCGACGCTGGAAGCCGCCCTCGAGGGTCGCCAGCTCCAGCCGATGATCATCGAACGTGTTCGGCGCCAGGTACGTTGAGGGCGACGCGGCAGCCGTCAGGGGGTTGACGGGCGGTGCGAGCTGGCTTGCGCGTAGGGATCGTCGGGGCGACGGGGGCCGTCGGGCAGGAGCTGTTGGAGATCCTGCGGAGCCGGGGCTGGTCGGTGGCGGAGCTCCGGCTCATGGCGTCGCCGGCGTCGGCCGGCCGGCGTCTGCGCTTCGGCGACGAGGAGCTGGTGGTGGAGGCCGCCGATCCGCAGCGCTTTTCGGGGCTGGACCTGGTCTTCTTCTCGGCCGGGGCCTCGGTCAGCCGGGAGCTGGCACCCGAGGCCGTGCGGCGGGGCGCCGTCGTCATCGACAACTCCAGCGCCTTTCGCATGGATCCGGACGTCCCGCTGGTGGTGCCCGAGGTCAACATGCAAGACGCCCGGGCCCACCGGGGCATCGTGGCCAATCCCAACTGCAGCACCATCATCATGGCGGTGGCGCTGTGGCCCCTGCATCGAGCCGCCCGCATCCGCAGGATCGTGGTCTCCACCTACCAGGCGGTCTCGGGGGCCGGGGCGAGGGCCATGGCCGAGCTCCTGTCCCAGGTGGACGCCGAGCTGCGGGGCGAGCCCTACGAGCCCGCCATCCTTCCCTATGCGGCGGGCGCACGGCACTATCCCATCGCCTTCAACGTGATCCCTCAGGTGGACCGCTTCGACGAAGGAGGCTACACCAAAGAGGAGTGGAAGATGGTCCACGAGACCCGCAAGCTCTTCCACGATCCCGAGCTGGCCATCACGGCCACGACCGTGCGGGTGCCGGTGCTGCGCTCGCACAGCGAGTCCATCAACGTGGAGTTTGCGCGGCCGGTCGACGTCGAGGAGGCGAGGGCGTTGTTGCGGCAGGCCCCCGGCGTCGAGGTGGTCGACGACCCCGACCGCCAGCTCTATCCCATGCCACGCGACTGGTCGGGCCGTGACGCGGTGGCGGTGGGGAGGATCCGCGCCGACTACTCGTGCCCGACGGCCCTCAACCTGTGGGTGGTCGGCGACCAGATCCGCAAGGGTGCGGCCCTCAACGCGGTGCAGATCGCCGAGGGCCTCTTCGCCTGAGGCGATCCGACGCGGTCGAGAGGACGAAAGGCAGGCGTCGTCGGCGTGCGCATCGTGGTGCAGAAGTTCGGCGGTACCTCCGTCGCCTCCGAGGAGCGGCGGCGGCAGGTCGCCGAGCACATCCGCCGGGCTCGGGAGGAGGGCCACGCGGTGGTGGCGGTGGTGTCGGCCATGGGTCGCCGGGGCGACCCCTATGCCACCGACACCCTGCTGGACCTGCTGGCCCAGGTGGCCGCACCGCATGCCCCCGATCCCCGCGAGCAGGACCAGCTCCTGAGCTGCGGCGAGATCGTGGCCTGCGCGGTGGTGGCCCAAACGCTGCTGAGAGAAGGGTTGCCCGCCGTCTCGCTCACAGGGGCGCAGGCAGGCATCGTGACGGACGGCCGCTACGGAGAGGCGCGCATCCTCCGTGTGAAGACCGACGTCCTGCGCCGGCTGCTGTCGGCGGGCAAGGTGCCGGTGGTGGCGGGCTTCCAGGGGGTCAGCGAGGACGGGGAGGTGACGACCCTGGGCCGGGGCGGCAGCGACACCACCGCCGCGGCCCTCGGGGTCGCGCTGGGCGCCGAGCTGATCGAGATCTACACCGACGTCGACGGGATGAAGGCCGCCGACCCCAAGCTCGTGCCGGAGGCGCCCACCTTGAGCGGGGTCACCTACCGGGAGGCGGCGGAGCTGGCCCACCTGGGGGCTCGGGTCATCCACCCTCGGGCCGTGGAGATCGCCATGGAGGGGCACGTGCCCCTGCGGATCCGCCGCACCGGGTCGGACGACCCGGGCACCCTGGTCTGGGATCGGCCCCATGGTGGTCGGATCGAAATCCTCTCGGACCGGCCCGTGGTGGGCGTGGCGCACGTGGCGCCCCTCACCCAGGTGGTCGTCCGGGGGCGGCGAGACTTCAACGAGGGCTCCCTCAACGCCCGGATGCTGGAGGCGGTAGCCCGGCGCGGCGTCAGCATCGACCTCATCCTGGTCAGCCCCCACCAGCTCATGTTCACGGTGCCCGAGGGCGCTGCCGCGTCGGTGCAGGAGGCACTGGCAGAGTTCGATGTGGAGGTGGCCCTCACCGGGCGGCTCGCCAAGGTCTCGGTGGTGGGAGCAGGTATGCACGGGGTGCCGGGCGTGATGGCGCGCATCGCCCGGGCGCTGACGGGCGCGGGCGTCGAGATCCTGCAGACCTCCGACTCGCACGCCAGCATCTCGTGCCTGGTGGATGCCGAGCAGCTGCCGCAGGCTATCCGGGCGCTGTTCGACGAGTTCGAGCTGGGAAAGGGGAGGTAGGCCGACCATGTCGCACGGGCTGGGACGCCTGCTGACGGCGATGGTGACCCCGATGAAGGCGGACGGGAGCGTGGACTACGCCGCCGCCGCCATGCTGGCGGCGCGCCTGGTGGAGACCGGTTCGGATGGCGTGGTCGTCTGCGGCACGACGGGCGAGTCGCCGACGCTGAGCGACGAGGAGAAGGTGGGCCTCTTCGAGGCGGTGGTGGATGCCATCGGAGGCCGCGCCACCGTGGTGGCCGGCACGGGCACCTACGACACCCACCACAGCATCGAGCTGACCCGGCGAGCCGAGAAGGTGGGCGTCGACGCCATCCTGGCGGTGGTGCCCTATTACAACCGCCCTCCGCAGGAGGGGCTCTACCGACACTTCGAGGCCATCGCCAAGGCGACGAGCCTGCCGGTGATCCTGTACAATATCCCCGGCCGGACCGGTCAGCACCTGACGGCCGAGACGACGGCCCGGCTGGCTGCCATCCCCAACGTGGTGGCGCTCAAGGACTCGACGGGGCAGCTCGATCACGTCTCCCAGGTGCGGCGGCTGGTGCCGCCGGAGTTCCTCATCTACAGCGGCGACGACAGCCTGACGCTGCCCATCCTCTCGGTGGGCGGCCATGGCGTGATCAGCGTCGCCTCCCACCTGGTCGGACGGCGCATCCGGGACATGATCGACGCGTTCCTGGCGGGGGACGTGGCGGGGGCACGCCAGATCCACCTGGAGATGTTCGGGTTGTTCAAGGCGCTGTTCGTCACGACCAACCCCATCCCCGTCAAACGGGCCCTCAAGCTGGCCGGCATCGACGTGGGCCCCGTGCGCCCGCCGCTGGTAGAGGCCTCGGAGGCGGAGACCAAGGTGATACGGGACGCCATGGCCGAGCTGGGGCTCGTGGCCTGATGGCGAGCGCCTCGCTGACCCCGGCCGGCTGACCACGATGAGAAGACGGAGGTGTCGTCCAAGGGAATGGGCTCCAACGGCCCGGCCGTCCAGCTCATCCCCCTCGGGGGGCTGGGCGAGATCGGGAAGAACATGTTGCTCTTGGAGACGGATAAGGAGATCCTGGTCATCGACGCCGGGGTGATGTTCCCCGAAGAGGAGATGCTGGGGATCGACCTCGTGATCCCCGACATGAGCTACCTCTTCGAACGTCGCCAGAAGGTCCGGGCCATCCTGCTGACCCACGGGCACGAGGACCACATCGGCGCGTTGCCCTACTTGCTCCGTGAGATCCGCGTGCCGGTCTACGGCACGCGGCTGACACTGGGGTTGGTGCGGGCGAGGCTGGCCGAGCACCGGCTCGACTTCGACCCGGTGCTGGTGGAGGTCAAGCCGGGCGAGCGGCACCGGCCGGGAAGCTTCGACGTGGAGTTCATCCACCTCAATCACTCCATCCCCGGGGCCGTCGCCATCGCCGCCCACACGCCCGCGGGCATCGTCCTGCACGTGACGGACTTCAAGTTCGACCAGACGCCCATCGACAACCAGCCGGCCGACTACCACCGGCTGGCCGAGCTGGGCAAGCAGGGCGTGGAGGTGCTCCTCTCCGACAGCACCAACGCGGAGCGCCCGGGTTGGACGCCGTCGGAGCGCACCGTGGGGCAGTCCCTGCTGGAGGTCTTCCAGCGGGCCCAGGGGCGGGTGTTGCTGGCCACCTTCGCCACCAACGTCCACCGCATCCAGCAGGCCATCGACGCGGCCGTGGCCACCGGGCGCAAGGTGGCGGTGGTGGGCCGCAGCATGGAGACGGTGGTGGGCATCGCCTCGGAGCTGGACTACCTGCACATCCCCCCGGGCACCCTGGTCGGGCTGGACGAGATCGGGCGCCATCCCCACGACCGCCTCGTCATCCTGACCACCGGCAGCCAGGGCGAGCCGATGTCGGCACTGTCGCGCATGGCGTCGGGGGATCACCGGCAGGTGGCCATCGTGCCGGGCGACACGGTGGTCATCTCGGCCCATCCCATTCCGGGCAACGAGCGGCTGGTGGGCCGCACCATCAACCTGCTCTTCAAGCTAGGGGCCAACGTCATCTACGAACCCTTCGAGGAGATCCACGCCTCCGGGCACGCCAGCCAGGAAGAGCTCAAGCTGCTGCTCAACCTGGTGCGACCCCGCTACTTCGTGCCGGTGCACGGCGAGTACCGGATGCTGGTCAAGCACGCCCGTCTCGCCCGGGAGGTGGGCATGGCCCCGGACCGGGTGCTGATCGTCGAGAACGGGGACGTGCTGGAGCTGTCCGGCGGGCGGCTGGTGCGGCGGGGCAACGTGCCGGCCGGCCAGGTCTTCGTCGACGGCCTCAGCGTCGGCGACGTGGGCAGCGTGGTGCTGCGCGACCGCCGCCAGCTGGCGCAGGACGGCATCGTGGTGGTGGTGGCCACGGTGGACGCCCGATCGGGCGAGCTGCTGGCGGGGCCCGAACTCGTCTCGAGGGGCTTCGTCTATGCCCGGGAGTCGGAGGCGCTGCTGGAGGAGGCCCGCCAGCAGGCCAAGGCGGCCCTGCTCGAGGCGCTGCACCGCAACGGCACGGAGTGGGGCGCGCTCAAGGGACGGGTGAAGGAGGCGCTGGGGCAGTTCATCTACGAGCGGCTCAAGCGGCGCCCCATGATCCTGCCCATCATCGTCGAGGTGTGAGGCCCGAGGGCGCATACTACCTCCTGCCATCGGCGCAACGGACGAGGCAGGAGGCGGTGGCGTCATGGAGTGGATGGGATCGTGGCCGGCCGTCGGCGGCAGCGACGGCGGGGCAGGGACAGCGGACGGGGAGGCGCCGGACGGGCAGGGCCAATCCCAGCCTCCGGCGCCTAGCCCTCTGGAGTATCTGCGCCAGTTGGGCCAGCTCTCGCCGGTCCCCTCAGGGGAGCAGGGCATTCACGTGCTGCCCATCGTGGGGCAGATCGAGGGACACGTGAGCCTGCCTCCCAAAAACAAGGCGACCAAGTACGAGCACGTCATCCCTCAGCTCGTGGCCGTCGAGCAGAGCCCCCGGGTGCAGGGGGTGCTCATCGTCCTCAACACGGTCGGCGGCGACATCGAGGCCGGTCTCGCCATCGCCGAGATGGTGCGCACCCTCTCCAAGCCCGTCGTCTCCGTGGTGCTGGGCGGCGGGCACTCCATCGGGATCCCCATCGCGGTGGCGGCCGATTACAGCTTCGTGGCGGAGACGGCCACCATCACCATCCATCCGGTGCGCCTGTCGGGGGTGCTGGTGAGCATGCCCCAGGCCTACGAGTACCTCGACAAGATGCAGGACCGGATCATCCGGTTCATCGTCGACAACTCCCGTATGTCCGAGGCCAAGCTGCGCGAGCTGATGTTTCGCACCGGGGACCTGGTGCGCGACGTGGGCACCGTGCTGGTCGGGCGCGAGGCGGTCAACGTGGGGCTCATCGACGACGTGGGGGGCCTCTCGCAGGCGGTGCGCAAGCTGCGGGAGCTGGTGGACGCCAGCCGCCAGGCCGTCCCGACGGAGGCGCCGGGGCTGTGATCCCCTGGAGCGTGCTCGTCGGGCCTGCGGAGGAGCAGGGGCAGGAGGCTGACGGCGAGGCGCCGGCGGAGCTCGTGCAGATGGCCCTCGGGCAATGGCGGGGCGTACCGGTCTGGGTGGAGTGCCGCCGGGAGACCGGCGGACGGCTGGTCGTCGAGCGTCTCGTCACCACCGATCCGGAGCTCTACCTCTGGCCGACGCTGGGGCCCGGGGCGGTGCTGCCTCCCGGCTGAGCCGGGTGCGGAGCGGCAGCGAGCGCATCTCGTGATGGCGTTCACGAGATCAGGTATAATGGCGCCGGGCGGAACTTGACGCCGGGCGGTGGAAACGTGCGGCTCTGGGACCGGCTGGAGGTGCGCCTGCTGGGCAGCGTGGCGGCCGTCGCGCTGGCCATGAGCCTGGCCAGCTTCGGCTGGGATGCGTACCGCCAGCGCCTCGATGCCGAGCGTACCCTCACAGACCGCGCTCGAGCCGTCACCAAGCAGTTCCTGGCCGTCCGATCCTTCGTGGCTCAGGCCGAGACCGAGCGGGCGCAGGCCGAGCCCGGCAGCTTCCACCACCTGGACCCGGTGGTGGTGGCCCGAGTGGTGGGCGAGATCTTCGGTGCCGGCTCGGCGGCCACGGTGCGGGAGGTGTGGGTGGGCGCTGGCTCCCCGGAGCACCGCCCCGACCCCGTGGAGCAGGCCGCCCTGGCCCGCTTCGAGGAGAACCCTTGCGTCACCGAGTACGCGGTGGTGAGCGGGCCCGAGGCGACGCAGGCGGCGGGAGGCCCTGAGGGAGCCCCCGGCACGGGGCGGCTCTTTCGGTACGTGGCGCCCATCTACCTGGAGGAGAGCTGCCTCAGCTGCCACCAGCAGAGCGCGCTGGTGGGTCGCCACGGGGCGGAGCCCCCGTCGGTGGGCGATCTGATGGGGGCCATCAGCATCGCCGTGCCCATCGACTCCTTCGAGGCCTCGGTGGCTTCGGCCATTCGCGAGCGGCTCTGGTTCACCGTCTACCTGACGGGTATCTCGCTGGCCGTGCTGGCCTTCCTGCTGCGCCGTCAGGTGACCGGGCCGCTGGGGCAATTGACGGCCATGGCGTCCCGGTTCGCGACGGGTGACCTGCGGCCGGCGCCCGTGCCGCGAGGCGCAGCCGGCGAGACCGCCATGCTGGCCTCGGTGATGAACAACATGGCCGCCGCCTTGCGCGAGCTCTACGAGGATCTGGAGTCCAAGGTGGAGGAGCGGACCCGCCGGCTGCAGGAGGCCAATGCGATCCTGCGGCAGAAGCAGGCGGAGCTGGAGCGGGCGCAGCAACTGCAGTCCGAGTTCTTGGCCACCGTCTCCCACGAGCTGCGCACCCCGCTCACCTCCATCCTGGCCTTCACCGAGCTCCTGCTGGAGGAGGACAGGGTGGCCCAGGACGCGGCGCTACGCGAGTACCTCGCCGACATCCGGGAGTGCGCCCAGCGGCTGTACGGCCAGATCAACGACCTGTTGGATCTGGCCCGCATCGAGGCGGGCCGGATGCAGCTCGATCGGCAGCTCTTCGACGTGCGTGAGGCGGTGGAGGCGTGCCTGCGCCGTATCGAGCCCCTGGCGACCCGCAAGGGGTTGGCGGTGCTCCACCCGCAGGTAGCCGAGCCCGTCTGGGTGGAGGCGGACCGCAGCCGCGTGGAGCAGATCTTGATGAACCTGCTCTCCAACGCGGTCAAGTTCACCCGTGCAGGTCGGATCGCGGTCGAGATCGTGCCCGCCGCCGCGCCGGACGGGGGCATGGTGCAGATCGACGTGAGTGACACGGGCATCGGCATCCGGCCCGAGCACCAGGCCATCATCTTCGAGAAGTTCCGCCAGGTGGACAGCTCGGCATCCCGGGAGTACCCCGGCTCGGGGCTGGGCCTCGCCCTGGCCCGTCACCTGGTCGAGATGCACGGGGGACGCATCTGGGTCCGGAGCACGCCGGGCGAGGGCAGCACATTCAGCTTCACGTTGCCGGCCGCCGCACGGGTCCCGGCCCGGCGGGCGAGAGGTTGATGGAGATGGAAGGCGAGCGCATCCTGGTCGTCGACGACGAGCCGCACATCCTCAAGGCGGTGAGCCGGCGCCTGGAGCGTTCGGGCTACCAGGTCGAGGTGGCCGCCGACGGGGAGGAGGCGCTGGAGAAGTTCGAGCGCTTCCGGCCGGACCTGATCGTGCTCGACCTGATGCTGCCGAGGATGGACGGGTACGAGGTCTGTCACGCCATCCGGGAGCGCTCCTCGGTGCCCATCATCATCCTGTCGGCCCGCAGCGAGGAGCCGGACCGGCTGACGGGGTTTTGGCTGGGCGCCGACGACTACCTGACCAAACCCTTCAGCCTGGCCGAGCTGGTGCTGCGGATCCAGGCGGTGCTGCGGCGGACCCGGCCCGAGAGCGCCGCGGCGCGGCCCTCGGAGGCCCCGCCGCCGGCAGGGCCAGCCGAGCCGGAGACGGTGCAGGATCAGGTGCTGCACTTCGAAGGCCTCACCATCGACCGACGGTGCTGGATGGTGTGGCGTGACGGCAAGCCGGTGGAGCTTACGGCCAAGGAGTTCGACCTGCTGTGGCTGTTGGCCAGCCATCCCATGGTGGTCTTCACCCGGGATCAGATCCTGGACCGGGTCTGGCAGAGCGACTACGCCGGAGACCTGGCCAACGTCACCGTCTGCATCAGCCGCTTGCGCGAGAAGCTCGAGGAGGACCCCATGGCCCCCCGCTACATCCAGACGGTGCGGGGCGTGGGTTACCGATTCAAGGCGCGCCCCATCAAGCCCGGCGTGCGGCCGGAGGCGGCTGCGAGCAGCGAGACGGCGGCGGGGTAGGCGCGTAGCCCCACGATGCTCATCGGAGCGAGCAGGATCTCGTGGCTTCCACTCGAACTGTTGGCCTTGTGCGCGACAAGGGCAGTCTCGAGAGAGTTCTTGCTTACGCGTTGGCGATCTCCCCGCCTCTAGCGTTCATCCTCGCTCTGTGGTTGGCGGTAAGGCGTCGAGGTCGACTTCGCGGCATCCTGGGTGACCGCTGGACTCTCGCCGTGATAGGGCTCCTCGCCGTGCTGGGGACACTATCGGCTCTGCGAGCCCCCGTCAGGGCTTTTGCCGTCGCCGGCCTGGCCAGCATGGCATGTCTCTTCGGTTTTTGGATGGTCGGTCGCTTCCTCGTCGAGTCGCCCCGGCGGTTCGTTGCCGACCTCGAGAAGGCTATAGCCCTCCTC
>Ga0207873_1003573_pt1 | contig 11210 bp, 10 predicted proteins | sample BGWIniCompost_FD_187373 | JGI IMG/M metagenome (GOLD analysis project Ga0207873, IMG submission 187373) | Cellulose adapted compost microbial communities from Newby Island Compost Facility, Milpitas, CA, USA - BGW Initial Compost (SPAdes)... ... | reverse complement strand
GGGTGCGGCGGGGGCCCGTGGGGGTGCGCGGTGGGGGTGCTCGCCGTCGGCGGGTGCGGGCGACGGGGGCGTGCGGTCAGACCCGCGTGTGCTCGGGTGCCGGTTCAGGGGCAGGGCTCCTCGGGGGCGCCGGGGTGCCGCGGCGACCGGCGAGCCAGGAGGCCAGGGCCACGACGAGGCCGAGGGCGAGGAGGAGCCAGGACGTTGTGCGGAGTGTCCCGGTGAGAGCGTCGTAGATGGCGGCGGCAGCCGGGCGGTAGGCGGGGTCGGGCAGGTCGGTGAGCGTCAGATGGCGGCCGAGGGCCACGGCCAGGGCCAGCAGTCCGCCGCCCAGGGCCGTGCCGAGGCCGGTGGCGGTCAGGGCCCGGCGGCGGCGCGCGGCCACGGCGATCCCGGTGACGGCGAGGGCCACGGCCGCGAGCGGAAGCCAGCGGGCGGCGGTGTCCAGCACGAGGTATCCCTTCCGCAGTCCGGCCACGTCCTCGGCGGGCAGCACCGGGATCCGGGTGTGCCGCACCGGGATGCGGTGTGCGAACGGCAGGTGATCGTCGGCGAGTTTCTGCTTCACCCGGACGACGACGGGCGCGAGGTCGACCGTCACCGGGCCCGGCGCGGGCCGTTCGGCGCGCAGGGCGTGCAGCACCGCCCCGTGCACCACCCGGTTCCCCGCCTCCCACGCCGTGCCGAACGCCTCGGTGCGGGTGAACGAGCGGACCGCGTCCTGGAGGAACGGCCCGACGGTCTGCCGCATCGGCCCGGGTTCCAGCTCCCGTACGACGCCGTCGCCGACGGCGTCCGCGACCGCCTCGCGCACGGCAGGATCGGCGGCCAGCGGGGCCACCGTCCTGACGTACCGTCCGGTGTCGGCAAGCCCGTACGCGGCCCAGGCCGCGAGCGCGCCGCAGGGCGCCAGCAGGCAGGCCAGGGCGACCAGCGCCGCCGCCAGCGCGTCACGCAGCCGCGCGAGCGGCGGGCGCTCGGGTCCGGGTCGTCGGTCGCAGCGGAGCACCCTTCCAGGCAAGGCGCCCCGGGCCCCGCCCGCGAGCGGTGCGCATACGGACGGGTGGTCGAGGCTCCGCACGGCCCTGCTCGGTGCGTTTCGGGGCCCGTGCGCCCCGCTCGGGGGTGCGCTGCGGGGCCGGTCCGGGTCGGACAGGGGCGGATTCGGGGCGGCCCGACGTCGGCACCCGGGTGCGTCACCATCTGCTCCGCGGTGCGCGGCGGCGGCCCTTGCGGTGGGCGTCGGGCACCGGCAGGCCGGGGCCGTCCGGGGCGAAGACGCTGCCGTCCGGCCCGAGCCCGGACGTCGGTTCGTGCGGGCCGCACCAGGTCGTGACCGGGGGCGGAGGGCGCGCGGCCGGGAGGTGCCGGCCGGGAAGCCGGTGCTGGGCGGCGGCGGGCGAGGCACGGTCTCGGCGGTCCTGGGCGTCCTGGTGGGTCCTGGGCGGTCCGGGGCCGCCGGGGCCGCCGGGGCCGGTCCCGGCTGGCTCTGGGCAGGACCGGGCGGGAGTGGGCGCGGCCGGGTGACCCCCGTGTGCTCCGGCCGGGTCGGGGCGCTCCCGGGCGGGCTCCGTCAGTCTCCCTCGGTCCGGGGCGTTCCCAGGTTCTTGACCACCCTGTCGGCCCTGGTCCGCCCGCGCGGGACCCGGCCGACCAGAGGGCTCACCCGAACGGGTGAATTCAGCCGCGGCTCGGGTGGGGCCCAGGGGCCTTCTCGCCGGACCCCGGGCCGACCTCACCGGACCGTCGGCCGACCTCACCCCGGCCGATCTCGCCGGAGGCCTGCGCGGTCTTGCCGGAGCCCTCGGTGAGTTCGCGGCCGGCCCGGCCGCCCCGGGCGTCCTCGCGGGAGTAGTAGTGGTAGAAGAGCAGCAGTCCGAGGCCGGCGCCGGAGATCAGGCCGAGCCAGGCGGAGCGCAGGACGCTCTCGTGGGACTGGGCGACCAGGAAGCCGACCGCGATGCCCGTGAAGGCGCCCCAGGCCGCCGCGTGCAGCTCCCGCGGCAGCCTCGGGCCGATGGTCAGCAGGGCCAGGAAGACCACGATGAAGACGGCCGCGGAGACGAAGCCGAGCAGAAGGTTCCAGCCGGTGATGGGGCCGCCGTAGCGCGCGTTGGCCGCCGCCCAGTAGCCGAAGACCAGGCCGAGCACGACCGCCGCGCCGATGCGTGCCATCGCATGGGTGCGTTCGCTGAAGAGGTCCGGTGTGCCGGTGGGCCGCCGTCCGGCCGTCCGGGGCCTCGGTGCCGCGTGAGCCATGAGGGTGCTCCTTCCACGTCCCCCCGGTCCGCCTCGCCTTCCAGGTCACACCTGCCGGGCCCCGCGGGCAAGTCGGCCAGTCGGAGAACTGCGGGACGCCCTCACCCGCGGGCACGCGCATGCGTGGGCGGAACGCGCAGGACAGCGGGCCCCGAGTTGGTTGATCTCGATACGTCCCGGCCCTCCCCCGTGAGCAACGGCGGTGCCATGATGGTGTGTTATGGCTGAGGGGGATGGTGTGGCCAAACAGGGGATTTGCGTACGACTGGACGGACCCGCGAGCGAGAGCGACATTCCCGCGCTGCGCAGCTGGCTGGAGCGGGAGCGGCTGCTCGAGGAACTGATGCGCAAGGGCGCGCTGCGGATCGAGGAGCGCCCGAGGACCGACGAGTCCGGCGCCCCGATGGGTCTGGGCACGGACATCCTCATCACACTCGTCAACGCGGCCGCAGGCGTGGCCGTGGCCGAGCTGGTGGTGCAGGTGAAGAAGGCCGTGAGGGCCTGGAAGGAGAACCGGAGAACCGTCGAGAGCGGGGACCCACCGAGCGACTCCGTCGAACCGGTGGACGTCGACGACAGGTAGGCCGGTGAATCGCCTCGATCCGCGCGGGCTGCAGAACCGGGCGGTGCTGGTCGGTGTGTCCGAGTACCTGCACGCCGACCAGCCACAGGGCGTGCCCGGGGACCTCCCGGCGGTCAGCGAGAACGTGCTCCGGATGAAGGCGGCGCTCGCCGGGGGCAAGGTCTTCGGCGAGAAGGACATCCGGGTCGTCCACTCGCCGCTGCAGGACGAGTTCCACTCCGCGCTGTTCTCCGCGGTCGACGAGGCCGACGGGGTGCTGCTGTTCTACTTCGCGGGGCACGCCGCCATCCCCAGCGGTGGCGAGGAGCTGTTCCTGCAGTGGCGCAACGCCCGGGTGGTCGCGGGCGGCCCCGCGGTGTTCCTCGGCGCGGACCAGCTCAGCTCCGTGCTGACGATGCTGGCATCGGGCGACGCCCAGCGGATCGTGGTGATCCTGGACTGCTGCTTCGCGGGCAACGCGGGGCGGGTGTGGGAGGCGTTCGCCGACCACGACCGGGTGCTGCTGCTGGCCAGCGTGCAGGCCAACAACCGGATCGACGCGGGCCCGGCGGACACGCCGACGCCCTACACCGAGCAGCTGGTGCAACTGCTCGAGCAGGGCGGGGAGGTGTGGTTCTCGCAGCTTCCCGAGCAGCTGCGGGAGCGGATGCGGGGGCGCTGGACGCTGCGCCCGGAGCCGTGGGAACCGCAGGACCGGGCGAAGTCGGGCGAGGACGTGCTGCTCGCGGCGACCGACCGCGTGGGTCCGCCTCCGCCCCCTCCTCCGCCCCCTCCGCCGCCCCCGCCCCCGCCGCCCGAGCCCTGGTACCGGCGGCTGCTGCGCCGGCTGCGCGCTTGGCTCGAGCGGCTGCCGGCCGGCACCGGCAGGGGACCGGGCGGGGGCGCAGGCAGTGGCGCCGGCGGAGGCGCCGGCCGGGGGTCCCGGCACGGCGGTGGCCGGGGGTCGTGGCGCCGGGCGATGACCCGCGGGGGCCTCCCGCTGGTCCTCGCGCTGGCGCTGATCGGCTTCGGCGGGCGCGCCCTGACCGACCTGCTGCACGGCGACGAGACGCACTGCACGCCGCCGACGGAGCTGCGGGTGCTGGTCGACCCGGACCTGCAGGAGACGATCCGGGCCGCCGCCGACGCGTATCTCACCTCCGGGGCGAACACCACCGACGACGGCTGCCGGCGCAGCGGCATCACCGTCTACAGCGCGGGCGCCTCCGACGTGGTGACCGCGCTGCGCGCGCAGAGCGGCATCTGGCAGGAACCGCGGAACGAGGAGATCAACCCGCAGCGGGACATCGGCCCGCAGCCGGACATCTGGATCCCCGCGTCCCGCGCCGACGTGGGGCGGGTGCAGGCGGGCCAGGACTCGGACGCGGTGGCCGCGCTCAGCCCCGACGAGGAGCCGCTGGCGTACTCCCCGGTCGTACTGGCCGTGCCGCAGCAGCTCGCCGCGGAGGCCGCCCAGGAGCGCATGGACCTGCCGCTGAACCAGATGATCGAGGACCTGAAGGAGCGGCACGACAACGCCGAGGTGCGCCGCCCCGACCCGGAGCACAGCGCCGTGGGGCTGCTCGCCACGGTCGGCCTGTACGGCGAGGGGGCCCGGGGCGCGGCCCGCGGTGAGCGTCTGGTGGCGCAGCCGGGCCCGCCCGCGCCCACCGCGGACGAGCTGATGTGCACGCTGCCCGCCTCCCCCGCGGTGGACGACCGCACCGCGGCGCTGGTCCCCGAGTTCCTGATGCGCAGCGGCGTCGACTGCGAGCACACCACCCGGAACCCGCGGATGGCCCAGTACCCGGAGGACGTCCCGGGTGTGGAGCCGCTGTTCGTACGGGTGCGCTGGCACGGCGGCGACGAGGACCGCGGTGCCCGCGACGGGGCGGTCGCCGCCTTCCACGAGTGGCTGACGGGCGACGGGGGACGCGCGGTGTTCGCCCGGTACGGCTTCCGTTCGGCGCAGAGCGGGCAGCTGCTGGACGAGACCGCGGACATCGACGGGGTGCTCCGGGTGCCCGCCCCGCTGGACGAGTCGGCCGGGCGCCGGGCGATGGAGCAGGCGCTGACCGCCTACCGGACGGTGGGCGGACCCGGCAGGGTGCTGTTCCTGCTGGACAGCTCCTGGTCGATGGCCGGTCCGTGGGACGGGCCGAGCGGCGGGCCCGGGCTGCTGCGGCAGTCGCTGGGCGGGCTCGGCGGCGCGGACGAGTACGGCGTGTGGTCGGTGGCCGGCCTCGGCGAACGCAACCACGAGACGCTGCTGCCGTTCACCTCGCACCGGCGGGCCGACGCCGAGCACACCATCCGCACCCAGGCCCGGGTCAAGGACGCCGAGGCGGACCCGGGCGCCGCGCTGCTCGACGCGTTCGACGAGATGAAGCGGCGCGGGGACGACGGCAGGCCGCGGCTGATCGTGCACATCACCGACGGCGAGGACAACAACCGGCTGACCGGCAAACGGCTGGAGCAGGTGCGGGACGCGGCGCGCGCGAGCGGGGTGCCGGTGACCGTGGTGTCGCTGGCGAGCGGCGCCTGTGACGAGGACCGCCCGGACCGGGTGATCGCCGACGCCAGCGGCGGGCGCTGCCTGGACAACCGCGACGACCTGGGGGCGGCCCTGTACGACGAGGTCGCCAGGACCGGAACGGGGGAGGAGTGAAGGACCGCAGCGGGGGAGGAGCGATGATCAGGCGGTCGGCCGGAGTGCTGGCGCTGCTGCTGCTCGCCGCCTGCACCGGCGGCGCGGACGACGGGCGGGCGGGTCCTGCGGCGACCTCCGCCAAGGACGAGCAGGGCGTCATCATCGTCGCCAGCGGGCGGGACGTCACCGGCAAGAACGGCGTCCGCCAGCAGCTCATCGACGAGTGGAACGCCCGGCACCGGCAGAGCGGCTTCAGCGCCCGCCTGGTGGAGCTGCCCGGCAGCGCCGACGAGCAGCGCAGCCAGCTGCTGGGCGCCCTGCAGTCCGGCAGCGCCGCCTACGACGTGGTCAACCTGGACGTGACCTGGGTGCCGGAGTTCGCCGCCGCCGGGCTGATCCGGCCGCTGCCCGAGAAGCTGGTCGACGACGACGTCATCCCGTCCGTGGCCCAGACGGCGTGGTGGGACGGCACGGTGTACGCGGCGCCGTTCAACAGCGACGTCGGCCTGCTCTACTACCGGCACGACTACCTCAAGAAGGCCCGCGTCCGCCCCGCCGAGCTGGGCGAGAACACCACCTGGCAGGACCTGCGGGACATCATCGACACCCTGGACAGCCGGCTCGACGACGAGAACGACGAGGGCGACGAGAACGGCGGGAAGGGCGAGAAGGACGCCGGGGACGCCAAGGACGGCCTGAACGGCCAGAACGGGAAGGGCGGCGGCAAGAACGCGAAGAAGACCGGCTACGAGAAGGGCTGGACGACGCAGCTCGACGCCTACGAGGGCCGCACGGTCAACGCGATGGAGGCGTTCGCCACGGCCGTTCCCGACCTCGCCCTCGTCGACGAGGACGGCAGCTACACGGGCACCGTGGACGGTCTGACCGAGGGGATCGCGGAGCTGCGCCGGCGCACCGACCGGCCGTACACCCTCAAGGACGCCTACGAGTCCGACGAGGCGGCCTCGCTGGGCGACTTCGTCGAGGGCCGCACCGCCTTCCTGCGGCACTGGCCGTACGTGTACCCGACGCTGCTGCGCACCTTCGACGACGGGCAGCTCAGGGTGGCCCCGCTGCCCGGGCGGGCGGTGCTCGGCGGGCAGAACCTGGCGGTGACCCAGGGCTCGCAGCGGGCGCGGAAGGCGACCGAGCTGATCGAGTTCCTCACCAGCAGGGAGAGTGAGAGGTGCCTGCTCGACGCGGGGTTCGCGGCGACGCGCACCTCGGTGTACGAGAAACAGGTGCGGTGCGTCACGGACCGCGGGAGGCCGTCCGCCTCCCCCACCAGCGAGGGCGACGACGACCAGGGGCGGCTCAGCCAGAAGGAGCGCGACCACTACCGGCGGAACATCCTGCTGCCCGCCCTGGAGCGGGCCGTGCACCGTCCGAGGACCCCGCTCTACGGGGCGTTCACCCAGACCTTCATGGCCGAGCTGGGGCCGCTGTTCGGCAGCGGCAGGCCCACCGACGAGGCCCTGGCCAGGCGCCTGCACGCGGCCCTGGGCAAGGCGCTGCCCCGCTGATGGTCACGGTGATCGCCGCCGCAGCCGCTACCGTGCCGCCGTTCTCACCGCGTCCGCCGCCGGGGCGGTGGCCTGACGCTGCACGTCCGGGCGGCTGTCGGTGCGGGTCTCGGCGGGGCCCGCGTAGGCGGCCAGGACCAGCGCGGCGACCGCGGTCACGGCCGCGGCAGCGCTGCGGGTGTAGCGCTCGGCGATGCGTATGCGGTCCAGCACGGCGACCTCGCAACAGCGATGGGTTAAGCACGTTTAATTAGCCGTTTAACGTAGGGGCCTCGGGACTCGGACGGCAAGAGGCACAAGGGGGGCTGGCGGTGGGAGAACGTGACGATCCGGAGACCATCGGACGCAGGGTGCAGCAGCTGCGGGTGGAGCGCGGCCTGACCCAGAGACAGCTGGCGGAGCCCGAGTACACGCCCGCCTACATCTCCACGCTGGAGGCCGGCCGGGTGCGGCCCTCCGACGAGGCGCTGCGCCATCTGGCCGTGCGGCTCGGGGTCGCCTTCGACGAACTGGCCACCGGACGCCCCGCCCGGCTCGTCACCGAGCTGCGGCTGCGGCTGACCGAGGCGCAGCGCGCCCTCGCCGCCGGTGAGGCGGAGGCGGCGGTGGAGCAGTACACGGCGCTGCTGGCGGAGGCGGAGACGCACGGGCTGGCCGAGGAGCAGGCGGCGGCACTGCTCGGCCTGGGCGAATGCGCCCTGGAGACCGGAGAACTCCGCGCCGGCCGCGAGTACTTCGAGCGGGCCGAGCGGCACCTCGCCGACGCGCCGCTGCCCGCACGGGTCCCCGCCCTGCGCGGCCGGGCGGTGGCCCACTACCTCGCCGGTGAACTCCGCTACGCCGTCTACCTGCTGGAGTCCGCCCTCGACGAGCTCAACCGCGGCGGACTGCACGACCCGGACGCGCTGCTCCTGCTCTACGCGAGCGTCATCGGGCCCTACATGGACATGGGCGCGCACGCCCGCGCCGCCCAGGCGGCGGAGTACGCCCTGGCGCTCGCCCCGCAGTCCGGCGACCCGGCGCTGGTGGCCCGCATGCACCGGTCGGTGGCGCGCACCCTGCTCGCCGAGGGACGCCTCGCCGAGGCGGACGCCTCCCTGGCGAAGGCGGCCGAGCTGTACCGGGGCCTGCACCTGCGCACCGAACTCGCCAACTGCCACTGGATGCGCGGCTACGTCCACGCCCAGAACGGCGAACTCGAGCGCGCCGAGGCGGAGCTGCGCGAGGCGCTGACCATGCTCTCCGCACGCCGCGCCGCCCTCTACAGCAGCCAGGTCACCGTGGAACTCGCGGACGTGCTGCACCGGCGCGGCGCCTCGGCGGAGGCGGCGGAACTGCTGCGCGACGTCCTCGGCAAGCTCTCCCCCGAGCGGGGCGCGGTCCACGCCGCCGCCGCGCACCGCCTGCTCGGCATCATCGCCGAGGACGCCCGCGACACCGAGGGCGCCGAGGAGCACTACGTCCGCGCCATGAGCCTCCTGGAACGCGCCGGCGCGGCCGGCGACCTGGCCGACCTGTGCCGCCTCCTCGGCGACCTGCTGCGCCGCACCGGCCGCACCGAAGCGGCCCTCGACGCCTACCGCACCGGCCTCGGCCACCGCACCACCCCGGGCACCACCACCCTGGGTCCGGCCCCCGCCCAGCCGCCGGTGTGAACGGGCGGGGTGGCGGCCGGCAGGGCACCACTGACGGGCGGGCGGTGCATGTGCTGCCGTCGGCAGCGGAGCCGAGCGGTCGGCGGGGACGCGTATTCCGCGTTCGGCGGCGGTAGGTTGTCGATCATGGATATAGCAGCGCTCGCCATCGCCCTCGTCCTGCTCTTCGCCGTCCTGTCCGTGCAGAGCGGTCTCACCCGCGCCGAGCGCCGGGTCGCCCGGCTGGAGCGGAAGTTGGATCTCCTGCTCGGCCACCTCGGTGTGCGGCAGGAGACGCCGAGGCGGGAGGAGATCGCCGGACTGCTGCGGGAGGGCAAGAAGGTGCAGGCGATCAAGGTGTACCGGGAGGCCACCGGGGCGGGACTCGTCGAGGCGAAGGAGGCCGTGGAGGAGCTGGAGCGGCAGGGCTGAGGGACAGCGGCGGAAGGCGCGGCGGTCAGACCTCCAGGCGGCCCTGGCGGCGGATCTCGGCCAGGCGGTCCGCGCCGAGTTCCACCACTCCCCGCGTGACCTCGGGCGCGACCTCGCCGTAGCCGCCGTTGGTGAGGGTGACGGTGTCCTCGCCGACCCGCAGGGCGGCGAGGTCCACGGTGAGGTACGTGGGTTCCCCGTCGGCCGTCTCACCGGTCATGGTGACCCGGACCGCCGCCCGCGCGTCCCCGGCCTCCGGCAGCTCCAGCTCCTCGACCTCGACGCCCTGCGTCCCGGCCCGTGCCGTGCGCGCGGCGAACTCCCCGCACGCCTCCGGCATGGTGCGCAGCCACTGCAGCGTGCGGTCCACGTCCCCGGGACGGAAGGCGGCCACCTGGTAGCGCAGCTGGCTGCCGTTGTAGGCGTCGTCGAGGGTGGTCACCGCGCTCGTACCTGCCGGGGCGCCGAACAGCTCCTCGGTGTAGAGCACGTCCATCAGCTTCTGGCAATGCGCGGCGTCCTCCTCGACCTGTGCCCTGAGCAGCCCGTCCCGCCAGGTCGCCACGCCCCGCGTCGGCACCCACGGCTCCCCCAGGTCCAGCTCGGTGATCAGCGCCGCCCGCGCCTGCGCCTCGTTCAGACCGGCGGGCGGCGCGGCGGAGGGCTGCTTGCCCGCGGGGGCGGCGGAGCGGGAGGCGGTGGCCGTCGTCTCGTCCGGCACGCCGGCCGGGAGTCCTGCCCTGTGGGTCTCGGCGGTGCAGGCGGCGATGGTCAGCAGCGTGGTGAGCGACAGCGCGGAGGCGGCGAGGGCGCGGGCAGCGGCCGGGGCAGGGGTCATCGCGGTGCCTCCTGGGGCTCACGATCAGGTGTTTGCTCCCACGGCACCACCGGTACGGGCGTCCCACCAGCGCGGCGGTCCGAGTGGGTGAGGCGGGGACCGGCGCACGGTGTTCACCTCGAGGGCGGCGGACAGGCCGGATGCCCGCGGTGCCGGCGGGGACGGCGGGGACGGCGCGTAAGGTCGACGCAGTCAGTGGCCCACGGCAGCGCGAGGGAGCCCGAGGTGACGCACGGTCAGCCCATCCCGGTCATCATCGACTGCGACACCGGCGTCGACGACGCCCTGGCCCTGCTGTTCGCCGTGCGGCACCCGGCGATCGACCTGCGCGCGGTGACCTGCGTGGCCGGGAACACCGACGTGGACGGCGTCGTCCGCAACACGCTCACCGTGCTGGAGCAGGCCGGCGCGCCCGAGATCCCGGTCGCCCGCGGCGCCGAACGGCCGCTGATCGAGCCACCGCGCTCCGCCCGGCACGTACACGGTCACGACGGCATGGGTGATCTCGGGCTGCCCGCCCCGCGGCGCACCCCGGCCGGTGTGGACGCGGTGACGCTGCTGCGCCGGGAGATCCTCGCCTCACCCCGCCCGGTCACCCTGGTGCCGACCGCCCCGCTCACCAACATCGCGCTGCTGCTGCGCACCCACCCGGAGGTCACCCGCAACATCGAGCGGATCGTGTTCATGGGCGGTGCGGCGGGCGCCGGGAACGCCTCGCCGGTGGCGGAGTTCAACGTCTGGCACGACCCGGAGGCGGCGGCGATCCTGCTCACCGCCGGTGTGCCGATCACCATGTACGGCCTGGACGTGTTCACCCGGGTCGTCGTGCCGGGGGCCGATGTGCGCCGGCTGCGCGCCGCCGAGGAACCGGGCGCCCGGCTGGCCGGCGAGCTGCTCGCCCACCGCCCGGCGGCACCGGGCAGCCGCCCGGACGACCCCGAGGAGGACGCCGGCGGCCTCGGCGACGCGGGCGCGGTGTGCGCCGTGGTCGACCCGGAGGGGCTGGTGACGCACCGGCTGCCGGTCGAGGTGTCCCTGGCGCCCGGCCCCACCCGCGGCCAGACCGTCGTCGACCGCAGGGCCCGCATCGGCGAGGCCGAACTGCACGAGGGCACGCGGGAGCAGCCGCTGGTGGACGTGGCGCTGGACGTCGATGTGGAGCGGTACGTGAAGCTCTACCTGGGGGCGGTGGAAGGCACGGGAGCGGCCTCCCGCACCGGGTGACCGGGCCGCAGGGGGCGGTCCCGCACGCCGGGTGACCGGACCGCAGGGGGCGAGCGGCCCCGTACGCGGGGTGACCGGGTTGCGGGGG
>Ga0207873_1003570_pt1 | contig 11214 bp, 13 predicted proteins | sample BGWIniCompost_FD_187373 | JGI IMG/M metagenome (GOLD analysis project Ga0207873, IMG submission 187373) | Cellulose adapted compost microbial communities from Newby Island Compost Facility, Milpitas, CA, USA - BGW Initial Compost (SPAdes)... ... | reverse complement strand
AGGCCGTAAAATATGCCGGCCTCCTTTTCGATGCCTTCCGCGTTTGGCAGGAACTCCCTCATTCGCGCCAGAAATTCGCCATACCCGCAGCCGACATCAAGGTATTCCGGATTTGCCGCTACTGCCTTCGCAATGGCGGCGACGCGCAAAACGTCGACCTTGCGATATGCAAAATAGGTACCTGAAAAAAACGGAAAGCTGTACCGCTCGTGGTGCGGCGAAACTGCGCCTGCACGGAACTGTGCAAGCGACTGGCGCGCTTTGAGCAGGTCTTCGATGTTAAACGGCACTAGTCAAACATCACTTCCCACAGCTTTTTCCCGCTTGACAGCACAGACAGCTCTTCCTTGTAACCATAGCCGCACTCGTCAAGCACCGACTCAAAATCAAACCTGTCATCCGGGTCCTCGCCCTTGTCAAGATGCGACACAAGACCAGATCTGACTCTGTCTGCAAGGTCGGGCCTTGCATACACGTACCAAAAGTTGTGTGCGCCGCGGAGGCGTGCAAGCTCTTCCTTCTTTTTGCCGTCGAGTGAAGGCGTATAGTAGCGGTTCATGAGCTCGGTGTTGACATCGATCCACGACGGTGTCCTCCACCAGGCAACGCGCTGATAGCCAAACTCTTCATACTCGCAGCCCCCGTTTATCCCGCACTGACCACCTGCGTCAAAGGTAGTGATGACGCACCTGGCGTACTTGGCAACAAACCTGCGAAAGTCCTGCCCGGGCTCCATCCAGCCGACAAATGCAACATCAACGGGCTCTGAAAGTCCTTCGACAGGCATGAGTCTGATATGGTCGGGCTTGACCACATTGAATGCATAAAAGATGCCGGCCTCCCTTTCGATGCCTTCCGCGTTTGGGAGATATTTGCGCACCTTCCCAAGAAAGTCCCCGTAGCCACAGCCGACATCGACATAAGTCGGGTTGTCGGAAACGGACTTGGCAATTGTCACCACCCTTTTCACATCCACCTTGCGGTAGGTGAAATACGATCCCGTGAAAAACGGAAAGATGTAGCGCGCGTGGTGCGCAGGGGGCTTGCGATCCAGAAACTGGAGATAAGCTTTGTAGGCGCTCTGCAGGTCCGAAATCGCAAAGGGCATCGAGCTTTTTGTTCCGCTCCAATCATATAATACTTCTAATTTTCCTCTAATTCCAGCACAATTTTACCAATATAACACCGTTTGAAAAATCCCAAAAGGCTTATTAAGTTCGGTTTTCACTTTGGTGTTATGGTTAGGAAATTTGATGACTGGTGGAGAACCGTACCAGCTGACTTGAAGGAAAAGGCTCGCAAGGGCGACGAACAAAACAAGCCATTGCTAAATCAGGTTAACTATGTCCTTCTGCATCTTCACTTGCAAGGCAAGCACGATGCCAAGCCAACTCATGAAGAGCTCAAGGACTGGCTACACAGCGGCCAGGTAGACGTTCTCCGCATGAACAAATAAGAAATTTTCTTTTCTCTCTTTTTCCTTTATTTTGTCCGACAACTTTTAGCGTCTAGCTTGCCCGCTTGTTGATTGCTTGATGTGTTTTGTTATAACAGCGTTTTGCCGTACCCATAGGGTTTAAATAGTTTCGAACAATACTGACGTGTAAGTGAATTTAGATGCCAATTGCTATACTTCCAGACGTCGATGAGCAAAGATGCATTGGCTGTGCGCTCTGTGTAGAGATCTGCACTGCCCTCGGCCCGGACGTTCTCAGGGTAAAACCAGTAGAAGGCTGGAAGAGGGGTAAGGCATTCGTCTTTTATCCAGAGAGATGCATTTCAGACGGTGCATGTGTAGGCGTATGCCCAACACACGCTATCTTCTGGATGAGGCCAATGGAATACACCCCAGGACAGCCAGTCCCCCTGCACAAGAACGGTGTGTTCAGCAAGGGCTGGGAAGAAGGTTAAGTCCGAAGGAAAGAAAAATTCCTTCCTTTTTTCATTTTTATTTTCATCAATTTCCTCGTTACAAAAAGGCTTATCTCTCATGCTGTGCATCTTCCCAATATGTGCGACCACATGTATTATGAGCACAGGCAGAAGGGCAAGTTGAAGAACTTGATTCCCGCCGAAGAGCCCGAGCTGGAGAGCGTAACAACAACAGCAGCAGTAGAAGAAGAAGAAAAGCAGCCGATGACGGTCAGCGCTTGAGCCCTTTTCCTCTTCTTTTTTGCGCTTTTGAGTTAATGTCGGCCAGGCGAAGCGGCTCTATTCCAAGCTTTTGCACGATTGCTACCGCCGACTCTAAGCTTATCCTGTGGCCGACGCTGATGTACAGCTTCTTCTTGTCGACAACATAGCCGAGGACCTCTCCTTTCATCTCTACAAAGCAGTCTGGTCGTACAGTTCCGCACAGCCGGCTCTTTGCAACCCCTATCGCAGGCTTGTCAAGCGTGACGCCCAGATAACAGGCAAGTCCGCATTTCCTTGGGTGCAGCCGCCCATTGCCATCAACCAGCAAAAGGTCATAGTCTTTCTTGAGCATCGCAAGCGTGCGGATCATTGGTTCGGCTTCTCTTAGCATCAACAGTCCCGGGATATATGGAAACTTTGCAGTGGTCTTCAAGTCAGCCGAGTCTACCACAACCATCCCTCTGCCATTTTTTGCCCCCTCCACCTCCTCCTTTTCTTCTGCTTCCATCACAACTGCAGAGCAATATGCGATATTGCCGTCGCCGTATGCAACGTCTACTCCGCAGATCCGGCGGATGCTGTCCAGGTCAAAATCATCGTGTGTAACCACCCTTTCAGCGATTTCCTTTTGAAGCCTGATTGCATCTTGAGTCAAAGCTCTGAGATGTCATTGATCAGACGGGCATTTAGCCCTGTGGCTCGCGCCGCTGCCTGCTTCATGAAATCGTTGGCCACTATGACCACTTCTTCAAATCTGCCGGCAAACCTTACCAGCGATTCTGTAAAGGTCGGATAGTCCTCGGCCCTCTGTCCTGATCGCGGCGCAAGGTTGTGCGACGCCGGAAAGACATCCGATATCTCGGCAGGGATTATCCCAAGGAACGGACTGTAGCTGCATACCTGAGCATCCGGAAATCTTTTCACGACTTCCCTGTAGATTCTGGTGGCGTAAAATGGATGGACCTCACCTTCCGGGCAGAGGACCAGCTTTTTCTTGCTTGACTTGAAAGTGTCCACCGCTCTTCTGAACCGCCTGGCCTCCGGCCGGTATTGGTCTATCGGCTCGTAGAAAAAGAGCGCCTTTTGTTTGAAGAGCGGAGTGCCTGTTTCAAGCATTTCAATGTCCTTGAAGAGCTGTACAGCCTCCATCAATTTCGGATGGGCCCTGGCCTTTTGCATCACATATTCCCACAACCGGCCATCCATTATAGCCTGTTTGACCAGGTCGACCTCGGCCTTGAGCACGTGCAGGTTGTGCTTTGCCACTTCGACGGTGCGCGCGTCCCGCTCCATCCCGCGCAGCTCCTGCAGGCTGCAGGAAGAGCATACTGGACACTGACACGGCAGGTACGTGAGTTCCTCCAGCCTGACAGTGCCGTTTGGAGTCATGTACCTCCCATCCTTTGCATACAGCATGTAAGAAGCCGAGTCAAACATGTCGCATCCAAGTGCGACTGCAAGTGGAATGGTGAGCGGGTGGCCGGCGCCAAACAGGTGGACGGGCTTGCTTGGGATCACCTTCTTGGCAGCGACTATCATGCGTGCAAGCGTCGCAAATTCGTATGCTTCCATCAGTTCAACTGGGCTCCCAAGCGCCATCAGCTTGAACCCCATCCTGTCGAGTTCCCTCGCAGAGTACTCTACAAGATCGGTGTGCTCGGCACCCTGCACAGGCGCAACCCATATCGCGTCCGTGTCGCCCACAACGTCAAGGGTTTCCTGCGAGTTTTTGAGCGTAATTGCAACGTACTGTTTGGCCCGTTCATAGTCAAGGCCGTAACCGGTAGGCTTGTCAAGCGGGATCGGTATGTCGCTTTTGATGTCCTTTTCAAACTGCGCCATCGTAGCCGGCTCCACTTCTACCGAACCGTATTCCAGCACCTGGTAGCCGCCAGAGTCTGTCATAACTGCGCCATCATATCCAATGATGTCGTGTATGCCGCGCTTTCTGGCCTCGTCGCCATAGTGCCTGAGCGTAATGTATGCATTGGTGATGACGATTTGAAAGCCCATCCTTTTCAAAAACTGGGTGCTGACAGTCTGCCTTACAGGATGCACTACAGGCACAAAAGCCGGAGTCTCGACGACTCCATGAGGTGTCTCAAGCCTCCCTATGCGGGCCGCCAGATCCGAGTACCGGACCTCGAACACAATCCTACCTCTTGGTCTCCCTCATGAACTCGTCATAGATGGACTTTACCCTGTCTGCCACCAGGCCAGCACCTTCCTCTACGCCGAACTGGGTCACCTTAATCTTGTCCATGACGATTATCGCGCCGACATCTTCGCGGATTTTTACCAGGCCGGGGAAGACTCTTGACAGCCTTTCTGCAAGCGCCTTAAAGTCAAACGGCTTTTCCATCAACCTTATCTCCTTTACAAATGCGCCGTTGACAATCATCTTTGTTATGCCGTGACCTTCAACGTTGTCAAGCACAATGTCAAGTTTCTCGTCGATTCCAGCAAGCGTCGCATTGTAAACTCTATTATCCGAAGTTTCCACGGAGACTTTTTTTCCAAGGAACTGGAACGTCTCCTCTCCAAATTTGCGTGTAACAACTGCAGCCATTGCCTGACTTTTATCTTCTTAGCAGTATATATACGAATTTTTAAATCGCAGCAGTAGATGGCTGCAAAACCCCGAAAAATCAGCGTTCCAGTGCCATCTGGTGAGATCATCGTGCACAGAATCGCCAGTCTTGAGTGGCGGGACGGATACCTGGCTCTTTAGCTTGCGTCTTTTTCATAGAGACAAGAACGCCACGCAGGTGTCATCGCTCAATATGTCATGCGCATCGGTTTGTTCGCAGTTGTTGTCTTTCTGACAACAATTTCCCATTTCTCCTCTGCCACTTTATGTGCAATTTTTTGTCGTTCCAGTTCTTGTAGAAAATGCCGATTGGAACTTCAAGCGTGTTGCTTGCCAGAGGCCGGGCTCGTACACCAACTGCGATCGTCTGGCTCCACCAACCTCACACTCGACACGCCTCTCACTTTTCGCAAACTCTAGTATTCAAAGAACCTTTTCAGGTCATCTTTTTCAGATACCATTGCGAGCCAGTCGATTTTGCCGGCTGCCTTTGGCTTTTTGCGCATAGCGCGCAGTATTTCATCCGCGGTCTGTTCCGCCGTCTTGTTAGTGGTGTCGAACTCGACGACCTTGCGCTTGCCAAAAGTCTTTATCGAATCGTAGAGCGACACGCCGAGTGTCTCGCTTGCAAGGTTCTCCTTGACCTTGTAATGGTCGTATCCCCTCTTCTCAAGCGTCTTTTCAAGCTCGTACGGGGACCTCCTCAGCACGGCAACCATGCTTATGCCATCAGGCTTTAACACATACGGCGCAAGGTGCCCAACAACGATTTGATCTTTTTTTCCTTTGAGCATCTTTGCAAGCAGCCTCCGTAGCTTTTTCACATCGACTTCGAGGCCCAGTTCTGTCTCTTCCGCGATGGCCCCGTTGTCGAGCGCAACCCTGTTTATGTCGATTATCTCCGCGCCGGTTTTTTCCGCAATCAGCTTGGCGCTTGTGTGCTTGCCGACTCCGGGGTTGCCGGTAATGACCAGCTTCACCGGGATTATCAGCCCGACACACTATTTATGCTTGGGCTTCCAAGCAAGGAGATAGACGAATGCATGCGCACGTGTGAGTCCTGCGGCAGGGTCAGGTTCTACTCGATCAACTTCCTGTTTTCAAAGACTGTGTGCAACGAATGCTACCTGAAGATGAAGGAGAAACAAAAGCGCTAGCTCTGTGCGCTTCCGCACTTTGTGCAGAACTTGGCATTTGCCTTGAGCTTGTTGCCGCAGCTTATGCAGAACTTTTGCTCCGGCTCTAGCGTCTCCCTGTCAAGCGGAGTCAACTGCGGGGGAGACATCTGGTCGGTGGGCGCTGACGGTAGCCCGCTGTACATTTCAGTTACTGCGCCTGAAGGCTTGAAAGAGTCGTCGACATCCGGCATGAGTTCTGAATCTTTCCTCTCGTTCTTTTCTTCAAGATATAGCATGAGGCGCGGCCCTCGCTCTCCGCCGGGAAGGTTCACTGGCTCGGCAAGCCATAGTGCAAACTTGCGCAAGGTCATCTCAGGAGTGGAGAAGGTAAGCGAGTGGGTCGACATGTACTCGTCGGTGGCTGACCTGCCATTGAACGCCTTTGCCATCACGTAAAGGATGATCGAGAGTGGCTATTAATTATTGCGACCTGCCGCACTTGCTGCAGAACTTGGCCTTCACAGGAATAGCAGCGCCGCAGATAATGCAGTTCTTTGTCGAGCTTTTCTTTGGAAGTTCAATGTCCACGGGTTTGAACGCCGGCGGTTCCTCTTGTTGGTGAGGAGATGGAAGCGTATATTCGCTACTGCTTGCTTCAGCAGAAGGCCCTACAGAGCCACCCGCTCCCACAAAGCCGCCAATGCCAAAGCCTGCCTGAGGCGCTGACGGGTATGAGCTCCCGCCTGTCGGACTCTTGATCGACGTGCCCTTCTCCATCGCCGTCTTCATCTCCAGGATGACGCGGACGGCCAGAAAGTTCATTGCAGATGTTGCGACCAGGTATTCGCCTATCTTGGAAAAGAATTCCTTGTCTCCAAGCTTGCCCTGCTTGTAGAGCTGGTTAGCGTCTATGAATGACTCGTAGAGGTTCTGAGTATCGTTGACCAATTGCTTTAGCTTCTCGGTCAGACCTCCAAGAGTGTCGACGCCAAAAGACATCAAAAAATAGGAAAGCTAGCGGGCTTTAAAAATGGTGTGCCCGCTTAATAGCTGTAGCCGCTACCGCCAGAGTAGCCGCGGTTGCCACCGTAGCGTCTGCCTCCACCACCACGATAGCCGCCTCCGCCAAAGCTCCTGTGGCCGCCGCGCCTTCCGCCATATCCGCCGCCACCGCCGCTGCGGTATCCGCGACCGCCACTACCACCTCCGCCAAAGCGTCTGCCTCCGCCACCGCCGCTGCCGTAGCCGCCACGTCTTCTGAATCCGCCGCCATACTGCTGCGGCTGACGCTGCGCAACCACTGGAACTATGATTCCCATTTCGTCATTGAGCTTGCGTATCGGAAGATGGGTCTGTGCAAGGATGCGGTCAAAGTCTGCGATCCTGTCATTTGAGACAAGGGATATCGCCTTGCCTTCTGCGCCGGCCCGTGCGGTCCTGCCGATCCTGTGGAAGTATACGTTAGGGTCGTCCGGAATGTCATAGTTGATGACGTTGCCGACTGACGGGACATCGATTCCCCTCGCTGCAATGTCCGTCGCAACCAGGATGTCTTCTGTCCCTTTCCGGAACTTGCCCATCGCGTTGTCGCGCTGTCTTTGCGACAGGTCGCCGTGGATGGCGACTGCGTTCATGCCCTCGCGTCTTAATTGGTACGCGACTCTGTCCGCGCGCTGCTTTGTAGCAGCGAATACTATCGTCTGACTCTTGGCTCCGTTGTTCTGCTTGATAAAGTTGACCAGGTGCCTGAACTTTTCGCGCTCTTCAACCACCAGGTATGACTGGTCGATTGTTTCAAGCGTGACTTCTTCTTCGTTGAGCTTTACGTGCTCAATTTCGTCTGCCCTCATGTATTCCTCTGCTAGTCGCAAAATTTCAGGAGGCATTGTTGCAGAGAACAGGCATGTCTGCCGGTCCTCGTTCACATAGAACAGGATGAACTTGATGTCGTCAATAAAGCCCATATCCAGCATCCTGTCTGCTTCGTCGAGCACAACGAACTTGACATCGTCGAGGATTATCGAACCCTGCTTTATGTGGTCGATAAGCCTGCCGGGCGTCGCGACCACTATCTGGACTCTACGCTGGAGCTTGTCAAGCTGGACGTTCATGCTCTGGCCGCCGTAGATTGCGACGGTCTTGACTCCTGTGTACTTTGCGAACCTGTTGATCTCGGTTGTTACCTGCACCGAAAGTTCCCTTGTCGGGGCAAGTATCAGGGCCTGCACCGGTCCGTCTGCCTTGATCTTTTGCAATATCGGCAGGCCAAATGCTGCCGTCTTGCCGGTTCCTGTGTGCGCCTGTCCTACGACATCTTTACCTTCCAAAACAAGCGGTATAGCTGCCTCTTGTATAGGGAACGGCGCATCAAATCCATTTTCGGAGAGTGCTCTTGTTAGTTGTGCACTCAATCCCAATTCTTCAAATGTTTTTGCCATTTTGCTTTCTTTCACACACTTTTGTTGTTGTTGTATTCACAAAAGCCACGGAAGAGATGAAAAGTTTGGTTCTCTTTTGACAAATCTACCGTGCCGAAACTTTTGTCTTGTACTTAAGGGGAACATGTCGGAGATATAAGGGATGCGGTATGTAGGTACTCGACTTTTTCCGGATGCGCGCCACTGTCGCCAACAGAGCTTGAAAAATGCCCGGGCGGCTCATCCAGCTCAAAGACAGGCATTCTGCGTAAAGCTTGTCCAGCCCGCACCTTTTCTTGAAAAATTTTCAATTTTCCACCCACAGTCACCAATCGCCATCAAAAGGCGTATTACGCCGCAAAATGGCAAAAACAAGCGCGTTCCTTAAGTCAAAAGGGACAGGCGGCAAAACAAAGGGGAGAGAAATGGAAAGCTTTTCCCGAGCATCCCTTTCTCCCTTGGCGGCACTACGCAATCCACCGGTGCCGCTACTCTCCCCTTTGATAAATTAATGCGGTCTGGACAACGCTGCCTGACCAAATTGTGAACTTTTCTAGGGAACCAGGCCGCAGGCCCGCATCATCATCCAAGGCGATTCTCCACCCAAGCGGCTGAACGCATGACAGGGAACCAGATCCTGCTGCAGTTGGCCGTTGCAAATCATGATAATCATATCCGACGAGGACCATCCACTAACTCTGCAGCGACTATTTCTTATTGAAGCCAAAATAGCAGGAGTGGCAATATTCCTTGCCATAGATCACGCCCTGTGTGCCACACTTTATGCAGGTCTTGTCGTGATCAATAGTAGAGTCAAGAGACTTGGCCTTCTGCAGGCACTTGCCGCAGATGGGCGCTTCCAAGGGATAGCTGGATAGAAAGCCTTCACCGCATTGCGTGCATTTCAGGCTGTACATCTTGCCCTTCGGCTTCCAACGCCTGAACAGTCCCACATGCACTATTAAGCGCCACTGAATAATCAATGTATCGTTAATTCTTCGATAGGCCAAATCTCGCCAGCATGACCGATTTGGCAGGTTCATTCCCCCTGCCACCAGATTTTCAGCTCTATCAACAATAATCACTTCACCACCACATCATCATCATCATTGTTCTTGTTCAGTTGTTTCCTAGTCGCACTGTGCACACAAGAGCATGTTGATGAAAAAGTAATCCGTCCAGCAGAAAACAATGATATCAGATATGTACTGGTAGAGACCGCGTGTAGGCGTGCATGGTCTCTACCACGAGGAGAATGTAGTGCTGTTCTTTGAGGGTAAGTCATTGCCAGAAGCTACCAGAACATGATAGAGGATCATGGTTTTCTTCATTAGAGAAGACGGGTATAGGGGCCAACGAACCTGTCGAAGTTCATCTCAGCCGCAGTTTCATAGGAAGGTTGGCAAATTCAAACGATCAAAATATTGCTCATTTTGCCAGAACAAGCCCAAGTCTAGGACATCCTATTTTTCTATAATTCTCTTGAGTGACCGAGGACCAAATAATATCCGAAGCACTCAGGCTGCTGGAAGTCAAGGACACGATGGTCTTGGTACGCCAGACAGTATCGCAGGGAACCAGAGAAGCAGCACATGGGAGACCATGCTTAGCATTGTTAGAGATAGCGCTCCATTTGACGGCCCTCATCCAGTGAGGGTTTTCTCCTTTTTTCTTTTTTCAGTGTATTCTTGAATCTGCAACTCTGGTAGATATGTGTAGATACTATCGTTACAAGTAACAGAACGTACGCACACACATCTCTGTCAGTAATGTAACAGTTTGTTCGTTCGTTCTTGGGAACACCATCCTTGGTTTTGAGCTTAATTCATCCCATTTTTGATGGGAATGATTGAGCTCAAAACTGCTGTGAGCATGATTTGATCGGACGGACAGAGGGAAAAGGAAAAATAGAGAATTTCGTCCGTTGTCCGCCTGTCTGGGCAACAAAACTAACGCACAAAAGTCACACAGTCATCTATGACAGGTCAGTCAATTAGTTAGTAGGTTAGCCGCTCGACGGTCTCTGACTGACGGACCTACTGACTTTGCATGGCTATGAAATTATGGAAAACCGCGGAAAGCCTGTTGAAACTATCCACAGTACTGCTGAAATGTGACAGACCTCAAGTCACGGCCGGTGGAAAACGCTGACAGATTTTGGCAAAATGGCTGCAACTCATATCAAAACTATGGAAACTGAGCGTCAAAAGTTGGAAACTTGGCGGAAGACCGCGGTCAGCTGGTTGAAAGTTGCGCAAACCCTATAATAGTTTCCAGAAACTATATCTGGACAAAGGCATTGTCCACTACTTCTCCAGAGACGAAGGTTCCCGTATTGGAGGGCAAGGATGCTGAAGAGTTCCAGAAATATAATTCTAGAGAATTGACTCTGGAGGAAAAGTCAGCACTTGAGAAGGCCCACGACTTTTTCAAAAGACACTGCCGAGTCTGATGAAAGTAGATCCAAGTTGTCCTTTGAGTTATTCACCACCAGTGACAACTTTTCCACTCTTGACCTTACTGAAGAGGATGGCACGGACCCGCTCGGTATTGACGGTTTTATCTAGGACAAGTTCAATGACTACCTTCAAAATAATTTGACGAGCATCTGGACATTGACTACTCCCACTGCTGAACAGTAGATCAAAATTCCGTCATTCTGCAAGATACCTCGGCTTCTTTCTTGAATGCATGTAATTACTCCACAAATAGCACTCTGGTGTCCAGACGGCACAATTGCTTTGGGAATGTCATGCTTGACGAGGCAGTCAAAATGACGAGCTTACGCCTATCTTCTATCTTCAGTACTCAGATGAACTCCCCCCACTTTTGTGGTGCATGAACGTGGATAGTAGTAGAAAGCTGCAGAAGAACCACCATACATCTCCAGCAAATTTTTGATCTACTGTGAAGAACGTGGGCTTTCTCACCAAGATTTGTAAGCCAGGCTTTG
>Ga0207873_1003569_pt1 | contig 11217 bp, 7 predicted proteins | sample BGWIniCompost_FD_187373 | JGI IMG/M metagenome (GOLD analysis project Ga0207873, IMG submission 187373) | Cellulose adapted compost microbial communities from Newby Island Compost Facility, Milpitas, CA, USA - BGW Initial Compost (SPAdes)... ... | reverse complement strand
CCCGCCGGCTGGAGAGGACGCGACGCTGCCGGAGGCGGGCCTGCCGGTGGAAGGGCGGGGGCGGTGGTGGGCGGTGCCCTCGGAGGGTGCCTGGCCCCGCCCACCGGAGTTCTCCGGCACGCTGTTCCTGGACGAGCTCGTCATCGCCGCGGCGGGGCCCAAGCCGCGGACGGGTCTGCTGCTCCGGCTGCGCGATGGCGCGCAGGCGCGGCTCCGGCGGCTGCTGCCCGAGCGCGCGGGTCTGGCGGAGGCGCTGCTGCTGGCGCAGACCGGCGGGCTGGACCCGGAGGTGAAGCAGCGGTTCGCGCTCTCGGGGCTGAGCCACCTGCTGTCCATCTCCGGCCAGCACGTGGGGCTCATCGCGGGCACGCTGCTCCTGCTGTTCCGGCTGGCCCGCGTGGCGCCGCGCCTGGCCGACGGGGCGGCTGCGGCCGCGATCAGCGCGTACGTCCTGTTCCTGGGCGCGCCGCACGCCGCCGCCCGGGCGGCCCTGCTCCTCCTCCTCGCCCTCGCGTCCCGGATTCTCCAGCGCCCGGCCGACCCCTACGCGCTGCTGGCCGCGGCGGCGCTCCCGCTGCTGGCCCTTGACCCGATGGCCGCGCTCGACCCCGGGTTCCAGCTCTCCTTCGCGGGCGTCGCGGGGCTGATCGCGCTGCGGCGGCGGTTGCTGGAGCCGCTGCGCCCGAAGCTCGGCCGCTGGCTGGGGGACTCCATCGCCACGAGCCTGGCGGCGACGCTCGCGACCGCGCCGATCACCGCACTGCACTTCGGCACCATCGCGCCGGTGGGGATCCTGGCGAACCTGCCGGCGATCCCGCTGGTCGCCGCAGCGGTTCCTGCGACGGCGGTCGCGCTGGGCATCAGCGTGGTCTCGTGGCCGGCCGGCGAGTTCCTCGCCGGCGCCGCGAACCTGCTGCTCGCAGGCCTGGACGCGGTCGCGCGTGCGGCGGTGGCGGTGCCGGGCGGCCACGCGTACGTGCCGGCGGACCAGGTCGGAGCGTGGGTGCTTGCGGCGGTGGCGGCGGCGTACGCCGCCGGCTGGCTCGCCCGCGCCGCGTCGGCCGGGTCGCGGATCCGGCGCGGCGTGCGGCGCGCGGTGGCTGCGGGCGCCGCGCTCGCGGTCCTGCTCGGCTGGCCGCTGGTCGCGAGCCGGGCGGGCGGAGGGGCGCTCGAGATCCACGCGATCGACGTGGGGCAGGGCGACGCCTTCGCGATCCGCACGCCGGACCGCCGCTGGATCCTGGTGGACGCCGGCCCCCGGACGGACCGCTACGACGCCGGCCGCGCCCGCGTCGTCCCTTACCTGTTGCGGCACGGCGTGCGACGGGTGGATGCATTGATCCTGACCCACCCGGATGCCGACCACATCGGCGGCGCGGCCGCGGTGATGGAGGCGTTCGATGTCGGCATCGTCGTGGATCCGGGGCGCGCAGCAGGCAAGCCGCTCTACGTCGATCTGCTCGCGGACGCGGCCGCGGCAGGCGTGCAGTGGCGTGAGGCGCGATCGGGCCGCGAGCTGCGCGCGGGCGACGTCGTCCTCCACTTCCTGTACCCTGACAGCGCGCGCGATTCGCTTGACGGGCCCACGAACGCGAACGATCTTAGCGCCGTCTTCCGGCTGACGTACGGCGGCTTCGCGGCGCTGTTCATGGGCGATGCGCCGACGGCGGTCGAGGAGCTCCTGGTGCGCAGGCACGGCGACGGGCTGCGCGCCCAGGTGCTCAAGGTCGGGCACCACGGGAGCAGCACCTCGACCTCCGAGTCGTTCCTCGCCGCCGTCCACCCGGAGGTGGCGCTCGTTTCAGTCGGCCGTCGCAACCGCTACGGGCACCCGGCGCCGGCCGTGGTCCGGAGGCTCGAGCGGCACGGTGTTCGCATACTGCGCACCGATCTGAGCGGGCACGTCGCGCTCCGCGTGCAGCCGGACGGCCGCATCGAGGTGGAGACCACGCGATGATCGACTGGCTGCTCCGCGCGCTGCTCCGCGAGCGAGTGGAGACGACGGAGCCGCTGCCGCCCGGCGTTTCGCTGCGCCGGGCGCGCTGGCTTCCAGCGCTGGGCGGCCGCCTTTCCGGGATGGGTCGGCCTGCCGCCGCGGTGACGCTCGGCCGGACCATCGTTTTGCATCCGGACGCGCGCCTTACCCGCCGGCTGCTCCTGCACGAGCTCGCCCACGTGCGCCAGTGGCAGCGCCGCCCGCTGGTGTTTCCGTTGCTCTACATTCTGAGTCACCTGCGCCACGGGTACGAGTCGAACCCGTTCGAGGTGGAGGCACGCAACGCCGAGCGCGAGGAACCGACCGCCTGATGCGGCTCCTGACCCCCGCGACGCCTGACCGGAGGCAGCCATGACCTCTGTCGTCACGATCGACCGCCATATCATCGAGCAAGAACGCAAGCACCCCGAGGCGACCGGCGCATTCAGCAACGTGCTGTACGACATCGCGCTGGCCGCCAAGATGATCGCCAGGGAAGTGAACAAGGCCGGCCTGGTGGACATTTTGGGCGCCACCGAGCGGACCAACGTGCATGGCGAGACGGTCAAGAAGCTGGATGAGTACGCGCACGAGGTCATGTTCAAGGCGCTGGACCACGGCGGCTACCTGTGCTGCATGGCATCCGAGGAAGCCGAGGAGATGCTCGAGATCCCGCCCCAGTTCCCCACGGGCAAGTACGCGCTCCTCTACGATCCGCTGGACGGCTCTTCGAACATCGAGGCCAACGTCTCGATCGGGACCATCTTCTCGCTGCACCGCAAGATCTCGAACGCGGAGCGCGGCTCGCTCGAAGACCTGCTCCAGCCCGGCTATCGCCAGGTCGCGGCGGGCTACGTGGTCTACGGCTCGTCCACGATGCTGGTGTACACGACGGGCGCCGGCGTGCATGGCTTCACGCTCGATCCTTCCATCGGCGAGTTCCTGCTGAGCCATCCGGACATCAAGATCCCCACGCCGCCGCAGCGCATCTACAGCGTGAACGAGGGCAACTACAGCAGGTGGTCGGAGGGCCAGCGCCGGCTGGTCGACCACCTGAAGGGGCTGGACGGCAAGTCGAGCAAGCCCTTCTCGGCCCGCTACATCGGCTCACTCGTCGCCGACTTCCACCGCACCCTGCTGTACGGCGGCCTGTTCATGTACCCGGCGGATGAGAAGAACCCGCGCGGCAAGCTGCGCCTGCTCTACGAGGCCGCGCCGCTCGCCTTCATCTGCGAGCAGGCGGGCGGACGGGCGTCGGACGGCGAGCGGGACATCCTGGGCATCCAGCCGGAGGCGCTGCACCAGCGCACGCCGCTGTACATCGGCTCCAGCGAGTTCGTCGACCTCGCCGAGTCCTTCCTGGCATCCGAGCGGGAGCCCGCCAACGCGGGCGCGGTGTAACCGCCCGGACCGCCGCTCCGTCGGCGGCCGGGGCGGCCGCCCAGGGAGCGCATGGCGTCGCCGCTGTTGTGAAGGGCGGCGGCGCCATGCGCGCCCCCACAGTCGTCAGGGCTCGTTCGGCCCGTAGAATCCCCGCTCGAGGTAGCGGCCGATGGCGAGGCCGGACAGGTCGTAGGCGAGGCGCGGCTCGATCCCGAGCTCCTTACGGATCACGTTCTCGCGTCGGATCGCGCACGAGCTCACCGCCGGCGCGCCCGGCTTGGGGTCCGGGCAACCGCCGTCGATGCTCCGGCTCGCGGCCAGCGGGACGACGTGGCCGTAGACCTCGTGGATCAGGATCCGGTCCACGTCGGCCTCGAACACGCTGCGCGGCAGCCCCGTCCGCCGCCACAGCCGCTCGAGCCGTGGCAGGTCGATCGTGACGACGGCGCCCGCGATCGCGCCCGTCGGGTCCCGCAGCGGCACCACCTCGCCCAGGTGTTCCGGCGCGTAGTTCTCCAGTCCCCGGACCATCTGCCGCACCGCCGCCGGCCCCGCCACCACCATGTGGAAGCCCGCCGCCTGGATCGAATCCATCCCCGCACGCCAGGAGGCCGACCGCTCGGCCAGCGCGTCCATCCGGCGGGCCAGCAGGTCGTCCGCGATCGTGACCGTCCCGATGATCCGGACCGACGCGGGCGGCGGAGGCGCCGGCGCCCCCAGGTCCGGCCTCGGCCGCGCCGCAGACGTGCAGCCGAGCGCCGAGGCGAGCACGATCAGCACGGCCGCGCGGGCGCACGTGCGGCCCGCGGGCCTTCCCCTCCACCTCTCCATGACCCCACCCCCCAACAAACAGAAGGACGGCCCTGGCGGACCGTCCCGTGCGTTCCGTCCCCTCCCCGGCGGACCACCGTCGTGCGTCCGCGGGCGCAGGGCAAGGGGTGCAAGCGTCGTGCCCCGGCCCCACCTGTCCCGTTCAGGGAGCCCTGCTCGGCCCCTGCGGCGCCGCCCGGCGGGCCGTTACAGCCCGGTTACTCGAACCCGGTATGATCTGTCTTGACACTCCTCGCCGGGCCCAGATAACTTCGCCGCGCCATCACAGACGCGATTACTCCCGCCTCGGTGGGGTCGGCCGGCGCCGGGTTCGGCACACGGCCGAACACTGCCCGGAGGGTAAGCGGTACCCCAACCAATATCCTTTGGAGGGCAACTTCGTATGCGGATCGGCATCAGGGCTGCTCTGGCGGCGCTGCTCGGCAGTATCCTGCTCGGAGCGAGCGCGTCGACCGCCAGCGCGCAGGGCGTCACCACCGGCGCGATCGCCGGGATGGTGACGGACCAGCAGGGCCAGCCGGTGGTCGGCGCCGAGGTCAGGGTGGTCAACCGCGCGACTGGTTACACCACCTCGACCGTCACGCGCAGCAACGGGTTCTACCTCATTCAGGGACTCGAGGTCGGCGGCCCCTACACGGTCACCATCTCGAGCCTCGGCTTCCAGGAGTTCCGCAGGGAAGAGATCTACGTTCGACTCTCCGCCACGACGCGGGTGGACGCCCGGCTCTCGGTCCAGGCCGTCGAGCTCGAGGCACTGTCCGTCAGCGTCGCGCGCTCCGGCGACTTCAGCCCCACGCGGCAAGGCGTGAGCAGCGTCGTGTCCGACACGTTGCTCCGCCGCATGCCGACGCTCAGCCGTGACTTCGTGGACCTGGTGAAGCTCACGCCGCAGGTCGTCTCCCCGGCGAGCGGCGCGGCCAGCGCCGGCGGCGCGTACAATCGCTACAACACGTTCACCATCGACGGCGCCAACCAGAGCGAGCGCTTCAACCTCGGCAGCTCGGGCGGCATCCCGGGTGGTGGGTCCGGCGGCAAGCTCATCTCGGCGGAGGCGGTCAAGGAGTTCCGCGTCATGATGACGCCGACGGACGTACGGCAGGGCAACTTCGCCGGCATGCTCGTCAACGCCGTGACCAAGAGCGGCACCAACGAGTTCCACGGCGGGGCGATCATCAGCCACCGCAACGAGGCCATGGCGGCTGAGCCGCTGCGCGAGCCGGAGTTCAACGTCACGCAGTACGGGTTCCACGTCGGCGGCCCGATCATCAAGGACCGGCTGCACTTCTTCATTGCGCCCGAGTGGCAGCGCCGTTCGACACCGGCTGGCGGGCCGTACTACTCGGCGAACGGGACGCCCTCGCCCGAGCCCAACACGCCGGCCGTCCCGCTCGACAGCCTCCAGGTGATCGCCGACATCATGCGGCAGCAGTACGGATTCGACGTGGGCGGCGTCGGCCCCGTGGATCTCGAGACGCCGTTGACGAACCTGTTCGGCCGCATCGACTTCGCGATCTCGCCGAACCACCGGCTCGTGCTCCGGCAGCTCATCAACCGCGCGGAGGACGGCTCCTTCTTCCGGAACAGCAACACGCTGAACCCCTCCGCGAACGTCCAGAACTCCGGCTTCCGGTTCGGCTCCAACATGTTCTCGCGGGTCAACCGGAACAACTCGACGGTGCTCCAGCTCTACTCGAACTTCCCCAGCGGGATCTCCAATGAGCTGATCGTCGGGTACAACACCATCGAGGACATCCGTGAGGTCCCGGTCGCCGCGCCGGAGATCAGCGTGGGCGTGGGCAACCCGGCGCGCGCCGTCACGTTCGGCACCGAGCAGTTCTCGCCGAACAACATTCTCGAGCAGGACATCTACGAGATCGTCAACAACGTGACGATCCCGTTCGGTGCGCACACGATCACGGTCGGCGGGCGGCTCGACCACACGCACATCTACAACAACTTCGCGCAGCGCTCGTACGGCGTGTACGTGTTCCCCACGATCGAGGACCTGCGGAACGGCACGCCTACCAGCTACTCGATCGGCTACGACAACAGCGGCACGGGGAAGGGAATCCCGGCGGACTTCCGGGTGCAGATGTACAGCCTGTACGCGCAGGACCAGTGGACGGTCAACGACCGGCTCACGCTGACGTACGGCCTCCGTGCCGACATCCCGCGGTTCCTGGACAAGCCGCTCCTGAACCAGCGCCTGGTCGACTCGCTCACGGCCAAGGGGTATGACGCGATCCGCACGGACGTGGTTCCGAAGACGCAGGTCCTGTGGTCCCCGCGCTTCGGCTTCAACTACGACCCGACGGGCGACCAGCAGAACCAGGTGCGCGGCAACATCGGCATCTTCACCGGCCCGCCGCCGTACATCCTGCTGGGCAACGCCTTCGCCAACACGGGCCTCGGGCTCGTGACGCTCAACTGCAACGGCGCCGCCACGCCCGCGTTCACCGTGGATGTCTCGCAGCTCCCGAGGGCGTGCGCCGGCCAGGCTCCGCCCGCGCCGGGGCAGGCGTGGACCGCCGGGATCAACACCACGGACCCGAACTTCAAGTACCCGCAGTATCTGGGCATGTCGCTCGGCTTCGACCGGCAGCTCCCGTACAACACGGTGCTGACCGTGGAGGGCATGTACCGGAAGGCGATCAACGGCGTGCTGGTCCGCGACCTCAACATCCGTGGACCGCGGATGGTCAATGGCCAGCCCTATCGTGATCGCGATGGCCGCGTGCTCTACGCGGACACGATCCTGGCAAACGGGAGCGTGCAGAACTTCGGTCAGCGCCTCCTCGGGTCGCTGGGCGAGGGCATCATCGACGTGACGAACCAGTCGGAGGACTACAACTACAGCATCTCGGCGCAGCTCAACCGCCGGTTCTCCGAGTCGTTCGAGGCGACGGTCGGCTACACGTACCTCCAGTCCAAGGACGTCCAGAGCCTGACCTCGGACCGCGCAATCTCGAACTGGCGCAACGGCCGGCAGCTCTCGACGGCCCACGATGACCTGACCGCGACGACGTCGTACTTCGAGCGGCCGCACCGGATCGTGGCGTACGGCACGTACACGCTGCCGTGGAAGCTCACGGACATCTCGCTGTACTACGAGGGGATCTCGGGCACGCCGTTCACGTACGTGACCAACGCCGACCTGAACGGCGATGGCTACGCGGGCAACGACCCGATCTACGTGCCCCGGGACGCGACGGACCCGAACGAGATCCGGATCGGCACGGGGATCGGCGACGCCTTCGAGCAGGACATGGCCATGGCGCAGGCCTTCGAGGAGTTCATCGAGAAGCAGCCCTGCCTGGACAAGCAGCGCGGCAAGATCATGGAGCGGAACAGCTGCCGCAGCCCGTTCCAGCACCGGCTGGACCTCTCGATCCGGCAGTCGATCCCGCAGTTCCGTGGGAACCAGGTGAGCGTGCAGCTCGACATCTTCAACTTCCTCAACTTCCTGAACAAGGATTGGGGCCTGGTCAAGCTGCCCACGCTGAGCCCGACGTTCCCGGATCAGCGCGCGCTCATCCACCAGGGCCGCAACCCGGGGCCGCTGAACCAGTCGATCCCGACGTACCGGTTCGACGACCGGCTCTGGAAGGACGGCGGCGGGCCGTTCAACGCGACGGCCGTCTCGAGCAACTACCAGATGCAGCTTACCATCCGGTACGCCTTCTGATCGCGGGGCCGCGGCCGGAGTCGCCGGCCGCGGCACTCCCGATCCTCGTGTGAAAGCGAGCGCCCCCGCTCCGGCGGGGGCGCTTCGCGTTTTCCGGGGCTGGCCGCCGCGGCGCTGTGGTGCGATCTTTCGCCCATGCAGCGAGATGCGGGACGGGATACTGGGGGGCCTAGCGTGAGGGCGGCGGCCGGGCGGGCGGGGAACCGGCGCTGGACGGTCTTCCTCGTGCTGGCAGGGCTCCTCGCGGGCTGCGGGCCGGGCCAGGCGCCGGGCCCCGCCAGGCAGGAGCCGGCGGGTGTGCGGGAATCGGCGGCGCCCGAAAGACACGAGCCCGCTGCCGCCGAACATGCGGCGGATCCGTCGGTGCCCCTCACCATCACCGTGCTGCGCGTCACCTCCTCTGCCGGCGGCGGGGACGCGATCCTCGTGGCCGACTCGGCGGCGGATCCGTCGCGCCACGTGCTCATCGACGCCGGAGACGACGCGGCCGCCGCGCGCGCCCTGCGCGAGGCCGGCATCGGGACGCTCGACCTGCTCGTGCTCACACATGCGCACCACGACCACTACGGCGGCATGGACGAGGTGCTGGACGCCGCGCAGGTCCGCGCGTTCGCGTTCAACGGCCAGGTCCGCAGCGCCGTCACCTACCGCCGGCTGCTGGAGCGGGTCGAGCGCGAGGTGCCGGTCGTCATCGTCGTGGACTCCGTCCGGCGCGTGCGGCTCGGGGAAGGGGAGCACGCGACGACGCTCACGCTGATCCCGCCGCTCTCCACTCATCTGGGCGAGGACACGGGCGACGGCGAGCGCCTCAACGAGGGCTCGCTCGCCGTGCGCGTCGAGCGCGGCGGGTTCTCTTTCCTCACGACCGGCGATGCCGAGCACGCGGCCAACCGCCGCTTCGCCGCAATGTTCCCCGCACTGGTGGACGTGGACGTGCTGAAGCTGGGGCACCACGGCTCGACGGACGCGATAGACCGCGCATGGCTCGCGGCCACGACGCCCGAGGTCGCGATCGTGAGCGCGAACGGGACCACGCACCCGCACGCAGCGGCACTCGCGCTCGTGAAGAGGCTCGGCATCCCGCTGTACTGCACGCCGCAGCACGGTGTGGTGCGGGTCCGGGTTGCGCCGGACGGCGCCTACCGCGTCACGACGGATCTGTCGGCCGATCGCGAGTGTGAGCCGGGGAGGTCACGATGAGCGAGGAGCGTCTGACGGAGGGCATGGAGGAGCACCGGCTCGTGGTGGACCGGTTCGAGGGAGACCTGGCCGTCGTCGAGGTGGACGGCGACCGGTTCCTGGACCTGCCGCGATGGCTGCTGCCGCCCGGCACGCGCGAGGACGACGTCGTCGTGCTCATGGTCCGGGCCGCGCCGGACGGTTCCGTGACCTGTACCCTGCGCGTGGATGCCGCCGCGACCGCCGCCGCGCGGGAGGAGGCGGAGCGGCTCGTCCAGCGGCTCAGGCGAAAGGATCCCGGGGGCGACCTGGTGTTGTGAGGGCGCGGAGGGACTTTCTCCTCTGCGCTCTCCGCGGCTTGCGGCTCACACAGAGACGCGGAGGCATTGGCTCACACAGAGACGCGGAGACGCGGAGGTTGGGAGGGGGATCTGGTTCTCAGGCGCTGCGGAGACTTCGCGGCGTATTCAGGGATCGCTTGATGTGGTGGTTTGGTCCGGGCGGGTCAGGGTGCGCGGGGTGAAGCTGACCTCGCCCGGCAGCCTCCGCAGGGGGATGAGCCACGATCCCACCGGAAGAAACCACATTCAATATGAATGTTGATCCGGGTGAGGAACGCTCGGACTCACGAAGAACGCACCCCGGCCCGGCTCAGACTCCGCGTCTCTGTGTGAGCTGAAAAAACTCCGCGTTCTCCAGAACCCCCTCAGCGACTCTGTGTGAGCGAAACCGACGCGGCCGCCTCTGCCTCGGCAGTCAGCGCCTCGATCTCCCTCTTCACCGACTCCACCAGCGCCATCTTCTCCTGCCAGTGCAGGAATGCGCTCTGGAACCCCATCACCGCGATGTCGCACAGCTCTTCCCAGGTGAAACCGAGGTACTGGTGCGCGCGCCAGTACTCCTCGGTCACCGTCGTCGCGCTCATGAGCCGGTTGTCCGTGTTGAGCGTGACCACCAGGCCGCTGTCGTAGTAGAGCCGGAGGGGGTGCGCCTCGAAGCTGGGGACCGCGCGGGTCTGGACGTTGGACGTCAGGCAGATTTCGAGCGGGATGCGGAAGTCGTTGACGTACTGCATGAGGTCCGGATCCTCGAACAGGCGCGTGCCGTGGCCGATGCGGTTCGCCTTGCAGTAGTGCAGCGCCTGGTGGATCGACTCCGGCCCATACGCTTCGCCCGCGTGGATCGTCGTCGCGATGTTCCGGTTGATCACCGTGTAGAACGCATCCTTGTGCTTCTTCGCCGGGTAGTTGTACTCCGCGCCGGCCAGGTCGAAGGCGACGACGCCGCGGTTCTTGAAGGCCACCGTCAGGTCCGCGAGGTCCCGCGAGGTTTCCGGGCTCATGTTCCGGATGCCGCAGATGATGAGGCCGGTGCGGATGCCGAAGTCCTCCTCGGCGCGGCGCAGCCCGCGCAGCGGCGCCTCGACCGCTTCCGTCGCGGGCATGCCCTTCTCCGTGTGGAGCACGGGCGAATAGCGGACTTCCATGTAGCGGACGTTCTCGCGCGCGGCATCCTCGGCCAGCTCGTAAGCGATGCGCTCGAGTGCGTCCGCGGTCTGCATCAGGCGGAGCGTGACCTCGAAGCGGGCCAGGTAGTCGACGAGCGAGTGCGCGTCCTGCACGTGCATGTAGTCGCGCAGCTCCTCCGGATCCATGGTCGGGAGCTCCACGCCCTGCTCGCGGGCCAGCTCCACCATCGTCTCGGGGCGGAGCGAGCCGTCCAGGTGCACGTGCAGGTCGGTCTTGGGCAGTCTCTCGAGCAGTTCTCGGGTTACGGGGATCATGGGCCTCTCTGGGCTCAGGGTGTCCGATCTCGAGGCCGCTGCGGCGTGCCGCCGCCGTTCGCTCGCCCCTCCGCGGCGGCGGCGGGACGGAAGCGCGCATCGCGCGGCGGACGCACGGGTTGCGGCATCGTGTTCAGGTAATCGAGCAGCGCTTCGGCCGGCCCACGGCCGGTGTCCTCGCGCGCGAACGCGTGAGCCAGCGCTGGCAAGGCGGCGGCGCCATCCACGAGGTCTGCGGGCACCGCGACGGAGTACACCAGGTCCGGCTGCAGCTCGAGCCCGTCCTCGAGCCGAACGGTGAGGACGCGGCTGCCGGGCGGCGCCGCGGCGTCGTAGTGGACGATCGCGCCGCTCAGCGCTGCTGCGGGCGGATCCTGGGCG
>Ga0207873_1003568_pt1 | contig 11218 bp, 10 predicted proteins | sample BGWIniCompost_FD_187373 | JGI IMG/M metagenome (GOLD analysis project Ga0207873, IMG submission 187373) | Cellulose adapted compost microbial communities from Newby Island Compost Facility, Milpitas, CA, USA - BGW Initial Compost (SPAdes)... ... | reverse complement strand
CCCATCCGCACCAGGCGCCGGGCCAGCCCGTTGGCCAGCAGCACGAGGGTGGTCGAGATGGCGACCATGATCAGGCCCAACGCGGCCACCCTCCCCCACAGGGCGTCCGCCACCGCCCGAAACACCTGCACCGAGAGCACCTCCGTACCGGGCCGGGCCAGGACGGTGGAGACGTCCAGCTCTCGCACGAACATGACCGCCATCAGCGTCCAGCCCGACAGCACGCCGGGCAGCGCCAGCGGGGTCACGATGCGGCGGAAGGTGCGCAAGAACCCGGCGCCGCTCACTGCCGAGGCATCCTCCAGGTCCTTGCTGATCTGGATGAACGTGCTGGTCAGCGGCCGGATCGCGTAAGGCAGGTAGGTCGCCACGTACGCGATGAGCAGCGCCCACAGCGTGCCATACAGCTTGGTGCGGGCAAACAGCCACATAAACCCGACCCCGATGATGAGCCCCGGGAACGAGAAGGAGAGGAACGTCAGGGTCTCGAGGATGCCGCTGGTACGGGTGCGCATCCGGACGATGACGTAGGAGGCAAACGTCGACAGCACGATGGCCGCCGTGGCACCGACGATCGCGAGGGTCACGCTGTTTCGCAGCGCCCGCAGGGTCAGGGGATCGCGAAGGACGTGTTGCCAGTGGCGGAGCGTCAACTGCGACAGCGCGGCCGCACCGGGCGCCATCAGGTAGGGCACCAGGGACGTGTAGAGCAAGACCAGCACCGGCAACACGATCAGCAGCCCGCCCAATGCCAGGACGAAGATCCCCAGGGGGTAGCGCCACCGCCCCAGGTCGGTGATGGTCGGCCTGTAACCCTTGCCGGAGATGGTGACGAACCGCTCGCTCCGGGCCGTCAGGTACCGGTAGAGGTAGACCAGTACCACCGCCGCGGCCAGCGCGCTGACGCCCACGGCGGCAGCGCGCCCGTAGTCGGGCAGGAAGCCGACGCTTATCTGCCGGTAGATGAAGGTCGTCAGCACCTCCACCCGGCCCGGCATGCCCAGCACCGAGGGCACCGCGAAGGCGCTCAGGCTCCGGATCAGCACCAGGGTGATCGCGGCGAGGATGGCCGGCCGCAGCACGGGGAGCACGATGCGCCACCACGTGGCGGCCCGGGAGCGGCCGCTGACCCAGGAAGCCTCCTCCAGCGACGAGTCGAAGGTGGACATGGCCGCCACGACGACCAGGTAGGCGACGGGCAGGTCCAGCAGGCCCTCCACGAAGACCATGCCAGGCAGCGTGTAGATGTTGATGGGGCCGACGCCGAGCTGGCGCAGCATCTGGTTGATCATGCCGTTGGTGGGGTTGAGCAAGAGCGCCCAGCTGGCGGCGAAGGCCAGGTGGGGGATCATCATGGAGACCACCGGCAGCAAGTGCAGGACGCCGCGGAAGGGGATGTCGGTGCGCAGATTGAGGTAGGCCAGCACCAGGGCGAGCGCGGTGGCCAATAGAGCAGAGCCCAAGGAGAAGATGACGGTGTTTACGACCACTTGCGGCAATCGGGGATCCCCGTACACCCGCACATACTTCTCCAGCGTGAAAGCCCCCACGGCTCCGAGTCCCTCGGAGAAGCTGCCGACGACCAGCATCGTCGCCGGCCCCAGGGTGAGGCCCCCTACGATGACCACCAGGATGCCGATGCCGAGCGATGCACGCAGGTTGTGACGGGCCATCGCGCTCACTCCAGGATTCGGCAGCCTGCGGGCTCGATGACCACCGCCACTTGCTGCCCCTCTTGCGGCGGAGGGGTCGTGCTGCCGAGCCGCATGGCGAGCCGGGTCTCTTGGACGGCGATCTCAGCGTCGTAGTACTCGCCCAGGAAGATGAGGGACTGGAGTCGCCCTCGCACGACGTTGGGCAGGCCCTCGTCGCCGGGGGCGGCGAGCCTGATGGCCTCGGTGCGGATGTAGACGGTCACCCGCGAGCCCGGTGCCGCGTTGGCTCCTTCGCAAAGCAAGGAGCCCAACGGTGTCTCCACCCGCACGAGATCCCCGTCCCGCCCGATCACCGTGCCTTCGACGAAGTTGGACCCGCCCAAGAACTCCACCACGAACCGGGACCGAGGCCGGAAGTATATCTCCTGGGGAGTGCCCATCTCGACGATGGCTCCGTCCTTCATCACCACGACCAGGTCGGACAGGGCGAGGGCCTCCAGGCGATCGTGGGTCACGTAGAGGGCGGTGATCCCCAGCTGCGTCAGCAGCTTGCGCAGGTCCCTGCGGGTCTCTTCCCTCAGCTTGGCGTCGAGGTTGCTCAACGGCTCGTCGAACAGGATGATGCGCGGCTGGGATACCAGGGCCCGGGCCAGCGCGACACGTTGCTGCTGGCCACCGCTGAGTGCAGTCGCCGGGCGCCGCTCGAAGCCGCTCAACTGGACGAATTCCAGCGCCTCTCGCACCCGGCGTGCGACCTCCGAGCGGGGCAGACCACGCGCCTCGAGGGGATAGGCGACGTTTTGAAAGACCGTCATGTGGGGCCAGATGGCGTAGGTTTGAAACACCATGGCGACGCCCCGCCGGTGCGGGGGTACGGACTTGGGGGCACCGCCGTCGCCCTTCGACCAGACCACCTGCTCCCCGAAGGCGATCTCGCCCGCATCGGGCGACTCCAACCCGGCGATGCATCGCAAGAGCGTGGTCTTGCCGCAGCCGCTGGGCCCCAGCAAGGTCGTCACCCGGCCGGCGGGGATGGTGAGGGTGACGTCTCTCAGGGCGGCGACGTCCCCCTCGGGGGTGTGAAACGTCTTGCGTAGATGGCGGATGCGTATGTCCATGGATGCCTCCCCACTCTGACATCCGAGCAACCTTCGCGCCGGGCCTCTCGGGGCCGAGCGGCCTGGACGCGGGCTCACGCGAAGGGACCCGCCATTGCCCAGCGGGTCCCTCCTTCTAGTCGGACAACCAGATGGCGCCTGCCGCGGGGTCTAGCGGAAGATGCGAGCGAACTCCTCCGCCCACTGCTCCAGCTCCTGATCGGACATGGTGCGCAGCGGCAGCACCTGTGCCTGATCGATGCCGTCGATGGGCGGGTACACGCCCTCGTGCAGCACGTACTCGCCCACGTCTCGGGCCAGGATCTCCTGAGCCGGGCGGCTCAACCAGTAATCGATGAAGAGCTTGGCGGCGTTGGGATGAGGAGCCCTTGCAGCCAGGGCGATCCCCCGCGGCGTCCCAAACATGGGCTCCTTGACCCTCGCCCAATCCAGCGGGGCCGGGGCCAGGGTCACGATGTACTTGGGCATGGAGATCCCGATGAGCGCCTCGCCCGAGGCGATGGGCCCGGGTGTCGGCCCGAAGGAGGCGACGAACATCGGCTTGTTGGCCGCCAGGCCCCGGACGAACTCCCACCAGGCGGCCTCCGAGCCGAACACGTTGTGCTCCTTGAGGCCGACCAGCCACTGGATGGTGGTGGCGTGTGCGCTCGGATCGGGCATGACGATGCGGCCTCGCCACTTGAGGTCGATCAGGTCCATGTAGCTGGTGGGCACGTCCCGGGGCGCCACCAGCTCCTTGTTGTAGATGAGGGCGACGTACTCGATGCCAAACACCTGGATGACGCCGTCCGGATCTCGGCTCCACTCGGGGTAGGCGTCAGCCGCCGGCGATCGGTAGGGCGCCAGCACTCCTGCGTCCTTGAGGATCTCGAGCAACGGCACCGGGGCCTGGAGCACCGACCCCTGGGATCGGCCGCTCTGGTACTCGGTCAGCACCGTGGGAGCGAAGTTGGAGGTGGACATCCGCGTGTACAGGGCCTTGACGCCGTACTCCCGCTGGAAGGCCTCCAGGATCGGCTCGATGGCGGTCATGTTGGCGTAGAAGTTGACCTCACCTTCCGCCCGGGCCCGGCGTATCAGCTCCTCGGAAGGCTGGGCGTAGGCGGGAGCGACCGACAACAGCGTGGCGAGGCCCAACGCGACCAGCGACATCCGGATCACGCGGCATCCCTCCTACCGTGACCGGGAAATCGGTTTCGGTGGCCCGCACCCACTCCCTGCCCGGCAGGGTGAACCCGCCTGCAACCGCGCTCGAACGCACAGGCAGACAACCGCCGCAGGAGCCTGGAACCTGACTGGTGCCGCCGGTGGGAGTCGAACCCACAACCATCGGATTAAAAGTCCGCTGCGCTGCCGTTGCGCCACGGCGGCCCGTCGGCATTATACGAACGGTCGGGCCCCCCGATCAACCGGCGCTCCTGTGCTCCCCCGCCGGCGCTCCTGTGCTCCCCCGCGCCGTGAGCCGCCAGGGTGGCGAGGATGCTCCGGGTGTGCTCCCGCTCGTGCTCGATGGTGCGCCGCAGCGCCTTGCGACCGGTCCAGCGTTCCGTCGTGATGTCGCAGTACCAGGAAGGCTGGACCACCCGGTTGAGGCGCTCCAGCGGCGTCGTGCGGAAATACCAGGTCTCTGCCAGGCGAGGCAACGGCCGCCAACCGGCCTTCCGCCCACGGATCCGCGCGCCCCCGCGGCTCGTATCACCCAGCGAGAGCAAGCCGCGAGGAGGTGCGGTCTGCGAGATGAAAGGCTGGCGACGGCGACAGGCGCGCAGGCGGGCAGCGTCGGCCCTGGCGGTGGGGCTCCTGCTGGTCATGGCGACCGTGGCCCTGGCCGCTCAGCAGGAGCAGGTGCTGCGGGTCGACCTGCAGGAGTGGCAGCTGGGCTTCCGCACGGTGGAGGTCCAGGGCGGGCGGCTCCGGGTGGAGGTGGTCAACGGCGGCCGCTTGCACCACGCCTTCGAGATCCGGGGGCCGGTGGGCGGCGCGGGCTTCACCGTGGCCACCGAGACGCTGCAACCGGGGCAGCGAGCCGTGCTGGTGCTGGAGCTGCCGGCGGGGGAGTACGAGGTCTTCTGCCCCGTGCCGGGCCACGCGCAGGCCGGGATGACGGGGCGCCTGGTGGTGAGGGCGGGCGGCTGAGCGGCACGGCGGCCTGGCGGCCTGCCCCCCTTGCCACCCTCGGGGCGGGGGCTTATGGTAGAAGTTACCGTTGCCACTTGAGGAGGGCGGCCGCCATGCGTCGGCTGCACGGTTTGGTCTTCGTGACCGACATGACACGCTCGGTAGCCTTCTACCGCACGCTGCTCCAGCGGGAGCCCACGTATCAGTCCGAGCACTGGACCGAGTTCGAGGTGGGCGGGGCCCGCCTGGGCCTGCACACGTGGGATGGCCAGGGGTCCCCCGCGGGAGCCGGTACCGTGCGTCTTTTCTTCGAGGTGGAGGACATCGAGGCGGAGAAGGCGCGCCTGGAGCAGGCCGGTGTCCGCCTTCGCGGCCAGATCGTGGACCTCGAGGGCGCCGGCCGCGACCTCCTCTTCGAGGACCCCGACGGCCACGTGCTCGAGCTCTGGCAACCGCCCGAGAAGGTCTCGCGCTAGACCCGCCCCCGGGGCTACAATGCCTTCGGGCAGGGGGTACCAACCGTGGCCGACGACGGGCCCGAGGCCGCTGGACGGCTGCTGGTGGCCGACGACGAGCCTGAGGTCGTCGAGCTGGTGCGCATCTTCTTCGAGCAGCAGGGCTGGCAGGTCGACGGAGCGTCCGACGGGACGTCGGCGCTGGAGGCCGCTCGGCGCCGTCCCTACGACGCCATCCTGCTGGACGTGGCCATGCCGGGGCTCGACGGCCGCACGGTGTGCCGGATGCTGCGGGACGAGGGCGTCGACGTCCCCATCCTGATGCTGACGGCTCGCGACAGCGACGCCGACAAGCTGCGGGGCTTCGGGGCCGGTGCGGACGACTACGTGACCAAGCCCTTCAGCCCCGTCGAGCTGGTGGCGCGGGTCGGAGCCCACGTGCGCCGCTACCGCCGCTTCCGGCGCCAGGACCGTGGCCCCCTCCGCTTCCCCGGGCTGGTCATCGACCCGGCCTCCCGCCAGGTGTGGAGAGACGGCCGGGAGCTGGCGCTGACTCCCAAGGAGTTCGACCTGCTGCTCTTCCTCGCCCGGCACCCCCATCAGGTCTTCACCCGCGAGCAGCTCTTCGAGGCCGTCTGGGGCGAGCGCTACCTGGACGTCGATGCCAATACGGTGACGGTGCACATCCGCCGGCTGCGCCTGCGACTGGGCGACGACCCGGCCCGGGGCGGTCTCATCCGCACCGTCTGGGGCGTCGGCTACCGGTTCGAGCCGCCGCGCGACGCCCGCGACGCCTGAGACGACGGCCTCGCCAGGCCCTCCCGCTCCTCCCGCCGTCCGCCGCGGCTTTCGTCCGCGATCTTTTGCAGGCAACAGAGCAGGAAACGTCCCGTAACCTGTCGAAACCCGTTTCCCACGACAGGAGACGGTTTCATGCCAGGCGTGCGCGACATAGCCAGGATTGCAGGCGTCAGCCCGGCAACTGTTTCACGGGTCCTCAACGGCAACCCGCGGGTCAGCCCCGAGCTCCGCCGCCAGGTGGAGCGGGCGGCCGCCCAGCTCGGCTATCGGACGTCCCGGCTGCGGCGCCCGCCCTCCCGCTCCCGGGTGGTGGCCTTGCTGGTGCCGCACGTCAGCTCGCCCTTCTACGCGGCGGTCATCGGCGGGGTCGAGGGCGAGGCCTTCGCCAACGGCTACGATCTGATGCTCTACACCACCGAGGGGCGCTCTCACCAAGACGTCGTCGAGCGGGTGCTGATGGCCGACCACGCCTGCGGGCTGGTGGTGATCACGCCCCGGCACGGCGAGGACGTGGCCCTGGCCGATCGCAGCCCGCGCCTGCCCGTCGTAGTGGTGGACCATCGCAACACCGGCAGCCGCCATCCCCACGTGGGCGTCGACAACCTGCGCGGCGCCTACAACGCCGTGCGCTACCTGCTCTCGCGCGGCTACGAGCGCGTCGCCATGATCACCGGCCCCACCAACATCCAGTCCGCGGTCGACCGCATCCGGGGCTACCGCCTGGCACTGGAGGAGGCCGGCATCGCCTTCGACCCCGAGCTGGTCTGGCAGGGCGACTTCAACCAGCCCTCGGGCTACGATGCGGTGGCGCGCTGGCTCGACGCCGGCAAGGAGCCACCCCGGGCCATCTTCTGCTCCAACGACCTGATGGCGCTGGGGGCCATGACGGCCCTGCACGAACGGGGCATCGCCGTGCCCGAGCGGGTGGCGGTGATGGGCTACGATGACCTCTACTTCGCCGCGACGTCCGTGCCGCCGCTGACCACGGTGCGCCAGCCCATCGCCGAGATGGGGGCCATCGCCTTCCGCATGGTGACGCGCCTGGCGCGGGGCGAGCGGCTCGACACGGAGCGGGTGCTGCTGGAGACCGAGCTCGTGGTGAGGGGGTCGGCGTGACCATGCGGGCCAACGCGGCGCTCGCGTCGGCCGTCCGGGCCCGGCCGTCGGGCGCCCTGGGGAGCCTGTGGCGGCGCATCCGGGCCAACCGGATCGCCTACGCGCTCATCCTGCCGGCCGTCCTGGGGATGATCTTCGTCCACTACCTGCCCATGGTCTGGGGCCTGCTGGTCAGCCTCAAGGAGGTCAACATGTACACCGTGGCCGACTGGATGCACGCCCCGTGGGTCGGCCTCCAAAACTACGCGACCGGATTCGACCCCGCCACCCGGGTCGGCGCCCGCTTCTGGCGCTCCTTGCTCAACGTCACCTTCTTCGGGGCGGTCACCATCACCGCCGGTTACGTCATCGGCATGGCCGTCGCCCTGCTGCTCAACCGGCCCTTCCCAGGGCAGAGCCTGGTGAGGGGCCTGGTGCTGCTGCCCTACATCACGCCCGACTCGGTCGCCTACAGCGTCTGGCGCTTCATCTTCCAGGCTCGCATCGGGCTGGTCAACAAGTGGCTGCTGGGCCTGGGTCTCGTCGAGGAGCCGCCCATCTGGCTGGTGGGGTGGCGCTCCATCTACGCCGTCATGGTGGCCGCCATCTGGAAGGGGTGGCCTTTCGCGTCGCTGGTGCTGCTGGCCGGGCTGCAGAGCATCCCCGCCGAGATCCACGAGGCCGCCATGATCGACGGGGCCAGCCCGTGGCAGCGCTTCTGGCGCGTCACGCTGCCTTTGCTGGCGCCGGTCAGCCGCACGCTCATCCTGATGTCCATCCTGTGGAACTACAACGCCTTCAACCAGTTCTTCATCATGCTGGGCCGGGACCCGGGCGAGGCGGCGGACGTGCCGTCGACCCTCATCCTGCGGGAGACCTTCACCAGCTTCAACTTCGGCGTGGGGTCGGCCATGTCGGTGGCCCTCATGATCATCATGCTGGTCTTCACGGTGCTCTACCTGAGGGCCCTGCGCTCCCCCGCCCCGCTCAAGGAGATGTGAGCGATGCGAGCCACCTCCGCCCGCCGCCTCCGCCGACTGCTGGGGCAGGTGCTGTTCTGGGCCGCCATCGCGGCGGTGCTGGCCTTCGTGCTCATCCCCTACGGGTGGATGGTGTCGGGCTCCTTCAAGTCGACGCTGGAGCTGCAGTCGGCCGACGTGACCCGGCCCGGGCTCGAGCCCTCCTGGATCCCCCGCCAGCCCACCCTCGACAACTACCGCAACGTCAACCGCACCGTGCGCATCTTCGACTACTTCCGCAACAGCCTCATCATCAGCGGGGGCACCATGGTGCTGGCGACGAGCCTGGCCTTCTTCGCGGGCTACGCGCTGAGCCGCTTCGCCTTCCCGGGGCGCCAGCCCTACGTGGTCTCGGTGCTGGCCACCCAGATGCTGCCCGGCATCCTCTTCCTCATCCCCTACTTCATCCTCTTCACCTGGATGGACCGCCACCTGGGCGTGCGGCTGCGCGATACCTACCCGGGCCTCATCTTCACCTACACCTCCTTCGCATTGCCCTTCTCCATCGTCATGCTGCGCAGCTTCCTCGACACCATCCCCACTGAGCTCGACGAGCAGGCCCAGATCGACGGGGCGGGCCGGCTGCGCACCCTCTTCTCGGTCATCCTGCCGCTGGCCACCCCGGCGCTGGCCGCCGTCGCCATCTACTCGTTCATCATGGGGTGGAACGAGGTGCTCTTCGCCTCGGTGCTGACGGGGCGCCGCACCAAGACCATCGCCATCGGGCTGCTGGAGTACATCACCGCGCAGGAGGCCCGCTGGACCGGCATGATGGCCGCCTGCATCGTCACCACGCTGCCGGTCGTCGTGCTGTTTACCCTCATGCAGCGCTACATCGTCTCCGGCCTCGTGGCAGGCGCCACGAAGGGTTAGCGGGAGCCGGCACCCGGCCAGCCACGCGGGACGCTGGCGGAGCCGGCGCGTCGGGAGAGGGGGTCGAGCACGGGTTCGATGTCGGGGCGGGATCGAGGGTTCGTGGTATCGGGAGCGATTTCGTAACGGGCAAAGGAGGCGCCGAGATGATGGCGAAGTCCCATCGGAGTCCAACCGCCGCCGCCATCCTGACCACGCTGGCGGTGGTGGCGATCCTGATAGCGGTGACGGTGCCCGGGCAGGCCCGCACCGAGATCACCTTCTGGGTGATGCCCAACGCGCCCGACGAGATCCACATTCCCTGGCTCGAGCGCAAGGCACAGGAGTTCGAGCGGGAGACGGGCGTGCGCGTCAACTTCGAGATCGTCGGGTGGGACGTGGCCTGGACCCGCATCTCCACCGCCCTGATCACGGGCGAGGGCGTCGACGTCTTCCAGGCCGGCACCACGTGGAACCCGCAGTTCGCCGCGACCGGCGGCGTCAGCGAGATCGACATCGGCGCCTTCGGCGGCGCATCGGCCTTCATGGCGGCCAATCTGGCCTCCACCACCTACAAGGGCCGCTACTACGGGGTGCCCTGGTTCGCCGAGACCCGGGCCCTCTTCTACAACCGGGAGATGTTCGCGGCAGCCGGCGTACAGCCCCCCGGTACCTACGACGAGCTGTTGCAGGTGGGCCAGCGCATCACCGCCCGCTACGGGCCGGGGCGGGCCATCGCGCTGGCCGGCACCAACGCCTGGGACCTGATCCATAACTGGGCCATCATCCTGTGGGCCTACGGCGGCGATCTCGTCGACGTCCAGGCGCGGCGCGCCACCTTCAACGGGCCCGAGGGCGTGGCGGCCATGGAGTACTACGTGGAGCTGCTGCGCCGGGGGTTGTGCTCGCCGGCCTGCGCCGAGTACAACCAGCCGCAGGCGGACGCCGCGTTCATCAGCGGCAACGTGGCCATGGCCTTCATGGGCCCGTGGAACATCGCCGGCATCGAGGTCGAGAACCCCACGTTGCCCTACGACGTGGCCGAGCCCCCGGCCGGCCCCGTCAAGCGCGCGGCCTTCTCGGGCGGCAGCAACCTGGTCATCCTCCGCAACAGCCCCAACCAGGAGGCGGCGCGCCGGTGGGTGCAGTTCCTGCTGCGCACCGACAACCTGGTGGAGTACACCCGCGACCTGACCCACATGCTGCCGGCCAAGCTGGAGGCCTTCGACGACCCGTACTACAACAGCGGCGTCTGGCAGGTCTTCAAGAAGACGCTGGGCTACGCCACGGCCTATCCGCCGCTGGGGGTCTGGGGCGACATCGAAAACGCCATCGTGGGTGAGTTCCGCAACGTGCTGACGGCCTACGTCGAAGGCCGCCTGGATCGGGTGGGCGTCAAGTCGTTCCTGGATGCGGCTGCACGGCAGGTGGACGCCGCTTTGGCACGCGAGCGCTGACCTCGGGCGGCTACGTCGACGAGCTCGGGGTCCATCGTCCAGGCGAGCGACCGCACCGGGTGACGAGGCCGGGGCCCGGTCGACGACCGGGCCCCTTTCGGATCTCCTGACGCCACCGGCCGGGCACGACCCCCACCTCCCCACCGTCCGTCACCGCAGCCATGCGGCCCGACATCGGACGGGCCGGGAGGGCCGCTTTCGCGTCTTGGCACCCTTGCTAGCGTTTGCAAAACGTGGCAGCTGTGTTAGCCTCGGGATGAGCTCCGCCTCCGGACGGGATCGGCATCCCACCAGTCACCCGTAGGGCTCCCGGCACCGCAGCCAGGGAGGCGGCACCGACTGGAGAGAGGAGGGCGTCCATTGACGCGTACCCCATCGGCCGCACCAGCGCCACAGCCCCCGCACGGCGGCCCGACCCACGTCTCATCCCTCTTCGACCTGACCGGGCGGGTCGCGCTGATCACCGGCGGCTCCCGGGGGCTGGGCCTCGCCATCGCCCGGGCCCTGGGTCAGGCCGGGGCCCGGCTCTGCGTGGCGGCCCGGCGGCGGGAGTGGCTGGACCCGGCCCTCGAGCAGCTCGCCGGCGGGGGCATCGAGGCGACGGCGGTCGCCTGCGACGTGACCGACCCCGATGCCGTGGCAGCCCTG
>Ga0207873_1003566_pt1 | contig 11221 bp, 7 predicted proteins | sample BGWIniCompost_FD_187373 | JGI IMG/M metagenome (GOLD analysis project Ga0207873, IMG submission 187373) | Cellulose adapted compost microbial communities from Newby Island Compost Facility, Milpitas, CA, USA - BGW Initial Compost (SPAdes)... ... | reverse complement strand
AGGTATTACAACAACATCATGAAATACCTGAAAAGCGACCGCGATTTCAGCGAGATCGTTTCGCCGTCGGCCGTAGGCGTAAGCGACCCCGTATTGAACAGCCTGATCATCGAGCTGAACCGGCTGTACCAGGCAAAAGCGGGGATGAGCATCAGCGCCCATTCCGACAATCCGCAAATCCGTTCGCTGAATCAGCAAATTGAAAGCGCCCGGGAATCGCTCATCGAAAATCTCAACAACCTGATCGAGTCCACGCAGTCCACGCTGGCGTATATCAATCAGCAGGTGAATCAAATTGAAAAGAACATCGCCACGCTTCCCGCCAGCGAAAGAAAGATGATCGACCTTCAAAGGAAATTCGACTTCAACGACCAGACCTACAGCTTTTTCCTCCAGAAAAAAGCGGAGGCGTCAATCGCGCTGGCCACCAATGTTTCAGACCGGAAAATTGTGGACAAAGCCATGACCGGGGCGAAGGTGTCGCCCAACAGGAACTTTGTGTTTCTGATCGCGTTCCTTGCGGGGCTTTTTATCCCGGTCGGCGTCATTATCGCGAAAGACTCGTTCAACAACAAAATCATGAACAAGGACGACCTGCGCGATTCGTCGGACATCCCGATCCTGGGAGTCGTCACCCATACGGCCAGCAAGAACGTGTTCGATCTTTATACCAACAGGAAATCGGCGCTTGCGGATTCGTTCAACGCGATCCGGCTCAACCTGAAATATTTTTCTCCCGACAAGAACAGCAAGGTGATCGGGATCACCTCCTCAATCAGCGGAGAAGGGAAAACCTTCTTTGCCATCAACCTGGCGCTGGAATACGCGGTGGCCGGCAACAGGACGCTGGTGATTGGGAGCGACCTGCGGAAACCCAAAATCCAGGAGTACCTCAGGGGCGTGGTGAACCTGAAGAAGGGCGTGGGACTATCCACATTCCTTGCCAACCAGGCTTCGCTGGAAGACATCGTCAACAAAACGCCGATCAAGAACCTGGATGTGATTCCGGCGGGACCCATACCGCCCAATCCCCTGGATCTGCTCGCTTCCGACAGGATGAAATTGCTCCTCCACGAAGTGAAGCCTTATTACGACAGCATTATCCTCGATACGCCGCCCGTGGGTTATGTGTCGGAATATCTTTTGCTGAAAGACCTGACGGACATCAATATCTTTATTGTAAGATACAACTACACGACCCGCCAGTCGCTTTCGGAGATCAACGATCTGTTCGAAAAAAGGAAGATCAAAAACATCTGCTTTGTGTTTAACGACGTCAATTTCGCCGAAAGCTACGAATATGGCTACAGGGCGAAGGCGGGCGAGTATTATTCCCGGAAAAGCAAGAAGAATTTTACGATCAACATGAACCTGCCGCGCAAAAAAGGCCTGACGGTAAAGTGAACCTGGAAACGGCGAAAAAGGAGCCAATTGTGAGAGATTGAGTATGCAAATCAGTTTGCGATTTATCTATTTGCTGGGCATTTTCATTATGCTTTCGCCCACTACCTTAGTCTATGAAATCATCGGACTTGACGAGGAGATTGCCGGCAAGCTCTCGAACATAATCTTTGTAGTTTATGTGCTCTACTCCTTTTCTTACCAGAACCTGATTGAAGACCGGTTTCTGAAATGGCTGTATTACGTTCTCCTTGTCGCGCTGGCGCTGCTGTCGTTGGAATCGTATATGAGGTACAGCTCCTTTTTCAGGTATCCGCATGTTTTCTCAAAACTGACCGACCTGTTCGCCATATACTTTATTTATCTCTTCTATAAAAAATATGGAAAGATCGGGCTAAAGGACGTGGCGTACCTGGTGTTCATTCTTTTCCTGATCAACATTTTCCTGATCAATCGCGATTACCTCAATTTCAGGTCTTTTGCGGCGCACGAAAGGGGCATACCCGCCACCGTCGTTTACCTGTTGCTGATTCCATGCCTGTATTTCTTCAACGCATATTTGACAAAGGAAAAATATCTCGATTTATTTCTTTTCCTGGTCGTCCTGGGCTTTATCATCTTTTTCCAGCATCGCACCATATGGGTCGTGACGACGGTTTTGCTGGCCCTGAATATTTTCTTTTTCTCCAAAACGGGCAAACGGATGAACTTCAGGCTTGCGCTGCCCTTCTTTACCGTCATCTTTGTTTTCTTTATCATGGCGTATATGATTGTCGCGCCCAACGAAAAAGTGATGGCCCAAATCAAGAGAAATATTGAAGACATTCGCAATCCCACAAAGCAGGGAACGGCCGGCTGGCGTTTTGTGCAGTATGTTTCCTATTGGCCATATGTGGTCGATCATATTGCGCTGGGAATGCGGTTTGAAGGTTTTGAACTGCCCATACAGTTTTACGACGAAGACCTTGATCAACCGGTTTTTGAAGAAGGGCACGGACATCATTTCCATAGTTTCTACCTAGATAAGCTCTTCTATTTTGGCGTCGCCGGGCTGCTTTTTGTGATGTCGCCGGTCATTTACCTGCTGTTTAAGGCCCTTCGCCGCAAAAAGTTAAACGCCGAAGAACTTGCGCTGGCTATCTTTGCCTTTAGCGGATTTATCTATGCGCTGTCTTACGATTGGCCGGGGTTTTTCTTTGGCCTGACGGGTTTTGCGTTTTATGCGCTGGAGAAAAAACCGGAAGACGAAAGCCAAGCCGAACCCGAAACGGCGGACGAGGAAAAAGAATTGGCGGAAGCGGAGGCGTAGCTCCTCTCTCCCGTCCTCAATTTCCTGCAGTCCTCATCCGGCCGCGATATTCGTAGATGGAGTAGGCGCCGATTTCCTTAACCAACCTGTAGTTCGATTTCAGGATGTCGTACCGGCTTGTGATCTTAAAAGGCGGAGGCGGGTCATGCTCGACCAGGTATTTTATCTCGCCGTTTTCCATACATTCTTCAAAATAAGCGTAGTCAAAAATCTTCAAAGGCTTTGTAGAAGCCTGGAAAATATCCAGTTGAGGAACCACGCAGTTGCGGAATAGCGCGTTGGGCATTCCATACCGTTCTTCGCCCAGGTTTAGGAACACATATCTGGCGCTTTCTCCTTGCAGGTTATCATTCACATAAGCCGCCGCGCTGAGCGCGATGGACTGGTTTTCATCTCTCTCCTTCCTGTGCGTAAATTCCAGGTCAATGTTCTTGTAGAATTGTGAAAGGACGTTCAGCGCAATCAACAAACCAAAATAAAAAAGCGCGATGTTTTTTAGCCTGTGCGCGGGCAGCCACCTGCCCAGGCCATTTGAGGCCGGTCCATAGGAAGGATGGAATAAAAAGTTAATTACGAAAACCAGCGCCAGGGTTTGAAAGACGGAGAAGTACTGGATGCTGGATCCCATTTTCAGGGCGGTGAGCGCGGCAAACAGGAAGGCGCCCGCCGAGCTGTAAGCCAGGAAACGCCATGCCGGTTCGGCCTTGAAAATCGCTCCGCGGTACAACGACAACGCCGCTACGGCGACGATCAACGGGAATATCTTGATGAAAAACGACGGAGCGAGAATATACAGGACAAACCACCGCACGTTGATCCCGTTTGCGACTCCCCCGATTACATTTTCGAAAAACGGTTCGCCATACATCATAAAAAACAATCCCATAAAGCCGCCAAACAGCAGGATAAAAAGAAGCGACTGATTCAGAAAACCCCGGAAATCGCCCGTCAGGAAAAGAAAAGACAGGATGAGCCCCGGCAGCAGGATGCCGCTTTGCTTGGAGAAAATTGCCAGGACGGCGAAGAGCATGGCGGCGAAATCAAATTTTCCAGGCCTTTGACCAGCCATGAGATAGGCAATGAAGAAATAAACCGACCAGAGGATGAGCGCGTCGTGCATGGAATCGGGGCGGATGGAAAAGTCGTGACGGTAAAGGAAAATAAACGAGCACAGCGCGGCAATGGCGGAAACATCAAAGCGGGAACCCAGTCTCCGGGAGATCATGAAAACCGCCCACATCATGAGAACGTTGAATAGCAGGCTCCACAATCGCCCGGTCAGGTAAATAGCGGCGACGTCTTTCTCCGGATCCAGGCCGGCGGCTTTGGCGGAAAGTCCGCAAACGTAATAATATAAAGGAGCGTACTGCGTGATTGCAAAGGGAAGCGCGTCCGGTTCGCCGTAAATTTTCTCTCCATCAAGGCTGCGTTGGATGGCGTAAACCACGTTCTGCTCCATTCCCGCCAGATCGGCGGCCGGGCTATGCGCAAGGACGATCCGCAGGATAAACATCGCCGCAAAGCCAAACACGGCAAGGTAGAAACAGGCTTTTAAATACCAGGAGGCGTAAAAAAAATGTTTAGGAACCTTCATATCAAAAAAGTAAGGGACCGCCGGCGGCGAAATTCTTTATATTTTACATATAAAAATAGTTTTTTAACAAAAAATGTTCGTAGAAAGCGATGACGTTTGCGGCCTTATCTTTTCAGGAAAAGTCCGTCCCGTCGAAGAAGCGGCCCGATCCACGGGAATAAATCTCCATTTCGGGCCGCAAGGCGCGTTTAGCGTAATTTTTATGGGAATAGTTTTTGCGGCGGAGTCATAAAATTTTAAATTTGCACCCTATTATCCGCGAATGCGGATAAGGGCCCTTAGCTCAGGTGGTTAGAGCATCTGACTCATAATCAGAGGGTCGCTGGTTCGATCCCAGCAGGGCCCACCAGTTTTTTAGGGATGAGGGATGAAAATTATTGATATTTGACCTTTGGTCTTTTCCTCTGTAACCAACCCAGCCTGTTAGATTCCCGCCGTCATACGGCTTTTCGACTGATCAATTTTCTGCGTTAAATATCTCTTTTTTATTCCTTTTTGCATAGTTTCGTTTTGAAGCGCTGTCATTCAGCCATTGGAAAACTTCCCGCAAGTTTAGTAATATGTAAACCGCCATGTCTATCTTGCGTTAAAGCAAATGCCCTTTATAAAAGGCAGGATTAAATTTTTCTAAAAGGGAGATCCCTTGAAAGAATATGAGTTGAAGACTCCCAACCTGCGTCTATACCTGTTCCACGAAGAATGCAAAGGCCATATTGTAGCTGTTTTAGCCAAGAAATCAAAGCGTCAACAAATTGACATTTCAAATTTCAGAAAAATAAAAAGCAATTATTTAAAAGATCGAAATGAAGGACAGAAAGGAAATGTATAAATGGCCGGAATACTGGCTCGAAAAAATTCAAAATGACATTTACAGGGCTGCGGTTGAATTCATGAAGCAAAAAGGTCTGAATCAGAATGGCCTCGCGCAACATTTGGGCGTAACCAAAGGATACGTATCCCAGATTTTAAATGGAAATTTTAATTTTTCTATTTCCAATCTGGTAAAGTTGTCTCTTGCATTGGGCGTAGCGCCTGATCTTGACTTAAGCAAAAGCCTGGAAGAATATGCTGAAAAAGAAGAGTTGCGTCTTGAAAGACTTCAACAGGGATTTACGGCAGCTCTCTCGCCGAAGGCTATATACTCGCTAAATCCTGAAAACGCAATAAATGGGAACGCCGCATAAAAATGAATGAAAATTTAGAAATTGCTATTGAAAAGATACAGGAATTAGACTTCCATGTTAATGAAGATATAGAGCTGAATGGAGACATCCAGTTTTATTTGCAATTTGAAACGCGAGGAGATGCTGCAAAGGGTAAAATCAACATTGACGTCCGGTCTGTGTTCCACCTAAAAGATAAACCCGGCAGTCAAGTGTTGACTCACACCGCTCGTACAGTCTTTCAAGCCAAGGATTTGAGTAAATTCTGCGACAGCGACGGGAAACTTAATTTACCAGAACAATATGCAACCACCCTTTTGGGCATCGCAATCACACACGCCAGAGCATTGTTGTCGCAAACCTCGGCGCGGAGCCGTTTTGGCGATTTGATAATCCCGATCGTCAATCCTACAAATTGTATAGAGACATGATGAAGCAAAGGCAGGAAAGATAAATGTATTCCATCTATCCGTAGACTCTGACCCGCCTCACTTTTGCCAGCTCTGTTAAAGCAGCGGCGCCCGGACGGCGAATGTCGAGCCGTCGTCGATTGTCTCTATTTGCACGCCGGCGAGAAGGCGGTACTGCGCGTCCAATGCGCTGAGGCCGGTGTGCGTGGAATAGGTGGTTTCCTTCCTGTTGAGATTGTTTTTAACCACAATGGAGCCGTCGCCAGAAAAAATATCGATGACGAGCGGCCGGTTTTTATTGGCCACATTGTGTTTAATGGCGTTTTCTACCAACAACTGCAAAGCCATCGGCGGGATTTCTTTTTGCAAATCGCCGGGATTGACCTGGATATTCACCTGCAAGCCCTCCCCAATACGCTCTTTATGCAACGCGATGTATGATTTCAAAAACTTCATCTCCTCTTCCAGCGTGACGGTGCGCTGTTCATGGCGCAACAGCATGTAGCGGTAAACATTTGTAAAATTCTCGGTAAAGACTTCCGCGGCCTGGGGATTAAAATGAATGAGCGACTTTAACACGCTCAGGTTGTTGAAAAGAAAATGCGGATTCAGGCGGTCTTTCAACTGGTTATAATCGCTAAGCAGTTTGGCTTGTCTCAGCTCGTTGATCTCCCTCCGGCTATTGATCCATTCTTTTGTCAGGTTGGAAATGATCAGGACCAGGAGATGGATCACGAGAATCAGCAAACCAATGACCAATACGATCCGGGTAGCCGGCTGTTTGAGAAGATCGTGATTGTCGAGGACGTTTTCAGCGACGACCACCCACAGGAGCGCCAGGAAAAAAGTAACGACGACGACGGCAAAGACCTGGACGTAAACGCTCCACAGCTTTTGCCATTTCCTAAACAGCCGCAAGATGCCCAGGTTGATCTCCAATACGCTGTTGAACGCCGCCACAGTCAGCAGGTAAGCGGCGACCCGGTTTCCAGGCGTAAGGTCCTTCCATGGAGTGGTCACGCTAACAATGTAGATCAGGATAACGGCGGTGAGAGACGTCACGCTCAGCCTGACAAACAGGTATCTGGGTTTATACTCGCCGAAATTGACGAAGAAATCGAACTGTTTACCTTCAAACATGCTATTTACCCATCCATATTTTGAACTCCCCGGCTCTCAACCTGCTTACCACGATTTCGAAATCGGCCGCGGGCGAGGTTTCCACCTTCAGCTTCCCTCCCACGTCGTTGGTTACTTTAGCGACGGCGTCGATGTTGACGATCGCTTTCCGGCTTGCCCTGAAAAAGGCCGCCGGATCGAGCTCCGACTCCAGCTTTTCAAGGTTATAATCCAGCGCGTAGCGTTTCCGGTTAAAATCGACGGCGAAAGTTAATTTATTATCGCTGTAAATATAGGCGATGTCTTTGGTTTCCAGCTTTTCATAGCCCTTGAATGTGGAAATCAACAAGCGGGTGCGATATTCTTTTTTCCCCGCCAGAATTGAATTGACAAGGTTGGTATAATAGTTTTTGTCGCCGGCGGCCAGGTAAGGTTGCGGGATCTGCGCGGCCCTTAGCCGTTCGAATTTCTGAAATGACTGATCCAACTCCTGCTCGTTGATGGGTTTGAGCAGGTAGTCGATGCTGTTTACCTTAAACGCTCTGATCGCATACTCGTCATAGGCGGTGGTAAAGATGATGCGGCATGAAGAATCGAGCTCCACATGTTTAAAAATGGAGAAACAGGATCCGTCGGAGAGCTGGATATCCATCAAAATCAGGTCTGGAGGCGGATTATTTCTCAGCCAGTATACGCTGTCTTCTACGCTTTCAAGAATGGCCTCGATGGTCCATGAGGGGCGCAGTTTTCTGACTATGCCTTCGAGCATCCTGCTATTGTGCAACTCGTCTTCAATGATGACGACGCGAATATTGTCGTTATCCGCATTCATTTCAGTTTATTCTATATTCTCAATATCCAGCCTGTTTGTCGCCTTCAGATACGCGCTTTCCTTAATTTTAAAATCAGTCAAAGCTTCTATCTTATTGCTATAGGCGTTTTGCCATTCGGCTTTCGCTTCCAGCAAGCTCGTCAGGGTTTCCATGCCCAACGCATAGTTGTCGTCGCTCACCCGCATATTTTCCGTAGCCTGCTCCAAGGCCTTCTCCGCCATTTCCACCCTTGTGTAGGCGTCGCGCAGATTCAGGCGCGCCTGCTCTATTTCAAGTTGAAGGTAGGACGCGACTTGCTTCAGTTCCAATTGGCTGATATGGAAACCCGCCTTTGCCGCGGCTATTTTCCCCTTCCTTTCTCCAAAAGTAGCGATTGGAATCTTTACATTCGCGATAGCGCTGAATCCATGCGAGTCAAAATTATCGGAATTTTCAATATCGACGTGAAAATAGTTGTAACCCGCCGATACGCCCACAGCCGGCAAGTAATCGCCCTTTATCATTTTCAACTGTTCTCCGGCCATTTCCGCCTGCTTCTGCAGCAACCTGTATTCTATCCGTTCTTCGACCGCCGCGTCAGACCCGAATTCGGCGCGCAAAACGTCGCTGCCGATAGAATCGCCGATCTCTATGGGAGTATTCAAATCCAGTCCTATAGCGCGGCACAACGCCATTTGCGAAAGATGCAACCCGGTTTGCGCTTTTTGAACTTGCAGGGAAGCTTCGTTCAGTTTCACCTGCGCTTTTAGCAGTTCGTTCCGGTTAGTCATGCCCGTTTCATAGCCGTCGTTTGCCGCCTTTACCACATTCTCCAGCAGGTTCTTGTATTCCTGCGCCAGCTTTAGTTTTTCCTTTACGGAAAGATAATTGTAATACAACCGGTCTGTTTCGTATATCGCTTCCTGCTGCGTCAGCCGCTTATGCTCCAACGCCATGCTCTCGCCGATCTGGGCCATCCGTTTGCCCGCCGCTATTCTTCCGCCAGCGTAAACCGGCTGTTCGGCCATTACTCCGGCCAACGCGCCGCCATTGAGGGTCAAATCGATAGGGAGATAAGCGTAAGAACTGAAAATGGGCGTTCCGTCCGGACCGAGCGCGGGCCGCCCGGTGACAGGGTCTATCACGACGTTTGGAACCAGTTCGCCCGTTGCGGGGTCAAACGATTTGGTGGGAAGATAAATCTCCGTACTGAACTCCTGCCTCGAGTAAACGCCAGTGGCGGAAGCAGAGATGTTGGGCGCCATAGCCGAACGCGCCGCCAGTTTCTGTCCCTTCGCCTTGGCGATATTTTCATTGGCAATTTGCACCTTTTCGCTATTTTTAAGCGCCATCCGGCGGCATTGTTCCAAATTAAGTTTCAATGTGTCTTGCGCCGCCGCGGAGCCCGCAAAAAACAACGCGCATATGATGATATTGATCTTATTCATGTTTTCAAATTAAGTTTAAAGTCGCTATCCCCGTTTTGCGGGTATTTTTACGCTGAAAAACGCCGAATACAATATCGGGACGAACACCAGCGTCACGAGCGTGCCTACCGTTAGTCCTGCGATAATTGCCACGGCCATCGAAGCGTACATGGGGTCTGTAAGCAATGGAACCATACCGAAGATGGTGGTGAGCGAAGCCATGATTACCGGTCGCACCCTTGAGATTGTGGCTTCGACCACGGCATGGTAAGGCGTATGGCTGGTTTTCAACCGCAGTTGTATTTCGTCGAGCAATACAATAGCGTTCTTAATAATCATCCCCGACAAACCGATTACCCCGACGATGGCGATGAAAGAAAAAGGCTGGCCGGTAAGAATCAATCCCGGCACAATGCCAATGACCGACATCGGCAGACACAGAAGAATGATGATGGGGCGGCGGTAGTCGTTGAACAGCAGCAGCAAAATCAGAATGATGATGCCTGCGGCGAGCGGCACATAACTCAGGATGCCGCGCAAGCCGTCGGCTTTCAGTTCCGATTCTCCCACCCACTGAAAGCTGTAGCCTTCGGGCAGTTCGATGCTGCGTATGAGCTCGTCCAGTTCATTCTGCACCTGCGAAGGGCTAAACCCGTCCAGCGCATCGCACTGCGCCTGTATGGTGCGGTTGCGGTTTATCCGGCGCACAACAGGTTCTTCCCAGTCGAGCGCAACGCCGTTGGTCACCGCGCTTAACGGAACAGCCGAGAGCGTTTCCTTGACCAGCTTGTCAATATCCACAGCGCCTGTAAACAATCCCATGGCGGTATTCATGTTCAGGTGTTCGCTCACATTTGGAATAGTATTCCAAACAGGGATATTGTTGAGGTCTTCAATGCGGGAGCCATCCTTATTTCTCACCTTAAAGACGACCGGGATCGCCGTTTCTCCTTCGTACACCTGCGCCACGGGAAGGCCGTCTGTAGCCGCGAGGATGGCGACGCTGATATCGTTTCGCGTCGTTGAGATCCTTCCTGCGGCTGCCGGGTTGTACAAGGCTTTAATGGTTTTCGCCTTTGGCGACCAGTCGTCGCAAACCGTGTATTTGTCCACATGGGGGTTCTGAAGCATGATCTCCTGGGCTTGCCTGCTCAGGTCTTTCAAAACAGCGGGATCGGGACCGGTAAACTCAGCCTCGACGGTATGACTGGCCTTAATCGAGAGATTGTATTTGCGAATGCGCGACAAAGCCTCCGGATAATTCGCGCGGAGGTATTCGTTGAATACCGGACGCATCCGCTGCATGGTTTCATAATCCTTGAAGTTTACGATCAGCTCGCCGTAGTTGTCGGCATTTTCCGTCATCATCGCTCGTACCAGGCAATACCGCATCGGCGTCATACCCTGGCTGGTTACCACCATTTCAACCTCGTCGTAAGAATTGAAATGATCGGCAATCTCTTTCAAGGCGGCGTTTACCATGTTGGGCGTACTGCCTTCTGGCATGGTAAATTCAATGTAACACTGGTTGTATTCAAAATCCGGGAAAAAGGTTTTATCCACTTTAGAAAAAAACAAGGTAGCGATCCCGGCAAGGGCAAACGATATTCCCAACGTCGCCATCCTATGCCGCATCGCATATTCCAGCAGCCGTCTCATTTTCCGGAATAGCGGCTTGTCGTACAAATTTTCCTCCTCTGCGGTCTGATTCTTCTTTTTCTTTTTATTGAAAAACAGGGCGGCAAACAATGGCGTCTGCGTCAATGCCAACACCCAACTGATGGACAGCGAGATAGCCAGCACCAGGAAAAGGTCGCGCACATAAGCGCCAGCGGTGTCTTTTGAAAGATATACCGGAAAAAATGCCGCCACAGCGATCAGGGTAGCCCCCAGCAGCGGGATAGCCGTCTGTTTGGCCGACGAGGTATAGGTTTTCTTATGCGTTTTGCCCATACCTACCTTTATCAGGATGCCGTCCAGCACGAC